>APMI01021290.1_pt1 | contig 15337 bp, 11 predicted proteins | sample 667938 | NCBI WGS metagenome assembly APMI01 (sample SAMN01084076, study PRJNA167559) | wastewater metagenome | biome: Wastewater | place: Denmark: Ejby Moelle, Odense | collected 2011-11-28 | reverse complement strand
GCCATGGAAAGTAGATGCTGATTGATGTAGTCGTTGCAGGCGTCGATCAACTTCTCTTTGATCTCCTTGCTGCTCATGTCTGCGTTTGGGTTGTAGACCAGCAAGCGAGCTACCTTCTCCGAGAACGTTGGCCAAGCCACGAGACCAGAATCGATATCTTGGATCCAAGCTTTGATATATGCCTTCTTGATCTTCGCGGACACGTCATAGTCAAACCGACTAAGGTTCATCTCGTCGAGTCTTTGCGTTAGGTAGTTTCGAAGTCGCGAGAATATCCGTGGAACCGAAAGCCTAGCCGGATCCATTGTCTTTCCAGAACCTATGACTAACAACTTGTTTTCTAGTGTTGAGCCAATTGGCGCTTTGATCATGTTCTGGTAGATCCAATCTCGAACTGTGTTATCTCCAGAGCTAGGGAAGATAGAGAAACCCTTGTCTTGAATGAAAGGGGTCTGCTTACCGATATAGCCCTCAAGTACAAGATGTCTAAGAGCATTGGTTCCCATCTCAAATGGTCCACCTGCGTAATGGTTTACAAAGGTGTGCATATACATATCGCCTGCAGCATGAAACATAAACCCAGCAACAAATGCCCTCACTTTGGGGTCTGCATTCTTTGAGTTCTGCCACATGTGTTCGAGCCATGAATTGGACCCTTGGTCATAGGAGTTCTCAGGGTGGATCATGCATTGACCAGTGATAATATCTGGATAGGCGTCAGGTCCGAGTACACCCGCGTTAAATACGCCTCGGTACTGAGTAATAGCTTTATACATGGCTGGGTCTACCGCGTAGTCTCCAACTTTACTAATCACCTGACCCGTTGAGTAGTTGACCAGATAGAACGGCACTTTGCCATCCTTAACTTCTCTTAACGCCATGTCAGCTAAGTAGATGTGAGATTTAGGCTTCCAAGCAGACGCTAACGGCACGAGTGTGCACGCTAGTGTGGCAGCCATAGCAAATCGAAGATGATGTGAATTGATTCGTGTTCTATACGAAAGCTTTTTCATTTGATGCTCCGCTCTGAGGTGAGAGTGAAAGGATCATACCAACGGAAAAGGCACTAGTTTTGCGATTGAAATAGATATCACGGATTCGTCACGCATTTGTCACGCCTTGTCATGGGCTGAGGAAAAAAGCCTGATTAGTGAAATGAATATTGACAGTTAAGCGTCATAAAGTTGGGTGTTGATGCATGGGGCATATTCATCTGATAAAGAACCGAAAGTCTGCATATTTCTACACAAAAAGGTAGGTGTAGCCAAAAAAGACCATATAATAACTGGGAATTTCCGTTAGGGAGATTCCAGTGTTATGAGTTTTTGTGTTTCTTTTGTGTGTCAGCCTAAACTTCCAATCAAGATATGGAAAACGAACTTAAGCGCGAGTGCGCAGTGGAATCCAGGTGTCAGAAAGACGCTTAAGGATTCAGTGCGACCGCAGCCCGAGGTAGGCCCTTTATAAGGCAGTTCCCGTTTCGAAATCCTGCGGTTTTATACAGGATTGTTTCATTAGCAGCAGTAACCTAATCATCTAGTGGGTGATACGTGGTTGGAATAGATGACATGTTTCAAGATGTCTATTTGCAGGATATTAACTGAGTTGTGTCCATGAAAATCATGACATTTTTGCAGCACTAATGATGCGTAAGCATAACCAACTACCATTAAACTCCTTAGTATTATTTGCTCAAAAAAACCGCAATCTTTGCTCTCCGAATTGGTTTTGAACAGAACTATGTTTTACTTACGGGCGAAAGTTCTCTGTGAAACAAAACACGTTTTCCAAGGTGCGTAATAATGGAAATTGTTCATCTTCTAAGATTCAGTCTAGGCAGTCTAGTTGCCTCTATTGCTCTGTCCTCTACTGCGTTTGCTACTAACTACTATGTTGCAACTAATGGCTCAGATTCGAACCCTGGAACGATAGATAAGCCATTTAGTACGCTTTGCATAGCAACGCTCACAATGCAGCCTGGAGATACCGTGTACATGCGCGGTGGAACCTATAGATACACCACTCGCCAAACTGTCAGAGGTGGTTCTGCAGGAGCGCCAAAGAATGTGGTCGCCTATCCAGGCGAGACGCCAATCTTGGATTTATCTTACTACGCTGGCACAGACGATCCTTTTTGTGCATCAGGTGCCTACATTGTTATTGATGGGCTCGATTTTCGAAACAGTAAGAGACATGGTGTATCGTTTTACAAAGTCCACGACGTTACCCTTCGAAACTGCAATTTCAGTAACGCGAAAGGTAGTGCGATCTATTTTGGTTACTCTGCACTGGGATACGCTTATGGGCTGACCGTGGAGAACTGCAAGGCAACCTATTGTTGCCAGTCCAACGCCAATCCGCTCAATCGCACGACTTGGCCACCCGCAATATCTATTGATCGCGCCAGTAACGTGGTCATTTCAAATTCAACAGTCTCCAACAACTATGGAGAGGGAATTGGAATACGATGCTCTAAGGATGTGAATATCTCCGGCAATTTAGTGCTCGACAACTTTAGCGTGGGTATATACCTGGATGATAGCTCTGACCTAACCGTTAGTTCGAACTATGTCTACTCGACCGGTGATTCGCGATTCTTGCGTGATGGTAGAACGATGTACGGAATTTGTCTGTCACATGAAGCCGGTCCAGAATTAGGAGGCTTGCCATTGAACAATATCCTCATCACCAACAACGTCATCACTAAAACGCATGTTAGTTTCTACTATGCAGGATTCGGTCACACTGGTGGGATACAAAATGTCCGCTTCACTCGAAACACTATTTGCTACGGTTATAACTACATGCTTTTAGCCGAGGCTGATCCAGCGCATAGTGGAAACGTCTTCTCAAATAACATTTTCTATTCGGCCCCCACGTATAACATACAGAAGAACCTGTCGTTACCAGGATTCTCATTCAGCGCAAATTGCTGGTGGGGCGGTGTTCAAAGTCAGCGTATTAACGGCGCTGGAGATATTATCGCCGACCCTAAGATGGCGAGCCCAGGCAATAACGCCTTGTCAAGCTATAAGTTGCTAGCCGATAGCCCTGCCCTGAAACTTCAGATCGGCTCCCTGCTTCCATAACAGATGAGAACGTTTTGAAATCGACTACTTCGCCTGAGATTTAGCCCGAGTAGTCGATTTCCTGGTAGTCAGGAGGTAAAGAACACACGACGTTGCAATGCCGCAACACGCTCCGGCCAGAGTATCAGTCGGCCAGTGTACACCGCGATAAACTCTGCTGAAGCCGACTAACATGGCCCAAGGGATCGCGAGCAATGACCACTTATCTCTTCGTAATAGAATGAGCATTGTCGCAAGCGCGAATGCCGTCGTGGTATGTCCGCTAGGGAAGCTATTGTTGCCAAAAAACGATTCTTGAGCATGAGCCCATGGTAGTTGGCTCGGGCGAGGTCGAGGGATAAGTGCTTTGAGACCATCAGCTACTAGCCACCCCGAAATGGCTGTGCTCAGTATGAGTGGCCAGACTAATGGTTTCCATTTTGGTAACAACAAGAGGCTCAGCACCACGATCGCCTGAACCCAACCTAACCCAGTCGAGCTAATGGCCCAAAAGATTGGATCGAGCCAACCTCGATGAAGGTCGATGTGGATGGCTCGAAAAAGGGTGAGGTCTAGAGGCGTCATGCCTCGAAGATGCCCATTGAACGGAATTTGTTGTACCGGTTTTCGCGAATATCAATTGGGCTTAGCTGGTCGAGTTCGTTGAGGTGCTTCGTGATTGCCTCGCGAACAGTAATAGCTGCAGAAACTGGATCACGATGTGCTCCTCCCTCTGGTTCAGGCAAAACTTCGTCGATGAGTTTAAGTTCGAACGCGCTTTGTGCGGTTAATTTAAGTGCGCGGGCTGCCTCTGGACCACGCTCTGGCATTCGCCAAAGAATGGCAGCACAACCTTCGGGTGGGATTACCGAGTAAATCGCGTGCTCTTGCATCAAAACACGGCTTGCAGCCGCAATTCCAAGTGCGCCGCCACTGCCACCTTCGCCAATAACTACTGAAATCGACGGAACCGTAAGTTCGAACATCTTGAGCATTCCTGCGGCAATGCCCTCGGAAATGCCTCTCGCCTCGCTCTCTACGCCGGGGTCTGCCGCTGGTGTGTCGATGAAAGTAATCACTGGCATCCGGAACCGCTCAGCCATATCGAACAGCCGGATGGCTTTTCGATAGCCTTCCGGCTTTGCCATTCCAAAGTTTCGGAACTGACGTTCCTGGATGTTTCGGCCCTTCTGATGACCAAGAACAATCACTGGTCGGTTGCCAAACATCGCTGTACCACCCACGATTGCTTTGTCGCGAAATCCACGGCGGTCTCCATCTAGTTCAACAAACTTGTTGCACAACGCTTGAATGTAGTCCAATGTGTAAGGACGTTTTTCGGCACGAGCAACAAGAACCTTTTCCCAGGGGCCAAGGTTCGAGTAAAGCAAGTGAATGTAACGGTCCCTGCGTTCCTCAATTTCGACGATCTTAGCTTGTAGTTCTTCTCGCTTGTCTTCGTCAACTTCCTTCTTGGCCAGGTCCTTCAGTTTGTGAAGCGAATCGTCTAATTCCCGTAGTGGACGCTCCCATTCGTTGTGGCTCTTTGGCTGCTCACTAGACATAAAGTGCGCCTCCCAATGTTTTGACTAGATTGATTAAAGTGCCTCGCATTTCCTTTCGGACAACGATCTTGTCTACCATGCCGTGTTCAAAAGCCCATTCTGCGGTTTGAAAGTCGTCTGGTACCCGGTGGACTCCAGCCTGCTTGTTCACGCGCGATCCAGATAGGCCAACCAATGCTTTGGGCTCGCAAAGGATTACGTCGGCGACACTAGCATAGCTTGCTAAGACACCAGCCATCGTGGGATCGGTAAAGACAGCGATAAAAGGAACTCCCTCGCGATTACATCGGCTGACGGCGGCGGTCGTTTTTGCCATCTGCATTAGCGAAATGAGGCCTTCCTGCATTCTCGCACCACCAGAAGCGCAAATAATGATCGCGGGCTTCTTTTCATCGACCGCTCGCTCGAGAGTGCGCGTCACCTTTTCGCCATTGACCGAGCCCATCGAACCTCCCATGAAGCTGAAATCAGCGACGGCGGTTACAACAGCTTTGCCGTCGAGCAAAGCACGACCGCTAATCATCGAGTCATGAGTGTCAGACTTTAGCTTAGAAGCTTCAAGCTTGGCGTGATACTCGGGGAACTCAAGCGGATCGAGCGACCTGAGATCAGCATCGCATTCCTCGAATGTGCCGGGATCAAACGTAATATCGATTCGGAGTTTGGCCGATAAGCGGTGATGAAAGCCGCAATACGGACAAACTCGTAGGTTTTGCTCGAAGTCTACGGAGAAGACGGTCTTTTTACAGTTCGAGCACTGAAGAAAGGCTTCGCCCTTGGTCTGCGCCATGGTTCAGGGCGGAAGGATACCCGGGATCGGCCATTTCCTACTTTGGACCTTTCAAAAGGCGCAAACCATTTAAGATGACGAGCACCGTTGAACCTTCATGGCCCACAACGGCTACCGGTAGCGGCAGTCGAGTGAGAAACGATGCAATCGTCAGTGCGGTGATCATGCCAGTCGCAAACAGAAGATTCACGCGAATCACGCCGCTGGTCTTTCGTCCAAGCCGAATCAACTCGGGAATTCTCTCCAATTTGTCGTTCATTAGAACGACATCGGCGGCGTTTAATGCGATGTCGCTTCCAAGCCCACCCATGGCAACGCCGACGGTCGAAGTCGTCAAAGCAGGCGCATCGTTGATTCCGTCTCCGACCATCAGAGTCTTGCAACCGGAGTCTGTGAGTTCTTTGATTGTGCTCGCTTTGTCGGCGGGCAAAAGCCCTGCTCGAACCTCGGTAATCCCGACTGACTCGCCAATCCGGCGTGCTGTAGCGGGGGTGTCGCCAGTAAGCATCACGACCTTGTTGATCCCTAGAGACCTAAACTCTCCAAGAATCTCTGACACATTTGACCGGATCGCTTCTGAAAAGCCGAGAGCTGCCAGAGTGTCCCCTTTTGCAACCGCTGCAAGCGGCATACCTGTAGAAGCAAGCTCATCGATATGCTCTCGAAATTCCTTAGATATGCTGAGGCCCTCTTCTTCCAAATACGCCAATTTGCCAATGTAAACCCGTTCGTCGTTTACGAGACCGGTTACCCCATGACCCGGAACAACCTTTAAGTTGAGGGCTTCAGGAATGCTTACCCCATGCTTCTTCGCCGCTCCGACGACCGCTTCAGCGATTGGGTGAGAAGCGTACTGCTCTAGGGATGCTGCGGCAGACAACACTTCCGATGCCAGATCGCTTAATCCAGATGTGCCATGCCAGCACTTACTGTGCTCGACCGGGTCGCTTCCAACTGAGACTGTCGCAGCTTCGTTCTTACAAACGCAGATTTCAACGAGAACTGGCTTGCCTGTAGTCAACGTTCCCGTCTTGTCGAGGGCAATGGTATCGACTGATCCGGCGAGTTCAATGAACTGGCCACCTCGAACTAACATGCCGTGCTTTGCAGCCCATGCAAGGGCGCTAAGGGTGCTCGCTGGTGTCGAAATCACGAGTGCACAAGGACTGAGGGCGACCAGCAAGACCAAAGCTCCGTAAAGTGCGTCACTAAAGGCAGAACCGACGATCAAGCGAATCACCAACGACACGATGAACGCTCCAAGCACAAAGAAGGTGTAGCGTTGGCCGAACCATTGGCTAATTCTCTCGCCACCACTCTTGTTCTCCTGCGCCTCCTCGACGAGACTCACAATCTTATCGAGGGTGCTATCGCCAACGGTAGAGGCGACACGAATGACTAGCGCCCCGTCGAGGTTTTGGGTTCCGCCAAGAACCGTTTCACCCGGCCCTTTGCTCACGGCAACTGATTCGCCGGTCATGGCGCTTTGATCGACCGAACTTTCTCCCTTTTCGATACTGCCATCCACTGGGATCGTCTCGAATGGAGCGACGCGAACGAGATCACCGATCGTGAGTTGTTCTACGGCAACCTTTTCATCACCCTCCGGCTGAACACGAATAGCCTCTGATGGACGCAACTTGACTAAACCTTCGATGGCGCTTTTTGTTTTTGCCATCGCGAGGTGCTCAAGGGTTGATGACAGGCTAAATAGGAAGAGCAGTACGGCAGCGTCTTCGGGTTGCCCAACGACAATTGCACCAACCGCCGCGAAAACCATAAGAAAATCGACGTCGATGCTGAGTTCACTTAAGGATTCATAGGCTTTGCCAAGCGCAAAGTATGCCCCGCACGCAATCGAGATATACGAGAGCGTATTCGCGACCGAGTGGTTAGAAAAGAGGTGAACCACGACCGCGGCTATCATGAAAAATCCGCAAAGTGCGGTCAAGATCGACTGAATGTTGCGCGTAAATCGCCCCATAAAAACAGTATAGGAGATAACCCCGGCCGATGATGTCCCAAATCGCGAACATTAGCAATCTTCTGACAACCGTTGTATCTCGTCGGTGAAAGACTGCCCTTAACAAGCTTTAGGCGGCACGGATAAGCGTTTTTGTGTACGATACGAGCTCATCGAAGTCGTGATGAAACGATCCGAACCTTAAACTCCAACTTTCGATGTCGCCTTGTCGGGCGTAACCCTCGAGTTCCTTGCAAATCGTCGCAAAACTGGTCGCTCCGATCGAACTGCTACTGCCTTTTAGCGTATGAATGTAGGCAACCATGGAATCGAGATCGCCAGCCTGAAACGAAGCCTCAAGCACGCTGACTAACCCTTCGGCAGTTTCCAGATACGTCGCCAGTACCTCCTGCTCAAATTCGATGTCTCCGCCAGATATCTCTTCCAAGTATTTCCGATCAATCACCCGCGCCCCCAGGGTTGTGTCGCCCAACAACGTCCTGGTGTTTGTATTCCACCAAATCGTAAAAACCATCCTAGTAACTCTTGAAGAACCGGTGAAATTACTCGTTCGAATGGTGCTATCGCGCGAATCTGTCAAACTACTCAGCGATGAGCAGCAATCTGGGAATTACTTCGCGTAGCGAAAACTACAGCGAATGGTACAACGAACTCGTATTGAAGGCTGATTTGGCCGACTACTCCGCCGTGCGCGGTTGTATGGTCATCAAGCCGCACGGATATGGCCTCTGGGAGCTTATGCAACGCGCTCTTGACGACATGTTCAAAGCAACTGGCCACGTCAACGCTTACTTCCCCCTGTTCATCCCGAAGTCGTTCTTCGAAAAGGAAGCCGAGCACGTTGAAGGCTTTGCAAAAGAGTGCGCTGTTGTGACTCACCACCGCTTAAAGCCGAATCCAGCTGGCGGCCTTATGCCCGACCCAGAGGCAAAATTGAGTGAAGAACTGATTGTTCGACCAACGAGCGAAACGATCATCTGGAACACCTACAAAGATTGGATTCAGAGTTATCGAGACTTGCCACTTCTGATCAACCAGTGGGCAAACGTCGTTCGCTGGGAACTGCGAACGCGGCTTTTCCTTCGTACTGCCGAGTTTCTCTGGCAAGAGGGGCACACCGCTCACGCGACCTTTGAGGAAGCTGAAACCGAAGCACTGACTATCCTGAACGAGTGCTATACCAAGTTCGCCGAGGAGTACATGGCGGTGCCCGTCATCAAAGGCGTAAAGAGCGAGGGAGAGAAATTTGCTGGTGCGGACCATACCTACTGCATCGAGGCGATGACGCAGGATTTGAGAGCAATCCAGGCCGGAACGTCGCACCATCTCGGTCAGAACTTTGCTAAAGCTTTTGGTGTTCAGTTCGTCAACAAAGAGAACCAGCTAGAGTACGTCTACGCGACGTCTTGGGGTGTTTCGACCCGACTTATCGGAACGCTGATCATGGCGCATTCTGATGATAAGGGCTTCGTCTCTCCGCCTAAGCTTTCGCCTATTCAGGTTGTTTTCGTGCCGATGGGTAGAGACGAAGCAACCCGCGAAAGAACCGTTGGAGCCTCAACCACGATTTCGGACGAGTTGAAGAAAGCAGGCATCCGGGTTAAAACGGATCTGCGCGAAAAGGAGTCACCGGGCTTCAAATACAACTATTGGGAGATGCGAGGCATTCCGATTCGGGTTGAAGTTGGTCCTCGTGACCTCGATGCAGGAACGGTCATCGTTGCGCGACGAGACACCGGCGATAAAGAAACGGTCGCTCTGGCCGATGCTGCGGGGCGAATTCAGACCCTTCTGGACCAGATTCAAAAGGATATGTTTGATCGCGCCCTAGAGTTCCGAAACGCGAACACAAAACGTGTCGATACATGGGAAGAGTTTGAGCAGACCTTCGCTGGCGAAGGCGGAGCTGGGTTTGTCCTTGCTCACTGGGATGGCACAACCGAAACCGAGAACGTGATTGCTGAAATGACAAAAGCAACGATTCGTTGTATCCCGCTGACTCCTCTCGAGCCGAGCGACGCAGAGCCAGGGACTTGTATTTTGACCGGCAAGCCGAGCAAGTGTCGAGTTATCTTCGCAAAGGCGTATTAAGACCAAGAAGCTCGCCAGGAAGCTTTTGCAACCTGGCGAGCTTTTGCTCGTCAACTGCCAATCAAAGGTGGTCAGTCTTGCCGCAGAGGCGTTTGTACAGTTCGACTTCTTTGGCGTCAAAAGGCGTTCCATCCTGACGGTACAGGTCGTGGAACCACACCTTCGGTTCGGTAGAGCCTTTCTTTGAACCCCACGGGAAGATCGTGTTTGATTTTCCACTAACGAATCCCCACTGGACGCAGGAAACAATTTCTGCTTTAAAAACAGGTAGATGAGTCAAGATGAGGCTGTCATTCGTCCGTGCCATCCACTCAGAGCAGATGACCGGTCTCCCAAATGATTTGTAGTACGTGATCTGCTTTTTAAGTTCGTCGACACCCGCATAACAGTGGAAGGTGATGACGTCGCTGAGCTTTATGGCGGCTTTGTCGAGTTCTGATTCGCCTGCTTGCCAAGGAGCTGAAGTCAGTGGTTGCGATGGCCGGATCTCACGTGCCCAATCGAAAACTTGATTGAGAAGGTTTAGAGATTTCCCGTCATAGCCCGAGTTACCTGGCTCGTTGTACAAGTCCCACATGTAAACGGTCTTTTCGTTCTTGAAGGTCTTCAAGACATCTTGGACGTAGGTTTTCAGGCGGGGAAGGTCTTGTGGCCAGTTGCGTTGGTCGTCGCTTGGACTGCGAACCCAACCGCTATTGTGAACTCCTGGGACTGGATCGGGTTGCTTGCCGAGTTTCGGATGCGGATTCCAACAGTCGTCAAAGATTGTGAATAGAATCTTGATCTGGTGGCTCTTCGCCAAATCAATCACTGTCTTCATTCGTTGCTTGAACCCAGCAGGATCGGTTTCGTAAGCCAGATCGTGCAAATAGATGCGCGCAATCGACATTCCAGTCTTCTGCATCAGCGCAAACTCTCTGTCAATGGTGGATTTATCGAAGCTTTCGGCTTGCCACATCTCAAGTTGGTTGATTGCTGAACTGGGCAAGAAATTGCAGCCAGCCGACCATTTTTGCTTCGAACTCCAAGCTTGGGCCTGCTCGATAGTCCATTGACCCGGCGACGCGATTAAAGACGCTGCTAACAAACTAAGCACCGCTCAAGACTACACTTTGCCGTTGTATTAACGCTAGCAACATTAACAACCTGGCACAGGATCAGTGACCTGAAAACTCGTCTTACTTCACATTGAAGTATTTCGCCGCGGGATGATGAACGATGATTGCGCTCGTTGACTGTTCTGGGGCAAGCATGAACTCTTCGGTGAGTTCGATTCCGATGTCTTTGGGGGACATGAGTTCGAACAGCTTGGCCTGATCTTCCAGGTTCGGGCAAGCCGGATATCCGAAGGAGTAACGCGACCCGTGATACTTTGCGCTGAACAAGAGCTTACGATCGGTGGGTTCGACATCATCGATTCCCATTTCACGTCGAACCTGCTGATGCCAATATTCGGCAAGAGCTTCCGCCGTCTCAACGCCCATCCCGTGAGTGTAAAGGTAGTCCTGATAGTTTCCAGAAGCAAATAGCGCTCGCTCCCGTTCTGAAACTTCGGAACCTACTGTGACGATCTGAAAACCCACGACATCTCGTGTTTGATCTGGCCGCGCAAAGAAGTCGCTCAAGCACAGTCGTTTGCCGTCTCGTTGTCGTGGGAACGTAAACCGGAGTCGTTCGGAACTCCCGTCTTCTGAATAAATGATCAGGTCGTTACCTTCGCCAGCACAAGGGAAGTATCCCCACTGGACGCGAGGCTTGAGTACGGTGGCCAGTTCTCGCTGTAGGCGCTCGAAGATTGGCGTGGCTTCAGCTTCTAGCCACTGACTAAACTCAGTGTTGCCCATGCCTTCGGGTCGGCGAAACTGCCACTGCCCTCGGAACAGAGCAACTGGATTGATGTATTTATAGATTTCAAAAATGTCGAATTTGGTGTGCTGACGCACCCCATAAAACGGCAACTTAGGAGGCTCTACGGGCTGAACATCCGAAGAGACCCCGGCGAACACGTAAAGTTCTGGATCGAGTGCATCTACGCGGTGTGACCGAACCCGTTCGATCAACTCGCTAGCTGTTGGCGCTTCGATTCCATTCTCTCGAATGTCTTCCATGATTCGGAGACCTTCAAAAGCATCCTGAGCGTAGAAGACCTTTCCATCGTAAACGTCCGTGAGGTCCTGCTCGACATAACCGCGTGTTAAAGCAGCTCCCCCGAGAATTACCGGCACATGGGCTAACCCACGGGTGTTCATCTCGAGCAAGTTATCTTTCATGATGAGGGTGCTTTTTACCAAAAGGCCGCTCATACCGATCACTTCACACTGATTCTCAAGATACTTTTCAAGGATGGAGTTGATGGGTTGCTTGATTCCGATGTTGACGACGCGATAACCGTTATTCGTTAAGATGATATCGACGAGATTCTTGCCAATGTCATGAACGTCTCCAGCAACCGTGGCAAGCAAAATCGAGCCCTTCTGGGAGCCTTTCGATTTCTCCATCATTGGTTCTAGGTAACCGACGGCGGTCTTCATGACCTCAGCGCTTTGTAACACGAAGGGAAGCTGCATCTTGCCGGCACCGAAAAGCTCACCAACGGTTTTCATACCGTCGAGAAGGATTTCATTGACGATCTGAAGCGGTTGGTAACTGGTCAGAGCGGCGTCAAGGTGTGACTCAAGGTTTTTTTTGATTCCGTCGATTATGTGCTTCTTGAGAACATCCTCAACGCTCAGTCCGGCAAATGGATCGCTGGATGTGTCTGTGGAACGCACATTCTCGAACCGCGCCATCAGTTCGATGAGCGGATCATATGTGCAAACGAGGTGTATTTGTGAATTCTCAGACACGGGCTAATAAGGATACCGTGCGGTTTAGCGGGTCGCCAAAACCGTTTCTTTGGTCATAAACATCGCAACGTCGTTATCGCTGAACTTCCCCGATGTAGCAATCTGGTTGATTAACGCTCGAGTATCGAGTGACTTCACATTTCGATTGACAATATGGGCTGACTTTTGGTTGGGCATCTTCACAATCAAGGGCACCCGCTTGTCGCTAGAAATGCCAAAAACGTCGTGCCGGAAATTGTGATCGGACGAGACAATCAAAGTGGTTTGATCCCACTTGCCTTGCCGCTCAAGTTCCTTGCGAATAAACCCTAAGAACTTATCCGTCTGAACCAAATTGCTGAAATAGCCGCGCTGATCAAGGGTCGATGGTTCGGTTAGCCACGGACCGTGCGGTAACCCAATGTGGAAGAAGTAAAATCCAACTTTCCAGTCTCTCAGAGCCGTGGTCACAAAAGCTTGTTGCTTATCAACTCGCTCTTTGTGATCTTGAGTCATCTGGCGATTGCACGCCAAATAATCGCCGGCCAAATCCATGAAATCGAGAGCAACGTTTCTTGGCAGTAAAGTGATCAGTTGAAACTCTGCTTGCGCCCAAACTCCGTTCATCGTGATGGGGACGGTTACTGCATGATCGACAGTTTTGCCGAGCACACCAGGATAGTTATGGTAAAAGCCGACGATACCACTGTGGCGGCCAAGCTTCGCCATGTCAGTAAAAATAGTGCCTGTAGTTCCCCAATCGACAATATCACCGGACCGAAGATTGAGTTTGACATTGCTATTTGACATCGGCTCAGTCAGTTCAACACGTTGACCAATGAGTAAACCTGGGAGTGATTCGCGGGTTTGTGGGCCGGGTCGATGGGCTTGATTGAAGCAAACCGATTGTGCACGAAGGCGGTCGAATTCAGGAAGAAGAACGTTTTTGGGTCGTTGCTCGAAAGCCCACTTCTGGTCTAGTTCATCAAAAATGATCCAGATGATAGGCGGTTTGTTGTCTGGAGCCGAAGTTTTGTTGATGACTGGCAGATGATATGGTTGTAGCGAGTGGAGGATGCCTGTCGCAACGAGGATAGGGAAATAGACCGCACCGAACTTGCAGCCAGTCGTCAGAATACTCGTGTACGAATGCCCCTTCGAGTGCAAAAACAAGATCAAGGCGACCAAGGATGTGAAGCCAATGATTAGCGTTGCTGTCCGGGCAGGGATTCCCATCGAGGTGCGGCCTGCATTCAGAGCGATAATCGAAAACCCAAATGCCCCGACCTTGATGGTAAGTCGGGTTTGGGGCCATTTTCGGTAGGCGGCGATGATTAGAAAGTTAAAGCTGGCAAAGATAAGAACCGCGACAATCCATCCAAGGAATCCAACGGTTTGTTTTCCTAACCAAAAGTGACTGTATGGTTCGCTGTAGAGCGCGCCAAGTTTGGGGCTAAGCATGAGCGTGCTGAAGCCGAGAGCAACCCAAACGTCTGAAACCTTAACGGAGCCCAAGTTAAACATCGCATTATTACCAGGGCAGAGTCCCAGTAATTGTTTCATCGGCTCGAACAAAGAAAACTTGAGACTAAGCTCTAAGTCTTGCCGCAAGATTGCTTTAACGGCTCCTTTATTTGAAACTTGTTGGGGTTGAGGGCACCGTTGCGAATTTTCTGGTGACCTCCTCAGTATTGCTCAAGAAGAGCAACGACGAGAAATAACGATCCTGTCACCACTTTTCCCGGCAGGAAGAAGCGTCGCTGGAACTCGCTGTTCAAGCACCTGTCATCTTGACGGTTGCTGGCAAGTCTCATCTCTGGTATAACCTACTAGTCATCTGGAGAGGTGGCGGAGTGGTCTATCGCGCTTGTCTTGAAAACAAGAGTCCTGAAAGGGACCAGGGGTTCGAATCCCCTCCTCTCCTCCAGAGCAAGGCTGATTGCTCATGCGGCCAAGGGTGCCTAAATCGCTAAGTCGACTCAAGACCCCTTCTGTTCGATCTTAACGTAGCGAATCTCGCTCACCGTCAATTTCGAATCACCAGATTCGCTATAGGCGTAGGCGCCGAGCATGGCACCCGTGAAGCCTCCGGCGACCTCCGTTGAAAGGTATTTCGATTCGACAGTGCCAAGGAGGTGCTCGGTGCCGTTATCGAAGTAGAACTCGTAGGCGAGTGGCTTCGTTTTCACGATCAGTTTGCCTTGAGTCGTTTCAACGGGAACGGATGACTTGACGACGGACAAATCCCCAACCGTAACGCGAAGACATACCTGCTGTGCCTGGAAGTAGAGTTCTACGCGGTGCTTATCATTCTGAAAAACACTTAGTCCTGCTTCGCTAGTCTCATCGACGGTGGCGGAGCACACCACTACGAACTCTGAGTCGTGGCTAGATTGCGGGATTCCGAGCCAAGTCGGACTGCCGAGGCTTCCCAGACCATCGGGTGAACCGGTCAGGGTTAAAGTTTTGCCATCAAGCAGATAGTTTTGCTCGATGGGATGTCTGAGGAAGAACCATTCAAGACCGATCTTTCCATCACTAAGATTGTATGTCCTAGAGGACTTTTCAACGCTTACGGCGGGGAGATCAATCGAAAGCGGAACCCTCCCTTCTTCACCCAAAACTGGCCAGCCGTCTTCGTTCCAAACTACCGGAACCAGGAACGTTTCTCGTCCAAGGCAGTGGGTTGAAGGGTAACCGGTTGGTCGGATTCCAAGGCAAACGGCCCACCAGTTGCCAGCAGGATCATCAAAGAAATCAGCATGACCGATCGCCTGAAAATCGTGAAGAAGGCTCCGGTGACTCAGAATCGGATTGTGAGGGCAAGGTTCGAATGGCCCCCACGGCGAGCTTGATCGAGCGAGCGTTTGCATATGGGCGTACTCGGTACCACCTTCTGCAATCGTTAAGTAGTACATACCGTCCCGTTTAAAAAGATGAGGCCCTTCGGGGTAGCGCCCGCCGGTTCCTGCCCAAATCGGCTTCAACTCAGAAAGGACTTCACCCGTGTCTGG
>APMI01026854.1_pt1 | contig 15342 bp, 13 predicted proteins | sample 667938 | NCBI WGS metagenome assembly APMI01 (sample SAMN01084076, study PRJNA167559) | wastewater metagenome | biome: Wastewater | place: Denmark: Ejby Moelle, Odense | collected 2011-11-28 | reverse complement strand
TTATGACTTGTCAAGACATCAGGAGTTTAGTAGAAAGAAAATGCAGTACTTCGATAATGATGTAAACCCCGAAACAGGTAAGCCTTATGGCAACTATATTCCTTATGTGATAGAAACCTCTATTGGGTTGGATCGAATGTTCCTTTCCATGATTTGTTCGGCTTATACCGAAGAAGATTTAAGTACACCTGAAAAGCAGGATAGCCGTGTGGTACTGAAATTTCCAGCCAAACTGGCACCGATCAAGTTGGCCATTTTCCCACTGGTAAAAAAAGATGGATTACCTGAAATTGCTCAGGAGATTATGGCAAAATACCGGGGCGAGTTTAAATGCTTCTACGAAGAAAAAGATGCTATTGGTAAGCGTTACAGAAGAATGGACGCATTGGGTGTTCCGTTTTGTATTACAATAGATCATCAAACAAAAGAAGATAATACTGTAACCATTCGGTATCGGGATAGTATGCAACAAGAACGAATTTCGATAGATGAAATTGGAGCGATTGTTAGTAAGGCAATCAAATAAACCAAAACCGCACAGTAATTTTAAAAGCACCGTGCGGTTTTTTTTATGAATTTATTTTTTTTTGAAAAATGGAGTAGCCAGAAAAATAAAAAATGAGAAGCGGAGAACGTTTTTGTTAAATATCTATACTACAGTTTACCCATTCTCCATCAAAGCGAACATCATATTTTTTGTAAAAACTAATGGCAGGTTCGTTCCAATCCAGCACTTGCCAGCAAATTCTTTTTATACCACGCTCTTTTGCTTCTTTAAAAAGCACTTCAAACAACTGTTTGCCAATACCTCGCCCACGCATTCTCTCTGTTACCAAAATATCTTCTAAGTACATGGCCTGTCCTTTCCAGGTAGAAAACCGAATGTAGTACAATGCAAATGCCACTATCTCTCCCTCATGTTCTGCAACGAAGCCCCACCACACCGGGTTGTATCCAAAACCACTTTCAATAAAATGGTCTAAGGTAACAATCACTTCATTGGGTGCTTTTTCAAAAGTGGCAAGCTCTTGAACAAGTTCCAAGATGCGAGTGCAATCTTTAGCAGTTGCTCGTCTTATTTGTACCAGTGTTTTCAATGTGTTGAAGGATTTATTTTACAACAATATCCCAAAAAAGCGGTTGAAAAAAGCCTATGAGATATTGTTGCGGTGCTGTATAAGATATATTAATAAGCCCATTCGATAAGCGTAGCACCCCATGTGAAGCCGCCGCCAAAAGCCGCCAATACTAATTTGTCGCCTTTTTTTAATTGAGATTCCCATTCCCATAAACAAAGTGGAATAGTAGCTGCTGTAGTATTTCCATATTTTTGAATATTCACCATTACTTTTTCTTTAGGAAGCCCGATTCTATTGGCTGTGGCATCTATAATGCGTAGGTTGGCTTGATGCGGTACCAACCAGGCTATATCGTCTCCTGTAAGGTGGTTTCTTTCTAAAAGCTCGGCGCTGACATCTGCCATGCCTTTTACTGCAAATTTGAAAACAGATTGCCCCTCTTGATAAATAAAGTGTTCTTTATTGGCCACGGTTTCTACAGAAGCGGGGTTGGCAGATCCTCCGGCTTTCATGTACAAATACTGGCCACCACTACCATCGCTCCTTAATATGCTGTCTTTTATACCCAAACCTTCTGTGTTAGGTTCTAACAGCACAGCAGCAGCGCCATCACCAAAAATAATGCAGGTAGCTCTGTCCGTGTAATCTACAATTGAACTCATTTTATCGCCACCAACAACAATTACCTTTTTATAACGACCACTTTCAATGAAAGCTGCACCTTGGGTAAGTGCGTATAAAAAGCCGGAACAAGCCGCTAATATATCATAGCTAAAAGCATTTTTTGCACCTACCTTGTCGGCTACAATGTTGGCAGTAGAAGGAAAAATCATATCGGGGGTTACGGTAGCTACAATGATGCAATCTATTTCTGTAGCATCAATATTCCTTTTTTTTAATAGACCTTGAACTGCGGGTGCAATCATTTCGCTTACGCCCTTGCCTTTTCCTTTCAAAATTCTGCGTTCTTCAATACCTGTTCGGGTACGAATCCACTCGTCATTGGTTGCTACCATTTTTTCTAGGTCAAAGTTGGTTAGTTTGTCTTCTGGAACATATCCATTAACTGCAGTTATAGCCGCTGTGATTTTATTAGCCATTGATTGATAATTTTTTGCCAGAAGAACATCTTCTGCGATGCCAAAGGTAATAGAATTTTAAATTCTTAATTTTCAAATTTACATTCGCAGTTATGATTACATATTTAAAAGGAAATTTTACAAGTATTACACCATCTACTATTATTATTGATGTACAAGGTGTAGGGTACGAGGTAAGTATTAGTTTGAATACTTTCTCACAAATTCAACATTTGGAGAAGGGGTTACTGTTTACGCATTTGTTGATAAGAGAAGATGCACATTTGCTTTATGGCTTTGCCGATACGAAAGAAAGGGATATTTTTCTTTTATTGTTGAGCGTGTCCGGAATTGGAGCAAATACAGCCAGACTGATTCTCTCTTACATGAAACCCGAAGAGATTAATAGCGCCATTTTAAACGGCGATAGCAAAGCATTAGAACGTATTAAAGGTATTGGCAAAAAGACTGCGGAAAGAGCCATATTGGAGCTTAGAGATAAAATAGGTAAACAGTTCTCAGACATTGCCATTGTTTCGGAAAAAACGGTAGTCAATACCACCAAGCAAGATGCCATAGAAGCCTTGTTGGCTTTGGGTATTGGACGGCAACTTTCCGAACAAAGTATTGCTAAAATATTACAGGAAGAACCCGAGATAAAATTAGAAGAATTGATTAAAAGAGTATTGAAACGGCTTTAATTGTCCAGAGCGAAAAGACGGTCAATACGATAGGGTTATGAAATACAAAGCATCCCGGTATCATACCCAGTATTATTGCCTCTTAAAATCGCCTCGTTTCCAAGCATTGATAAACTCTGCCCAGGCAGCCGGACTAAAAATATTCATAGGCGGCACCTGCCCCTGATAGCGAGCTTTTTGGAATACATTGTTTAACTGGCGAGTGGTAATCTCTCGTCCATCCTGAGGCAACTTAGCAAGGTAAGCTCTTCGAGCTTCGGGTGTATTAGCCTTTCGCAATATTTCCAATTCGTCTTCATCTACCGGGATATTTATAAAGTCTCTGGCAAACTGTTCGGGTGTAGGTCTTGGACGAATAATAGCCACAGGCAGATAGGCCGTGTCCCGCACCATTGTTTTTACAATGCTATATTGAGTTCCCTTCAAAGTGTCGGGAATCTTCACAGAGCCGGGCAAATAGCTAACATGGGAAAACTCTATCACATCACCCTTTAAAACTGCAATGGAAAAGACGCCATCATTGTTTGAAATCGTTCCACGATGGGTGCCTCTCACCATCACACTCACCGCTGGTATAGCATCCAAGCTATCCGATGTCATAATAACACCAAACAGTTGTACCACAGAGTCTCTGGCTTTTTCGAACTGCGCATTTGCTGCGATTCCTAATACTAATAAACTACAGATTGTAATAATTATATGCTTCACTATTTCAAAATTAAGTACATGAACCCGAATAAAGACAACAATTTGGTTATAAAGGTGTTTAACTTTGATACTTTATTTGAATTTAACATAAGCTTTTAAAATGACTCAGGAAAAAATATTAAATGCACTAAAAACGGTGTATGCCCCTTCAAGTGAAAAGGATATAGTTGATGCCGGTATTGTTCAGGATTTAATAATTGAAAAATATTATGTTTCGTTTAGTTTGATTTTAGACACGAATGATCCAGACTTAAGATTAAAACTTAAAAGTGAGGCTATCAAAGCCATAAAGGATAATGTAAATAAAGATGCAATAATAAAAATTGCCTTTCATAACAAACCCGTTACTGATACTGTTGTTGACCAAAAGCAAAGTAGTCCTTTGGCCGGTGTGAAGCATGTGATTGGGGTGTTTAGTGGTAAAGGTGGTGTGGGTAAAAGTACAGTTGCAGCCAATTTGGCTTTGGCATTAGCCGAGTCTGGTGCTAAAGTAGGGTTGATGGATGCGGATATTTACGGTCCCAGTGTTCCCATTATGTTTGGTGTTCGTGGCGAAAGGCCAATGATGAAAGATTTAAATGGCAAAGGTGTAATTGTGCCATTAGATCGGTTTGGTATTAAGCTTTTAAGCATTGGCTTGCTGGTAGAAGAAAGCAAAGCCGTTGTATGGCGTGGCCCTATGGCCAGCAGTGCTATCAAACAATTTATTACTGATGTGGATTGGGGCAATTTAGACTATCTGATTGTAGATATGCCTCCGGGTACCGGCGATATTCATTTAACCTTGTTGCAAACTATTCAAGTTGCGGGAGTGGTGATTGTGAGTACACCACAAGACGTAGCACTATCAGATGCTAAAAAGGGAATTGCCATGTTTGGGCAAGCACAGCTCAATACACGAATATTGGGCTTGGTAGAAAATATGAGTTATTTTACTCCGCCCGAACTCCCCAACAATAAATATTACATTTTTGGTAAGCACGGTGCCAGAAACCTCGCTTCTGAATACGACTTACCGTTTTTGGGAGAAATTCCTCTTGTGCAAGGCATCAGAGAGGGCGGCGACTTGGGAATACCCACAATGATGGGAGATGATGAGATTAGTAAACAGGCTTTTAGAGCATTAGCTAAAGAGGTAGAAAGCAGCATTCTAAAAAAATAGTGATACGTATTAAAAAAAGCCACCGATTTCTATCGGTGACTTTTTTAATACGTATGTTATACAAAGAGGTGGTTATAAGCCCAACACATCTTTCATGGTAAAGATTCCTTTTTTACCATTTAGAAACTCTGCAGCCAATACAGCACCTAAGGCAAAACCTTTTCGGTTATGTGCCGTATGGGTGATTTCAATATCGTCAATATCAGATTTGTAGCTGATGGTGTGTGTGCCGGGTGCAGGATCTATGCGTTTACTTGTAATCAGCAATTCTCCCGGCTGGGGTACTACATCGCATACCCATTTGTTTTTTTCTGTGTAAGTGTTCATTACGCCTTCCGCTAAAGTGATAGCCGTACCACTGGGGGCATCCTTTTTTTGTGTGTGATGGATTTCTTCTAATGATACTTCATATTGTTGGTATGGGTGCATTAAAGCGGCAAGCTTTTTATTCAGTTCAAAGAACAAGTTTACACCCACACTAAAATTGCTGGCATAAATAAAGGCACCACTATTTTTAGTGCAAAGTGTTGTTACAGTTTCCATTTTTTCCAACCATCCAGTGGAGCCGCTTACTACCGATGTTCCTAACTCTAATAGTTTGAGAATATTTTCGTAGGCTGTATGCGGTCCTGTAAACTCTATGGCTACATCTGCTTTGTCAATATTTTCTTTATTGAGATCGGTTAGGTTGTTTTCGTCAATCTTTAGAACGATTTCATGCCCTCTCTCCAAAGCTATTTCTTCAATAGCTTTGCCCATCTTTCCATAACCAATTAATGCAATTTTCATTGTGTTATATTATTTATATCTACAAAAAAAGATTTCTTAAAAGTGATTGAGCCCTATCTATTTTAGTTTCAATACAAAGCTTATTCCTGCCGTTCCTGCCATTGTGCTATAACCCGGTTGTATTTTGAAAGATAAATCTGGGGAAACATCAAAGCTGCTGAGATGGGCATCAACAGTGGCTTCTATTACATTGAGCCCCCATGCTATTAGAAAATAAATAGCGGCATAATCTACATTTTTTCTAAAGTAATCTCTATTGGTTCTTAGTGCCTCTGGCTGTACTCCTCCATATCCTTCAAAAAATACTCTTGGCAACCCTTTGTCCACTTTTAAATAGCTTGCACTGTTCAATGAGTCTGTTTTATTCTGAATATTAATAGCAACTCTATATGCGTATTTAGTGCGATTGTACCATGTAATATTATTTACAAATATCCCACCAGTAAATCCTAAAGCGGCATACACAATCGGTACTTTCCAAATCTTTCTGTTATATATTTGCCCCCAGCCGGGTAATATGGCCGACCGTATTGCTGCTTTGCGCGGGATTCTTGCTTTGGGATCTACCAGCTTTGCACTGTCTGTTTCCTGAAAAAGTTGGGGTATGGTTGTGGTTTTTGTGGTGGTGTCTTTTTCCCCCACTATTCTTTTAATAGCAGCAGTGTCAACTGTTTGGGCATATACAATGCCAACACAGGGAACAACTAACCAAAAAATAGCGAAAAATAGTTTTATAACGGGGTGCATTTTTGCAAATAAAGTATAGATTAATCTATTGCCACGTTAAAGTTGTGCAATAGTTTGTTAAGTTCCTCTACCGAGTAATAGTCAAAAGTAATTTGTCCATGTCCTTTGGTGCTGTGTTTTAATTTTACTCTGGTATCAAACTGGGTAGCGAGCTTGTCTTCAATTCGTTGAAAGGGCGATGATAAACTGCTCTTGGCGGGTTTCTTGGCACCATTTTCTTTAAAGATGTTGCGCACTAGCGTTTCTGTTTGTCTTACAGAAAGTCCCTTATCTTTTATTTCTTTAAAAATAAACAATTGTTTGTCCACCGTATCTACATTTACTAAGGCTCTTGCGTGCCCCATGGAAAGCACGTTGTTTCTCACTGCCAGTTGAATGCCGGGCGGTAGTTTCAAAAGACGGATGAAATTGGCAACCGTGCTGCGGTCTTTGCCCATGCGCTCGGCTACCTGATCCTGAGTGTATTCCAGTTCGTCCATCATCCGTTTGTAGCTAAGTGCCACTTCCATGGCATTCAGATCTTCACGTTGTAAATTTTCCAGCAAGGCTAGTTCTAGCAATTCTGAATCGTTTGCCTGACGAATATATGCCGGCACCTCAGTAAGCCCTGCAATTTTGGATGCACGCATACGCCGTTCACCGGCAATCAACCGATACTTTCCGTTGGCCATTCTGGAAACGGTAAGTGGCTGAATGATGTCGTGCAATTTTATGGAGTTGGCTAATTCCTGTAAGGCCTGTTCGTCAAAATCGGTACGAGGTTGTTTGGGATTGGTCTCTATATCCGCAATGGGTATTTTGGATATATTGGTTGCAGCTTCTACCACTGTTTTTTTTAGTTCACCGGTACCACTCTTTAGTTCGGCATCTATGCTGCCTAGCAGGGAGCGAATACCTTTGCCTAACGCATCTTTATTGGATTTTTGTGTAGCCATTTTATTATTGGAGTACTTGTTTGAATGTTGTTGATCTCCTCTTGTTTTTGAGGGAGGAATACTTTTTTATTCAAGTACTTTTTCTTCGTTTGGAATCTTTGTTAAATTGTTTTTTTGTAGAATTTCTTTAGCCAGATTGAGGTAGTTTACCGATCCTTTACTATTGGCATCATACAAAATTACCGGTTTCCCAAGACTGGGTGCCTCACTCAGTTTGGAGTTTCGGTGAATGATGGTATTGAATACAATTTCATCAAAATGCCTGCGCACTTCGCTCACCACCTGATTGCAAAGGCGGAGGCGGGCATCATACATGGTCATCAATATTCCTTCAATTTTTAAACCGGTATTGAGCCTGCTTTGTACAATTTTTATCGTATTAAGAAGTTTTCCCAAACCCTCAAGGGCAAAAAACTCACATTGAACCGGAACTACCACCGATTGTGCGGCGGTAAGTGCGTTTACCGTAATCAAACCCAAAGATGGAGAACAATCAATTACGATAAAATCGTACTGATCCTGTATGGCTACCAAAATGTCTTTAAGCACTGTTTCCCTGTTTGGATAATTAATCATCTCTATTTCGGCACCTACCAAATCTATATGCGATGGAATAAGATCCAGATTGGGAATTTCACTTTTAAGTATCACGTTAGTAGCCGGGGTTTGATTGGCCATACAATCATACAGGCTTTGTGTAACATTTTGCAAATCAAAACCCACTCCTGTTGTGCTATTTGCTTGAGGATCAGCATCAACCAACAAGGTTTTATATTCCAGCACAGCAAAACTTGCAGCCAGATTGATTGCCGTTGTTGTTTTCCCCACACCACCTTTTTGGTTTGCTACCCCAATTATTTTTGCCATATTTTGATGCTTCGATTTAGGATTAATTTGATTGAACTGATGATAAATCGCAGCGAAACGCAAATGTAAAGTTTTTGAGGCAAGTTTTAGCACCGATAATGTCTCTTCTGCCACAAGTGATGGTAAAATTAGGGGAAAGAAGAAGAGCGTTTTTATATGAAAAACTGTGAGGGGAATGATAAGAAGAGAATAGCTTTTGGAAAAACAAAGAGCGCTATACTTAAACTTTGTGCTTTTTCAGTTGTTTTTTTCGATTATGCTTTTGGAAAATTGATACTTAGCTTTGTTTTATTAATTAAATCAGGTATATGCGCAATCGCCCGTTTTTATGGATCATCATTATTGTGATGTTCGTCATTGATTTCTATGTTTTTACTTCGATAAGATCTATGTTTGTTCATGGCTCAAAGACGCGTGTAGCTTATACAATTGTATATTGGTCATTGTCGGCTATTGCAATAGGAGGTATGTTACTGTTGCCTTATTTACATGCGGAAGGACAAAATAAATTGCTTAGAAGTACAGTAACTGTTTTAGTGTTTGCCTTCTTTATGGGAAAACTATTAGCGGCTTTCTTTTTTTGCATGGATGATGTACGGCGTATTGTTCAGTGGGTTGCAGGCAGGCTTTTTACCAACAATAACGAAATTAGCGAGATTGCGGGAGAAAAGGAAAATCAAATCTCCCGATCTTCATTTCTTACATGGATGGGCATTATATCTGGCGGTGGTCTGTTTACCTCGTTTATTTATGGGCTAACGAATAAGTACAACTATCAAGTTCGAAATATAGAAATGCCTTTCGCATCTTTACCCGAAGCATTTAGGGGGTTAAAAATTGTTCAAATTTCAGATATTCACACGGGTAGCTTCAACGATTTGAACGCCGTAAATAAAGGCATTGACAAAGTGTTGGAACAAAAGCCAGATCTTATACTTTTTACAGGCGACCTGGTAAATAATAAAAGTGACGAGGTTGGGGAATATCAAAAAATATTTAGTCGGTTACAAGCTCCCATGGGGGTTTTCTCTATTTTGGGAAATCATGATTATGGAGATTATGCCAAATGGGATAGTGCTGCCGCCAAACAACAAAATCTGGAAAAACTCAAACAAATACATACTGATATGGGATGGCGCTTGTTGCTGGATGAGCACCTTCCTTTACAAAAGGAGGGGGTAAGCATCGGACTCATTGGCGTTCAAAACATTAGCGGAAAAGGTGGATTTCATAGTTATGGAAATCTATCTGAAGCAATGAAGGGGGCTGAACGCTATCCATTCAAAATTTTAATGAGCCACGATCCTTCCCACTGGGATGCAGAAGTAGTTCCCAAATACACCAATATTGATCTCACCTTAAGTGGCCATACTCATGGAATGCAGTTTGGGGTGGAAATACCGGGCTTTAGGTGGAGTCCTGTACAATATGTATATAAACACTGGGCAGGACTATATGAGCAGGCGCATCAAAAACTATACGTCAATCGTGGATTTGGGTTTATCGGCTATCCCGGAAGGGTGGGTATCTTGCCAGAGATTACTGTAATTAAATTGACGTAGCGGTAGAAAACAGCAAGTTTGGTTGAATATTTGATGTATGTTTGTAACAACCCAAAATCCTTTAAACAAATTAAAATCCAATAGAATGAATCATCGTTTTATAACCCTAATCCTGATTGCACTATTTTTTGCAACTATTACCAATGCACAATTTCATATTGGCGTAAAAGCCGGTGTAAACGCTGGTAAAATTGATGGAAAGAGTTTCAAAGACGAGTTTAAATACAGCTATCTGGTAGGCGGGTTTGCCGAAATTGGGCTTGGGGATAGGGTTAGCATCAATCCCGAAGTGCTTTTTTCTCAAACCACAAGCACGCTTGATACCTCATTTACCAACGCTTTACCCAATTTTAACAATAATCAAATAAAAGCCAAACTCAGTTATCTTTCTATTCCGATATTGTTAAATGTAAGATTGTTAGGTCCCTTGCATATAGAGGCTGGTCCTCAGTTTGGTGTTCTTATGAACGACAATAAAACCTTGCTTCAAAATGGGCAAAGTGCATTCAAAAAAAACGATTTTTCTATAGTAGGAGGTGTAGGGCTCAATTTTAATGTATTAAGAATTGGTGCCAGGTATGTGGTGGGGCTCAATGATATTAGTGATGTAGCAAACCAAAATCAATGGAAGAGTCAGGCAATCCAATTTAGTGTTGGGTTAGCATTTTAAAAGTAATGTTGCCTATCTGTCATTTTGCAGCGATTAGTTCATTATGGCATTTTTCATATTTTCATTGCGACAAGTTTACCGAATAAGTGGCATGGCATTAATATTGCCAATATGTATCCCACTTCATTTGTATTCATTTTTTAAAAAAAAGAATGAATGAGGATGACAGTTTGTCAAAATAAAAAATATGGATTTTAGCAATATGTTTTTGAAGCCAGAGGATGATATGGATTTTATGCCAATACTTCCGCTTAATGAAAATGAGTCCGACGATACTTTAGAGATAATTCCGGACGAAATTGGTATTCTTGCCCTTCGCAATACGGTATTATTTCCTGGGGTGGTGTTACCAATCACTGTTGGGCGAGACAAGAGTATTCAGGTAGTAAATGATGCCAATAAGGGAAATAAATTGATTGGAGTGGTGGCACAAAAGGACTCCAATGTGGAAGAACCGGCTATTGGCGATTTGGAGCAAATTGGCACAATCGCCAAAATCATCAAGCTAATCAAAATGCCGGATGGCGGCACTACCGTTATTATTCAGGGAAGAAGCAAATTTAGAATAGAAGAAATAACCACCAGCGAACCTTATTTTAAAGCCAAAACGGCAAAAATTCTAGAAGGCGAAATCCCTCAAGATGGCGATTTTGAGGCATATCTTTCAAATATCAAAGATATTGCAGCAAATATTATTCAACAGTCGCCCAATTTGCCCACCGAAGCTACACTTATATTGAAAAATATTGAAAGTCCGGTATTTCTCATTCACTTCGTAAGTAGCAACCTTAATACTTCCATTCAGGAAAAGCAAAAACTGTTAGAACTTACTGATATTAAACAACGTGCAGTGAGCCTGATGGAACTGTTGCAAAAAGAGTTGCAGTTTGTAGAGTTAAAGAATAAAGTAACTAACAAAACCCGCACCGAGCTTGACAAACAACAACGGGAATATTTTCTACAACAACAATTAAAGAGTATTAAAGAAGAGTTGGGTGGCGATTCCAACTCTCAGGAAATAAAGGAAATGCAAAAGAGGGCCGAAATGAAAAAGTGGCCCGATGCAGCTAAAGAAGCTTTTCAAAAAGGTATCGAAAAGCTGGAGCGAATGCACCCCAGTACCCCAGACTATTCAGTTGTTTACAATCATGTAGATTTGATGCTGGATTTGCCTTGGGGCGAAAACACCGAAGATCATTACGATTTGAAAAATGCACAAAAGACTCTTGATAATGATCATTATGGTATGGCTAAGATCAAAGAACGCATTCTGGAGTATCTTGCCGTTCTCAAGTTGAAGGGAGATATGAAAAGCCCTATTTTGTGTTTTTTTGGCCCTCCCGGTATTGGAAAAACTTCGCTTGGTAAGAGCATTGCCAATTCATTAGGACGAAAATATATTCGGTTAAGTTTGGGTGGTTTGCACGACGAAAGCGAAATTCGTGGTCACCGAAAAACTTATATTGGTGCTATGCCCGGTCGCATCCTGCAATCTTTAAGAAAAGCAAAAAGTAGCAATCCTGTAATTGTACTGGACGAGATAGACAAAGTAGGTAGCGACTTTAGAGGCGATCCAAGCAGTGCATTGCTAGAAGTATTAGATCCCGAGCAAAACAATACCTTTTACGACAACTATCTGGAACTGGAGTACGATCTTAGTAAGGTTTTATTTATCGCAACTGCCAATAGCCTCCAAAACATTCAGCCAGCATTAAGAGATCGATTAGAAATAATTAATCTAAGCGGCTATGCAATCGAAGAAAAAATAGAGATAGGAAAACGCCATTTAGTTCCCAAACAAAAGGAACTGCATGGGATTCCTAAAAGTAGTTTCAAAATAAGTGATAAAGTTTTGGAACGGCTCATAGCTGATTATACAAGAGAAAGTGGCGTGAGGGAATTAGACAGATTGTTGGCAAGCATCATGCGCAACCGGGCAAAGAAAATAGCTATGGAGGAACCATTGTCTAGTACTCTTTCAATAGAAGAACTACAACAAATTTTAGGAAAACCTCGTTTCAATAATGATTTGTACAAAGCCGTAAACGTACCAGGAGTTGCTGTAGGATTAGCGTGGACTTATGTGGGCGGCGATATTTTGTTTATAGAAGCCAGCCTGAGCGATGGAAAAGGCGATCTTAGCCTCACTGGTAATTTGGGAAATGTGATGAAGGAAAGTGCCACAACAGCATTAAGTTACCTCAAATCCAACGCTTCAAAGTATAATATTGATCCTACATTGTTTAACAAAAAAAACATTCACATACATGTACCCGAAGGAGCTACGCCAAAGGATGGGCCAAGTGCAGGAATTACAATGATGACGGCTATTGCATCTGCGCTCACAGGAAAACGGGTAAAGCCATTTTTGGCCATGACGGGAGAGATTACTTTGCGTGGGCAGGTTTTGCCAGTAGGAGGGATCAAAGAGAAAATTTTAGCAGCCAAGCGTGCCGGTCTTAAAGAAATTGTTCTTTGCTCTCAAAATGAAAGAGACGTAGCCGAAGTAGAACCTGCATTTATTAAAGGGCTTAAATTTCATTATGTTGACAAAATGGAAGAGGTTTTGCAGGTTAGTCTTACTAAATAAAAAAATATTCATTTATTTTAGGAAACCGAACCGATCTTGGTTCGGTTTTTTGCGTAATGGTTAGCCGCAGATAAATATAAGTACAATTTAAGAAGTATTTTGTAATGTAATTTCAACTGAAATGACGCTTAAATTATTGATAATCATATTGTTTTGTTGTTAATTTTCAGTGGTATTTATCGAAAATTAATTCGTACCTTTGCAGTCCGAAATTAAAACCCTTCGGATTTTTTTATGAATTTTTATTTTAAACAATTAAACGCTGATGCACAGGAGAACGCTGGTGCTACCGAACCGGTAGAGGAAGCTTCTGCAGCGACAACAAACGCACCTGTGGACGCTCCTGCTGCTGCGCCAGTAGCAGAAGTGGTAGAAACCGCACACGATGATTTTGATTGGAGTGTGGACAAACGTAACGTTTCTTCTTACTCGAAAGAAGAAAAAGAAAAGTACGATAAAGTTTACGACAACACCTTCATTCAATTAAATGATGGAGAGTTAGTAAACGGTATTGTAGTGGGACTTACCAATACTGATGTTGTATTAAACATCGGATTTAAAAGTGACGGACTTATTTCACTAAACGAGTTTCGCGATCTTCCTAACCTATCAGTAGGTGATGAGGTAGAAGTGATGATCGTTGAGAAAGAAGACAGAGACGGACACCTAAACCTTAGCCGCAAACAAGCCCGCACTACCCGTGCCTGGGAAAAAATTGTTGAGGTTAACAAAACAGGCGAAGTGGTTACCGGCTTGGTTACTTCAAAAACAAAAGGTGGTCTTATCGTGGATGTATTTGGTATGGAAACATTCCTACCAGGTTCTCAAATCGATGTTAAACCCGTTACAGATTACGATCAGTTTGTTGGAAAAACCATGGAATTTAAAGTGGTTAAAATCAACGAAACAATCAAAAATGCGGTGGTTTCTCACAAAGCACTTATCGAAAGCGATATGGAAGCTCAACGTGCTGAAATTATCGGTAAATTGGAAAAAGGTCAAGTACTTGAAGGAACCGTTAAAAACATCACGGACTTTGGTGCGTTCATGGATTTGGGCGGCTTAGACGGTTTGTTGTACATTACCGATATTTCATGGGGACGTATCTCTCATCCGAACGAAGTATTGAAGATGGATCAAAAACTGAACGTGGTAGTATTGGATTTCGACGACGAGAAAAAGCGTATCAGCCTTGGTTTAAAACAATTAACGCCTCATCCTTGGGATGTGTTGCCTGAAGATATTAAAGAAGGCAATACTGTAAAAGGTAAAGTAGTTAATATTGAAGACTATGGTGCGTTCTTAGAAATCTATCCAGGTGTTGAAGGTTTGGTTCACGTAAGTGAAATTACATGGGCTAACACACCAATCAATGCTAAAGACTTCTTCAAATTGGGTGATGAGCACGAAGCGAAGATTGTTACTTTAGATAAGGATACTCGCAAAATGAGTCTTTCAATCAAACAACTAACTGAAGATCCTTGGAACGATATCGAAAGCAGGTTTGCAGAAGGTACCAAACACGAGGGCGAAGTTAAAAACATCACTAACTACGGTGTGTTTGTAGAATTAGCTCAAGGTATTGGCGGTATGATTCACATCAGCGATCTGAGCTGGTTGAAACGTTTTAACCACCCAGGAGAATATACTAAGGTAGGTGCCAAAATTGATGTTATCATACTAGGTATCGATAAAGAAAATCGCAAACTTCAGTTAGGGCACAAACAATTAGAAGAAGATCCTTGGAATACCCTTCAGGATACATTTGCTATTGGCAGTGCTCATGAAGGCACCATCACTCGCAAAGACGACAAAGGAGCTACAATCCAACTACCTTACGGCTTAGAAGGATTTGCGCCAAGCCGCCATTTGGCTACTAAAGAGGGTAAATCTTTAGGTTTAGATGATACTGCAGAATTTGTAGTAATCGAGTTCGACCGTAATGAAAAACGCATTGTCGTTTCTCACGCAAGAATTTGGGAACAAGAGCAATATGCAGAACGTGAAGGTGTAAAAAAAGCAGAACGCGCAGAAGCAGAAAATACCAAGAAGGTTGTTAAGTCCATTCAGAATAAAGTAGAAAAAGCTACTTTAGGAGATTTGGGTGTATTGGCAGGTCTTAAAAAGAAATTGGATGACGAAGCAAATGCTGCAAAAAAGGATGACACAGCTAAATAATTTATAGCCATCTCTTTTATATAAAAACCCCGGAGCAATTCGGGGTTTTTTTTATGTGCCATCAATATGTTTCAATTGGCGGCAAAAGTTACCTCGGTGTGCAACGATGAAAGAAAAGTGTAACTAGTTTCTAATTCGCTTGTAAATGCGAATGGCCAAAATCAATATTGCAACCAAAAGGATTGTGCCAATTAATCCCCACAACATGCTAATACCTTGTTTTACTACTACCAGCATTACAATGGCAATAAGAAAAATAGTGGCCATCTCATTCC
>APMI01000280.1_pt1 | contig 15345 bp, 19 predicted proteins | sample 667938 | NCBI WGS metagenome assembly APMI01 (sample SAMN01084076, study PRJNA167559) | wastewater metagenome | biome: Wastewater | place: Denmark: Ejby Moelle, Odense | collected 2011-11-28 | reverse complement strand
TATTGGAAAAATTACGGCGGCAGCTTCGCTGCCATAATTTAAAAAATAAACCAGGCGCGAGCAAAGCTCGCGCCTGGTTTATCTTATTGAAAAAATTTATTTTTTTTCTTTAATTGCTACTTTTATTTTTTCCGAAAGTTCTTCTAAAAGTTCAGGATTGTCTTTTAGCAATTCTTTCACGGCATCTCTACCTTGCCCAAGTTTGGTATCTCCATAGCTGAACCAAGAACCTGATTTTTTCACAATATCATACTCAACTCCTAAATCTAGAATTTCACCTACTTTAGAAATTCCTTCTCCGTACATAATATCGAATTCTGTATTTTTAAACGGTGGAGCCACTTTGTTTTTTACGATTTTTACTTTCACACGGTTTCCTACTGCATCTTCGCCTACTTTTATAGGAGAACCACTTCTTCTGATGTCAATTCTTACAGAAGCGTAGAATTTTAAAGCATTTCCACCAGTTGTAGTTTCAGGATTTCCGAACATAACTCCTATTTTTTCTCTTAATTGGTTGATGAAAATTACCGTACATTTTGTTCTGGAAATAGTAGCGGTTAACTTTCTTAATGCTTGAGACATTAATCTAGCGTGTAATCCCATTTTTGAATCCCCCATTTCTCCTTCTATTTCAGCTTTTGGAGTAAGAGCGGCAACAGAATCTATTACTACAATATCAATCGCTCCAGAACGAATTAAATTATCTGCAATTTCTAATGCTTGTTCACCATTATCTGGTTGAGAAATAATTAAATTTTCTACATCAATCCCTAATTTTTTTGCATAAACAGCATCAAAAGCGTGCTCCGCATCAATAAAGGCTGCAATTCCTCCCGCTTTTTGAGATTCTGCAATAGCGTGCATCGTAAGCGTGGTTTTACCAGAAGATTCTGGTCCATAAATTTCGATAACTCTACCTTTTGGATAACCGCCAACTCCTAGTGCAATATCTAAACCAAGTGAACCACTTGGTATTACTTCTACTTCTTCTACTGCACTGTCTCCCATTTTCATTACGGTACCTTTTCCATAGGTTTTATCCATTTTTTCTAAGACTAGTGCTAGTGCTTTTTTCTTATCGTCTGAACTGCTCATTTTTTCTTAAATTTTATCAAAAATACTAATTAATTTTGGTTTTATTTAAAAGAACTTTTCCACATTCTTTTTTTATAACGACAAAGTTACAGTGTTATAACGACAAAACGTGTCGTGTTAAATTGTTAAATTTTTATTTTAGATTTGTATTCAAATTAATGATATGAAAAAGTTGTTTAGTCAGGGTATATTTTGTCTGTTTTTGATTTTTGGATTTCATTTTTGTTATTCTCAAGAAGTGAAAGTAGATACTGTTTTTGTAGGAAATGCATCAAATAGTAAGGTCAATAAATTTATAAAAAAGCAAGCAACCGTTTTTATCATCGTAAGACACGGCGAAAAAGAAAATAATGGTAAGAATCCGCACCTTTCTGAAGCTGGAAAAAATCGTGCTATAGACTTAGCAGAATTATTGAAAAACTCTAAAATTGATAACGCATATAGTACAGATTATTTTAGAACTAAAGAAACGATAGAGCATTTGGTTTCGGATAAAAAATTAGAAGTTAAAATCTACAATCCGTCTAAAATTTCTGATTTTGTAAAAAATGAATTGGTTTTTAATCAATCTAAGAGTATTATTTCAGGGCATTCTAATACCAATCCTTTGTTACTAAATGAAATCTGTAAAGTGAATTTTTACAAAGATATTCCAGATGCGAAGTTTAATGATATGTATATCGTAAATGTTTTTAAAAAAAGGAAAAGAATAAAAGTGTTTCATCTACTGTACTAAAACAAAAACTGCTCTTTCGGGCAGTTTTTTGTTTTCTAATTATTATTGGCGATAGTTTCTTTGTTTTTCTCGGAAAGTTCAGCAATTTTGGCAATGTCTTCCATCGAAAATTTTCCTAAAACTTTTACATAGACTAAGTCTTTTTCATCTTTTACGGTAATGAGTAAGTCTTTAATTTCTGTTTCAGAATTGGTAATAGCAGACATAATTTTCATTTTAGAGTCTTTGCTATTCACACTTACCAATTCTTGTAAATTGCTCCCGAATGATTGTCTAGAAAATTGAGTCGCCATTTTTTCAGTCGCATTTTCTACGGTATAGACTTTTACTTTTCTTATTTTTTTAATCAAGTTAATCACTTCTTCGGATTCTCCGTCTTCTCTCAATGCTTTTTTTATGTAGGGTTTTACCAAAAACATAGGTACATTTATTTTGGTTACCGTCGTGTTCCCATTTGTTTCTTCGTTGTAAAGAGATTTTTCGCTCACGAAACAAGACTGTAAAAAGAATAAAATAGGCAATAAAAGTAAATATTTTAATTTCATAGGTAGATTTTTATTGTTTTATTATAATTATATGTAATCGCTATAAATCTATTGGTGCTTGTATTTGCTAATTCTAGCGATTTTATAGTTTTTAATTTTTAAAAATTAATCGATTTTTTTGATGATTGCACCGCTGCTTTTCTTCACATTAGAATTAACTTCAGGATTTCCTTTGTACTGAACTATAGCTCCCGAACTTGCGCTTACGTCTAGAGAATAATTAGCATTTACTTTAGCAATGGCTCCAGAGTTTATATCTACCTTTACATTTTTCGAAATTAAATTTTGAGCGTTACAACTTGCACCACTTCCCAATTTGAACGAAGCGTTTTCGGCATTTCCTTTTGCATTAATAATCATTCCAGAATTCCCAGAAAAGTCTAAAGTTTTGGTATTAATATCTAAAGTAAGTACCGAACCAGAATTAGCTTGAATGGTCATTTCACTATAATCAAAATCTGCCGTTATGATAGCTCCAGAATTAATTTGAGCATTTAGTTTTTCGTCTGAAATTTTGTTTTTGGTCTTAAAAATAGAGCCAGAACTTACATAAAGGTCATCTAATTTTGGATTTTGGATGTTTACCAAAAGTTTTTTGAATTTCAAATTTTTATTAGAACTTCTATCGATAGAAACTTTTAAAATTCCGTTTTCAACTTTAGTTTTTACATACTGCATTTTGTCTGCATCTGCTATTACTTCTACTTTTCTATCACTTCCTTGGGTAAAATCTACAATTACACCAGCAGAAATATCTACTCCGTGAAAAGCTTCTACGGTTCTGATGGATGAAATATTGTCATTAACGGGAGCTGGTTTCTGAGTTTTTTCTTGTACATCATTTACCAGATTAGAAACATCATTCATAGAGATTTTTCCGTCTAGCATCATCAGTACATTACTGTCTTCTCCATTGATGGTCAATAAAAGATTATCTAGAATGTCAGAAGTGGTATTGGCTGCTAAAAACTTAATCTTATTGTCTTTGCTATTTACGGTCATCAATTCTTCATAATGAAGATTTTTAAGAGCTGAAAGCATAGAAGTTTGCACTTTTTGAAAATTTTGATAGGCAACCACCGAATCTTTATCGTTAGGATTTGGTTTTTCTACCACTAAGATTTTCAGAGCATTTACTTTATTAATAAGTGGTTTTATTTTCTTCAAATCTTCATCATCTATATTGATGTTTCCGAGAAGTCTAAACATCGGTTTTGCAATTTTGATAGAAGTTACGCCTTCCGTTTCTTGATATTGGTCAAAAAGCTGGTTCAGTTTATCACTTTGCCCAAAAATATTGAGACTGCTGAACATTAAAATGAATATAAATATAATCTTTTTCATAAGTAGTTATTTATTTTGTTTAAGGTCTTATGTAATCGTAAACGATTTCATAATAGTAATTTTAAAAATTAACGGTTAAGAGTTTCACAGGTTGTGCATTTTCTAGAGCGGTATTAATGTTTCCGCCTAGCATGTCAATTGCATTTTTAGTGTATTTAATGGCTTCGTCTTCTGTAGCAACCGGTTTACCATTGATGATAACGAAGTTTGGGTTGTATTCTATGTTTTTATCATCATTTTTAGCGCTATTGTGATGGTTTTTTGTAGAATTTTGAGCTAAATACTGCGCAGATTTTTTATATTTTGATTTTTTTCTTTTGATGGGTTCGGCGTTTACATTTCTGGTGATTGGGAAGTTGTTATCATCAGCTTTTGCCATCGTTTGATTGTTGGCAATGTTTTGATTTTCAGGTTTTCCCTGATTGTTTATTTTGGCGATTTCAGTTGGCATCACTGTGGCGTTTTCAGAGAAATTATTTTTAAGAATTATCCCGAAACCAGTAATTAAAACTAAACTTGCTGCAATATACAACCATTGTTTGCTAGACTTTTTTTGCAACGGAACTATTTTAGCACCTTCAGCTTTTTGTTCCGTTTGTGCTAAGAAATCTTCGAAATTCCAGTCCATTTTTTCTTCCTTTATTTCTTGGAAGATTTCTGTGTACTTATTTTGAAATTTGTCTTTGTTCATAGTTCATTAATTGTGTAATTTGTTCTCTTACTTTTTGTCTTGCTCGCATCAGATTTACTCTTACTGCATTTTCTTCCATTTCTAAAACTTCCGAAATTTCCGAGACCTCATATTCTTCTACATCTTTTAGGTGAATTACCATTTTTTGCTTTTCCGGAAGTTCATTAATGAAGTTGATGATTTTTTCCTTTAGGTTATTCACTTCCATTTTGTAGAGTTCGCTCCGATGGAGTTGGAAATCTGCAAAATTCTGTTTCACTGTTTCGTGTTTCAACTTGTTGAGGCACTCATTTTTCACACATTTCAAAGCGTAAGATTTTATATTAAGACCAACTAATTCATCTTTTTTTTGCCAAAACTTCATCATCAGGTCTTGTACTAGATCTTGTGCTTCGTCACTACTTACCAAGAATCGTTTTGCAAAACGATACATCTCATCTTTCAGTACAAATACTGTATTTTTAAATGTTTCTTGATTCATAGATTAGCTTCTATAGGTAAGACAACGAAGTTCGGGAAAATATTACATCAGAAATGTAATTTTTTTGATTATTGTATGTTTTCACGCAAAGTGCGCAAAGATGTTTATAAAGTTTCCTCTTTTTTAAGGCTTGCAAAGGTGTTTTATTTAGCAAAAAACGCTTCCAAAAAATTTTGAAAGCGTTTTTGATATTGTTTATCATCCATAGGAATCACAATTTAATGTCATAAATTTTTTGTTAAGATTCCTTTGGAAAGACAAAAGCAACGTACAAATCTTTGCGTGAAAAATCCTCAACAATTTTCATAAACCCATTTTATAATCTCTTTATCTTCATCAGTTAAAGGCATTTTTCTTCTTGCCATTGCTTTTTCGGCAACTTCATACGCTTTTTCTAATCTGAATTTTTCATCTCCTTTGAAACCTCCCCAAGAAAAATGTTCTATCACATTTGGTGGAAATCCACTTTTGAAAATATTAGCGCCAACTCCAACTACAGTTCCCGTGTTAAATTGTGTATTAATAGCAGTTTTAGAATGGTCTCCCATAATCATTCCGCAGAATTGAAGTCCAGTTTTTTCAAATTTTTTGGTTTTATAACTCCACAGTTTTACTTCAGCATAATTGTTTTTTAGGTTAGATGAATTGGTATCTGCTCCCAGATTACACCATTCTCCGATGACTGAATTTCCTACAAAACCTTCATGTCCTTTGTTGGTAAAACCTGTGATAATGATGTTGTTCACTTCGCCACCAACTTTAGAATGCGGACCAATTGTAGTGGCGCCATAAATTTTAGAACCCATATTGATTTTAGAACCTTCACAAAGTGCGAGACTTCCTCTAATCACAGAACCTTCCATTATTTCTGCGTTTTTGCCAATGTAAATTTTTCCAGTTTTGCAATTAAGCGTAGCGAATTCTATTTCTGCGCCTTCTTCTATAAATAAATCTTCTTTTTTGCCCAAAAAACCATTGGTTTTCGACAATTCTTGAGAAGTTCTCCCTTTCGTAACAAGCTCAAAATCAAAATCTATTGCTTGGTCGTTTTTAGAAAATAAATCTGTATGTTTTTTGAAAAAAACTAATTCTTCGGTAATGTCTGTCATTTTCTCAATTTTCGAAAGAGAAAAATCATTCATATCTAATCTAGCAGCTAAAACTTCGTTTTCATAAATGAGAGCCTCGCCTAATTGTAGATTTTTTATTTGAGCTAGAACTTCATCAGATGGTAAAAAATTAGGAGTGATGAGTAGGCTTTCTTTCTTTTCGTAAGATGTATATTTCTTTTGAAGATATTCTTCTGTAATGTAAGAAATTTCATTAGAGTTTAGGAGTTTTTGCCAGCGTTCTGAAAACGTGAGAATCCCCGTTCTTAATTCGGCAATAGGTTTGGTGTAAGTAAGCGGAAGAAAATCTCCCCAATATTGAGCATCAGAGAATATAAGTTGCATAGAGTTTTTTGTGTTTAGAGTTTTCAATAAAAAGCATATTATTTTTAATTAATGTTTTTATTGATTTTTTGTTTTTCTTATATGTGTCTTACAAAAGTACAAAAAAAGTCCTTCAAAATTTTGAAGGACTTCTAATTTATTATGAAAAAATCGACTAAATTACTTAGCGAATTTTTTATATTTATTCATAAACTTATCTACTCTACCAGCAGTATCTACTAATTTAGTTTTACCTGTATAGAAAGGGTGAGAAGTAGAAGAGATTTCCATTTTGATTAATGGATATTCTGTACCTTCGAATTCGATGGTGTCTTTAGTCTCAGCAGTAGATTTGCAAAGGAATACTTCGTCATTACTCATATCCTTGAATACAACTAATCTATAATTTTCTGGGTGGATTCCTGATTTCATATCTTTGTTTTCTTTTTAATTGTTAATGATAATACTAGCGTGTAATGGCACTGCTTTTATTATTCTTAAATTTTAGACTGCAAAAATAGGAATATTTTTTGAATTGACAAATAGCATTTTAAACATTTTTACGAAAGAAATTCTCAGTTTTTTCGTTTTTTAAGAGAGTTCAGGTTTTTTCATTAACTTTACGCTTATTTTTAATCATCAATGAAAACAAAATACATTCTTTTCTTTAGTTTTTGGTTGGCTCTTTTTGCTGTTTCTTGTAACAGAGACGATATTAATTTTGACTCTCCTTCTCAAAAACTGAAATTTTCACAAGATACTCTGGTTCTAGACACGGTTTATAACCAAGTAAGAAGCGAAACTTATGCCGTAAAAATTTACAATACCGAAAATAAGGACATCAACATTCCTAGAATTTATTTGGAAGGAGGTGCTGCATCTCCCTACAGAATTAATGTAGATGGAAAACCAGGGACGGAATTTACCAATGTTCCGCTTCGTAAGAAAGACAGTTTGTATGTTTTTGTAGAAATAGCTCCGCAATCTACCGCTACAGAAGCGATAGCAGAAGACAGAGTGCAAATAGAAACACCAGCTGCCAAACAACATTTTACTTTGCTTTCTGTGGTTCAAGATGCAGAATTTTATGTTTCTACTTCTACTAATCCTCAGATTATCAATCAAAATACCGTTTGGAATAGCAATAAAGCCAAAATCATTTATGGCGATTTAAAAGTAGCTGATGGTAAATCTCTCACACTTTCAGAAGGTACAAAAGTATATTTTCATAGAGATGCTAACCTAAAAATTGGGAAAAATGCTCAACTGATTGCCAATGGAAATTTAGGGAAAGAGGTCATCTTTCGAGGTGATAGAAATGATGCAAGATATGATACTCTACCCAAAAACTGGGGAGGAATTCAATTAGAACAAGGTGCAACAGCTCAACTTAATTATGCTAAAATTTTCGGAGGAACTAATGCACTTTACCTTAATCAAGCTTCTGCTACGATCAAAAATACAATTATACATACCAATCAAGAATTTGGGATTTTAGGAATTCAAACTACGGTAAATGCAGAAAATTTAGTAATGAACAATTGCGGACAAGCTTGTATTGGCATTTTTAAAGGTGGTAATTATAATATTTTGCATTCTACAATTGCTAATTATTGGAATTTAAACGGAGCACTGCCTGGTTACGGAATTTATGCAACGAATGAATACGTAAATGGTACAACCACAGAATTAGGAGCATTAAATTTTAATCTAAAGAATTCTATTGTTTACTCTGATAAAAGCACCGCAATTCTATTGAAGCCAATTTCTGGACAGACTTTCACTTATTTAATTGAAAATTCTTTATTGAAATACTCTTCTCAAAATGCAGGATTTAATTTTGATGTAAATCCATCGGTAGTGAATTCGATTCAGAATCAAGACCCAAAATTTGAGAATTATTTTACTCAAAAACTCAATTTAAGGGTAAAATCAGATTCACCAGCCAAAGGAAAAGGTAAAGTTTCTACTGCAGCTTTGGTTCCGCTAGATATTGTAAAAATAAATAGAACTACAAGCCCTACTATTGGATCTTATCAGTAATTGAGAATTGAAAATGAAAAGTTGAAAATGGAAATAAAAATTCTTCAAAATCAAGTAGATGAATGGATTAAAACCATAGGTGTTCGTTATTTTAATGAATTAACCAATATGGCGATGCTGACCGAAGAAGTAGGAGAGGTTGCCAGAATTATTGCCAGAAGATATGGTGAACAAAGCGAAAAAGAATCTGATAAATCCAAAGATTTGGGCGAAGAATTGGCAGATGTTTTATTTGTAACTTTGTGTTTGGCTAATCAAACTGGAGTAGATTTGCAATCGGCTTTTGACAAAAAAATGAAAGTAAAAACCGAAAGAGATTTTGACCGTCACCAAAACAATGAAAAACTAAAAAATGAGTAATTTTTTTACCAATATAAGACACAAAATGGAGCGAGAATGGTTTGGTACGCTTACCAGATTTGGCAGCAGACTGGGGATTCCTGTTTCTAAATTGCGTGTTTTTTTCATTTATTCTACGTTTGCCACCGCAGGTGTTTTTTTCTTAATTTACTTGGGGATGGCTTTTACGCTTTGGGTAAAAGATATGTTTGTTACCAGAAGGCCTAATGTTTTTGACCTTTAAGATGGGTGTTAGATGTTGAAGGCTGGATGTTTTTAACTTGAAAAATTAAACATGGAACTCGAAACAAACAAATCGTTTTGGTTTGAAGAATTGCAGAACCGAAAGAAAATTTCTAGAATTTTCAATAGATACGAAAAATCTTTTCCTGAAAATGAAAGGAGAGATAAAGAGCAGTTTTTAGATTTAGCAGAAAACCCCGATGTTTTTGTTTTTTTAATTAAAAATGAAAACGAAACTATTAGTTACTCTGTAATTTGGGAATTGAAAGGTTTTTATTTTTTAGAACATTTTGAGGTTTTCGAAGAGTTTAGAAATCAAAATTTTGGAGAACAAATCTTAGAAGCTCTTAAAGAAAAATTTGAGAAAATTATTCTGGAAACAGAGCCAGATTCTTTGTCTGAAATTGCGGCTAGAAGAGTCAGGTTTTATCAAAGAAATGGTTTTGAAATTATGAATAAAGATTATATTCAGCCTTCTTATGGCGAAGGTAAATCTTCACTGCGCCTATTTTTAATGGCTAATTTTTTGCCAGAAAATTTAGAAAATTCAATACAAGAAATTCACTCAACTGTTTACCAAAAAAAAGCGGACTAAAAAAGTCCGCCAAATTAGGTTATTAATCTACCTCATATTCTAGTTTTATGGTTATGCTTGCTTCTTTTTCTTTGGATTCTGTATTGTAAGTTCCTCCGTAAGAAAAATCTTCATTTGAGTTTGGTGCAGTAATTTGAATGACACCCATTGTAGCTTTCTTTAGGTTACCGAGAGATGAACCAGCATTTTCTGCAATTTTTTCTGCACGTTCTTTGGCGTCTTTGGTAGCATTGGCAATCATTTCTTGTTTTACTTCAGCTAGTTTGGTATAAAAATAATTAGGTTTAGAAGATGTGAAAACAATTCCTAAATTTATAATTTCTGTGATGTTTCTAGATAAATTTTCGATTTTTGCTACATCTTTACTTTCCAAAGAAATAGATTGTGTAAGCTGGTAGCCTGCAAAAGTTTGATGACTGCTGCCGTTAGAATCTGAAACATAGTTAAATTGCTTCTGAATATCTACCGCAGAAAAAACCAATTCGTTTTTAGGAATTCCTTTAGAAATCAAATAATTTTCAATGACTTTTCTGTCATTTAGAAGTTCATCATAAGCGGTTTTAAGTTCAAAATCGTTTCTTGAGAAACTACCGTTCCAAGTGATGAGGTCTGAGGTGAATTTTTTAGTTCCCAAACCAGTTACTGAAATGGTATTTTCAGATTTGTTTCGGTTTTTGATGGCATTGCCCAATATTCCTAGTCCGATAACGAAACCTAATGATGCAATGGCGATGGCGATGATGTTTTTGTTCATTTTGTGAAGTATGCTTTAGGTTGAGTTTTATAAGATGATCAAATTTATGTAAAATACATATTTCAAAAGCCGTGCCAAATTTTAAGAATTTATTAACGATTTTAAGATTATTTTAACTTTTTAAATGTTTTGATTTTTTTCTCTGCTAACACTTGAAACTTTGCAATGTCATCACTTATGAAGTACCCTTTCTTTTTGATATTTTTTAAGTTTAAACTTTGCATTACGTAGCCTATAAAAGGAGCAACTTCGTCTTTTTTAAGACCTAATTCCTCAACAAAATAATCTTCTCCTAGAATATATAAATAACCATTATTAATATCTACAATGTCCCATCTATTAGAAACTGCACCTACAGAGAAGCCTTCGCCTTTTGGTTGTTTAAATTCCCCTGCTTTTGGTAGTAGAATGGCAATCTCTGATTTTTCTAAATTCATTTTACTTATTTCCAGATTTAGTTTAGTTTTTTTCTTATTTTCAACCTTGTTGATGTCTTCTTTAAGGTTTCCGGTCAATTTGGTTTTCAATTCAACCTCTTCTATTTCGATGGTAGATTTTTGCATATTGATGGTAATAGATTTCTGGAAATCTTCTGGTTTTATGGTGTAAGAGACTCTATCGAATTTTTGTTTTACCAACCTTATCAAATCGTTGGTTTTAGCAGCAATCATAAAATTCCCTTCATTGTTGGTGTATGTTTTTTCGTCTGTATTTATGTTAATGACTAAAACGCCTGCTATTTCGGTGTTTTGTTCAGAAACTACTTTTCCCAAAATGTATTCTTGAGAAAAGGAATTGATGAAAATTAAAAAGAAAGTAAGGAATAAAAATTTTTTCATGCAGATGGATTAGTTTTTTTCTTTTTTTAGTGTTTCTACAAAATTTTTGGCTGGTTCTTCGATTTGCAATAGAAAACCAGAAACATTTTCTGCCTTTGCATAGCGCAGAGCTAATGGATTTTTGGCAAAAGAATATTCAATAAAATTGTTGATTTCTTCTCTAGGAATGCCAAGATTGATAAAATACTCATCTTCTATTTTTAGTCTTGCCCAAGTTATATTTTCTTGTAAATCTTGGTATTTATAAAGTCTTTTTTGCCTTTTTGCTTTACCGGAAGCCACATCATAGATTGCTTGTATATTTAGATTTCCTGTAATGATGGGTAGCAAGATGTCTTTAGTGACTTCAGCTGGTTTTTCTCTAGGTTTTTCTGGTGGTGGAGGAAGCCCGATTGCATCTTGAAGTTCTTGGTTTCTATTTCTTTTATTCAAGGATTTAGAATCTTTTTTTAGGTTGCCGGTAAGTCTAGGCTTTATTTCTACTTCTTTAATTTCTATTGGTGTTTTGGTTAATATGATTTTTAATTTTTTCTGAAAATCTATATAAAAAACAGTGATGGAAGCTCTGTCATATTTTTCTTTTAAAAAACGGATTTCGTCTCCTTTTTTTGCTAAAATTTTAAAATTTCCTTCCGCATCGGTATATGTTTTTTCGTCTGTGCTAACGTTCACTACCAAAACACCTCCTAATTCTGTAGATTGTTCTGTTGTTACTTTTCCAGAAAGTGTTTCTTGACCGTAAAATTTTAAAAATATAATAAAAAAGATAAGAGATAGAAGTTTGCTCATTGGCTAATGATTTTTGGCAAATTTATTTTTTAAATTCACATTTTTTATAAATTTAACTAGACTTAACTTTTTTATGAGTTTTTATGATAGAAAGCCTTTAAAATTGGTTAAAAATGGATGGATGTTTTTTATAAGTTGTTTATTAGGTGGTGGTTTCTAACTTTTCTTAACATTTTAATTTAAAAGTTTAATAGAAGTTTAACTACAATTTTAGTTTTTGAATTGATTTTGCATTGAAAATCTGAGTATTTTTGCTGCATCATTATGAAGAGAATTATTTCAATTTTTTGTTTACTTTTTTTAGTAAATATCAGCGCGCAGTCATTTTCAGGAACCGTTTTTATGAGAGATAAATCCTCGTTTTATCTTAACCAAATCTATGTAACGAATCTTAATGAACAAAAAACATATCTTACCAATTATAACGGAGAGTTCAAAATTCCTGTAAAATTGGGAGATGTCATCAGATTTACTTCTATCGTTTCTGAAAGGAAAGACATAAAAATTACGCAAGAAATTATTGGGAATACTAGAAATCTTGTTGAACTAGAAGTAGCCTATAAAGAAATTCAAGAGGTGGTTCTTAACAGATTTAAGCCAACTGGAAATCTTAGAAAAGATGTAAGAGCTCTAGATTCTAAAAAATCGAGTGTAGAAGTAGCTAAAATTATAGGATTACCAGCGCCAAAAGGTGATGGCACTCCGCCAATTGCTCCTGTTGCTGATTTGGCAAACGGAGGTTTTACCATAAGTTTGGCAAGTCTTTACGATGTGGTTTCTGGCGATAGAAAGAAAAAAGAACGCCTTTACCAGTACGAAAAAATGCAATATGCCATTAATAATACAAAGGCGTACTTAGGAGATGATTATTTTGTAAAGCTTAAAATTCCCAAAGATTTAATAGATAATTTTTTACAATTTGTATATACGTCAGATAATCTATTGCCTTATATCGAAAGTTCTAATTATGAAGCAGTGAAAGTTTCTATCGAAAAGTATATTCCTATTTACCAAAAGAGATTGCGCTCTTCTCACCTTCAAGGGATTATATCTACTATTTAAGTATTGTTTTTTTATTTTATTCACTTATGTGCAATTATCATTAATGATTTTTATCTATAAGTGCGAAAATTCATATTTGTTTGTTAAAAATAATTCTTAACTTTGTTAGAGAATTAAATGAATAAAATAGTTATTTTTCGTGGGTAAAAATAAGATCGCAAGGTTTGCAGAGAACAAATTACTACCAAATGTTATACAGCCAACCAGAAAAGAAGCATTAGATAATTTTGAACTAAAAGGGAAATGGAGAGAAAAAATCTTCAAAAATGATAACCCAATAGTTTTAGAGCTTGGCTGTGGCAAAGGTGAATATTCAGTAGGGATGGCAAAGGCTTTTCCTGATAAGAATTTTATAGGAGTAGATATCAAAGGAGCTAGATTTTGGTTTGGTGCCAAAGATGCCATCAATAATAATCTTGGCAATGTGGCTTTCCTGAGAACTCAGATAGAATTAATAGACTGTTTTTTCGCCGAAAATGAAGTGGATGAAATCTGGATTACTTTTCCAGATCCACAGATTAAGTACAGAAGAGGTAAACATAGACTTACTCATCCTGATTTTCTTAATCGTTACAAAAACATTTTAAAGTCATCTGCAATTGTACATCTTAAAACTGATTCAGAGTTTCTTCATGGTTACACCTTAGGCATATTACAAGGGTTTGGCTATGAGATTCTTACTGCGCATCATGATATTTATGGTGCTCCAGAATATGAACCAGATACACTTTACTTAAGAGAAATTAAGACTTATTACGAAGAATTGTTTTCATCAAAAGGGAAAACAATTACTTATATAAAGTTTAAATTGAAGTAAAAAGTTAAGTAAAAATAAAAAGTTAAGTAAAAAATGAAAAAAATCTCTATTCTATTGTTTGGAATAGTGGTTACTTCCTCATCTGCACAAGTTAAATTTAATAATAATTCTCCTTCTTCAGAAAAAAAAGTAACTCCTGCCCAAGCAATTAATTACGAAACAAGCAAAGATGGCTCAGAGATTGAGACTGTAGATATTAAAAAATTTAAGTCTAGCAAAGAAGATCAAGATGAATTTGATCTTTTGGTAAATTCTGAACAAGAAAAAAATAAAAAACCAGTAACGAAGGAATCTATAAATGAGATGTTACAAAGTGATGAGAATGACCAACTAAGTTTACTTTTGGTTAAAAATGATTCATACTGTAACATGGTTCTCAAAATTGTGGGCAAGGCTGCTTACAATATTCCAATTCCTGCCAAAGGACAAAATGCAATCATGGTAGAAAAAGGAGTTTACAAACTTACCGGAAATCTATGTGAGCTAAAGTATGAAGCTCAAAAGGATCTGAACAAGAATATCCTAGTAGCATTGACTAGAAAAAACGATAATTAATTCAAGTAATTAATATTTAATTTTATTTATACTAAAAAGCCTTTCAAAATTATTTTGAAAGGCTTTTTTAATTTATGATTTAGAAAAATTATTCAGCGTCGAAATCTTTATCTGCATCAGCAGTTACTTTTTCTCCTTCTTCTTTAGATTTTTCTTTATCAGCTTTTCTTTGAGATTGACCTTCTTTTATAGCTTCAGAAACTACAGAAAGAATCATATCAATAGATTTAGAAGCATCATCATTTCCTGGGATTACGAAATCTACTTTTCTAGGATCTGAGTTAGTATCTACGATACCAAATACAGGAATACCTAATTTTTTAGCTTCAGTTACCGCAATGTGCTCTCTCATAATATCTACTACAAATACAGCAGAAGGAAGTCTCACCATATCAGCGATAGAACCTAAGTTCTTCTCTAGGTTAGCTCTTTGTCTGTCAACTTGTAATCTCTCTTTTTTAGATAAAGTTTCGAAAGTACCATCTTTCTTCATTTTATCAATAGAGTTCATTTTCTTTACCGCTTTTCTGATGGTTACAAAGTTAGTAAGCATACCACCTGGCCATCTTTCAGTAATGTAAGGCATGTTAAGTTCTGATGCATGTTTTGCAACAACTTCTTTCGCTTGTTTTTTAGTAGCTACGAAAAGAACTTTTTTACCTGCTGAAGTAATTTTTTCTAAAGCGTTACAAGCTTCATCTAATTTTACTGCAGTTTTATGTAAGTCGATAATGTGAATACCGTTTTTCTCCATAAAAATGTATGGAGCCATATTAGGGTTCCACTTTCTAGTCATGTGACCGAAGTGTACACCAGCTTCTAATAAGTCTTTAACTTGAGCTTTTGCCATTTTTTTAATTTTTTGTTAGTTTACGTTCCGCTTTTTATGCAATCAACTTATCTTTAGATGGGAGAGAAGTTTGGATGCTAAACATAACGGGCAATTTTTTGTAATAATTTGTAAATAAACCGAGAAAAAAG
>APMI01034567.1_pt1 | contig 15366 bp, 16 predicted proteins | sample 667938 | NCBI WGS metagenome assembly APMI01 (sample SAMN01084076, study PRJNA167559) | wastewater metagenome | biome: Wastewater | place: Denmark: Ejby Moelle, Odense | collected 2011-11-28 | reverse complement strand
TGAGGCGGGCGGCATGCGGGGTACCGAGCGTATTCAGCCGTTCATCAACGACGGTATCAACGCGGCTGAGAAAAACGCTGGCGACCGAACGCAAGTGCCGCGCTCGGCCTCCGCTTTCCAGCCAGCCCAGCGCGCCACGCAGGTATGCCTGTACTACAGCTTCATATTGAGCGAGTGAGAAGATGAGAGTGACGTTCACCGACAGACCTTCTACGGTCAACCGGAAAAAAGCCTCAATTCCGGAAGGTGTCGCCGGGACTTTGATCAGCACGTTGTCGCGGTCGACCAGGCCATACAAACGCCGTGCGGCGGCAACAGTGCCTGCCGTATTGTTGGCAAGCTCCGGCGACACTTCGAGACTGACATAACCCGATTCACCACGGCTGGCCTGAAAGGCTGGCCGCAACATGGCGCAGGCGGCCTGAATGTCGGCTATGACCAACGATTCGTAACAAGCCTCGGCATCCAGACCCTGGCCACGCAGGTGCTCCAGGTCTTCACGGTAATAGCGGCTGTTGGCGATGGCTTTTTCAAAAATGGATGGATTTGACGTTACGCCATCAACACCATCTTCTTTGATCAGGCGCTGCAGACCACCCTCGCGCAACAAGGTGCGCGACAGATTGTCGAGCCAGACATGCTGGCCGATAGCCTTGAGCGCCAGTAGCGGGTTTTCGCTCATGATTTTGCCCCCGGCCACTGCCAATTGAGGATTTCCGGCATGTCTTCGCCGTACTCAAGGATGTATTGCGCGTGCTGATTGAGTTTGTCGCGCATCGCCTGTTTGATGTGCGCTGACTGGGCATGTAGTTTCGGTACGCGTTTTGCAACGTCCATGACCAGATGGAAACGGTCAAGTTCATTGAGTACGACCATGTCGAAAGGCGTCGTCGTCGTACCCTCCTCCTTGTAGCCACGGGCGTGAAGGTTGGTGTTGGTACGCCGGTAGGTCAGCCGGTGAATCAGCCATGGATAACCGTGGTAGGCGAAGATGATCGGTTTGTCGGTGGTGAACAGCGAGTCGAACTCATCGCTGGACAGGCCATGCGGGTGCTCTTCCTTCGGCTGCAGGGTCATCAGGTCGACGACATTGATGTAGCGGATTTTCAGTTCCGGTACTAATTGATGCAGGATGGCAACGGCCGCCAACACTTCTAATGTCGGCACATCGCCGGCCGACGCCAGCACGATGTCTGGCTCTCCCGGCTGGTCGTTACAAGCCCATTCCCACAGGCCGATGCCGGCGCTGGCGTGGTTGATCGCCGCTTCCATGTCCAGCCACTGCCAGTCCGGCTGCTTGCCGGCAACGATGACATTGACCAGATTGCGGCTCTTCAGGCACTGGTCGGTGACATAGAGCAGCGTGTTGGCGTCAGGCGGGAGATAGACCCGAATGACGTCCGCCTTCTTGTTGACCACATGGTCGATGAATCCCGGGTCCTGATGCGAAAAGCCATTGTGGTCCTGCCGCCAGACGTGTGACGTTAGCAGGATGTTGAGCGAGGCGATCGGCCGCCGCCAGGGAATTTCGCTGCAAACTTTTAGCCACTTGGCGTGCTGGTTGAACATCGAATCGATGATGTGAATGAAGGCTTCGTAACAGGAAAACAGGCCATGTCTTCCCGTCAACAGGTAGCCTTCGAGCCACCCCTGACAGGCGTGCTCGGAAAGAATCTCCATCACCCGGCCATCGGGAGCCAGATGATCGTCATCAGCCAGATGCTCAGCCATCCAGGTTCGGTCGGTAACTTCGAACAAGGCGCCGAGTCGGTTGGAAGCCGTTTCATCCGGCCCGAAGACGCGGAAATTATCGGGATTATGGCGCATCACGTCGCGCAGGAAGACGCCCATGGTGCGCGTTGCCTCGCCCACGGAGCCGCCCGGCGTCGGTACCGCAACAGCGTAGTCCCGGAAATTGGGCAGGCGTAGCTCGCGCAGCAAGGTGCCACCGTTGGCGTACGGATTGGCACCCATGCGTCGCTCACCGACTGGCGCCAAGGCAGAGATATCCGCATTCAGGTGGCCATTGTTGTCGAACAGCTCGGATGGTTTGTAGGACGCCATCCATTCAGCCAGCAATGCGACGTGTTCCGGCTTGTCCATGTCGCTGAACGGCACCTGATGCGAGCGCCAGGAGCCTTCACTTTTCTTGCCATCGACCATTTTCGGCCCGGTCCATCCTTTGAGCGAACGCAAAATGATCATCGGCCAGCGCGGGCGGGTCATGTCGCCGCCTTCGCGTGCCTTGCGCTGAATTGCCGAAATGCTGGCCATGGCCGTATCGACCGCGGCTGCCATCAATTGATGCATGGTTTCCGGGTCGTCACCTTCGACAAAGATTGGCTGGTAGCCGTAGCCAACGAACAGACATTCCAGCTCGCTGTGACTGATCCGGGCCAGGATGGTCGGGTTGGCGATCTTGTAGCCGTTAAGGTGCAGGATGGGCAGCACCGCGCCATCGGTCTGCGGATTGAGGAATTTGTTGGAGTGCCAGGAAGTCGCCAACGGCCCGGTTTCCGCCTCGCCGTCGCCAACGACGCAGCAGGTAATCAGATGCGGGTTGTCGAACACCGCACCGTAGGCATGGAACAGCGCGTAGCCCAATTCGCCGCCTTCGTGGATCGATCCCGGCGTATCCGGCGAGGCGTGACTTGGAATGCCGCCAGGGAAGGAGAATTGGCGGAACAGACGGCGCATGCCCTCCTCATCCTGCGAAATATGCAGGTAGAACTCGCTATAGCTGCCTTCCAGATAGGTATTGGCGACGACCGCCGGGCCGCCGTGGCCGGGGCCGGCGATAAAGATCATGTTCAGGTCATGCTGCTTGATCGCCCGGTTCATGTGCACGTAAATGAAGTTCAGGCCAGGTGTCGTTCCCCAGTGCCCCAGCAGGCGGGGCTTAATATGCGCCAGGGTCAGCGGCAGCTTGAGCAGAGGGTTATCGAGCAAGTAGATTTGTCCAACTGACAGGTAGTTGGCGGCGCGCCACCAGGCGTTCATCAGGTCTAGTTCGTCAGCAGCCAGCGGCGTATGAGTTGTGAGCATTTATTTATCCTTGATTGGTGTTATTGGACGCCGACTTTGCGCAGCCGGACGTGCAGTGCTTCAAGTTCGTCCAGTAACTGCATGGCCAGCGCGGCGCCGGCCAGATTGACACCGAGATCGCGCTGCAGCCGGATGGCCACCGTCGCCCGCCTGAGGTGGGTGCCCGTGAAGCGCCAGCGATGCGGTTCACGGCCGATGGGTAACAAAACGCCCTCGTCGACCAGCTCAAGGATAGTTTCGACGCGCACGGCGCAGGCCTGACAGACTTCACTGATGGTCAGGTTGGTTTGCTCTTCAAGAATGATCGCGCTTGCTTGCGGCAGCATCTTGTCGTTGTCCATGCTTACGCTCCCAGTCCGGATCGCGGGTTAAAGGATTTGAACTGCTCGGCCATGCTGGCGTACAGAGCCTGGTCGGCATCACTCTCGGCTTTCGGCAGCACCACCTGCAGAACCACGTAGAAATCGCCCGGCGTGCTGCCCGGAATGCCCCTGCCCTTGAGCCGCAGCTTGCCGCCGGATTTCGAATTTGGCGGAATTTTCAGGTCGACCGTAGCATTCGGCGTCGGGACACTGACCGTTGCCCCCAAGGCCGCTTCCCAAGGTGCCAGCGGCAGGTCGAGAAAGACATCGCGCTGCTCGACGCGGAAATGAGCATGGGGATTGAAAGCCACTTCCAGATAGAGATCGCCCGCCTTGCCCTGACCGATGCCCGGTGCGCCCTGCCCGGCCAGCCGGATATGCTGCCCGGCGCGGACGCCGCGCGGAATGGTCACATTCAGCTGGTGCGAGCGCATCGACACCCGACCGTTGGCACCCGCCTCCGGGGTGCGCAGCGTGATCACTCGAGTAGCGCCGTTGTAGGCATCCTCCAGGTCAATTACAACCTTGGCATGCCTGTCCTCACCTCGCGCATGGAAATCCTGATGGGTTCGCTGCCCCCCGGCAAAACCACGGCCATAGAGCGATTCGAAGAAATCGCTGAAATCAGCCGCATCGCCTCCCGGTGAGCCATCGCCGGAATACTCGAAGCCGGCATTCCAGTCAGGCGGCGGACGGAAATCCTGACCAGCCTTCCAGTTGGCACCCAATTGATCGTAGGCAGCCCGTTTCTCAATATCCTTGAGTACGGCATAGGCCTCGCCGAGTTCCTTGAAGCGCACCTCGGCATCGGGATCCTTGCTGACATCCGGATGGAATTTGCGAGCTAGCTGGCGATAGGCGCGCTTGATCTCGTCCTGGGTCGCGTCGCGTGCCACCCCCATGATCTTGTAGTAGTCCTTGAACTCCATCGGATTTCCTTGCTCAGAACGCTGAGGTATCGATGTCTGCCGACATTGCTTCAGCAGGCACAAACATCAACGCTTCAAGGCAGGCATCGAACCCGTCATTCACCATTGGGAAAATCGATGTTCGGCAATGACGACCGGATGGACTGGCGGGATGAAAAGTGCCGGGATTTCGTTCAATTTCGTGATTCATTTGCGCTCTCCAATGGCTGACCAGCCAAGTGCAGTCGCCATGACTATGCATGCCAGGAACAAGGAATTCCGTGCGCCAGCCCACATAGACACCGGGAAATTCAGCCTGTGTGTGTTGGCAGACAGAAACACCTGCCGTACCGGCGCACCATCCACACTCCGAATCACTCCCGAAGGTGAATTCAAATGACTGCGCTATCACTGCCCACCCGCCTGCTCAGGCCCCTCTTGTCGCTAGCTATGCTGCTGGCTAGTGCCAGTCTCCATGCCGATTCGGTGATCTCGACGTCCCTGACCGGCCTATTTGAAGTGCCTTCCGTCAACACCATGGCAACAGGTTTGGTGAACATCGATATTGAGCCGGATCGTTCGATCAGCGGCAGCATCGACGTTTCCGGCATGGAGCCGACGATGGCACATATTCACGAGGCTGCCGCGGGGGTCAATGGACCGATAGTCATCACCCTGATCAAGACAGGCGACAAGGTTTTCACCGTACCCGCCAACGCGAAACTCACCAAGGCCCAGTACGCCCGGTACCTGGTCGGCAATTTGTACGTCAACGTACATAGCCAGGCCTACCCGAAGGGCGAAATTCGGGCGCAATTGCCGGGCAAGCCGATGCGCATCGCCAATTGAATGGCCCTCAAGGAATCACCATAAAACACATTGTATCGAGCACTTGGCGGAAGGCCACGGCCACCGCTGGCCTGGAAATGATCGACGGAGTAATCGCGATCACCACCATTTACTTCAATTCGATTACCCATTTCACCAAGGACGAATGTCCAGTATCAAAGTAGCTGAAGACCCAAATCACGATGTCCTTAACACTCAAACCCTAGTCAGGAAAAATCATGAAAAAACTACTCGTATTGATGCTTGCTGTCAGCAGCCTCCTGTCCGGTTGCTATGTCTATGATGGCCCCAACAGGAACGGCGGAGAACACCGTGGCGATCGTGATGGTGCTTCGCATCGCGATCATGATCGCGATGGTGTTCAGGACCGTGACGACAGACGCCCGAACAACCCGAATCGCTACTAAGACATGAAAACCGCTGACCAGCTGACTGCACTTTTTCCCCGCGAAAACGACATTCCAGTCGACTGCCGCATCCTCGCGCCCATCCACCAGCGCGCCATCCTGATCAACGGCGAAATGCGGATCTGGAAGGGCGAGACGCGGACGGTGCATTCGCCGGTCTGCGTGCAGGGTGCCGACGGCACGCTGACCCATGTCGAACTGGGTAGCGTGCCGGTCACCGGTACGGTCGAGGCCGATGCCGCACTGGCCGCCGCAGTAACCGCCTACGATCATGGCCGCGGCGCCTGGCCGAACCTGTCGGTGGCCGAGCGCATCGCCTGCGTCGGCGATTTCACCAACCAGATCGTCGCCCGCCGGCGCGAGATCGTGAACCTGATCATGTGGGAAATCGGCAAGAGCCTGGCCGATTCGCAGAAGGAATTCGACCGTACCATCGACTACATCCGCGCTACCGTCGAGGAGTTGAAACGGCTAGACAACAGCAACTCGCGCTTCGAGATCGTCGACGGCACGATCGCCCAGATTCGCCGATCGCCGGTCGGCATCGCGCTGTGCATGGGGCCGTACAACTACCCGATGAACGAGACCTTCAGCACGCTGATTCCAGCGCTGATCATGGGCAACGTCGTCCTCTTCAAACCGCCGCGCTTCGGCGTGCTGCTCTATTACCCGATGCTCGAAGCCTTCCGCAGCGCCTTCCCGCCGGGCGTCATCAACATCGTCTACGGCCAGGGCCACGTCGTCGTGCCGCACATCATGGGCTCCGGCAAGGTTAACGTGCTGGCCCTGATCGGCTCTTCCGAAGTTGCCGACCAGCTCAAGAAATCACATCCGAAAACCAATCGCCTGCGCGCCATTCTCGGCCTCGGTGCCAAGAACGCGGCGATCATCATGGCCGATGCCGACATCGAATTGACGGTCAAGGAATGCATCACCGGCGCGCTGTCCTTCAACGGTCAACGCTGCACAGCCATCAAAATGATTCTCGTGCACCAGTCGATTGCCGAAGTTTTCCTGCGCCGCTTTTGCGAAGAAGTCGGCAAGCTGGTCATCGGCATGCCGTGGGAGCCCGGTGTCATGCTGACACCGCTGCCCGAGATGGAAATGGTTGCCTACATGAACGAATGCATCGCCGATGCCATCGGCAAAGGCGCCCGTGTAGTCAACACTGGTGGTGGCAACACGGTCGAAACCCTGTTCTACCCGGCCGTGCTCTTTCCGGTACAGGCAGGCATGAAGCTCTATCGCGAGGAGCAGTTCGGCCCGATCATCCCGGTCGCCACCTTCGAGGATATTGAAACGCCGCTCGACTACGTGATCACCTCCGACCACGGCCAGCAGGTCAGCATCTTCGGCAGCGATCCGGGGCAGATCGCCTCCCTGGTCGACACCTTGGTCAATCAGGTCTGCCGGGTCAATATCAACTGCCAGTGCCAGCGCGGCCCTGACGTCTTCCCCTTCGTCGGCCGCAAGGATTCAGCCGAAGGGACCCTGTCCGTCCATGACGCCCTGCGCGCCTTCTCGATCCGCACCATGGTCGCCGCCAAGCAGACCGAGGCGTCGAAAAGGCTGCTCGATGCCATCGTGCTGGGCAACAAATCAAATTTCATCAATACCCATTTCATTCTTTAAGACGGGAGGAATCTCCCGACCAAAGCGTGGTCATTTCGATAACGGCACGAACAACACGAAGGTGGGCGCTGGCATGACCAAATCAGACATCGGTATCGTTGGCCTTGGCGTGATGGGCGCCAACCTGGCGCTCAATCTGAGTGACAAGGGCTACCGCCTTAGCGTGTACAACCGTACGAGCGCGGTTACATCAGAATTCATCCATACCCATGGACAAGGCCGGGCCATCAGCGTTGCCGACAATCTTCAGCAACTGGTCAGCCAACTTGGCTCGCCCCGGGTAATTCTGCTGATGGTGACTGCCGGTGGCGCAGTCGAGGCAATCATCGAACAACTACTGCCTTTGCTGGAGCCCGGAGACATCCTGATCGACGGCGGAAACTCCAACTATCAGGACACCGACCGTCGTTGGCAGGCGCTTGCAGCCAAGGGCATTCACTTTGTTGGCATGGGTGTTTCCGGTGGCGAGGACGGTGCCCGCTTTGGGCCGTCGCTGATGCCCGGTGGCGCTGCTGCCGCCTGGCCGAGCATCCGCGACATGTTCCAGGCCATCGCCGCCAAGGTGGATGGCGTACCGTGCTGCCAATGGCTGGGCAATGGCGGCGCCGGCCATTACGTCAAGATGATTCACAACGGTATTGAATACGGCGACATGCAGTTGATCGCCGAAGTTTGCCACCTGATGCAGCATGCGCTTGGCCTCAGTCACGATGAAATGGCCGACTGCTTCGCGACCTGGAATGGTGGTCGCCTTGAATCCTATCTGATCGAAATTACCGGCCGGATACTGCGTCAGCGCGACCGCGACGGCAGCCCACTGGTCGACAAGATTCTCGACCGGGCCGGGCAAAAAGGCACCGGCGTATGGACCGCGCAGGATGCGCTCGATAACGCCATTCCGCTGACCCTGATCAGCGAAGCCGTCCATGCCCGCATGTTGTCGGCACGTAAATCAGAGCGGGTTGCGGCAGCTGCCATACTCGGCAGCATCCAGACGGTGGCGCCAGCATCGGAACGCACGGAGTATCTCGACGCATTGCACGATGCCCTATACGCCGCGAAACTGGTTTCCTACACTCAGGGTTTCATGCTTATGCAGGCCGCTGCCGAGAATAACGGCTGGGCCCTGCCATTCGGCGACATCGCCCTGCTCTGGCGTGCCGGTTGCATCATCCGCAGCCGCTTCCTGGGCGATATCAAGAACAGCTTTGAACGCGACCAAGTGCCGCCAAGCCTGCTACAGGATCCGTTCTTCGCAGCCGAGGTAAAAAACGCCGAAGCTGGCTGGCGCAAGGCGGTGATGCTGGCTGTCGAACACGGCGTGGCAGCGCCGGCACTGAGCTCAGCGCTGTCTTTTTATGATGGCTATCGCTGTGCCAATGGCTCGGCCAACATCATTCAGGCGCAGCGGGATTTCTTTGGTGCGCACACCTACCAGCGAATCGACCGGGACGAGACCGCGCATTTTCATACCCGCTGGCTGGGCGATGGCGGGGAGGAGATTCAGTCATGAGTTGCGCCACCGAATCACACGTCTATGTCATCTTCGGGGCGACCGGCAATCTTGCAATGGCGAAGCTGCTGCCCGCCTTGTACCAATTGCACCGCCTTGGGTATCTGGCACCAGACGTACGTATTCTGGGCTGTGGCCGTACGCCATATCAACAGGATGGCTGGCGCGACGAGGTACGGAATCATCTTGATGCTGTCGACGCAGGGTTGCTGGACAGCTTTCTCCAACGCCTCGACTATCTTCCCGGCAACTTGGAAGACATGGCCTTCTATCAGGCGCTGGGAGCCTGGATGGGACCCAGTGAATGCGGCAACAACGCAATTTTCTACCTCTCGGTCAGCCCCGAGTTCTACGTGCCGATCACCGTCAGGCTGGCGCAGGCCGGCTTGTTGGCGGAGCGCACCGGTTGGCGACGGATGGTGATCGAAAAGCCGTTCGGCCACGACCTGCAATCCGCCCGCGACTTGCAGCACGAACTCAATACACGCCTGAATGAAGAGCAGATCTACCGCATCGATCATTATGTCGGCAAGGAGTCCGTGCAGAACCTGCTGGTCTTGCGTTTTGCCAACATGATTCTGGAACCGCTGTGGAACCGCCATTACATCGACCATGTTCAGATCACGCACGCGGAAACCATCGGTCTGAATGGACGGGCCAACTACTATGACCGGCATGGCGGAGCAACGCGCGACATGATCCAGAGCCATCTGCTTCAGGTGCTGGCTTTACTGGCGATGGAACCACCGGTATCGCTGGAAGCCGAATCGCTTCGTGACGAAAAGGTCAAAGTGCTGCGATCAATACGCCCGGTCGACCAGCTTGATCTCGCCAGCCATGCAGTGCGCGCGCAGTACGCCGGCTATCAGCAGGAAGCCGGCGTCGCCGCGGGCAGCCATACGGAAACCTACGCCGCACTGAAACTATACGTGGACAACTGGCGCTGGCGTGACGTGCCCTTCTACCTGCGCACCGGCAAGCGCCTCAAGGAGCGCCGATCGATGGTTGCAGTGCGCTTTCGCGAACCACCAATGCAGCTCTTCCAAGGCACCGGTGCCTCCGCCGTGCATCCGAACTGGTTGCTCATCGGCATTCAGCCGGACGATGCGGTGCAGATGGAAATTTCCGCCAAGGTGCCTGGTCAGGAAACCCTTACCCGACAGATATCCATGGATGCATCGGTCGGCAATCCCGGCGAACGCAAGGCCGACGCTTACGAAGAGTTGCTGATGGATGTCATTCAAGGTGATCGCTCCCTCTTCCTGCGCTATGACGAAGTCAAGGCGGCGTGGAATATTGTCGATCCTTTCCTGCGCGGCTGGGCCGACGACGAGCGCCCGCCACTGCAGTATCCGGTCGGCAGCTGGGGGCCAAAAGCAGCGGACCGGATATTTGGCCAGGCGGATCGGGAATGGCGGCAGACACTAAGCTGCAACGGCAAACCGGAAGGCGAACACTGATGCTCCCGGTCAACAGCAAAATTTTGCCAAATTCGGAAGATGTTGCTGCTCAGGCCTGCCGCATTGTCATCGCCGAAGCTGAAGCAGCCATCCGGGATCGTCAGATATTTCGCATAGTTCTGGCCGGTGGCAGCACGCCACGACGGACCTATGAACTGCTCGCCGGCATGCCTCAAGACTGGCGCGCATGGGAAATATTCTGGAGTGACGAGCGCTGCCTGCCGGCAGACCACGCCGAACGCAACTCACACATGGCACATGACATCTGGCTTTCACGCGTGGCAATTCCGGATGGGCTGATTCACCCTATTCCGGCTGAACACGGTGCTATACGCGCTGCGACTGAATATTCAGAACTTGTTCTTAATCGGCAACCTTTTGATCTTGTAATACTCGGCATGGGAGAAGATGGGCACACCGCCAGTCTATTCTCTACAAACGAAGACCACCTTGCTCCTGTGATTGCCGTGCACGACACTCCGAAGCCACCCAGCGAGCGCGTCAGCCTAAATTTTCAGACCTTGCGGGCCTGCCGCATGCAATTGGTATTGGTCACCGGTGCAGAAAAATCATCCGCCTTGTTCGCCTGGCAGCAAGGCGCCAATCTTCCCATAGCGCATGCCGTGCGCAACGACGCTTGCCTGCTGGCCGATGCCGAAGCTGGGCGGTCAGCGAATTTCATGACGTCGGTTCTCTGAACGGGAGCGCCGGCTCTTGCCAGCCTGCCGCCTGGCATAGAGTGACATCAAGGGCGTTAGCGAAATGCCGTGCAGGATGATTGATGCAGCAACCGCAGACAACGTGATGTTGATGGCCTGATCGCTCAGTCTGCCGGAGAGCCCATGGTTCAGGGCAAACATCAGGTAGTAGATCGAACCAATACCGCGTATGGCGAACCACGCCGTCAGCAGCCGCTGGTCGCCTGATACGGGCTGGGTATTTACGTCGTCAATCTGTATGGCTTTACGCTGCTCTTCCCGTGGTTCTCGGTCGCCCGTGACTGGGTGACGCTGCTCACCCACCTCGTCTTCGGCGCGGGGCTAACCGGAGGCTGCTGGTGGTTTGCCCAACGTGCCCGGAAACCGGGTCTGCCACGAGACGTACCGACGGTTTGAAGGCGCAGCCAGTCAATCACGGGGCAGTCACCCGCCAGACCACATTGCCGACATCGTCAGCCACCAGCAAGGCACCGCGCTTGTCGAGTGCGACCCCGACCGGCCGGCCATAAGCCCGGCCTTGCTCGTCGAGAAATCCGGTCAGTATATCGACCGGCAAATCGCCATTGGGCTTTCCGCCAACGAAGGGAACAAAGACTACCTTATAGCCACTGCTCGGACTGCGATTCCACGACCCATGCTGGCCAATGAACATGCCGTTGGCGAAACGGGATGGCAGGGTCGTTCCCGAGGAAGGCGCCAAGCCCAGCGACGCTGTGTGCGGACCGAGCGCGTAATCCGGAACGATCGCCACAGCAACCAGATCGGGGCGCTGCGGGCTGACGCGGTCATCAACGTGCTGGCCGAAGTAACTATAAGGCCATCCATAGAAGCCGCCGTCGCGGACTGAAGTCAGGTAATCGGGAACCAGATCGCTGCCCAGTTCGTCGCGCTCATTGACCACAGTCCACAACGTGCCGCTCTGCTTTTCCCAGGCGAGGCCATTCGGGTTGCGCAGACCTGAGGCAAAAACCCGGTGCGCCCCGCTTTTGATCTCCACTTCCCAGATCGCCGCTCGCTCAGCCTCAACATCCATCCCGCGCTCGGCGACATTGCTGTTCGAGCCGACCGTCACGTAGAGCTTGCTTCCATCCGGACTAGCAATCAGGTTTTTGGTCCAGTGGTGATTGATCGGCCCAGCCGGGAGCGCCACCACCATGTTACCCGGAACGGTGATTTGGGTGTCGCCAGCCACGTAGGGAAAACGCAGTACGGCATCCGAGTCGGCCACGTAGAGATCGTTGCCCACCAAAACTATGCCAAACGGGGAATTCAGCCCCTCAAGCAGTACCGAACGAAAATCGGCTAGCCCGTCACCATTGCTGTCGCGCAGCAGTGTGATGCGGTTGGCACTGGTCACACCAGCCCCTGCCCGCTTTGTCATCAGGCCCGTCACCCAACCCTTGAAGCCTTTGGCGTCATCCGGCTTGGGCGGTGCGTTGGTCTCCGCCACCAGCACATCGCCATTGGGCAAGACATACAGCCAGCGGGGATGGTTTAGACCACCGGCAAACGCAGCGACACGGGTACCCTGCGCTGCAATCGGTTTCACCCCGACCGGCCAACCAATCGGCGACGCGATATTGACCGTTGGTATCACGGTCTGCACCGGCGACGGCAACATCGGATGCAGCCCACTTCCGGCCGAGACTGGCAGCGTCGCCATTTCGCCGCAGGCTGCAAGGGAAATAGCTGCCAAACAGACGCCCCAAGACATCGCATGAAACGGTTTTGTCATTACTTGCCTTTCCAGAGCGAACGATACGTCACTGAAGCCGCTGACCTGGGTTTAGACCGTACTGACCGTGTCCTTGAATTCACCGACGGCGGCCTCAATGACTTCGCGTGCCGTTTCCGTTTCTTCCATAGTTCTCGTCTGCGCCACCAGCACGACCTGACCGCTGGCGACAGCATCGCGAACCAGGTCGGATAGCCAGCCATCCTTGTGTTCGACACCGGTGGTGGCACCCGCCGCCGCACCGACAAAAGCCCCGAGGCTGGCACCCCAGCCCAACATGACCAGAGGGGCAATCAAGGGGCTGGCGACGAACAGGCTGACACTTCCTGCCACCAAGGCGAGTTGTGCCAGAGCGCCGATGCCGGTACCTACCGCGGTGCCAATGGCGCCGTCGACCAATACGTTGGTCAGAACTTCATTGTTCTCGCCCTTGATCTCGGCAACTGCCGGGCCCGATTCGGCCTCGAACAGCTGCAATTGTGCGCGTGGCAGGCCGCGTGCGACGAGACTGGAAAGCGCGCTTTCAGCCTCGGCGCGGTGAGCAAAAAAACCTGATACGTGATGGCGATATTCGTCCATGTTTGTCTCCTTTGGGGACTCCGTAGGTTACGGATAGATGTTCAGGCTAGTCCACACTTCCCGATGCATCTGTGCGCCATCACACCAAGAAACGTTGATTGAATATAAAGGATGGTGCATGGCCTGTTCACCGCGGATAAAGCACGCCTGACTCTGGATCTGCTCAGTACTATTGGCCGGGATTCGGCTTAACTTTCTGATGGATCGTTCTGTCCATCCGCTATGTGCGCAAGCAGACAGATCAAGTTCGCAAGGCAAGACAAGATGGCTACAGGTGTTCAATTCCCCGCCTCTATTTGAACACCTTCTTTACTTTGCCCAGAACGGCCAGACCGTACTGGGCATTTTTTTGATACATGGAATCCGGTGTCAAATTCACCTTGTTATCGCCGCCAGCGCCTAGACCAAAAACCAGGTCAAAACCAAGTCCGGCCATTAATAGCTGTTGTGCGTTTTATCAAACCCATCAGTTTCTTGAAGTATTTTGTGTTCCGTTTTTTCAGACTGCTTGATAGAAGCACCGAAATACCCTTGCCAATCGACGTCTGATAGCCTCAGCACCTCCATCTCAGGTAGTCGGCGTTCTGCGATGTGACGCCGGTCAAAGCATCCGACGGCCAGTACTGAAACACTTTGGCGTCTTTCCTGGCGTCCTCGATGGTTGCTTAATACATCCATATCGTTCTCCTTGAGAGATTATTCCTGCGTCGTTCAGGTAAACCTTCACTGACTATTCAGTTGTCTTGCCGTTGAAGTGCTCAGTATCACCCTCAGCATCCGACCGGCTTTTGTGGATAACGCCATCCCGATGATTGGGCGGGGCATAGAGCGTATAAAGCTTCATTGGCACTGTCCCGGTGTTGATGATGTTGTGATTCACCCCCGCCGGTACCAGAACCGCGAAGCCGGCTTGAATCGCCGTTCGGGCGCCATTTAGCACAGCCTCACCGGCGCCTTCCTCGACGCGAAAGAACTGGTCAACCTTGTGAATCTCGGCCCCGATATCTTCCTGGGGTTTAAGCGACATCAGGACAAGCTGGGAATTCTTTGCCGTATATATCACTTTGCGAAAATTCACATTCTCAACGGCGAGACTTTCGATATTCTGAACAAAACCCTTCATCACAACTCCTTTTCGCGCTTCTCGGCACTATATCGCGCTCCGAAACGCGAGGTGAATCTCATCAAAGCGCGCTTATTTATCCGCAACAACCTTGATCTGATTGTCGACTGTCGTTACACCTTTTACGGCTTTGGCAATGGAAACTGCCTTGTCTACCGCAGCCTTGCTACTTGCTGTGCCGCCAAGCGTCACCGCGCCTTTGTTGTCAGTATCGACACTGATATGGACGAGGCTGGACATTTTTTCGGCCGCCAACTCTGCCTTGATCTTGGTGGTAATGACCGAGTCCTTAACCATTGTGGATGCTGATGAATGCTCCGAGTCTGCTGTATAGCCGGCCATAGGAAGCATCAATGCAGTGCTTACGAGAACGCTTGCAGCTAGTTTGATATACATGTTGTCTATCCTTTACGGTGATGGATTGTGCTGTCATAAGATTTTGCTTCGGCACCGCTCGGTTTCAGTTGCAGACAGGCTATGCCGTGATGCCTATATTCCGTCTACACAGCAGGGGCTTCAGTTCGCTTGCGCACACATGGCAAAAATACTTGCCCCAGCCTTGAATGCGTTAAATGTCTGCCGTCATTTAAGTCGGGAGGTGGGCAATTCGGATGATTTCCTGAGCGATCGCCTCTGGTGAAAGGATGAAATCGATACAGCCGCTTGCAATGGCGCTCTCAGGCATGTCCGGCTGAATCGCCGTGCTGAGTTTCTGGGCTATGGTGATGCCGCCGACTTCCTTGATGCCGCAAAGTGCTTCAGCGCCATCACCGTCGTAGCCAGAAACGATGACTGCGATCAACTGGCCATCCCAGTGCCTGGTCAGCGAGCGGAGGAAGACCGTGATCACATCGGGCCAGCCGTGCGGCTTTGAAATCGGCCAGAGCTGGAACTCTCCCGCCTCGACATGTAAATCCCGGTTTGCCGGAATGATAAATACCCGGTTCGGCTCAATCAACAAATTGTCCGATATCAAATCTACTGGCATCGTAGTGAAGCGAGGAAGCACTTCATGGAGTTGGGTCGGCATCATC
>APMI01000048.1_pt1 | contig 15404 bp, 13 predicted proteins | sample 667938 | NCBI WGS metagenome assembly APMI01 (sample SAMN01084076, study PRJNA167559) | wastewater metagenome | biome: Wastewater | place: Denmark: Ejby Moelle, Odense | collected 2011-11-28 | reverse complement strand
CCAAGGTTAACATAATATCCATCGCGTAGTTCCTGTGCGATGCGCTGTGCGATTTGTTCTTTGGTGAGGGCCATTATATTTTGATTTTATAAGAAGGGGCGAGGGGTGAAAAGCGAAGGGGTGAAAGTACCCGAGACTTATTTTCCCTCTTTGACTTCCTGTTTATATTCGGCAGATTTCTTGATAACCCAGTTATCAGCATCATTAATCATGATAACCAGTTGGCTGAGGATATGATCATACTTTTCAGTAAGATCCTTTACTTTTTCTTCTTCGAGGTATTCACACCGGAGAGCGAACTCCAGCCAGATTTGTGTTTCACAGGCTTCGGCTTCCGAATCACCAATTTTGGCAATAAATGCTGCCCTATATCTCCTTTTCCTCCACGCTTCTCCAATATTTGCACAAACCGACCGAGACGATCTCCTCATCTGATCAGTTAAAGAATATTTTCCTTCAGCAGGAAATGATTTTGAAAGCTGAAAAATATCCATTGCTGCATCCATGGCAGCCTGATAAACTCTTAAGTCGCGATAACTCTGAATTTTCATTGTCTCGAATATTTTTTATCTGTAACCCTTTTCCCCGATCACCAATCACCGATCCCCTCTCAACATTTCGCTCATCGCCGCTGCACCTCTCGCCCAATCTCCCCACGATATTATGCTCCTCGCCACTTCGCCCCTCACCCGATCGCCCTTCTCCTCGTCACCTCGTCACCTCAGCCCTCCCGTTCTCTCACGGTGATTCGTTCAATTCTCTTCTCATAATCCACCCCCTGGAAAATACGTTGCACAAAAATTCCGGGTGTATGAATAAAGTTGGGATCGAGTGTACCGGCGGGTACGAGTTCTTCAACTTCGGCAACGGTAATTTTTCCTGCCATGGCCATAGGATGGTTGAAATTGTTGGCGGTTTGTTTATAAACCAGGTTTCCCATGGTGTCGCCTTTCCAGGCTTTTACAAAAGCAAAATCGGCTTCGAGCGCGGTTTCCAGCAGGTGCGGCTTGCCATTCAGCATCCTGATTTCCTTGCCGCCGGCTACCTCGGTGCCTGCCCCGGCCGGAACATAAAATGCAGGGATACCGGCACCTCCTGCACGGCAGCGCTCAGCAAGGGTGCCCTGAGGTATCAATTCAACTTCGAGCTCGCCTGCAAGCAATTGCCGTTCAAACTCTGAATTTTCGCCTACATACGACGAAATCATCTTCCGGATCTGCCTGTTTTGCAACAAAATGCCCAGTCCGAAATTATCAACCCCGGCATTATTCGAAATACACGTTAACCCGCTGATACCACTTTCGGACAATGCCCTGATCGCATTTTCGGGGATCCCGCAAAGCCCGAAACCTCCTACCATTAATGTCATCCCGGCCTTAACCCCGGCAATGGCTTCGGCGGCATTATTTACAACCTTGTTCATAAAGTTTTTTGTATTAAAGATATACTTTTTCTTAAAGACATTTCAATTTCTTTTATCACGACTATCATTAAAAAATTCATCCACCACCTCGTTAAACCGCTTCTTATGATCAATAAGGGTTCCATGACCCGAATTGGGCACTATCCAGAGAAATGCCCCGGGTATAGATTTCGCGATAAGCATGGTATGCTCGGTAAGAATAAGATCGTGGTCGCCACCAATTACCAGCGTTGGGCATTTGATTTGTTTAAGTTGCTGAACGGTAATGTTGGGTTGAAACAAATCCAGCCCCACAAGTTTACGCGCATGAATATTTTCGGGGGTCTGGGGCATTTTGCCCAGGGTGTCATAATAATTATAACCCCACATATAATCAGGACCACTTATGGCAGAACTGTCGGGCCAGAGGTTGGCGCCGGTAATGGCAAGCTTTTTAACTTTTTCGGGGTGACGGATGGCTAACAGCAATCCATTTATACCGCCATCGCTCCAGCCCAATACATTGCAGGAGTCAATCCGAAGCTTATCCAATAAAGCGCTGAAATCGTCGGCCATCATTTCGAAACTGAGTGTATCCTGCAAATCAACTGACTTTCCCTGTGCACGGCTGTCGACAGCAATTACTTTGTATTTAGTTGAAAAATAAGGGATCTGGTTTTCAAAACTACTGATAGATCCTCCATTCCCGTGTATCATCAGTAAGGGTTCGCCCTGCCCGTAGATTTCGTAATACAGCTTGATACCGTTAACCTTAAGATATTTCCCGACAACTTTGTTATTGCCGAAGGCGGCTGAATCAAGTACAGTTTGCGCAAGCGAAATGTGGAAACAAGCGAGGAGGATGAAGGCGGAAAACAAGGATTTCATGAATGGTGGGATTGATGGGATTGATGAGATAGAAGGGATTGCGGGGGATTATCGAAAATTCTTTGGATGGTAAAATGATTATGACATTTGTTTGCGCATGCTGCTCAATATTTTCAGAATTTCAAGACTTTCAAGATGCAGATTTTTGACTAAATCAGCCTCCATAATTTTTGCAGATAGTATCAAATCGAGCCACATCTCAGCTTCATCGGCCTCTTCAACAGAGATAGATAATTTGCTGAAAAATTCTGCTTTGGACCTACCTCTTAATGCAGCACGATAATTAGCATATGCTGATGTACCAGCTTTCGTCAGTTGGTAATTCAGTACCCGGGATTGGGGATTATCAGGAAATAATGAAGAAAGTTCCAAAATTTTACAGGCAAATTCCTTTAACCTATCCCTTAAACTAATTTTGAAATTGATCCAATCCTCTTTTTCCATTGTATAATACTTTTATATTTTGGGGCCAAGAAAAATCCCACCTTGGTCTATTAATAACCATCCAAAAAACTCAGTAGCTATGCATAACAACAACTCTGACAGCGTTATCGGGTTAAGACATATTTCAAGAGCAACAATTCAAATAATCCCAAAGACATCAATCTCCCCAATCCCATCAATCTCTTCAATCCCATCAATCTCCTCAATCTCCTCAATCCCATCAATCCCCCCCCCGCTAACACCCAATATACCTCGAAATCACCAGCCTTTGTATTTCCGAGGTTCCTTCGCCGATTTGAAGCAGGCGCTGGTCGCGGTAAAAACGTTCAACCGGGTAATCTTTCATCAACCCGTAGCCCCCGTGTATCTGCACAGCTTCGTCGGCAACTTCCTTTGCAATTTCCGAACAATATAACTTCGACATGGCTGCCTCTTTGGCAAATGGCAGGTGGTTATCTTTCAGCCAGCAGGCTTTATACAGCAATGTACGTGCCAGCTCAATTTTGGTTGCCATATCTGCCAGTTTAAAGCTGATAGCCTGGAACTTGGATATGGGCTGCCCGAATTGCTTCCGTTCCTGAGCATAGCTGAGCGCCATTTCGAAAGCACCCTGCGCACAACCCAGGCCCATAGCCGCAATGGACAAGCGACCATTATCTAGTGTGCTGAGCATGATGCGTGATCCGTCGCCCACTTTGCCCAGTACATTTTCGTAAGGCACACGGCATTCGTCGAAAAACAACTCGGCTGTATCGCTGGCACGCCACATCATTTTGCCATGCATGGCCCGGCTCGTAAAACCGGGCGTATCTTTTTCGACAATAATGGTGGTAAATTCTTTTTTCCCGCCTGATTCGCCGGTAACCGCCTGCACTGTAACCCCGGCCGAAATGTCGGCAGCACCATTGGTAATAAATATTTTTGACCCGGTGATTACCCATTTCCCGTTTTCGATATGTGCTTTAGTATGCGTAGCACGCGAATCGCTTCCGGCATCGGGTTCGGTAAGCCCGAAAGCCCATAACGCCTCGCCGGTACAGAGTTGTGGGATATATTTCTTTTTTTGTTTTTCGGTTCCGTAATACACAAGCGGGCCAATGCCCAGCGAGTTGTGAGCAGCAATTGTGGCCGCCTGCGATCCATCGACCCGCGCAAGTTCCTCCACTGCAATAATATACGACAGGGTATCCATGCCCGAGCCGCCATAGTCAGCCGGCGTATTGATACCCAATAAACCAAGTTCACCCATTTTCAACGTTATTTCGGGCGAGAACCGTCCTTCGTCGTCTAGTTCGCGGGCAATCGGTTTTATTTCGCGCTCGGCAAAATCGCGCACTGCCTTACGTATATTCTGATGTTCTTCTGAGAGTTGAAAATCCATGGTTAAGTTTCTTTCTTAGTGTTTAATGATTAGGTGACATTGGTTAAACAAACAAAAGTGATTTCTGCTCATTTTATTCTGATTTTTCTGTAATCGATAAGGTGATCCATACCAGCCAAAGCAACAGGTTAATAATAAGGGCAGCAAGCGGGTAAATAAATGCAATAGCCGTGGCAGCGGTATATACTACAAAACCCAGCTTGGTCGATCGCCATATTTTATCAATATGATCGGCATTTACAGCACTGTGCAGCAACACCTTTGGTTTAAAAACAGTGAACAGCAACAGGTTCCAGCCAATGGAATTAACAACTCCGCCAAAACAGTAAAAAGCAACAGCGGGTTTCAGGTAAGCTGTACCAATATACTCAGATAGCAGTGCCGTTGGAAAAGGCATAAACGTAATGGTAAGCAGCAGGAAACCATTGGCGTATAAAAACGGGCGCGAAGATTTATCGATTACATTAAAAAGATAATGATGATTAACCCACGACACGAGTATGATTCCAAAGCTGAGCAGGAATGCGAAATACGAGGGCCAAAGTTGTATCAATGCCCTCCACAGGTCAGATACCGAATGGATATTTTGGTGCTCAGGCACCTTCAACTCCAAAATAAGCAGCGTAATGGCAATTGCAAAAACCCCATCGCTGAAAGCTTCAATTCTTGCATTTTCTTTCATATACAGCTGTTCTTAGATTTGTTTTCCCTTTTTAAAGCACAAAGCCAGGCCGGCTAAATCTTAAACTTCAGGACCTCATACGATGGCTGATAAATGAATCAGCGTTGCATTGCTGTCCACCACGTCGCCGGCGGCAACAGTTACCCTGTCGACCCGGGCATGAACCGGGCTATGTATATTGTTTTCCATTTTCATGGCTTCAACCACCAGCAGCAAGTCTCCCTTAGCTACCACATCGCCCGGCTTAACATGAAGTTTAATCACCTTACCCGGCATGGGCGAGGTAATATTGCTGCCGCTTTCGCCCAACGCCCGGGTTGCAGGAACAAAATCGCCGGCAGCCGGAAGTACATCGTGGCGGATGACTTCGAAAACAAACGTATTGTAACTTACCACCACCCTGCCCGCTTCGGGATGCGAAACAAAAACGGTATAGGGTTCGCCATCGAGCTGTATTCCGAGCTGATTTTTATCGGCAAAAACTTCGAAACGTACCAACGACTTTTTACCCCCCACTTCAACCGAAAGCTCGTTTGCACCAATGCTGCCAAGCAGGCAGGTATAGTTTTTCCCATCGAGCATTAGCTCGGGTTGCATCAGCATCCGCCAGTAGCCAATGGTCTTCCAGATTGAATTTTCATCCTTACCAGGCAGGGGATTCTCTTTCGCATCAATGGGCTTACTGATTAAGGCGGCTGCCAGCGGAAGCATAACGGGGACCGCTTCACGTTCTTTTGCAATGTCGGCCAGCAATGCGGCAGTATGTTCGCTGCAAAACTTGGTTGAGATGGTATTTCGGATAAAATCAGCATGTTGCAAAATGGCATACATATAGCTGATATTGGTCCCGATACCATGAATACCGTAATGTTGCAGGGCATCGAGCATATGGTTGCGGGCCTCTTCGCGGTTTTTGCCATACGTAATCAGCTTGGCGATCATCGGATCAAAAAAACTGCTCACCTGGTAAGGTTTGTTCATGGCCTCATCAACCCGTATGTAATCACCTTCAGGTTTCTGATAGAGCGACAATTTGCCGGGTGAAGGTAAAAAGTCGCTGGCCGGGTCTTCGGCATAGATACGACATTCGAAAGCATGCCCCGATTGACGGAGGTCTTCCTGCCTGAGTCGTAATGACTCTCCGGCAGCAATAAGCAACTGTTCCTCAACAGTATCAATACCGGTAGTAAGTTCCGTTACCGGGTGTTCCACCTGTATGCGGGTGTTCATTTCGAGGAAATAAAAATCAAGGTTTTTGTCTACCAGGAACTCGATGGTTCCGGCGCCCGAGTATTTAATGGCTTTACCTATGGCTACAGCAGCTTCACCCATACGCGATCGTAACGCGGGGGTTAAGGTAGGCGAAGGCGCTTCTTCGATAATTTTCTGGTAGCGGCGTTGTATGGTACATTCGCGCTCGAACAGGTGCACCACGTTCCCGAAATTATCGCCGATAATCTGGAATTCAATATGCCTGGGTTCTTCGAGATATTTCTCTAAATACACGGTGCCATCGGCAAAATAATTGGTGGCTTCGCGCGAAGCAGCTTCAAGCGCCTGCCCCAGGCTTTCTTTGTCATAAACAATACGCATGCCCTTGCCGCCACCGCCACCGGCAGCCTTAACCAGCACCGGGAAACCGATAGCATCAGCCTGGCTGAGCAGGGTGGCAGTATCGCCCGATATTCCCCTGGTAACCGGAACGCCAATTGATTCAACAAACCCGCGGGCCTGTATTTTATTACCCATTACTTCCATTACCCTGGCCTCGGGACCCACGAAAATTATACCCGCCTCGTTGCAGGCTTTTACCAGCTTAGGATTTTCGGACAGGAAACCATAGCCGGGGTGCAAGGCATCGCAATGACTGCTTTTGGCAATATGTATGATTGCCGGAATATTGAGATACGTTTCGGAAAGTTCTGATTTGCCAATGCAGTAAGCTTCGTCGGCCAGGGTGTGATGCAGGCTGCTGGAATCAATTTCGGAATATACAGCAACAGTACGGATGCCCATCCGGCGTGCGGTGCGGATAATCCTGACGGCAATTTCGCCACGGTTGGCGATGAGTAGTTTCTTAATCATTGCGGATTGCGGATTGGGGATTGGATTGTGGAATTAGTTTAAGTATTTAATTTTTTCTTTACCGTTTTAATTGATGCAACTGTAACGGAAAGAATCTCACCGGCTTCCTTTTTTATGTGTGTGAGTTCACCGATCTCAGAAATCATTTGAAGTTCTTCTGTAAGTTCAAGCCAAAATATTGTTTCATCACACTCCTCTTCAACAATTCCCATTTTAGAAATGAAATCTTTCGGTGATTTGGCCCTGCATGATGCCCTGTAATTTGATGCAACTGAGGTGGCCGATCTGATCATCTGATTAGAGATTACTTTTCCTTCCTGGCAAAAGGGGAATTTCTTTGTTAACAGTATTACATTAATTGCCATCTGTTTTGTTCTGTTTTGCAAATCAAATTTGTCCATATAGCAGCTGTTTCTGTATAATTTGAAAATCAATTAACAAATTCACTCGCCCAATTCACCAATCCGCAATCCGCAATTCCGAAATCCTACTCAACCCATTTCGGTTTTCTTTTTTCCAAAAACGCCGCCATGCCTTCCTGGCCTTCGGCTGAGGCGCGTATTTCGGCTATCATTTGGGCGGTGTAGGTCAGGGCTTCTTTCAGATCGATGTGGTTCACTACTTTATCGATCAGGTTTTTACAATGGGCGATGGCAGCCGGGCCGCTGGTGCGCAGCATCTGAACAGTTTCATCGACATAGCCTTTCAGTAAATGTGCCGGCAACGATTTATTCACCAACCTGCAGCTCTCAGCTTCGGCGCCGGTGATGCGCCTGCCGGTGAGCATCAGTTCGCGGGCACCATACTCGCCAACACGCTTGATCACATAGGGGGAAATACATGCCGGCACAATGCCGATTTTAACTTCGCTGAGCGAAAACACCGTTTCGTGGTCGCAAACGGCTATATCGCATGCCGCCAGCAGACCATTGGCACCTCCGATGGCAGCCCCGTGCACCACAGCAATGGTAGGTTTGGGCGATGAATAGATGCTGTAGAAACACTCCGACAACCTGTAGCTTTCGGCGTAATTCTGCTCGTAGCTGTACCCGGACACATCGCGCATCCAGTTCAGGTCGGCACCGGCACAAAACGATTTCCCCTCCCCTTTCAGCATGATTACGCGTATATCGTCCATTTTCCCTGCTTCGCGGAAAGCGTCGGTAAGTTCGGCAATCATCACCTCGTTAAAGGCGTTGCGTATTTCAGGACGGTTCAGCAAAATGGTGGCAATGCCATTTCCCGAAGTAAGTTTAATGGTTGAGTAGTTCGCCATTTCAGTGTTTTGTTTTTATCAGATGAATTAAAGGGATAAATTTGATAGGTAGCCCTGTTCCTAAATTCCAACCTGCAGTTTATCTGCGCGAAGCAGGCAGGCAGGCGCATTCCGAAATCCGCATTCCGAAATCCGAAATTGAAATCTACATCCTGAAAATTCCATATTTGGTTTCTTCCCATTGCTTATTAAGTGAGGCGGCAATGCCCATAGCCAGAATTTTGCGGGTGTCCACAGGGTCAATAATTCCATCGTCCCACAGGCGTGCGGTGCTGTAATATGCTGATCCTTCGAGCTCGTATTTGCTCAGGATGGAGTTACGCATCTCGTTGCGCTCAGCTTCACTGAGGCTCAACCCTTTGGCTTTGAGCTGCTCTTCTTTTACGGTGATCAGCACCCCGGCGGCCTGTTCGCCACCCATAACGCTGATTTTGGAGTTGGGCCACATAAACAGCAAACGGGGTTCGTAGGCACGGCCAGCCATAGCATAGTTTCCGGCACCAAATGAACCACCAAACACAACCGTAAATTTTGGAACACGGGCGTTAGCCACGGCATGCACCAGCTTGGCACCGTCGCGGGCAATACCCCTGCGTTCGTATTCCTTCCCCACAATAAAACCGGTTATATTCTGCAGGAAAAGAATAGGCACCTTGCGCGAGGTGCAGAGTTCGATAAAATGAGCGCCTTTGAGCGCGGTTTCTGAAAAAAGCACCCCGTTGCTGGCCAGTATCCCCACAGGGAAACCCATGATGTGCGCGAATCCGGTGACTATGGTAGGTGCATAATTGGCTTTAAATTCGTGAAAACGGCTCCCATCGACAATGCGTGCAATAATTTCGCGGGCATCCACCGGTTTACGCAGATCTACCGGGGCAATGCCGTATAATTCGGCCGGATCGTAGTAGGGCTCTTCGATGGGAGCCAGTTCGAGAAACTGCCGTACGGGTTTTTTAAGGGTCGAAAATATGTTACGGCAAATCTGCAGGGCGTGGCTGTCGTTTTCGGCAATATGATCGGCAACGCCCGAGATTGAGGTATGCACTTCGGCACCACCCAGTTCCTCGGCAGTAACTTCCTCGCCGGTAGCGGCTTTTACCAGGGGCGGACCACCGATAAATATGGTTCCCTGGTTGCGGACAATGATTACCTCGTCGCTCATAGCCGGCACATATGCGCCCCCGGCAGTACACGACCCCATTACAACAGCCACTTGCGGGATTCCTTCGGCCGACATGCGGGCCTGGTTAAAAAAGAAACGGCCAAAGTCGTATTTGTCGGGGAATACGTTAGCTTGCTCAGGCAGGAAAACACCACCCGAATCGACCAGGTACACGCACGGAAGATGATTTTCCATGGCTATTTCCTGAGCCCTCACATGTTTTTTAATGGTTTCGGCCACATAAGTTCCGCCTTTTACCGTGGCATCGTTGGCAACAATCATGGTTTCGCAGCCATGGATAACACCTATGCCTGTTACAATTCCAGCCGATGGAAATTCATTTTCATACATTCCGTAGGCCGCCATTACCGATAATTCGAGAAACGGGGTGTTGGGGTCGATGAGCTGATTGATCCGCTCGCGGGCCAGCAGTTTGCCACGCTCCTTATGCCGTGCAACCAGCGATGCAGGCGATCCGTTAACCACGCCATACAGCGTTTGCCGGTATTGCTGCATAATTTTGCCAAAGGCTTCGCAATTCGTCCGGTATTCGGATGAATGGATGTTAATATTTGATTCAATCCTGTACAAAACATTATGTTTTAAATGAGTGTTATACGAAAACTAACATTTATCTGACCAAAGGAAAAGTGGCAGATACGAAAACCTAAATTACAAATAATACTGATTATTAGCGTATAGTACCGTGAATTCTTAATGTTGGTTATATACATTTCGATGGACTATTACCTTTTAGGCTCCTTTAACCCTAACAATTATTCGAGTTAAAATACAAATGCTTCGACAGTGCGCCGGAATTTTAAAAACAAGAGAAAATCCGATGAAGAACGTACCGGCAATTCTATTGCAGACCAAACTTTTTGGAAATTTCCTGCCTTTGGTCAAAAGCATCTGCCGGGAAAACAAGTCCAAATTTCTCATTTAGCTTGTTTATTTCATTTTGTTTGGCATCGGAACCATCAGGGAAACCATTTTCGGTTGTCAATTCATGAAATATGCGTTCCAGGTATTCTTCAAACGGCTGATTGAAATACATATCGATAAACAAGAGGGGTTTTTCCGAAGCATTCCAGAAAGTGTGTTTGATCATCCGCGGGCGCAAATGCCATCCTCCGGCTTCCACCTGAACAATATCGTCACCAATAAGAATACTTGCTGAACCCTCAACAACGTACATCAGTTCGTCCAACTCTTTATGGTAATGAGGTGGCGGACCCATCATTTTGGGAGCTACAGCACATTCCACATTCGAATACAACCCGTTGGTCATAGTCGATCGTACCCTCACCCTGATATCCATGCCTCCTTTATGGTCGAGAGGTGTAAGCGCCGGAAGTAAAATGGGTTTTAGTTTTTCGGGTGTTGGAGATTCATTGGCCTGTACTACAGCCCCAAATCCACTCAATGACAGGTATCCAAAGGCTGCCAGCATGCTGTTTTTAATAAAAAAGTCCCGTCGTTCCATACTTTTCTGATTAGTTGGGTTTATAATTAATGGATTCAATTATTCGGAATAACACAGCTGGAAACACAACACAGGATCAAAAAGAGGTATCGCCGATAACCTTCTGAACTGTTTTTTACCTGGCTGTTAAAACTAAGGTACTTATTGATTTAAAGCTCATTCAGATTAATTTAGGCTACAACATATGAAGTATATGACATGTTCATCGTGCTAAAAAATACACAGCACGAGAACAAAGATTAAGATTTATACATAACTTCGAATTCTTTTTTAAACCTGCATCATGTTAAAAGAAAACTACACGCAGTTTATCTGGAACAGCATTCTCGAAAACTGGGATCGTACAGCATTTACCAACTACCAGTCAGCAAGTTACAGGTACGCCGAAGTTGGCAGGTGCATTTATTATATGCAAAAGCTGTTTGGCAAATGCGGCATCAAAAAAGGTGATAAAATTTCCCTGATCGGGAAAAACTGTGCCGAATGGGCGATAGCTTACCAGGCTATTGTAACTTATGGTGCGGTTGTGGTACCTATACTTCCCAACTTTACGCCTAACGATGTTCAGCATATCATTAACCACTCCGACAGCGTGATGTTGTTTGCCAACAAATCGAACTGGGATGTGCTCGACCATGATAATATGCCCAAGGTGAAGTCGGTTATTTCCCTCGACGATTACACCCCCTTGTATGCCGGCAACAAACATTTGCTCGAGCATATCACCAAGTTTAAAACTCTATTACATTGTCCGTTCAGCAAGGATAAACTGCCTCGACAGATTATTCCCAACAGCGAACTTTTTGCCATTATCTACACTTCCGGCACCACGGGTTTTTCGAAAGGTGTAATGCTTACCCACAACAATATTACCGGCAATATGGTGTATGCCCGCACCAATATGCCACTTATACCGGGCGACCATATCCTTAGTTTTCTTCCGCTGGCGCACGCCTATGGTTGTGCCATTGAATTCCTGTACCCGTTTACCTCGGGCTGCCACATCACCTTCCTGGGTAAAATGCCCACGCCACAGTTGCTGCTGCAGGCTTTCGGCGAAATAAGACCAAGGCTTATCCTTTCGGTACCTCTCATCATCGAAAAGATTTTCAAGAAACAGATTAAGCCTGTGCTGGAACAAACAAAGGTAAAATTCCTGATGAAAATACCTTTCCTCGATAATGTAATTCTCGGCAAAATAAATTCTAAACTCACCGAAAGCTTCGGGGGTAATTTCCACGAAATTGTGATTGGCGGCGCAGCCCTGAATGAGGAAGTGCAGGAGGTATTGCGAAAAGCAGGTTTTGCATTTACCATCGGCTATGGAATGACCGAGTGCGGACCCCTGATCAGCTATGCCAGCTGGCGCGAAGCCCGCTTTAACTCGGCCGGCCGTTGTGTCGACCAGCTCGAGATGCGTATCGACTCGCCCGATCCCGAAAACGTGGTAGGCGAAATAATGGTGCGCGGCGAAAACGTGATGAAAGGGTATTATAAAAACGAAAAAGCTACCAGGGAAATCCTCGATAAGGACGGCTGGCTGCATACCGGCGACCTGGGGACCATGGACAGTGACGGTTTCCTGTATATAAAAGGCCGCAGCAAAAGCATGATTCTCGGCCCGTCGGGACAAAACATATACCCCGAGGAGATAGAAGCTCGCATCAACGCTTTTCCGCTGGTTCAGGAATCTATTGTGGTGGACCGTAAGGAAGGCCTGGTGGCACTTATTTACCCCGATATGGAAATGGTGGATTCGCGTAAAATGAAAGAGCACGCGCTCGAATCTATGATGGAGGTTTACCGGAAACACCTGAACCGCGAAGTGCCGAATTATATGCAGATTGCCCGCTTCCAGGTGGTGGATACCGAATTTGAAAAAACACCAAAACGGAGTATTAAACGGTTCCTTTACAGCTAGATGCTGTTGCCGCCACTTTCGGTATTTTAACAACTTTTACTTTTGTAACTTTGCCATCAAATAAATTACCCTTATTTGATAACATCTGTCATGTTTAGAAGCTCCCTTTTCCTTGCACTTGTACTGCTTACAACCTTGTGTGCTGCCCAAAACGAACCCTTAAAAAGCGAACTGGGCGTTGTGCTTACCTCATCGAACCTGCCGATTGTGGTCATCGACACCCGTGGTGTATCCATTCCTGATGAACCCAAAATTTCAGCTGTTTTAAAAATTTATAACCGTGGCAACGGCACAAGGAATTTTCTCACCGATGCACCCCAGTTTAACGGTTATTGCGGCATTGAAACCCGCGGATCGAGTTCGCAGCAGTTTCCGAAAAAAAGTTATGGCTTCGAATCCTGGAATATCAATGGTACCAGTATTGACACTTCTTTCCTTGGAATGCCTTCGGAAAGCGACTGGATACTGAATGCCAACTATACCGACAAATCGTTTCTGCGCAATGTGCTGGCATACCAGCTCTGGCAGAATATGGGTCATTACGGCACCCGCTACCAATTTGTGGAGCTGATCCTGAACAACCAGTACCAGGGTATTTACATTTTTTCAGAAAAAATAAAACGCGACAAAAACCGGCTGAATATTGCCAAGCTCAGCACCACCCAGAACACAGGCGATGAGCTTACCGGCGGATACATTTTTAAAATTGACAAACAAACCGGCTCAGGGGGATCGGGCTGGTATTCGTCGTACCTGCCCTATTCCAATGCCGGGGGACAAAAGATTTTTTTCCAGTTCGAATATCCCAAAGAAACGGACATTACTTCACAACAGAAAATTTACCTGCAAAGCCAGGTCTTTAATTTTGAAACTGCACTCAAAAGTTCAAATTTTGCCGATACCCTGACCGGATATCGCAAGTATGCTTCCGAAAAGACTTTTATCGACTATTTCCTGGTGAATGAGGTCAGTAAAAATGTGGATGGCTACCGCATCAGCACCTTTATGAACAAGGAGCGCGACAGCAAAGGAGGCAAAATACGCATGGGGCCGGTTTGGGATTAATAGCATTGCCGGGCAGCTGAACGAAGCCCAGGCACGAAATTTTGTGCAATGGCCTATACTGGGCACATACGTGTGGCCCAATCCCTGGCCTTATCCATCTACCTACCAGGGTGAGGTTAGCGCACTTAAAACATGGATACACAGCCGGCTGAGCTGGCTCGATACCAATATGCCCGGCACCTGCACTACCCAGGTAAGCAATGAAATTGCCGAAACCCAGGCCACTTTCCGCGTTTATCCGAACCCAGGAAACAGCCGGAAGTCTGCCGGCGAATGGCATGAATCAATTGATGTTTCGGGATTTAAACCCGGTATTTACCTGTTGCGGATCAGCATGAATGGCAAATCGCTTACCCAACGGTTTATAAAAATTTAAGCTTCATGGAAAAGAGTTACAAATTCTGCCAGAGCTGTATATAAATATTATACTTCTGTGCGCCTCGGTAACCTCGCAAAACAAGGCTTGATGCGGCAGAGCATCATCTGTACAGCACGTGAAGCTGGTGTTTTCCTGCCCGCTGCAGGCGGGGCTACGCACATGCCTGCGCCGTTTACCTTCGGCTACAGCTGTTATGAAATTTCTATAAGGCCGGTCGCCATACCCCGAAAATTGTGCTCATGAGCCAAACCGTTGCTCCGAAATTCTTCTCACAGGGGAAATTTGCGATAGAAGGGACCGGCCTTATAAAAATGCGCCAGCGATTCTTAGGTGGAGGTATGTGCGCAAGGCATGTGCGTAGCAATACACAGCAAGGCAAAATGCCAGGATTTATTATACTCTTTCATGCCTTGTATTGCGCGGAGATACCTCCAACTTAGAAACGCCAGCATTGTTATACAGCCTTGAATTTTTTTTACTTTTTTTTCAAGAAAAAAGTAAAAAAGCCAACACAAAATTGAAAGTTTTCTAATTGTTGCAAATCCCGGAAATTAAGCTTGAAAAAGGGATTTTTGCATAGCCAAAATATAAGAAAGAGTTATCACACTAAATGTTAGAAGCCAAAAGGACTAACCCAGAATGAACCAGGATAGTCCTTTTCTTTTTTCAAAGGTTAGTCCTCTATTTGATGGCTTTCAGGGCCTCATCCACTGATTTCAGCATGGGATCAATGGAAATCGGGGTTCCTACAGCACCCTGCATCCAGGCCTGAGGTGTTACGCGGCCCAGGGTATACATACGATCAACCTCCGCAGCAAAATTCTTTCCTTTTATAAATCCATCCACCTGGAAATCGATCAGGTGGCCCACCGGGTAGTTAGGCAAATACAGCGGATTATCAATCATATGGCTGTAAATGGCCAGTACGGGTTCATCCTTCATGCCAAAAACAGGGGCATAATACAGGTTCCATACTTCTTTTGCAAGGCGGATCACCGCGTCCTTTAACTGTGCCGGGGTTGCATCGGGATTGGCATACAGCCATTTCCAAACCTGCATATCGAGCAGCGAAACGCCCATAATTTCGTAGCACGACCAAATGGCGTCCAACGATGCCAGGTGTTCCTTATCCGGGTTATTTTCCTGTATACCCAGCAACGAAAGATCACGTTTCTGGAAAAGGAAAGCCAGTGCTTCGGTAAAAGCAGTATTTGGAACGCCCTGCAGCATATA
>APMI01021479.1_pt1 | contig 15409 bp, 16 predicted proteins | sample 667938 | NCBI WGS metagenome assembly APMI01 (sample SAMN01084076, study PRJNA167559) | wastewater metagenome | biome: Wastewater | place: Denmark: Ejby Moelle, Odense | collected 2011-11-28 | reverse complement strand
GCCGCCGGCGTGATGCTCAAACCGACGTTGGCAGCGGTCACCGAGGCCCCGTCGGACACGCGGGTCAGGGAGTAGCCACCGGTGCTATCGGTAAAGGTGAGCTTGTAGTCGTCACCCGTGAGCTTCGAAATATCCGAAAAATCCACCTGCGGCGACGCCGTGACGGCATCGGAATAGCGCTGCACGCCCACAACGGGCGGCGCAAAGAAGTTGGTGCCGAGATTGCCGTTGAGATCCTGCCCGAGCAGATGCTGGGCGTTGAAGCTGGTGCTCATCCCCACCGCAATCAGGCCCAACTGGTTCTGGGCGGTGTCGAGCGAACCTGAACGCATGGCCAGCAGACCTCCGAGCTTGCCACCACCGAGCAGGCTTTCCGGGATAGTGATGGCCGCACCGCTCTGGGTAATGATGTTGATGTCGTTACGGGTCGGGTCGGACCTGGATGACTGGGCTGCCAGATTGGTGGCATTGGTCCCGACAACCAGCGGCTGACCGGTACCGATGAAGACCGACATGGAACCGTCGCTGGCCGTGGTCGTGGATACCCGGGTGAGCTGGTTGAGCTCCTTGATCAACTGGTCGCGGGTATCCAGCAGGTCATTGGCGGGCTGGGCCGAGCCGGCCTGCTGGGCGACGGCGATCTTGTGGTTGAGTTCGGCGATTTCCTTGGCATAGGTGCCGATGGCGCTGACGGTGTCCTTGATCTGGCTTTCCACCCCTGCGCGCACGTCGCTGATCCGCTCGGAGAGGTTCTGGAAACGGGCCACCAGACTCTGGGCGGTGGAGATCATGGATTGCCGGGCCGGCACGCTGGACGGGTTGGCAGCCACTTCCTGCACGCCCTCGAAGAAGGAGGCCACCGCCGGCGTCAAGCCCACGGAGGGGTCGGCCAGCATGTTGTCCACCTGACTGATCTCGGTGCTGTAGGTATCGTACTCGTTGAACTTGGTATCGGCCGACAGCACCTGGTTGGTCAGGAAGCCGTTGTAGGCGCGCTTGATCGTATCGACTTTGGTTCCTTCACCAAAGAAACCGGCGCCAGTAAACAAGGCCGGGTTGGTGCTCTGAACCGTACTCTGGCGGCTGTAACCGGCGGTGCCCGCATTCGAGATGTTGTGGCTGGTCGTAACCAGCCCTGCCTGGGCGGCGTTGAGTCCGGTGAGGCCAATGCTGAAGAGACTGCTGCCCATGATCCACATCCTTCGTTTGCGAGTATCTGCGGGAGACCTTGCAAGAACTTTGCCAAGTGGCAAAAAGCACGAAATGGATCGATGCAGGCGAGGCCCGCAATCACCGCTCAGGCGTTGCGGGTGGCGCTGGCGGCAAGCGCCGTGCGCAGGGTATTGCCGTTGATGATGCGGGCCAGCTTGTCGGCGTAAAGCGGGTCTGTGGCGTAACCGGCCGATTGCAGGCCGCGGGCAAAAGCTGTGGCATCGGTCTGGCCGACCACCCCGGCGTAGCGCGGGTTGTTGCCGATCAGCCGGGCATAGTCACGGAAAGACTCCGCATACGAGCCGTAAGCCCGGAAGCGCGCGCCTTCCTTGGCACTCACACCGTTGCGGTATTCGGTGGTGGAAGTGCTCACCGTGTTGCCTGACCAGCTCTTGCCGGCCTTGATGTTGAAGAGGTTGCAGCTCGGGCTGCCGTCGGCGTTCTTCAGCTCGTGCTTGCCCCAGCCGGTTTCAAGCGCGGCCTGCGCAACCAGGAAGCGCGCCGGAATGCCGGTGGCACGACTGGCTTCGACGGCCTGCGGCCACACCCGCTCGACAAAGGCCCGCGGCCCCGCCCCGGCCGGCATGTTCGGCAGGTTTGCCGGAATATCGCTTGCCGCCCCGGCAGTCGGCGCCGCTACGGCAGATTTTGCCGCTTCGCCAGCCGCCGGCGGAAGGGCTGCGTCGAAGCTGCGGCGGATGGCGGTATCGAGGGACACGGGGCCCTCGGGCAGCGTGACGGTCTCCTTGCTGGCGCTCATCTGACGCTCGAGGACCTTGGCAAGACCGATACCGCCGCCGCGGGTCGACAGGTGCATGGACATCTGCTGGTCGAGCATCGACTGGTACATGCGCGACTCTTCGCTGTCGAACATGCCGCCCTTGGGCGTGGCGTCGCGCATCGACTTCATGACTTGCTGCAGGAACAACGCTTCGAACTGCTTGGCGGCCTCCTTCACCGCCTCGGGGGAGTTCTCCTTGGTCATGCGCCGGAGCCCCGACAGGGTATTCGGATCGAGGGTGTTGATCTGGCTGAAATCGGCGGCCATCAGATCACCTCCAGTTCGGCACGCAGTGCGCCACTGACCTTCATGGCCTGCAGGATGGCGATCAGCTCAAGCGGATTGGCCCCGACCGCATTAAGCGCCTTCACCACGTCGGCCAGGCTGGTACCGCCCTTGATGTTGAAGAGGGTGCCGCCATCCTGCTTGATATCCACCGAACCCTTGTTGGTAATGGCAGTCTGGCCGCCAGAGAGCGCACCGGGCTGGCTGACCTGGGGATTGTCGCTGACCGACACGGTGAGGCTGCCGTGCGCTACGGCACAAGGCTGCAGGGCGACTCGCTGATTCATCACCACCGAGCCGGTGCGTGAATTGACGATCACCTTGGCGGCCTGCTGGGCGGGGACCACATCCAGATCCTGAAGCTTGCCGAGAAAGGCCACGCGCTGGTTGAGATCGTCCGGCGCCCTCACCTGGATCTGCCGACCGTCAAGGGCCTGGGCACTACCGGGGGAAACCCGATTGATGGCGTCGACCACCTTCTGGGCGGTACCGAAGTCCGAATCGTTGAGCTCGACGAAAACCGAATCGCCCTGCCCCACCGGACTGATGATGGCCCGCTCGACAGTGGCACCGGCGGGAATGCGTCCGGCCGACAGATGGTTGACGGTGACCTTGCTGCCACCGGCCGATCCGCTGGCGCCACTCACTGCCAGACTGCCCTGGGCCATCGCGTAAATCTGTCCATCGGCGCCCTTCAGCGGCGTCATGACCAGCGTGCCGCCCTTCAGGGAACGGGCGTTGCCCATCGACGAAACCGTGACATCGATCTGCTGACCGGGCCGCGCGAAAGGCGGCAGGCTGGCCGTGACCATCACGGCAGCAACGTTCTTCAGCTGCAGCGACTGCCCCGGCGGCAGGGTGATGCCGAGGTTGCCGAGCATGTTGATGATGCTCTGAACGGTAAAGGGCGTCTGGGTGGTCTGGTCACCCGAGCCGTCGAGACCGACCACCAGGCCATAGCCGATCAACTGGTTCTGACGCACACCGCCGATGGAGGCGAGATCCTTCAGGCGCTCGCCGCTGGCCGACGTACTGGCCAACATGCCGGCCGCGACAACGAAAGCAAAGACAAGCCGGATGAAGGGTCGAACGGTGTGGCGGCGCATGGCAAAGCTCCTCAGAACGGCAGGATGTTCACGAAGAAGCGCTGCATCCAGCCCATGCTCTCCGTTTCATCGATGTAGCCATTGGCCCTGTATTCGATGCGGGCATCGGCCACCTGGGTCGATTGGACGGTGTTCGAACCGGTGACATTGACCGGATTGACGACGCCGGAGAAACGGATGAACTCGTTGCCCTGGTTGATGGCGATCTGCTTTTCACCGGATACCAGCAGATTGCCATTGCCCAGCACCTCGATGACGGTGGTGGTGATGGTGCCGGTAAACGCGTTGTTGGCAGCCGCATCACCCTTGCCGCCAAACTTGCTGGCGTCCGAGGCGGTCACGCCAAGTCCGCCGAGGGCACCGGCCAGGGGCACCTTGGCCATGGCCGAAATGGAGGCAGCCATGCTGGCGTTGCGCTCGGCGGTGGCCGAGGATTTCTTGCTCGCAGCGGTCTGTTCAACCAGGTTGACGGTTATGACATCGCCGACAAACCGGGCTCGCCGGTCTTCGAACAGCGGCCGCGAGAAGCTCGGCTGAAAGATCGAGCCGGGCTGCGAGGACTGGGCGGTACGCGGCTCGGGGCGGATGCTCATCGGCTGATGGACCGCCGTCGGCGGCGTGCTCTGCAGGGCGGCACAACCGGACAAGCCGGTGAGCAACACCAGGGAGAGGAAGCGAAACGCGTGCATGACGGTTCTCCGCGGACGGCTATCAGAGCGAGGTGAGTTTGCCGAGCATGGCGTCCGAAGTAGACACGACCTTGGAGTTGATCTCGTAGGCACGCTGGGTCTGGATCATCAACACCAGTTCTTCGGCAACGTTGACGTTGGAGGTTTCCACGTAAGTCTGGTTGAGCACGCCGACCCCGTTGGAGCCCGGGGTGTTGGGGTTGGCTGTGCCGCTGGCAGCGGTTTCCAGGTAGAGGTTTTCACCCACGCTCTGCAGCCCGCCGGCGTTAACAAACCCGGCGATCTGGATGTTGCCGATCTGCGACGGGGCGGTCTGGCCGGGCAGCGTCACCGACACCACGCCATCCTTGCCGATGGTCACCGACAGGGCGTTCGAGGGGATGGTGATCGCCGGCTGCACCGGGTAGCCGCTGGAGGTGATGATCTGACCGTTGGCATCCTTCTGAAAGGCGCCGTCGCGGGTGTAGGCGGTGGTGCCGTCAGGCATCAGGATCTGGAAAAAACCTTCGCCCTGGATGGCCACATCGAGCGCGTTGCCGGTCTGGGTCAGGTTGCCCTGCGTATGGATGCGCTCGGTGGCGATGGGGCGCACACCGGTACCGATCTGCAGGCCGGAGGGGATCGTCGTCTGCTGGGTGGACTGGGCTCCCGGCTGGCGCAGGTTCTGGTAGAGCAGGTCCTCAAACACCGCCCGTGCCCGCTTGAAGCCGTTGGTGGACACGTTGGCGAGGTTGTTCGAGATGACATCGAGCTGGGTCTGCTGGGCGTCAAGACCGGTACGGGCAATCCAGAGGGAGCGAATCATGTGGGGCTCCTGAGAGTCAGGCTTGTGCCGGTGAAGGCAGGCGGGTTGGCGACGGTTTCCATGCTAGACGCAGCAAGAGTCGTTCCAGACGCAGAGCAGACAGGGGAAAACGCTGCTAATCCCGATTCAATCAGGATTTGGCCACGAGCTGAGTGGCGGCCTTGTCGTTTTCCTGGGCAGTGGACAGCATCCGGGTCTGCATCTCGAACTGGCGCGCCAGCGAGATCATGCTGACCATCTGCTCGACCACATTGACGTTGCTGCCTTCGAGGTAGCCCGAGGCCACCCGCACGGCCGGATCGGCCGGCGCCTGAGCGCCACTGGCAAGGCGGAACAGGCCGTCACTGCCGCGCTTGAGATCCTGCTCGGGCGGATTGACGAGCTTGAGCTGGTCAACCGCGCTGGTGTTGTTGCGGGCGCCGCTGCGCTGCACGGTCGAGATGGAGCCGTCGGCGCCGACCTCGACGATCACGTCGGGCGGAATGGCGATCGGACCGCCGGTGCCGATGACCGGCAGACCCCCACGGGTCTGCAGATTGCCATTGGCGCTGACCTCGAAGCTACCGTCGCGGGTGTAAGCCTCGGTGCCATCGGCGGCCTGCACGGCAAACCAGCCCTTGCCCTGCACGGCCATGTCGAAGGTCCGGTTGGTGTGCTGCAGCGGGCCGGGACTGAAGTCGTCGGCCACGCTGGCATCGGCCACAAAAGCGCGGGTCGGCAACTCGGCGTTTTGCACCTGCACCGCGCGCAGACGGTGGAGCTCGGTCTTGAAACCGGTACTGGTGGCATTGGCCATGTTGTGAGCCACGGCAGCCTCCTGCCCCATGGTTGCAGAGGCGCCGGTCATGGCTGTGTAGATCAGGCGGTCCATGGCTTCTTACCTTCTTGCTATCAGCGCAGGTTGACCAGCGTCTGCAGGATCTGGTCCTGGGTCTTGATGGACTGGGCGTTGGCCTGGTAGGAGCGCTGCTGGGTAATCATGTTCACCAGCTCGGAAGTCAGATCGACGTTGGAATCTTCGACCGCCGCCGACTGGATCACGCCGAGGCTGCCGGTGCCCGGCGCATTGGGCTGCTCGGGGCCGGAGGCATTGGTGACCGCCCACTGGTTGCCGCCGAGGGACTGCAGCCCGTTGGGGTTCTGGAAGGACGCCAGCCAGACCTGCCCCATCACGCGGGACTGGCCGTTGCTGAAGTTGCCCTGGATGGTGCCGGTCCCGTCGACCGTCAGGCCGGAGAGCTTGCCGGTGGTATAGCCGTCCTGGGTCAGCTGGTTCACACCGTAGCTGTTGCCGAACTGCGTGGTCCCGGCCAGCTCGACATCGAAGGCGAGCGGCAGAACGGCACCGGTCGAGATCGGGTAAGACGACGAGAAGGAAGTCGGCGTCTGCAGCACGCCGTTGGCGTCGAAGCTGATGGTGGTAGGCGTATGCACGCCGGTCACCGGGTCGATTTCGGGCGGAAAACCGCCGTCGAGACTGGTGTAAACATCCCACACGTTGGACTGGGCAGTCTTCACGAAATAGAGCGACTGGGTATGCGCGTTGCCGAGGGAGTCATACACCGACTGAGAGGTGGTGCTGGTGTAGCTGGTCGGATCGCTGGTACTGAAGGCTGAATTCGTTGCCGTTGCCGTCGAGCCCGGGATGTTGAGCGCTGCCGCTTCGGTACCCGTCACCGTCACGTCGGACAGGCGGCCGCTGCGCATGGAGGAAAAGTTGAGTACCCCGGTGCTGTCGCTGGAAACCTTGACCCGATCCTTCAGGGACGTCTTGTCCACCGCAGCCTGAACCGCAGTGACGAGGGAGCCCACGTCGGCGTAGGTGCCCGGCGCGACGGTGACAGTGGTGGGGGTGAGGGAGCCATCGACCGAAATGCTCAGTACGTTGGCAGGCGATGCACCTACGGTGAGCGACGGCGCTGCGGTGCCATACACGGTAGCCTTGTTCATCGCCGACGGCGTGTTGGAACGCGAGTCCAGGTTGACGTTGTAGCCGGCGCTGGTCGTGGCGGCCGGCTTGGCATCGCTGAAGTTGAGCTTGATGTCGCCCGAGGTACCGGTCAGCACGCCGTTGGAATCGGCCAGCTTTCCGGTCAGACGCAGGCCGGACGCATTGACGATGTAGCCGTTCTTGTCGGTCTGGAACTGGCCGTTGCGGCTGAAGGTGATCGTGCCGTTGTCACTCATCCGGAAGAAGCCCTGGCCGTTGATGGCCAGATCCAGCGCATTGCTGGTGGTCGAGATATTGCCCTGGGTGAACTGCTGGGAAACCTTGTCGATCGATGCGCCGATACCCACCTGCGTGCCGCCGCCGGCAAGAGATGCCGCAAAGACGTCGGAGAACTGGGCCGTCGACTGCTTGAAGCCGACGGTGCCCGAGTTGGACACGTTGTTGCTGATCGCGTCGAGCGCCTTGGAAGCGATGGAAAGACCGCTCAAACCTTGCTGGAATGCCATTTTTTCCTCCGCTTACAGAATCTGACGAATGTCGGACAGGCTCACGAGGCTGCCGGAACCAACGTCAAGGGATACGCTGCCGCTGCTGGTGCGCAGCACGCTATTGACCGTGGACAACTGCAGGGCCACGGGCTTGAGGGCGGTATCACCGCGCGTGGCGGTCACGCTCATCGTGTAGTTACCGTCGACCGCCTGGGCGCCGCTGGTGGAAAGGCCATCCCATGCGAAGTTGTGGACACCGGCGTCGTAGGCGCCGAGTTCCATCTTGCGCACTTCAAGACCATTGCCGTCCTTGACCGTCACGGTGACTTTGTCTGCCGCACTGGGCAGCTCGAAACCGCCGTAGGCCTTGCTGCTGGCGAGCGTCAATGCGCTGCCGGGCACGGTCACACCCTTGCCGACCAGCGCTGCTGCTTGCAGCACATCGCCGGACTGGGAGTTCTCGAGCAGGGTCGTCAGCGTGGTGTTGAGCTTGTCGATGCCGCTCACGGTGCTGATCTGGGCCAGCTGCGAAGTCATCTGGGCGTTGTCCATGGGGTTCAACGGGTCCTGGTTTTTCAACTGCTCGGTGAGCAGCTTGAGAAACCGGCTCTGGGCGTCGTCGGCCTTGGAACTTGCCGCTGTCGAAGACTTTTGCAGGGCAGCGATGACGTCGGCGGAGGTAGTGGAGTTAACCGTGCTCATGATCGTTTACCGGTGCTTACTGGCCGATGGCCAGGGTCTTTTCCATCAGCGTCTTGGCAGTGCCCATCACTTCCGCGTTGGTCTGGTAGGCGCGGGAAGCGGAAATCATGTTGGTCATTTCCTCGACCACATTCACGTTGGGCATCGTCACATAGCCATCGGGGTTGGCGGCGGGGCTCTTCGGGTCATATACCATGCGCATCGGCGCAGCGCTCTCGACCACCTGGGTGACCCGAACGCCCTGGGCCGCCGTACCGGCCATCGGCGTGGCGGCAAACACCACCTGCTTGGCCCTGTAGGGCTGGCCGTTGGCCGAGGTGACGCTGTCGGCGTTGGCCAGGTTGCTGGCGGTGGCATTGAGCCGCACGGACTGGGCGTGCAGCGCACTGCCGGCCACATGAAAGACGTTGAGCATGCTCATGATTCAGTCCTTACTGCCCTTGCACGGCCTGCTGCATGGAGCGCAGCAAACCGTTGATGAACGTCACGCTGGCCTGGTATTGCACCGAGTTCTCGGCAAAGGCGCTGCGCTCCACATCCATATTCACGGTGTTGCCATCGACGGCGCCCTGCTCCTCGTTGCGGAATTTAAGGCTGGCGTCCAGCGCGGTGCCGCTGGTGCCGGGCAGGTGGCGCGCGGCAGTGGTCTTCATGGCGAGGGCCATGTTCTGCCCGCCCAGCACACTGCTGAGGGCCTGACGAAAATCCACATCGCGGGCTTTGTAGTTGGGCGTATCGGCGTTGGCGATGTTGGAGGCGATCACCTGCTGGCGGTAAGCGCGGGCATTCAGCGCGACCTGGTGAAAGCTCAATGCATTGTCAAGACGGTCAGTCATTCCGGTCACCTCTAAAGTTCGATTCCACTCACGCCGTAACTTGATCCTGCTGATAGCGCTTCTTGGCGTACGCCCAACTCATTGCACCTTCCATGCCAACCATCCTATAGGTGTGCATTCGCCGTCGATGGGCTGAACAGGCGGCAATTCGCACCCCATTTAGCGCTCGATTCCGCGCCGCGCTCTGCCGCCCCGGCAAACTTTGCCGGCAAGCCGGGTACAAGACGAATTGAGCGCCTAAAGCGCCTCTGTTCCCCACGGCCTACCGGGTGCCGACATGGTCCAATGGCAGCAACTCCCCCCTGCACTCGTCCATGAAGCCCGTTTCAAGCCTGATTGCCCTGCTGTGCGCCCTGCTGGCATTCGCCGGAGCGAGTGCGCCTGCGCTTGCCCGCCAGGCCCCGGCAGCGGTGCGCGCCGAGGTCAGCCGCTTCCTGAATATCCAGGCGCGCAGCCTGCCGGGCGAGGTGAACATCCAGGTCGGTGACTTCAGTGCCGACAACGTTCTCCCGCCGTGTCTCCAGTTGGAAGCCTTCCTGCCTCCCGGCGCGCGAGTGTGGGGCCGGATAACGGTTGGCGTGCGCTGCCTGGCGCCGTCGGCATGGTCGGCCTTTGTGCCGGCCGAGATACGTGTCAAGGGCCTTTACCTCGTCACCACCGCCCCGCTCAGCGCCGGCCAGATTCTCGGCCCCGACGATGTACGCCGGGAAGCTGGCGAACTGACCGCCCAGGCGCCCGACATCCTCACCGACCCAACCCAGGCTGTCGGCCACGCGGCCCGGATCTCCCTGGCTGCGGGCAGGCCCCTCACTGCCAGTCATCTGCGCCTGCCGCCCGCGGTACTGCAGGGCCAGCCGGTCAAGGTAATCTCGCGCGGCCCGGGCTTCCAGGTATCCAACGACGGAACCGCCCTCAGCTCCGCCGCCGACGGCCAGGGCGCCCAGGTCCGCCTCGCCACGGGTCAGGTGGTCCGCGGAATCGCCCGCAATGGCGGCTTCGTCGAGATCTCCCTGCCGTAAAACCTCCATCAATACCGCCCGAACACGCGTCCGGAAATGCCCGGATGGGTTAAAGTTTCACTTCCCTTGGTCGTAGACATCCTCGACTTATGGAAGAAAGGGCAATGCCGTGAAGATTGATAACTCTGTCAAATCGACCGGAGGCTTGCCGTCCAGTGACGGGCGAGCGCGCTCCGCGAAAGAATCCCCCAAGGCCGAAGCCTCCGCTGGCAACGGTGGCGAGAAGGTTCAACTGTCGTCCCTGTCCTCCCAGATGCAGCAGATGGAAGAAACCATCGCCAGCACGCCGGTAGTGGATAGCGCCAAGGTAAATGAAATCAAGCAGGCCATGAGCGAAGGACGCTTCAAGGTGGATACCGGAAAAGTGGCCGACGGACTCATTGAAAGCGTGCGCCAGATGTTGTCGGCTCAACCCGGCAAGGCCTGAGGCACACCATGCCCGCCGACCAAGGCTTTGCTCACCGGCTCGCTCGCCTCATTCAGGACGAGCATGCCGGGCTGCAAGGCTTCGTCGCCCTGCTGCAAAAGGAGGAAACCCTGCTTATCGCAGGCCAGATCGACGCGTTGACCACCCTGGCGGAAGAAAAAACGACCCGCTACCGGTCTCTGCAGCACCTGTCCGACGAACGGATCATGATGTTCGCGCGGGTCGGTGCAAAGGTCAGCAACGACAACATCCGGGCGGTGCTGGGCGCTTCGCCTGAATCACTGCGAATGTGGGACGAGGTCGTCGCCTTGGCTGGCGAAGCCAAGGAGCGCAACCGGATCAACGGCCAGCTGATCACCGAGCGCCTGCAGAACAACCAGCAGGCCCTCACCACACTGCTTGCCGCAGCCGAACATCCGCAAATCTACGGCCCGGACGGCCAAGCGCGTCCAACCGCCTCAAGCCGTAATCTGGGTTCAGCCTGAACCCGGTTTTACCCCAGCTTTAGCAGCAAATCGAAACAACAACCCCAGCCCGCTGAACGGCTCAGGGCTTTTGCGTAGCCGTTGCACCCGGCAACGGCGGCGCAGCGTCTGACGGGAGAATCGAATCGGTTATGCCGGAAGCCCGCACCGGCTTGCTCACTGGATCGGGGTCCGCAACCCGCGACTCGATCAGGATAGTGACCCGACGGTTACGCGCCCGACCTTCGACCGTCGCATTGTCGGCCACCGGCCGCTGATCGCCATAGCCAGCCGCGGTCAGCCGAGCCGGCCGCACGCCTGCTTCGACAAACAAGCGCACCACGCTCGATGCCCGCACGGCCGAGAGCTCCCAGTTCGAAGGAAACATCGGCGTGGCAATGGGGGAAATATCGGTGTGCCCCTCGACCGTAATCGGAAACTCGGAGCCGGCCACCACCTCGGCGACCGCCCGCAAAGCCCTTACCGCATCGACCCCGAGCTGCGCCTCGCCGGACGCAAAGAGCACACTGGCGTTGATTTCGACGGTAATGCCGAAGGCGCCTTCGGTGACCCTCACGTGCCCGTCAGCCACCAGCGGAGCCAGAACCTTGCGGATTTCCTCCGCCATGTTGCGCACCCGCTCGGCCTTCGCCTTGCGCGCCGCGTCGGCTTCGGCCGAGTCAGCAGCAGACGGTGGCGGAGGACGGATCGAAGGGATGGGACTGGAGATAATGCGCGGGCTATCGGTGTTGGTGGCGATGTTGCGAAAGGCATTCACCACCGAATCAGACATGATCCGGTACTTTCCTTCATTGAGTGAAGACAGTGAATACATCACCACGAAAAAGGCGAACAGCAAGGTGATGAAGTCCGCGTAGGAGACGAGCCAGCGCTCGTGATTCTCGTGCTCCTCCTCGCCTTTTCTGCGCCTCGCCACGGCCCTAGCCCGCGTAGCCCGACAGGCGGCTTTCGATGATCCGCGGATTATCGCCATTGGCAATGCCGACCAGCCCGTCCATCAGCATCTCGCGCATGGAGGTCAGCGCGCCAATCACGCCGAGGAGCTTTTTGGCGACTGGAAGAAATATCAGGTTGGCCGAGCCAACCCCGTAAATCGTGGCGACGAAAGCCACGGCAATGCCGGAACCGAGCTTGGAAGGATCGGAGAGGTTTTCCATCACATGGATCAACCCCATCACGGCACCCAGAATGCCTATGGTCGGCGCATAGCCTCCCGCGGCCTCCCAGATCTTGGCCCCCTGCTTCATCTGACTCTCCCAGCTGTCGATTTCGACTTCCAGGACTTCCCGCAAGCGCTCGGGCTCAATGCCATCGACAAGCAGCTGCAGCCCCTTCCGGACAAATGGATCCTCAATCCCCGGAATCTGGCTCTCCAGCGAGAGCAAGCCTTCCTTGCGGGCCACCACACTCCAGCTCACCACCTGGGCAATCAGGGCAGCGTGATCCAGCATCGGGGGCACGAAGACCCAACGCACCATCTGCATGCCGGTACGGAATACCTGCAGCGAGCTTTGCAGCATCACGGCGCCCAGCGTGCCGCCAATGACAATCAGAAAGGCGGTGGGCTGGACAAGAGAGCCGACGTGGCCCCCCTCGAGCACCTGCCCGACGAGAATCGCGGCCAAGGCCAGAGTGATGCCGATGAGGCTGATGCTGTCCATGCCGGAACCCCGCTAGCGGATCAGGAGGCCGCCGGGCGACGCCCGCGGGCCTTGCCCTCACCCTTGACTTTGGGGGCGACCTGGATTGCCCCGGAAATGCGCGAGCGCAGCCGCGCAATGGCCTGGCTGTGTAGCTGGCAGACACGGGACTCGGACACACCGAGCACTTCACCGATTTCGCGCAGGTTCATGTCCTGCTCGTAGTACAGGCCCATCACCGTCTTCTCCCGATCAGGCAGATCGTCGATGGCCTTGATCAGCACATCGCGCATGTTGCCCTCGAGCAGCAGGGTCAGCGGGTCGTTACCCTCGAGGGTGATGTGACGCTCCAGGTAATCGTCCTCGCCGTCGCCGGCGAAATCCTCGAAATACACCAGCTGGTAGCCGCGGGCTTCCTGCAGCATGTGCTGGTAATCGGTCAGCGGCAACCCAAGGGATTCGGCCAGCTCGCGCTCGGAGGGATGACGGCCATGCTGCTGTTCGAGCAAGTGCACCGCCGCCTCGATGCGCCGCATGTCACGCCGCAGGCTGCGCGGCAGCCAGTCGTTTTCGCGCAGGCCGTCGAGCATCGCGCCGCGGATGCGCTGGACGGCGTAGGTTTCGAACTGGGCGCCAAGCCCCTCTTCGTAGCGGTTGATGGCGTCGAGCAGGCCGAGCATGCCGTTCTGGATGATGTCTTCCACCTGCACGCTGGCCGGCAACTTGGCCATCAAGTGATAGGCGATGCGCTTGACCAGTGGCGCGTAGTGGACGACGAGCTGCTCTTTATCGAGGGTACCGGAGGCGGTGTACATCTTTCGTCAGCTTTCTGGTCTGTTGTCTCGGGCACTGCACTTCAAGGGCATGCCATCAAGCGGGCTTGTGGTGCCGAAAACGGCATCGCGAGACAGTCATCGGCAACGATACGCTTCTACGCGAGGGACGAAACAAAATCTAACAAATACAGGCGCATTCAACCTGCGACATCAGCCTGGGCCGACCACGCACGCAGGCGCCGGATAAAAGCCCCGGCGCCTTCTGCCGGGTGGCGTTCGCCGAGTGGCGTAGTCATCGATTCAGCCAGTCCGTCGCGCTCAACTTCACCCCGCCATACCAGCGGCAGCCCCACATGGCGAGAGGTGAAGTCGCTCAGACTGGCAAACAGTGCAGTTGCATCAGCCCGATCGCGGGCGCCGCTCACGGCGACTTCCAGCGATCCGGCACCCGCCGCGGCAAGACCCTTGATCCACTGGCACGCACCCCGGGCTCCGACCCCGCTGGCTTCCACCACCAGCAAACGGCGGCCGGCGGCGCGCGCGAAGGGGGTCAGATTGCGGGCATCGCCCACGGTATGAATGGCCAGCAGGTCGGCCCGCCGCTGCAGCTCCGAAATGCCGGCCTCGAGGCGCGTGTGATGGGCATCGTCGAGCAGCGGCACGGCCTGGACAGCCGCCGCAGCCGGTACCACCCACAGCCCGTCGGCCACCTCACGCATGGTTTCGGTTACATCGTGCTGCCCCTGCAGCGTGGCCAGCAGATCACCGCCGTCGGGGTAGCCAAAGGCTGCCAGCAGAGAGCCATGTTCTGGCGCGTGTTCGTCGATCACCACCACCCGGCGGGCCCCCTCGGTCAAAGCCGTGAGGGTCTGGATGGCCAGCGTGCGCGGCGAGCGCCCGGAGGCAAACAAGGCCACCACAGCCGACGGGGTGCGGCGGAACAAGCGGCGCAGGCCAGCGGCCTGATCGGAAGCGTGCAACATTTCAGGTCTCCTGCCGGGCCAGCGAACCAAGTGAGCGCGGGGGCCGTTGCATCTCAGGCACCTCCCCGCAGGCTGGCGACTCCCGACTGGCCGGCCGAAGCCATCATGAGGCCGGCTTCGAGGGGGTCGAGGCGAAACGGTGAAGAAGCCGGCAGCTCGCGGAGCGCCTGGCTCAGGATGGCATCCCGGTTGGGCATGTGCAGATCCTCCGGTACTCGCTGACCGTTGGCGACGTAAAAGACTTCGACCTGATGACGGATGGCCACGTCGATGACCGGTGCGAGGGACATGGCTTCATCCATCTTGCTGAGGATCACACCGGCCAGGTCATCGCCGGAATAGGCACGCACCACATCGTCGAGGGTGTCACCGCGGCTGGTGGCGTTGAGCAACAGCAGGCGCGAGACCTTGCCGGCACCGGTCAGCATAGCGGCCTGCTCGGTAACCATCTTGTCGCGCTGACTCATGCCCATCGTGTCGATCAGCACCATGTGCTTGTCGCGCAGGCCGGCGAGGGTTTCGCGCAGGTCGGTGGCGTCGCGCACCACAAAGACCGGCACACCGAGGATGCGACCATAAATGCGCAGCTGCTCATGGGCACCGATCCGGTAACCGTCGGTGGTGATCAGGGCCAGCTTGTCGGCACCATGGCGCACCACGCAACGGGCGGCCAGCTTGGCGGTAGTGGTGGTCTTGCCGACGCCGGTGGGGCCGACCAGCGCATACACGCCGCCGCGGTCGATGATGTCGGCGTCGCTGGTCATGCAGCGGAAACGCTGGTCGAGGGCAGCGTGAAGCAGGCGGTGAGCATCTTCCGGCGACTCGTCATCGGGCACCGACTCGGCCAGCTCGCGGGCCAGCGCGGCCGAGAAGCCGGCCTCCAGCAGATCGCCGATCAGGCGCGCGCGGCCTGGTGCGCTGCGGCTCATTTCACCCCACGCAAATCCGGCGAGCTGCTTCTCGATCATCCCGCGGATGGTGGCGAGCTCATTGGCGAGCTGGGAGTTGGCCGATTCAAGGGCGCGGATGCGGGCCTCTTCCTCGACACCGGTGGGGCGCGGACGGGCCGGCTGCGATTCGGCCGGACGGGCGGCGTCATTGCGCAGCGGCGAACGGGGCGCCGGCGCGTCGGCGGGCGGGCGACGAACCTGGGCCGAGGCGGCGTGAAACACATCACGATTCAGTTCTACACGCGGCGGACTGAAGGGCTGCATCTCGGCCGGA
>APMI01031941.1_pt1 | contig 15413 bp, 13 predicted proteins | sample 667938 | NCBI WGS metagenome assembly APMI01 (sample SAMN01084076, study PRJNA167559) | wastewater metagenome | biome: Wastewater | place: Denmark: Ejby Moelle, Odense | collected 2011-11-28 | reverse complement strand
CGACAACAGGCAGGCGGCGGCTCGCGCCGTGGAAGCCTTCGTCGGCCTCGGCCGCGAGCATTTCGCCAAGGCGCGCGCCGCCAACGGTATTTCGGCTGCCAACCGCCCCGCCTTCCTGCCGGTCGCCCTCGTGCCGCATGTCCTGCGGGCGGCGGAAAAGGCCGGCGCGGATGCGCTCGATCGCTCGCTCCAGCCGCCGCAATGGCGGCGGCAATGGTGGATGTGGGGCGCCCTCAGCCGCGGCCCGTTCTGAGCGGAACCCTTTTGCACGCCCGCCGTGCTTGACGGGACGCAAAACTGGCGCAAGCCTTGTCCGCTACAGCGACGGGACGTTCTCGTGGAGGAGTGCAGAGATGCTCTGGACCATAACCATCGCCTGCCTGCTGCTGGCAGGCCTGATTTTCCGTCAGAGTTTCCGCAAGCGGAATGAGGAACCGGAAATGGCGAGCGAGAATGCCGGGCTCGCGATCCTGGAATTCGGCCGCGCCTTTCCGGACGAGGCGATCCGCGCGGTGATCACCACCACGAATGGCCGTACCGTCTTCCTGCGCCTGCACGATGGCAAGGCCGGCTGCATGCATGCCCACGGTCATCACTATGCCTGCCACCTCATCGAGCCCGGCACGGTGCGCGTGACCAGTGCCGGCCCGACGCGGCTTGCGGTGCAGTTCGCCAATGCCGCCTTCGAGGGCGGCACCTTCGAATTTCGCGACGAGAAGCAGGCAGCCGAGGTCTCGCTATGGCTGCTCGGCAGCTTCATGCCAGGCCTGTCGGGCCAGAACCCGCAGACTGCCGGCCAGCCGACCTGAGAATCAGCGCCCGAGCCAGCGGGCGCAATCTTCCAGTGCCCGCGCCGCCGTCGCATGCTTCTTGGCGAGTGCCTTGTCCTTGCCGCGGAACCGCTTCAAGCCTTCGGGTCTCGTGACCGCGCCCGGCTCCAGCGGCGGGAACAGGCCGAAATTGACGTTCATCGGCTGGAAGGAGCGTTTGCCCGGCTCGTCTTCGGAAACGATATGGCCGCCTGTGATGTGGTTCAGCAGCGCGCCGAAGGCCGTGGTTTCCGGCGGCAGCGACAGGGGCTCCCCACGCCGCTCGGCAGAGGCGAAGCGACCGGCAAGCAGGCCGATGCTCGCGCTTTCCACATAGCCCTCGCAGCCGGTGATCTGGCCGGCGAAGCGCAGGCCCGGCCGGCCCTTCAGCGTCAGCGAACGGTCGAGCAGGGTCGGCGAGTTGATGTAGGTGTTGCGGTGCAGGCCGCCGAGACGGGCGAATTCCGCATTTTCGAGGCCGGGGATGAGGCGGAAGATCTCCGCCTGCGCGCCATATTTCAGCTTTGTCTGGAAGCCGACCATGTTGTAGAGCGTGCCGAGCGCATTGTCCTGGCGCAGCTGTACGACCGCATAGGCCTTGACCGTCGGGTTATGCGCATTGGTAAGGCCCATCGGCTTCATCGGACCGTGGCGCAGCGTTTCGCGCCCGCGCTCTGCCATCACCTCGATGGGCAGGCAGCCGTCGAAATAGGGCGTGCCTTCCCATTCCTTGAAGCCGGTCGTGTCGCCGGCGATCAGGGCGTCGATGAAGGCATTGTACTGCGCTTCGTCCATCGGGCAGTTGATATAGTCCTTGCCCGTGCCGCCAGGGCCGACCTTGTCGTAGCGCGACTGATACCAGCAGATATCCATGTCGATGCTGTGTGTGTGGATGATCGGCGCGATGGCGTCGAAGAAGGCAAGCGAATCGGCGCCGGTGCGCGCCTGAATGCTTTCGGCAAGCGAGGGCGCGGTGAGGGGGCCGGTGGCGACGATGGCCTGGTCCCAGTCCTCCGGCGGCAGGCCCGTGACTTCCTCGCGCAGGATGGTGATCAGCGGATGGCTTTCCAGCGCGGCGGTGACGGCATTGGAAAAGCCGTCGCGATCGACGGCAAGCGCCCCGCCGGCCGGCACCTGGTTGGCATCGGCCGAGCGCATGATCAGCGAGCCGGCAAGCCTCATTTCCGCATGCAGAACGCCGACGGCGTTGCTGGTGGCGTCGTCCGAGCGGAAGGAGTTGGAGCAGACGAGTTCGGCCAGGCCGTCCGTCTTGTGGGCATCCGTGCCGCGCACGCCGCGCATTTCATGCAGGATGACGGGAACGCCGCTCTCGGCGATCTGCCAGGCGGCCTCGGAGCCGGCAAGGCCGCCGCCGATGACGTGGATGGGGCTGAAGGAAGAGGTCTTTGTCATGGGCGGTTCGTTACCATGGCGGCCGGCGCATTCCAAGGAAAAGCGCTCGCTGCCCATGTATGGCCCCGGAATCAAAAACGGCACCGTGTGGTGCCGTTTGAAGCTTTCCTCGCGCGTCGCCGTTTCCGGCCGCAGCGGCGGAAACCAGCGATGTCTTAGCGGAACGAACGCGAAGCGATGTCGCGGATGTCGTAGCGCGTCAGGCCGATGTCCGAGAGCGTGTGGTTCGACAGGTTGCCGAGTTCGTTCAGGGTGCGGCGGTAGGAAATCCAGTTCTTTGCAATGCGGATCGGGTTCATGGTCGTCTTCCTCGAAGTGTTTGGCCGGGAGGTCTGTCTCACCGGTTCGTGACGCCTATATATGCGACACTCTTGTTAATGTGCAGTGCAAAGAAAATGCAGCTGCTATGCATTTGTGCAATAAGGCGGCCACAATCCCGTCAAAAGAGTAAAAATGACCTTATTTCATTAAGATAGCTGAGGAGGGAATAGGGGGGCAAGTGGCGCATTCTGTCGCAGAAAGGAAATTACGACATTGTGCGCCGCAAAAAGACACGCAGAAACGAAAACGCCCTCCGGCAAAACCGAAGGGCGTTTGAAAATCATCCGAAAGGATCGTTCGGCTTACTTGGCAGCCTTGCGAGCGATGTACGGGATATCGCTGCGGCCGATGCCGAGGTCACGAAGTTCACGGTCCGTCATGCGGCCGAGTTCGTTGACGGTCTGACGGTACTTGCGCCAGTTGTTGAAAGAGCGTGCCAGGTTCATGTCTTTACCCCTTTCTTGGGCTTCCTGCTGGGCGGCCGGCTCATCCTTGGCGCCGCCCCGATCTGTTGGTCTGGAATATACGCTGCAGCGCGAAAAAGAACAGCGCTGGAATGGCACGGCACCTATGCGATTTATGCATGTCAAGCGGAAATTCTGGCGGAATTCTGGCTGAAATTCGGGCTTTTGCCACAAAGGTTAAACCTTGTTATGCATTTGCGCTGGGTGCGGCGCAAAAAACAACGCCCGCCGGGGGAAGAGATCCGGCGGGCGTTGCTGATGTCGATCGGCAGCTTGGGAGGAGGACCGCCAATCCTGTCGGGGGACGCTGGGAGGAGGAGTGCGTCGCCCGATCGATGGATGTCTTGTAGCGCCGGCAATCGCCGGGCGGTAGCGCCCGCTGGGAATGGCACCCATGCGCCGGCCGCATGTGTTTGCCCGGAGCCTTCTGCGCGAGGGGCATATCGAGGGAGGTGTCGACCAAAACAATAACGCCCGCTGGGGGAGGAGGTCCAGCGGGCGTCATATTGGTGATTGGCAACTGGGAGGAGGAGTGTTGCCAATCGTATCGGAGGGACGCTGGGAGGAGGAGTGCGTCGCTCCGAATTCTGTCGATCCCCGTTTCCGGAGTTCGGGTCTTGGACATCATGTCCGGCGTTCGACCAATCCGCCTTTCCGTTCCTCTGTCGCCCTGCGGCGCCTCGATTTCCGGACCGGATCATTTCTGATCCGATGTCTGGACTATAGAAGCGAACCTGGATTTTGTGCAGTGCAATATGGGCATGGATGATATGCGCCTCTTGCATGCCCTCGACCGGGAAGCTGTTCGGCTTCGTTATGGTCAAATCTGGCAGGGGTTTCTTTATTTCTCGTTAATCTTGGTGGCCGCGGCGATGCTTTCAAGCGCATCGGGCCGCGAATCTGTGCTTTTGCCGATTTTTGCCCGGATTGCGAATTTCCTGTGCCGCTATATCGTTTTCGTTGACAGGGCCGGAATCGGTCGCAGCGAATGAGGAGCGGGAACGAATGTACAGGGGAAGGCTGGAGCGCGACCTGAAGCTCTGGACGACGCAGGGCCTGATCGATGCCGGGACGGCCGGCCGTCTGCTCAAGGAATACGACGGCCGCGAGAGTTCCTTCAGTGTCGGCCGCGTGCTGATGATCATCGCCGCGCTTCTCGTTGCCGCCGCCGTGCTTCTGCTCGTTGCGGCGAACTGGGACGGCATTCCCCGCATCGTCCGGCTCGTCGGCATTCTCGCGTTGATCTGGGGTGCCTATCTCGCCGGCGGCATTCTGATCATGCGCGGCGCCGAACGGCTGGCCGCCGCCTTCCTTGTGCTCGGCACGCTCGCCTTCGGCGGGGCAATCGCGCTGGTCGGGCAGATGTACCATCTTTCCGGCGATACGTTTCAGGCGATGCTCGTCTGGTTCGCTGGCGCTGTCGTCGCGGCGGTGCTCTTCCGCTCCGGCGCTGTCACGGCGATTGCCGGTTTTCTCACCTTCGCGGTGGCAGGTGTGAGCTGGACGCAGTCCGGCAGCATCGATGACGGCGTTCTGTTGTGGCTGATGCCGCTGATGGCGGTCATCGTCATTCTCCTTGTTCGCTATACGGGCGCCGACCGCGTCCGGCATCTCGCCTATATGCTGCTCGTCGTGTGGCTCGCCTATATATATGGAGAGGACGAGACGGCGCGGACCGCCATCGCGATCGCCGCCTTCGGCGCCGTCGCCTATCTTCTTGCCGCCGTTCCGCAATCGCCGCTCCATGCGCTTGCCCGCAGCGCCGGCGCGGCGCCCGCCTTCTATTCCTATCTCGTCCTGCTTCTCGGCCTGTTCGTGCTGCATTCCGAATTCGGCGGTGTCGCGGACAGGCTGTTCGTCGGCATCATCACGCTGGGGGCGGCCATTACCGGCATCGCGCTCTCCGGCAAGGAGAACGGCGCGGTGCGCTATCTCGGTTATGCCGTCTTTGCCGCCGAGGTTCTGTATCTTGCGTCGGAGACCATCGGCTCGATCATCGGCACCTCCGGCTTCTTCCTCATCGCCGGCCTCGTGGTGGCGCTGGTCGCCTGGATAGTGATCGTACTCGAACGCCGCCTTTCCAGAGCCGAAACGAAAGCCGGAGCTTGAGCCATGACCGCATCGCGTTTCTTCCGCCTCCCGCCGCTCGCCGCCGCCATCATCGCCGCTGCGCTTCAGACGGCCGTCATCGGCTACATGGTCGAAAGCCGCGCTTCCATCCTCAGGAGCGGCGCGGACATCAGGCTGAAGACTCTGCCCGTCGATCCGCGCGATCTCCTGCGCGGCGATTACGTGATCCTGTCCTACCCGATCTCGACGATCCCCAAATCGATCGTGACCGGCGAGGGGCCGAAGGGCGGCACGCGATTGCGCCTCTTCGTGCGCCTGAAGCCGGGTGCGGATGGGCTCTGGATTGCGACCGAGGCGAGCTTCGCGGAACTTCCGGCCGGCGAGGGCAGTGTCGTGCTGCGCACGCTGCCCTTCGATTACTACTCCGGGTCCGATGGCGGCGTTCCCGACACGCTTTTCGTTCAATACGGCATCGAGCGCTATTATGTGCCGGAAGGCGAGGGCAAGGTGCTGGAGGAGGCCCGCAATCAGGAGGAGCTGGAGGTCGAGGCGCGTGTGTCGAAGGACGGCACGGCGCAGATCGCCCGGCTGATTCTCGAGGGCAAGCCGGTTTACGACGAACCGCTCTATTGAGCTGGGGAGCGGTAGCAGGACTGTCATTTTTCCTTTGATCCATCGAAAACGGGTGATATAGAGACGCCGCGCTCGGAAGGCGCCGTGAGCAGTGGCATCGGCCCGCTCGTGGCAAAGCGGTTTCTGAGGCGCGGGTATGGTGAAATTGGTAGACACGCCAGATTTAGGTTCTGGTGCCGCAAGGCGTGGGAGTTCAAGTCTCTCTACCCGCACCAGAGCCACCGGATGCGGAAATGGAGGTTTCCGCGTCGTGTGGAGCATGAGAGCGCCATTTTGCTTGCCAAAAGGCCACCGAATTCAGTAAAGCCACTGCCGGCAAATGGACCGGCGGGGTGCTCGCCATAACCGGAAGGCCGGTTTGAGCACCGCCAACTCGAAATGAAGGTTTGAACATGCAGGTTATCGAAACGCTCGCTGAAGGGCTGAAGCGCGAAATCAAGGTCGTCATCCCGGCCAAGGACATGGAAGCTCAGATGAACGAGCGTCTTGAAGACGTGAAGGGCCGTGTCCGCATCAACGGCTTCCGTCCGGGCAAGGTGCCGTTCGCACATCTCAAGAAGATGTACGGCAAGTCCGTCATGGCTGAACTCGTCAACGAGATCGTCCGCGACCGTCCGTCCGCGATTCTCTCCGAGCGCGGCGAAAAGTCTGCGACGCAGCCGGAAGTCGGCATGACCGAAGACCAGGCCGAAGCGGAAAAGATCCTGAACGGCGAAGCCGATTTCGAGTTCACGCTGTCCTACGAAGTCATCCCGGCCATCGCGCTGAAGGACAATTCCGGCATCGCCGTCACGCGCGAAGTCGTTGACGTCGACGCCAAGGAAGTCGACGACCAGATACTGAAGATCGCCGAAAGCGCCCGTTCCTACGAGACGAAGAAGGGCAAGGCCGCCGACGGCGACCGCGTCACCATCGACTATCTCGGCAAGGTCGACGGCGTCGCCTTCGACGGCGGCAAGGACGAAGACGCAGAACTCGTCCTCGGCTCCAACCGCTTCATCCCGGGCTTCGAAGAACAGCTCGTCGGCCTGAAGGCTGGCGACGAGAAGGTCATCACCGTCACCTTCCCGGCTGACTACCCGGCCGCAAACCTCGCCGGCAAGGAAGCCACCTTCGACATCAACGTCAAGGAAGTCGCTGCCGCTGCCGACATCGAGATCAACGACGACCTCGCTTCCAAGCTCGGCCTCGAATCGGCCGACAAGCTGCGCGAAATCGTCCGCGGCCAGATCGAAAGCCAGTACGGCTCGGTCACCCGCCAGAAGGTCAAGCGTCAGATCCTCGACCAGCTCGACGAGATGTACAAGTTCGACACGCCCTCGCGCCTTGTCGACGCCGAGTTCGAAAACATCTGGCGCCAGATCAACACGGACCTCGCACAGTCGGGCAAGACCTTCGCTGACGAAGACACGACGGAAGAAGCCGCGCGCGAAGAATACCGCAAGCTGGCCGAACGCCGCGTCCGCCTCGGCCTCGTTCTCTCGGAAATCGGCGAAAAGGCCGGCGTCCAGGTATCGGACGAAGAAATGCAGCAGTCGCTGTACCAGCAGCTCCGCCAGTTCCCGGGCCAGGAAAAGCAGATCCTCGAATACTTCCAGAAGACCCCGGGTGCTGCAGCTTCCCTGCGCGCGCCGATCTTCGAAGAGAAGGTCGTCGATCACCTGCTCGGCGAAATCAAGGTGACGGACAAGACCGTCTCCAAGGAAGAGCTGATGGCCGAAGACGAAGAAGGCTCCGACAAGGACGCCAAGAAGGCCGCGCCGAAGAAGAAGGCCGCCAAGGCTGAAGCTGCGGAAGGCGAAGAAGCCGCTCCGAAGAAGAAGGCCCCGGCCAAGAAGAAGGCCGCTGAAGGCGACGCCGAATAATCGGTTCGATCCTATCGCATACGAAGAGGCCGCCCATCGGGCGGCCTTTTTGCATCCGGCGATCTGTAATGGCGGTGCTGTGCGGTGCGGATCGAGAAACCGCGCCGCACGGCACACACTCAGCCCGTTTGAGACAGGTCGCCCATGCGGTTCCAGGCGTCGAGGCCGGCGATCTTGTAGGCTTCGGCGAGCGTCGGGTAGTTGAAGGTGTTCTCGACGAAATATTCGACGGTGCCCTTCAGGTTCAGCACGGCCTGGCCGATATGGACAAGTTCCGTCGCGCCTTCGCCGACGATATGCACGCCGAGAAGGCGGCGGGTCTTCAGCGAGAAGATCATTTTCAGCAGGCCAGAATTGAGGCCCATGATGTGGCCGCGCGATGTCTCGCGGAAGCGCGCCATGCCGCATTCATAGGGAATGCCGCGCTCCTTCACCTCTTCCTCGGTGAGACCGCAGGTGGAGATTTCAGGCACGGCATAGATGCCGTAGGGGAAGTATTTCGGCGGTTCCTTGGCAATAGCACCGACGGCGACGCGGGCGGCGATGCGGCCCTGTTCCATCGAGGTCGAGGCAAGCGCCGGGAAGCCGACGACATCGCCGGCAGCATAAATGTGCGGCACTTCCGTCTGGAAGGTTTCCGGGTTCACGCTGAGGCGGCCGCGTGAATCGGCTGTGAGGCCGGCGGCGCCGAGGTTGAGGCTGTCAGTGGCGCCGACGCGGCCCGCGGCATAGAGCACCATATCGCAGGTGACATGGCGGCCGTTGTCCAGCGTGATCTCGCATTTGCCGTTGGGCAGCTTTTCCACCTTGTCGGCCTTCTGGCCGAGGATCAGCTTCATGTTGCGGTCGCGCAGATCGTGGATGAATTCCTCGATGATCTCCTTGTCGATGAAATCGAGGATGGTCGACTTGGGGTCGATGACCGTGACCTGCGTGTCGAGCGCCGAGAAGATCGTGGCATATTCGATGCCGATGACGCCGGCGCCGATGACGGCCATAGACCGCGGCAGTTCCTTGATGTCGAGCAACTCGTCGCTGTCGAGAACGCTGACGCCGTCGAAGGGAATGCTTTCAGGGCGGTACGGTTTCGTGCCGACGGCCAGCATGATGCTTTTGGCCTGGACATGGATGATCTCGCCGTCGTCCTTGGCGATTTCCATCGTATCCGCCGTCACGAATTTCGCCTTGCCGCGCATATGCTGCACGCGGTTGCGGGCGAACTGGTGCTCCAGCACCTCCACTTCATGGTCGAGCGTGATGAGCAGGCGGCGGCGCAGGTCGTCGGCGCTGATTTCCTGCTTCACGCGGTAGGCCCGGCCGTAGAACCCGCGCTCGCGCCAGCCGGAGAGGTTCAGCGCGGTCTCGCGCAGCGTCTTGGACGGGATCGTGCCCGTATGCACCGAGACGCCGCCGACGCGCTTGCCCTGTTCGATGACCAGAACCTTGCGCCCGAGCTTGGCGGCCTGGATGGCGCCGCGGCGGCCTGCGGGGCCGCTGCCCACGACAACGAGATCGAATTCCTGCATGTGAGATGGCCCCAGTCTTTCGCGGGAAGAATCATATTGCGTTGCAGTAATCTTCTTCGCCGGGCAAATTTCGTCAACCGAATGTGGCAGCAAACCGTTTCAATCGGATGAAGGAACGCCCCTCCAATTTCATTGGTTTCAAACGTAATTCCGGTTGCGATGACGCTTTGGCGCCTCTGCCGGAAGTGCCGGGAATTCACATAAGTCTCAGGCCCTTGAGGCTGGCGTGTCCGTCCTTGCCGATGATGATGTGGTCATGCACCGTGATACCAAGCGGACGGGCGGTTTCCACGATCGTCTTCGTCATATCGATGTCCGCCCGCGACGGGGTTGGATCTCCTGACGGATGATTGTGCACCTGCCGGGCGTTCTCAAAAATATGTTTTATAATCAAGATGTTATGGCAATCGCCGGAGGGAGTGGAGCCGTTAATTGGGGTATGTGACTCGCCTCGACCAATCGAAATTCCGGTGGGCCCCGGTCTGTCCCGCCAGGGCCCGGACCTACACGCTGACACATGACTTTCTTGACCCATTGCCACTGCACGAACAAGGGCTGACCTCCGATGCGCCTGCCGATCTCGGCCGTCTCGTTTCCGAAGCCAGCCCCCATCTCAATCGGTTTCGGCCTCAGTTCGATCTTTGCGGCAGACGCGAACGGTATGCGCCTGCATGCGGTCAAGTTTGACCGATCCCATCGATCGAGCTCGTCCGTAGGATATAAGATCGCCTTGCCGATCTTGATATATGACGGCCCGATTCTCTTGCATCGCCAGTTTCGCAACGTACCGTCGCTGACCTTGCTACGATAGCGTTCGATGACCTCTTCGCAAGTTAAATAAGCTGGACCAGACACAACGCCTCCTGAGTAGAATGATAAATTGTGCAACAGCCTGTTGCACCAATGCGGGCGCGCCCGCAGCCGTCCGATGGCTTGCAGGCATCGTGTACGAAGCGTTCGGGACAATTGATGAACCTGTTGGTCAAGCACAAGCGGTAACATTCCTCTCGCAGCTATCGGAGCCCGCGGCGCGATACTTGCTCTTACTTGAACGACTAAAAGTGTTGATCGGTAAAATAGACAGCAGAAAACCATAATCTGGCTCATCGGCCATCTCGCAAAATGCAGCGATGCAACCTAACTTTGAGTCCAGAAGAAAGCTTCGAGCGAGAGGGGGAAATTATGGAGTTTGCGCCGGGAGACACGGTTCAGCTGAAATCGGGCGGCCCGATCATGACCGTCGAGCAGATTGGTGAGCATTGGTCGGTGGAGGGTACCGCTGTTTGGTGCGTCTGGTTTGAAAAGGTCGGCAATAAGCAGGTCGCCTCGCGGGAGACATTCGCCGCTGTTGCGCTGGATAAAGCCGAGCGGCCTGGTTTCGCGTCGTTTCAGGTGACGCGGGGCTGAGCCAATGATCCGGGGGGCATTCATCGGCATCGATCGGCACGCCGATCCCTTCATCGGCGATCTGACGGGAGCCGCGCGCGACGCCACCGCTTTGTGGGCGGTGCTGTCGGACAGCATCGCCGATTTGAACGCGCCCCTCATTACGGACGATGCGGCGACAGTGGTTGCGATGCGCGATGTTCTCGACGCGACGCTCGGCGCTGCAGACGAAGAGGATGTGGTGCTCCTTGGGTTCGCAGGGCATGGCACGCAGGACCATCGTCTAGTTTTGCATGATACAAGCGTAGCCGATCTGCCGAACACGACGCTCGGCATGGACGAGCTGGCTCAGCGCTTTCGGGAGACCAGAGCGCGTGCGGTCATCCTCTTGCTGGATTGTTGCTTTAGTGGCGGTGCTCCGGCGCGTGTAATCGATGCTGGGCTGGTTCCTCGCGATGCTGTGGCGTTCCCGCTCGTCGACGTGGCAGGGCAGGGACGTATTCTGTTCGCCGCATCCTCCGCCCATCAAGAGGCGCTCGAGGATCCCCAATCGAGGCACGGCCTCTTCACCAAGGCTGTTATTGACGTTTTGCTGGAGGCAGACGCCCCGCTTGGCGTGCTTGAGCTTGTCGACCGCGTTACTCGCCTTGTCACGGCTAACGCTGGGCGGTTTGGCTATATCCAATCGCCGACCATGTTCGGTCAGACCGAAGGTGATCTTGTCCTGCCTCCCGGTCAGATGGGCGTCCGCTATCGCGAAGCTTTTCCGGAGCGCGTCAATTTTCAGACGACGGGCGACATCCGCGAATTGGCAGCAGCAGGCATTCCGCAAGAAGCGGTCGACGCATGGCATCAGCACTTTCCGCAAGGGCTCAACGAGCTTCAGATCGAAGCAGTCAACGAAAAGGGGGTGTTGGACGGTAACTCGCTCATGGTCGTCGCGCCGACCAGTGCAGGAAAGACTTTTATCGGTGAGCTGGCGGCGCTCAAAGCCATTGCGGATGGCCGCAAGGCCGTGTTCCTGCTGCCGTACAAGGCGCTCGTAAACGAGAAGTTCGAGGACTTCTCGGCCCTTTACGGCGATCGTCTGGGGCTCCGAATCGCTCGATGCTCCGGCGACTGGCAGGATCAGGTCGGCACTGTTCTACGGGGCAAGTACGACATCGCGTTCTTTACCTACGAAAAATTCCTCAGCATGTCGGTCGCCTCTGCGCACATGCTCAATCAGATCGGACTGGTGGTGCTCGATGAGGCGCAGTTCATCACTGAGCCAGGTCGCGGCATGGTGGTCGAACTGTTGCTCACCAACCTCGTAAGTGCGCGTCAGCGCGGGGTTGCTCCGCAGCTCATCACATTGAGCGCGGTTATCGGTCACGCCAACCATTTTGACCGTTGGCTCGGTTGCGGTCTTCTGCAAACCGATCATCGACCGGTTCCGCTGGTGGAAGGCGTACTCGACCGAACCGGCGCACTTACGCGCCTCGGACCGAACGGCCCCGAAACCATTCAGCTCCTCGACCGCTTCGCGATCCGCCAGCGCGGGCAAAGGCAATCGTCGCAGGACGTGATCGTGCCGCTGGTCCGCCATCTCATCGATGCTGGCGAGAAGGTCATTATTTTCCGCAATGCGCGTGGCCCGGCGAGCGGCTGTGCGAGCTACCTTGCGGCCGAGCTTGGCCTTCCTGCGGCGCAAGACGTGATTGATGCGCTGCCCGAAGGCGATCTCTCTCAAATGTCGGAGAGTCTTCGCCGGTCACTCGAGGGCGGCATTGCGTTTCACAACGGCGATCTTACCCGCGATGAGCGTGTTGCGGTCGAGCGCGGGTTTCGCCGGGCAGACGGCCAGATCAGGGCACTCGTCGCGACCAGCACGGTTGCCGCGGGTGTGAACACGCCCGCGTCCACCGTTATCATCGCCGAGACGGATTTTCCTGGGCGAGAACGACAGCCCTACACGGTGGCACAATATAAGAACATGGCGGGCCGAGCCGGTCGGTTGGGGTTCGAGGCCGAGGGTAAAGCCATCTTGCTCGCCGATACTCCCATGAAGCGCAATCAGCTCTTCCGGCAATATGTGCAGGGTCAGCCGGAGGTCATCCGGTCATCGTTCAACCCGAACCAACCGGGTACGTGGGTAATCCGCCTGCTCACGCAGGTCAGGGATGTCCCGCGCGGGGCGGTCGTCGACCTGATCGCGAACACCTATGGTGGTTATCTCGCCGCCCTCCAGAATCCGGCATGGCGCGATCGCATGGTCCCTACGCTGGAGCGGCTGTTGGACCGCATGATCGCTGATGGCCTGATCGAGGAAGACGGCGACAATCTCCGCCTGACCATGCTTGGACGAGCATGCGGCGAGTCGCCCCTTACGCTCGAGTCCGCGATGCGCCTGGTTGAGCTGTTGCGTCGCGTTGATCCGGCCGACGCGACGCTAGAAGCCCTCCTTGTTCTCGTCGAATGCCTGCCGGAGCGCGACGAGGATTACACACCGCAAACCCGCAATGGTGAGCCGCGCTGGCAGCAGGCTGCCCTTGGCCGCTTCGGACATGGCGTGGGCCGCGCATTGCAGCATCGTGCCGAAAGCGATGTCGCGTTCTATGCCCGATGCAAGCGCGCGCTCATCGTGAGCGACTGGATTGCTGGTGAGCCGACCAACGATATCGAGGCCCGCTACTCGTCCAATGCCTTCGTCAGGGTAGGGCTTGGCGACATTCGCGGCTACGCGGATGGCTCTCGCTTCCTACTGGAGTCCGCGCTGCGCATAGCCGCGATCGTGCTGGAGCGGGCCGAGGACCAAGAGGCGGCAGCGCTATTGCTCACGCGGCTTGATCTCGGCCTTCCAGCCGAAGCGCTGCCCTTGAGCGCACTAGGCTTCCCGCTGACACGAGGTGAAATTCTCGCACTATTTCGTTCCGGTCATTTGAACCGAGAGGCCATTGCCGCCTTACCCGCCGATGCTGTTGCTGGAATCATCGGCCGGCGCGGGCATGAGCTACATGAAGCGATGCAGCCTCTCATGGGAGCAGTTTAATGCCTATCAGTAATATTAGGACGCCTCCCGCATAGATGAAGCGGCAAAGTTACAGCACACAAGATCATATAGCTTATCTCGAACTATTGCGGCACATTGTTCGCGGGGAGCACGGCGCAGTCGCTATGAATCGCCGAGACCAGGGGGCGGGATGATTCTTACTGACAATGAGACAAAGGTAGATCTCCTCAACAACGAGGCGATCGCCAAGACCATCATCGAGCTGCTGCGCGAGAAGCCCGAGCGCGCCGTGACCATCGGTGTTCATGGTGACTGGGGCGCCGGCAAATCCAGCATCTTGGAGATGATCGAGAACGGCCTCAGCTCGGATAAGGACGTTCTCTGCATCAAATTCAACGGCTGGCGTTTTCAGGGATTCGAAGATGCCAAGATCGCGCTGATCGAGGGCATCGTCACCGGGCTTATCGAAAAGCGCCCGTTGCTCACCCAGGCCGGCATAGCCGTCAAAGACATCTTCCGTCGGATCGACTGGCTCAAGATCGCGCGGCACGGCGGAGGTCTCGCTTTCACCGCGTTCACCGGTATCCCCACAGCCGATCAGGTCGGCGCGGTCGTCGGGACCTTGAAGGGAATTTTCGCTGATCCCTCGAAACTTGCAACGCAGGAGAATTACGACAAGGCCATCGATGGTGTGCAGGGGCTGCTGAAGCCCGGTGAGTCGAAGAATGTGCCGGAGGAGATCGAGGCGTTCCGGAAGGCGTTTGACGATCTGCTAAAACAGGCGGACGTCAAGCAACTGATTGTCCTCATCGACGATCTCGACCGCTGCCTACCGGACACGGCAATCGAAACGCTCGAAGCCGTCCGCCTGTTCGTCTTCACTGCCCGTACCGCGTTCATTGTCGCGGCCGACGAGGCGATGATCGAATATTCGGTGCGCAAGCATTTCCCTGAGCTGCCGGACACGACCGGCCCACGCGACTATGCGCGCAATTATCTCGAAAAGCTCATCCAGATTCCGTTTCGGATTCCGGCTTTGGGTGAGACCGAAACCCGCATTTACGTCACCCTATTGCTCATCGGCGCCGAGCTAGGCGAGGACGACCCCGCTTACGCGGCGCTCATCACCGTCGCGCGTGAGTTGCTCAAACGGCCTTGGCAAACGGCCGGGCTCGACGCGCAGACGGTCAAAACCGCCTTGGGCGACAAAGCCGGCCAGGTCCAGAACGCGCTCACACTTAGCGATCAGATCGGTCCGATCCTGGCCAGCGGGACGCAGGGCAATCCGCGGCAGATCAAGCGCTTCCTAAACACCCTGCTGCTGCGGCATCAGACTGCGCTCGCTCGAGGCTTTGGGGACGATGTGAAGCTGCCGGTCCTAGCGAAGCTCATGCTCGCCGAACGGTTCCTCTCCAGATTGTTTGATCAGATCGCAAGCGCCGCTGCCCGCGATCCGGATGGCCGCTGCGTAGATTTGGCGGCGCTGGAAGCCGCCGCGTCGGAGGAGAAGCCAGTCGCCAAGGCGAAGCGAACCGGGTCGAAGATCAGTTCAATCGTCGACGCCAAGCCGACCACCGTGCCGGACTCCAAGGACAGCGCTATCCTGACGGAATGGAAGGCGGCCGATGCGATACGGGCTTGGGCGCAGCTGTCACCGGCCTTGGCGGAAGTCGATCTGCGCCCCTACCTGTTCGTGACCAAGGATCGAAAGGACTATTTCGGTGCAGCCTCCGTCCTCGGACGTCTCGCAGTGGTGGTCGAAAAGTTGCTCGGCCCGAAGCTGGCCGTTCAGGCGTTCGAAGGTGAACTCAAGCAGCTCGTTCCGGCCGAGGCCGCTCAAGTCTTCGAGGAACTGCGCGGGCGCGTTATGGGCGGCGATGCCTTCGATACGGCGCCTCCCGGCATAGACGGGCTCGCCGTGTTGGTGCGCGCGC
>APMI01001670.1_pt1 | contig 15414 bp, 19 predicted proteins | sample 667938 | NCBI WGS metagenome assembly APMI01 (sample SAMN01084076, study PRJNA167559) | wastewater metagenome | biome: Wastewater | place: Denmark: Ejby Moelle, Odense | collected 2011-11-28 | reverse complement strand
CTTCTTCATGGCTCTATCTTCTCAAGAGTTAGAGCCTCCACCAAATCCGGGGCGATTCAAACTTCTTTGGCGGAAGCTAATATCTGTAAATACTTAAGGCTGCACTTTACCGCTGGGCGTAATAACTTTAGTGGAGTGATGTGGTCGATCGGAATGTTTGCACATCGATCAAGAAAGGCCGACTTTGTTCTCTCTACACCTTTTTCAAAGAAAGGAGGGCTGGTTTTTTGATTCATGGTTGCGCCACTCCTAATATGCGATCCTTTAGTAGTCTGGGTAGTGTGTCTTTGCCCTCTGTCCGTAATAGTGATACGAATTCTTCATTTTCTATCAGGTCTTTTATTGCCTCTGCTGCAAAGACTATTCTCTCGTGAGTGAATTCGGCCTTCTTCGCTCGGATACGTAACTTCTCCGCTTCGAGTTCGTATAGGTTTCGAAGGTCTGATGCTGTCAGGGCCTTCTTTTTTGACGATTTTCCAAGTGGTGTGTTTCCGATAGCCTTGTCGCGCCTGATTCTTTGCTCAAGAAGTTTTCGCAATGCAGAGAGCTTCTTTCCGCGAAACCCCTCTTGATATGCTCCCGTGAGCAAGTTCTGTAATTCGGTGTCGCTGCTTCGTGCAATCTCGGTTGCCATGCTAAGTGGAATTGAGCCAGCCTCGACAGCGGATATAAGCTTGTCTTCGCCTTTCTCAAGAAGGCTTCCAATCATGTTGACCCAAGAAGAGGTAACTCCAATTCGCTGTGATATCTCAACGTCGTTGTAACCTCTTTTGCGTAATTCGCCGATTTCGCGCATGAGGTCGATTGGTCGATGTTGTCGGCGCGCAATATTCTCGACGAGGCTCATAACCAAGCAATCTTCTTCAGACGCATCGGTAACAAAGGCCGGAATGGTCTCCTGATTTAGTAGCTTGAATGCCTCCAGTCTTCCTTGGCCACAAACAAGATCGTATCGATAAGATCCGTCGGGAAGAGTTCTTCTGCTTACCGTTATTGGGCGCTTAAGCCCAATAGCTCGAATGTTTTCGACTATTTCCAGATGCTGTTTTCGGTTTCTGGAGCGAGGATTGAGTACGTCGATTTGATCGATCGGAATCAAGGAGACATGGTCATGGGCTACAGTCGATTTCATGCGGCTTCCCCTATTGAGCAGCGAGCAGCAAGTTCGCTGAGAATGTTAAGGTTCTCGAAGCGATAGCTCTCAATTATTCTGTCATTGTTTTCAGATATGCGACAAGGCCAGGTTCCCATGTCCAGTCGGGGAATTAAGTAGTAATCTCGAACCGTCGAGTTCAGACTGTCCATTCTCACTGCTATTGTGATGTCCGGAGCAAGCCCTGTGTCAAAGCGAACGTGCCAACGAAGATTTCCAGATAGCAAGGTGTGGCAGCGCGCAATAACTACTGAAACAGACCAGTCGTTGTTTATTGTGATTAAATCAGTTCTGGGGTTTCGTTTTGTTTGAGCCCCCATGGCATCTAGCTGGTTTGTAACGCAGGAAATTACTTCGGGGTGCAGCTTTCGCAAGTTTTTATTTATCTCTAAATAGCGATAGTCTCGTTCCGGATGATAGTTGATCAGTTGGTAGGCGCGCAGTAGTCCACCAAAACGAGATCGGTATGCACTGCTCGATGGCATGTCCTCTTGCTCGTCTATAATTATCCCGGAAAGAAATCCTGCTCGGTTATATAGATCTCTAAGAAGATTGAGCATTTCTTCATTGCTAAATCGCGCGGATCGTTTGGATATTATTTCAAGTGCGCGCCGAAATACTTCATTAGAAACGATGCTTTGAAAGGCGCTGTCGCATCGAATCCAGCGGTCTGGTGTGTTACGAATTCGGTGTTGTTTTAGCTTAAACGATATTCGGTTATAAACGTTGTTTCCAATATATTTTTCGTTCGTTAGTATCTGATGGACAGTGCCCCGTGTCCACGGGCGGCCAAGATCTGTTAATCGACCTTCACTATTCAACATTTCTGAAATTGAATGTTCGGTCATCTCTTTGATGACGAAACAATCGTAGATTCTACGAACAGTCTGTATCTCGTCATCAGGGCCTGGCACCAAGATCACCCTATCTGTTTGGATGCTTTTGTGCTGACGAAATTCGAGAAGGCCTTTCGAGTTTCCATGGTCGTCTATAAGCTCTCTACGAAGACCATAGCCTGCAGTGCCTCCTTGGTGAAAGCCAAGTTCAACAAGGCGACATTGGCCAATGAATACCTTTGTGGAAAGTTCGCGACTGTATTCGCCGGCCATTGCGCGTTTAACGCTTTTTACGATGGCTGATACAGGTGAGCCATCGTTTTCAAACTGCTCAGCACAATAAATTACTTTTACGCCTGCTTTGGTGCATAGATATTCGTAGTGGGCGCTTTCGTCGGCATTCTGGAATCGCCCCCAGCGACTGATGTCGTACACCAAGATAACCTTGAAATTGATCAGTCCACTTTGGACGTCATCTATAAGGCGGCGAAGCGCTTCTCGGCCGCTGATGTCAAGCCCGCTTTTCCCCTCGTCAGCATAAGAATTCTCGATATTCATGCCGTGAGATTCCGCGTACTTCCGAATCACGGCAGTTTGATTCTCTGTGGAGTAACGCTGGTGGTCGGTTGACATACGAACGTACTCTGCCGCGGGTGTTTTGCTCGCTGGTGAGTCGTTTGAGAATGAGTTCGGCGCATCGGGAGTCAACACAATCTCCTGTCATTGGCCTGAGGCTAATTTTTGGAGTATAGGAAGGGGTTTGCCTACTTACAAAGAATATTTTCCAGTGATTCGTCTTGAGTTTCGGAACTGAAGTGCTCGGGCTGAAGTGATTCTTCCCTAGTTTGAATGTAACCGTCCGCCCATTCCACCTTGACGTGAGTTCGCCCGGTTAGGCTGTGGCGTTCGCAGATTGCCAGCGATGCGGCAACAGCTCCCCGATCCGACTCGCCTTGTGGGTGGGCAAGCGGGTCAGGATGTCCTTCAGATAGGCATAGGGATCGTGCCCGTTCATGCGGGCCGACTGGATCAGGCTCATCACGGCGGCCGCGCGCTGGCCGGCGCGCAGCGAGCCGGCAAAGAGGCAGTTGGCGCGCTTATGCTGAACTCGACATAAGCGCAATTATGTCCAGTCCGCAGTTATGTTGAGTCGCCGGCGGCACGCCGCCCGATCTGCGACGACCCGCCTATGTCGGCTGCGCATAATCACAGGGCCTGCAGGAACTTCAACAGCGCATCGGTCGGCCGGTAGCGCGTACCGCGGATTTAGGGAGGCGCTATCGTGGCCAAGGTACGTTCCTTCATGGCCAGGTCCGCTTCCACGTAGCCATGCGTCGTCACCGGACTCTCGTGCCCAAGCCGCAGAGCAATGACCGTCAGGTCGACGCCGGCCTACAGTAGATGCATCGCGGTCGTATGGCGCAGCGTATGCGCGGATATGGTGGAATCGGGTTTGTGGCGGATCTCGATCCGCCACAGTTCAGGCGGCAGCGAGGCGCGCTTGGGATGACGGGCTTCGGTTGGCGCCGGCGGGCGCCGCAGGCCGTCCAGTTCCTCTTCGATGGCGGCCAGATCGGCCACCATCGTTTGCTCGAACAGTTGTCGCTGGGCCGGGTCGAGCTGTTCGGCGCTGCGACCGAACTTCCAGCGCTCCAAGACGGCCATCTCGTGGGTAAGCTGGTCGATCTTGGTCTGGCGCAGGTGAATCTCCCGGTCCTTGTCGGCGACCTGCCCCATCAGGGACAGGGTCAGCGCGAACAGTTGCTGCGCATCGAGATAGGCAAGGGAGGCGGGATCGACTATGGTCCTGAGTGTCCTGCAACCCGGGGCTCGCGCCTATTCATGCAATCCCGGATTGCCTGGGGCTCACACCAGCGAGATGATGACGCCGCCTTCGCCGACCCGATGCCAGGGCAGGCCCAGCACCAGGGCGTCGAACTGGGCGCGGGAGAGCGCAGCCGCCCGTCGGCACGGGGTGTGGGCCACAGGAAACGCCCCTGTTGAAACCGCCGGGCGACGAGCCACAGGCCAAATCCGTCGCTCACGATCCCTATCTGAAGGACATCCTGACCCGCTTGCCCACCCACAAGGCGAGTCGGATCGGGGAGCTGTTGCCGCATCGCTGGCAATCTGCGAACGCCACAGCCTAACCGGGCGAACTCACGTCAAGGTGGAATGGGCGGACGGTTACGCGTCAATCACCACACCTATCGCTCATCGGTGGCGGCCTCTGTGTAGATGTTCCCGTACTGGTGGTCACGCTCGGCCCGCATCTGCTTGGCCCGCTCTTCATACTCCGGCGCGATCAAAAGAAAAATCCACCCTTGCGGGTGGAATTGGCCGTTCGTCATCCCCGTTATTTCCCGCAGTACGGGCATCCGCCACCGAGGGGGCCAAAGTTCATCGTCGTTGATTTCACTATCGAGCGGGACTCGTTAAGAGATTCGAGGGCTATCTCTTTCTTCCGCTTGTCATCTGCTTTCTGATAGTCGTTAATCAGATTGATCGCCTCTTCTCTTTCAGTAGGCGTCAAAGATGCCCAGACCGCCAAAACGCGTTTTGTAGTATTGCTCATTTATTTTTCCCCTTTAAAAATCGCCACAAGTGGCACAAGAAATTCCCTTCGCAGACATCGCAGTAGGCTGCACTCCGCAAGTCGCACATTTACGGCGATACTGAATGAGGCTGGCCCTCATCATCTGCCTTTTTTCTTTTGCAGAGACGTCCTGGCTCACGTCGCTCTGCTCCTGAACACGGTCACGCTCAAGAAGAACACGGAATTTCTCTTCCGCATCAGGCCCCTTGTGCCGCGCTAAATCCTCCCAGCCGTTTTTGAGTTCGTTATTAACCTTGCAGGCATGCTCTGACGCGGTAAGGCGTTCTTCCCACCGGAACACCAATGACCACAAAGTCATAACGAAAAGCGGAATACTCAATATCCCGCTGATAGTCACAATAACAGGCAACAGCTTTGCATCTGCCGCAGCCATCGCAATCCCACCCACACTGAGGGGAACCGCCAACGATAGGAAAATAAGTATCCGAAGCCTGAAACGCAATGATTGTGAGCGCGACTCGAAGATATATGCTGTTCCATAGGCATATATCTCCTTCTCACTGCATCGCTTGATGAAATCAGTATATTCCATACTTGCCCTCCACCGGGTAGCCGATGCGTTGATTCATGGACGGTACCAAAACATTGAAAATTTGACGGCTATTTTAACCGGTCAGCTCATCCAATGGCAGGCAAAAGCGGCTTGATTCGTCGTGTCCAGAAACATACCGTTTTCTGGGCAAGCTGAAACGCTCACAAAACCACGTCATAAGGCGGAGAGGGGGCCGAGCTGCTGCTGCGCGTAGTCGCGCACGACAGGGGGAAGGGTCGCCGAGGCAGCAGCCCGAGGCCAAGCCGTCCTTGTTGAACTGGTGGCGTACCTGAAATGACCGGAAATAAGTCGCCTTTGGCACCAAACCTAGCAACGAGCAAGCCTGCCGCCACGGCTACCGCCGAGGAAGGGGGCAAGAACCGCGAAGAGGCCACCGACGAGCCGACCAAGCGCCTGATACTGGACATTCCCGAGAGCCAGCACCGCGCCATCAAGGTTTTCTGTGCTGGCCGTGGCGCAAAGATGGCCAAGGCAATCCGCGTGCTGCTTGAAGCCCACTATGCCCAGCAGTAAGAGCGCGGGAGAGATGTGACATGAGTGCTGACGAACAACAAAAGTCGGTTTCAGCGGTAGAAGTTGCTATGCCTTGGAGCTTCTGGAAATCGAAGAGCAACTGGCCGCGCTAGAGCGGACAGCAAAGCCGTCCTCGACCTGATCGCTTCCACCAAGGCGTGCGCAGGATCGTTAGCAATTTATTCACGCCTTCTCGGTGGATGATCGGCCGGAGTCTGGGATTTGACCGAAAGGTAGTGGAACATCGAGGGCTGGGGATCGATTTCGCTCCGCATCGTTGCTATGCCTGAGGTTCGCGGGTGCAGCTCGGACAAGTGGGTGGTCGGATCGGTCGCTGGGTTTTGCATCACCTTGGTAGGGTTTGTCTCACTGTTTATTGGTACAGAGAGTTGGCTATTTAGTTGTTGGATGTGCCTACACATCCTACATGTAGGTCAAAGCTAGGGTTCGTGTGCCGACCTTCGCGTACATGCATTGACTCCCTGCGAAAAACGTGTTTGACACTTCTGGGTGGTTTCAATATACTTAAAGAGTAGATGTTGACAGTATTTTTTGAATGTGGTAATGCGATCGGTCGGGGAGTGAAGGTCGAGCAGTGCAGAAATTTGGCGCCTACCCATTGGCGTCACTGGGCGGTTTCTTTCTCTGCGAGGGGAAGAGGCTGCTCTTGTCTATTTATATAGTTGATTAATTTGTGGAGGTTGAGATGGTCGCTAACGTAAAGTTGCAGCAAGTTCAGGAAAAGCTCGATGAGTTGGGGGTCCGGGATGTGAAATTCTTTTTCAAACCGGAGGCCAAGTCAGCGCTTTATAGTGTTCTTCAAAACGACGTAGCTGACGTTCTCACGAAATACCTGCATGGAGAGAAAACCGCGGTCGCGAACTTTTCCCAAGAGGTGATGCCGTCCGTTTCTTGATTTTTGCTCTTGCAGCATTAATATTGATTAATCAAACGCCTACAAATTAAGCCCCGAAAGGGGCTGCTTTTTATGCTGATCAATAAACAAAAACTTACGAATACGCTCAGCAGGGTCCGGGAGATTAAATATGCATACGGTCTTCGGTTTATTGCATCTGATTCGGTGGAGCGCAGTGTAAATAGTTTGCTAGAGTTGTGTCGCACTTATCTTGAAAAAAAGATCGACTGGTACGAACACTCTGACTCGGCACTAAACCATTACGTGCAGAGTTTTGTTGTTGTAAAGAATGACGGTTACGAAATTTGCACACTTGGTGATCTAAATAATTGTTGGAAGCGCTTTGTTCTGTGCAAAGAGATTTTTCATATTATTTTAGATAGTGAAGGGGATTGGAATTCCTCTCTTGAGGATCATCTCAGCAATTTTTACGGTGGCATCACGGAACTTGAGTGTCCCGTTCCGGCCTCTGCGCAAGCAGAGTTGCTTGCCGAAATTGCGGCGATGGAATTCCTGTTTCCATATGTAGAGCGGATTGAAACTCTCAAGCAAGAGAATGTTGACTATTCAACGGTAGCGGAACGTTACAAGATTCCTCGATATTTCGCGGAGCGGTATCTCACTAGGGCGTACATTGAGAATCTGCGAGCATTCTATGAGTGACATATAAACCAACCTCAAGGGATTGATTTCAGATTGTTGACAAAGCCCCAAGTCCCCGCCCGTCGGGGACTTCGTTTTTTATAATATCGGCATGCTCAAGCCTGCCGCCGCCACAGCTCAGGCCGAACTGGAGATGGTGACGCTGGACCAACTGGCTCCGCGTGATCATCTGCTTCGCCTGATCGACACTCGCCTCCGTTTCGACTTCATCCGCGAAACCAGTTCGCCCGCCGACTTTGCCGATAGTGAACGGGACCGTGAAGCACAGATGGAGCTCGCTGACGCCTACGGGCTTCTCAGCGAGTTCTGGGATACCATAGAGAATTCGATGGAAGGCGACCATCCGGCTAAGGAGCGTTTGGAGAGGTGGTTGTGCCGTTTCGAAACCGCTAGCGCCCTCCAAAGCGGGGAGTGATCCATGTTCGTACGACGGCTCGCAGCGACGCACTCATGACTCATTGGGCGGCTGGCGTTAGGCAGTCTATGGCAGCACAGGCTCGAATGCAGGCACTGCTAGAAACTGAAGTTGAAGGAGTGCTGCGAGGGCAGGCGCAACACATGGTCGGCCTTAAGCTTGACGCGTGCCTTGGAGGCGTCGCCGGCGTCATCCATAACAATGATTTCGCCGCTCTGATGCAGTTCGAGCAAGGTCGCCTCTACCATGCTACGCGTTGCTGGCGTCGTGTTGATCAGTCTGAGGAAAAACTGCTCGAAGGTCATGCCATCGGCGCCCTCGAAGAGCATGGCGGGGATCTGCGCCATCATGGTTTCCTTGCTGACCGTCGCGGCTACTTCGCTGAAATCGAATCCCATCTGCAGTCGGTTCTCGTCGTCTATCTTGCCGATGTAGCCCGTGCTGAACATGTGGAAACCAGCCTTGCCGTAGTGTGCAAAGTGGTTGTGGTGTTGCCAGTGGGTAGTCGCCATCACGTCGCGCGCCTTCCAGTGCTGCGAGAGGTGCAATAGCCAGAAGTCGCCATGTCCGCGCTCGGGCCGGATGAAGAACGGTGTGTAGAACCTTGCCGAGCACTGGCTGGTCAGGCTCTGGTACAGGGAGGACTGCAACTGCACCCGCCATCGCGGCGACTGCTTGATTTCGTCCAGATCGGCCGCACGCACTGACGAGCGCATACCCGTCGACAACTCGAAGTCTGCAAGGTTCTTCTCGTTGAGGTAGCTGATCAGGCTGTCGATGTAGAAGGTGAGGATTACCTCGGCGTGCTTTAGTTTGGCGAAAATGTCGCGCAAACAGCCCATCGGCACGGCGGAGTAACCATACTGGTCGAGCACGAACAAGACGCGTCCCGAACGTGGGCTGCGATAGTGCGCCCGCTGGATAGCAGCTCCGCAGTGGTCGGCGAACTTGCCTTTGACCAGCTTGATGATACCTGTGGCTACGGCTCCACCATACCCCCGTTCATCGAGGACATGCCCCAGGTAGTCCAGCGCGTAGCTGCAGTCATCGATGCAGATCAACTCCACATCAATCTTGATTGGCTTGCGGCGCTCCTGACGCACGTTAACCAGGACCTCTGCCTCTCGAATTGCCTCAAGGATCACCAGTGGGGAGCCTGGCACCTCCTGGCCGGACTCGTTCTGGTAGAGACCCCCTCCGCAGAAGCCATCTACTATGGTCAGCTGGATCTTGTCCTGCTGCGGCATCGACACCAGCGTCAGGAAGTAGTCGATCAGGTAGTTGCGCAGAAGCGCGTGTTTGACTTCACTGTGCCGTTTCAGCAGTGGGGGCGGGTCTCCCCAAATCCAGTCGTAATGTGGCATTGAATGGCGCGCTGAGAGCGCTCTGATGGTCCCTGCGCAGCAATGTGCCTGCGGAGCTTCCCATAATCAAGCACATTGTCGTAAAGCTCAGAAGGCGCTGACGCGATGAATGGCCGTCACCGGCATTTCGTCCCATGTCCGGCCGTTCAACTCGCGGCCGTTGGCTGCTTTTGCGCGCTTCTTGCCATCTGCTCCCCAGCCGCCCCACTGCTTGAAGAAGAAGGCCACATCCTGCTCCTGGCACTGTTCGCGTACGGCCTCGACCCACTCCATCTTCATTGGCCGCGCCTTAGGTCCGGACTCACCGCCAACGATGACCCAATGGATGTCCTTCAGGTTGAGCTCGCCCACATTGGACAGCAGAGGCTCTACCGATAGGAAGCGGATGGTGGCTGGCACTTGGCGGAGGTGGTCGATGCGAGGCACCCCGGAGTCGCGGTCTTCGACGGAAACACCCAGCCAAGCATTGTTCGGCACCGAGCGTGTCCGGAAATACCGAGCCATGCGCGCGGCGCGTTTGGTGAGGATCTGATACGTGTGGTGAGGTGTCTGCGCAATGACCTCAAACACCTTGTCGATGTAGTGATCCGGCACCCGATCGTGGAACAGGTCCGACATCGAGTTTACGAAATAGACCGTTGGCTTCTTGCGCTTAATCGGGTCGCTGAGCCGCTCCGGCAGCAGGGTCAGCGCAAATCCGTTCTCATAGCCGGGCGTGCCCATGGCGTTCAGGCGCTTGGACATGGTCTCGGCATAGCAGTGCTTACACCCCGGAGATATCTTGGTGCACCCAACGGTCGGGTTCCAAGTCTGCTCCGTCCACTCGATCTTGCTGGTTGTTGTCATCGCGATACTCCCTGCTTTGCTAGCTTAGCTAGACCCGTCTGCGACGGCTTGTAGCTCCGGATGATTCCCCTGACAACGCCGATGATGTTCAGCGTCTCTTTGGCTCTCATGCTGGGCATGTCCCCTCCGTGTGCGGCAAGGTGCGGTTGACCACGGTCGGTTCTGTATTCCTTGATGGTGTGGCTGCCATCGATCTCGGCCACTACCACATCACCGTGGACGGCCTGCATGCTCGTCTCCACCACGGCCACATCACCGCTGAGGATGCCGGCGTCGACCATCGAGTCGCCACGCACCTTCAGGAACATGGTCTTCGACGGCCTGGCGATCAGCAACTGATCTAGCGCCTGCGCATGAAAAAGATTGGTGGCATTGCCTTCACAGCCAAATCCGGCTCGCACCTCGCTATCACTGACATCGACGGTGAAGAACTCGGGGCCGGGTGCGAGCCGGCCACCCACGGATTTTTCCAAATGGCCTGAGGCAATCAAGCGCTGGGTCAGCTTGAAGGCCGCGTTCTTGGCCTTGAAGCCCAACGCCTTGGCCATTTCACTGTACGACGGCATGCAACCCACGCGGGCGTAAAGGTCGCGCAGGCGGCGCAAGTGCTGGGTGTCATTGTTGGTTCGAGCCATGACAAAATTATAGTGGACATTCGTCCACTAATCAAGAACAGATGCACGCAGGACGCTGTGGCGTCCTGGCGGTTGCAGGGGTGATCAGTTAGAGAACAGGTCCAGATTCCCGCTGCGGGCGATGTCGTTCCAGATTCGGTCCGGTAGGGGGTGGCGCGAGAAGAAGACTAGCCGGTAAATCGAGCGTCCCTTGCCGTCGCTGATCAGTGGCATCTGCCCGCTGATCTTGAATCCCAAGGCTCCAACCGCCTTGCACCATTCGTCGAAGAACCAGATGGGCAGTCTAGACTTGGACAACTCGTCGATCGGCGCGGCAAGGCGCCAGCCCGGCAACGCATCGTCAAAGCGGTCCCGCTTGGGGTCCAGCTCCATGTCGATATTGCGCGTCAGGTCCATCAGGCTGAAGTGGACTGCGAAGTCCACGTACTGTAGCTTGGCAAGTCTCTCGATGATCGAGAATGACAGGAACTCTAGGTTGTAGGGATCAATGTATGCGAGAGCTAGGGCTCCAAAAGGGACTGCCTTGGCCATCTCGTCAACGGTCTGCTTGGCCGGTCCCACGAAGCTTTGTACGTTTGCGCCCGCAGCTTTGAGCCTCCGTTCATTGGCGTGGACACGGTCGGGTTCGATGTCGCCCACGAGCAGCTTTGTGAATGGTGCGCCGGAGCGCACGGACTGGCGGTAGGCCGCGACTGAACCGCCGTCCCGCGTGAAGCTCTCGCCCTCGACCTGGACGCGACCGGGACCGCAGAAGGGGTCAATCAGCACACGCTGCTTGAACTTCTTCTGCGCTTCGCGCGTGGCGTCGAGGTAGCGGGCTAAGTAGCGGTGCTTTTCATTCACTACCCAGCGCCCGACGCCGCGGCCGTGAGGTCCTCGTTCGACCGGCAGTTCGGGATAGGGATCGGGCGATATATCGTCGGGTATCTCTGTTTTCAAGCTCTCTCCAAGCACAGCGCGACCGGACATGACGACAATCCGATTGCACGTTCAAAATGTAATATGTGCAAGATTGTTTTGCAGCTAGCGGGCGACTCGGTTGGACGTGCGTGATCACGTCAAGAACAAGTCAGCTTGTCGGAGGCGCTCTGTCAGCGCTTCCATGACTTTTGCGTAGGAGTTCGGTGCTATGGCTCCACGTGCTGCGGTGCGTACGATAAATCCATAAAGAGTATCCTCCACCGTTACTGCGTCGTTCATGTTTACCAAGCGTTGGGGCGTGGGTTCTATCAGGTTGGTAACCTTGTCTCCACGTGGGAACATGATTATCGAAGGTTGTTGGCTATGTGCCCAGAACAGCAAGAATCGCCAACTCGGATCGGCGGCTGCTCGCATAGGCAGAAGCTCTGAACTGAACTGGAGATCCCCTCCGTTGCTCAACATCTCATAAGCTGCTTTAACGCTGATCGCTTTCCGCGCCTGCAGTAGATACGATCCAGTTGCCTCCGGGTATCCGCGCCTATCTTCATCGATGCTGAAGAACTGTTGAATACGGTTCATCTCGACTCGGTCAAGCTCGCCGTCTCCAGAAAGGAAGGCCTCCATGCGAGTTTTTGCGATACTAACGGCAGATGCGGCAGTCGCTGTGCCGCCAGGCCAGCAGTCTATTAGTGGCTTCACGCAACGTCGAAGCTCAAGAACCTCCGCTTGGCTAGCACCGCGCTCAAGTGCCTCGGCATCCGCAATCAGTAGGGGAAATCCTTCGTCAGCACGGCCGCGATCGAGAAACAAAGTCAGATTGGAGCTCGCATTTGCGCAAACAGCGTGGATAGGTGCGATATTGTTCTGTCCAATACTAAACATCGCTGCATTCGGTACGGCCATCGTAGGAGGGATGAGGTCTTCCGGAACCTGCTTGATTGATCGTTCCTGGAGAAGGTCAAAAGTGTCTCGAATCTCGGGTCGATTTGCACGATGCTTCAAGGCGTCCAAGCTCAGATGATCGTTAGTGGCCGCGGCCTCGTTGAGGCAGGCTCTCGCATCACAGGGATTGAAATGAAAGGCGTGGCCTAGGTTTCTGGCCTCCTCTTGTAGGTGTCGGAGCCCAACGCTGAATGACTTGTCACGGCCATTTGCGACCTCGTATTTAACCCCTAGGTCCTGAAGAAAACCATGAAGTGCTGGCCAGCCTTCATCAATGAGGCTATGAACTTTGAGTCGATCGGGTAACCCTCGGAACGACTTGGTGCTGCGCCAAGTTGAAAGGAGGAAGTCCGCTGGATTCTGCAGAGGTTCCGCGCGGGAAAGGTGAATCCTGCGGATTGGTAAACCTTCTATCGACAAACCAAACAGCACATAGGGCTCGTATCCGAGACGGCGGGCGTCGATCGCACTAATTGGCATAACTGAAACCGCTTCTTTTGCAGTTTCAGACCAGAATGCGTACTTTGCAGTCTGAATGCTAAATTGATGGATGATTTCCTTCACGCTAGGGCTCCGGTAGGGGTGTCTATATGCAGTGCTTTGGTTTTATGTCAAAGGTGATGGAGTTGACGTTTTGATCCTAAAGTGGGTTGTCATCCTTTCCCACTGTAAGCTCCTCTGGTGTCACGCTTTGGTGCGGTAAATGCAAGACTTTGGTGTCGCTATGGTCAAAGTCGATCGTGGCGCGGAACTCTATCCGATCACTCTTTCTGCTCGTTATTTGAAGGTGGGTGATCGTTCCAGGTCCAAAGATTCGATGGGTGATTCTCGTTCCAACGCTCAGCTGATAGTCGCCCAGATAGGTAAGCGCCACTCGTCTGGGCTGTGAGTCTGGGGCCATTTCTTGTGCAAGTTTCAGTGCGATATTATTGGCATCAATATCGGATTCTGCAGAAACCTCGAATTCGATAACTCTATGTAAATCAACTGCAGCCTTGTAAAGTTTCATTGGCATCTCTAATTGGCTTAGGGGCAAAAGGGTAGTCTTGTGTGATTCATTCAGTTCGCTAGAATCCGATCTGAAAATACTCTAGTTAAGAAGTTTTCTGCTCCCTCTGAGATATCTTCATCGTGTGTGTGATGAAGCCGCTTCCATGCGATATTTAAGCGTTCTGCGCTAGATAGGGTTGTTCCCTCTTCCTTTGCGCAGTCCATGACAAGAACGGAAAGAAAACTAGGTGGGATGCTTCTTTCGTTCTTGTTCCATGCAACGAGTGTTGAGCATCCAATTTGTTTTCGCTCTTGTAGTTCAATGATGTGGCGGATCCTGTCGCCCGTAGTGACTTCAGCGACTAATACCATTCTACGAAAATTTCTTTTGTCATCAACGTAAAGCCACGCTTTGCGTTTTTCGTCGAACTCCTCCGGGAAGACGTTAAAAGTGGTTCCGTGTTGTTCACAGATGTCTTCGAGTACAGTCAGAAATTGTACTGCTGCAAGCTGTTTCTCTTTAAGCGTGAGCAAGAAGTTGAGAACTTCCAGGTAGCCCTTCTGGCCTACGGTTGGGTCAATGTCGTTGACTGATTTTGAGTCTTTCTCGGGGCGTGCTTCCAGTCCTTCGATAACGGTCTTTCCAATATAATCTCCCGAGGAACTCCCTTCAACGACGGATCCTTTGTAAGCCTCTTTCATTATCGGCTTCCAATCTTTCGACTTTGATCGTGCCCTCGCTCCTTCTTGGGGAAGTTTTTGTGCATCAATCCGTGCCAACTCGGGAAAACGTTCAGTGATCTCACTTTCTCGCAGGTTAGTTGGAGGACAGTATTTTGATGGTGCCGTTTTGGATAGAACGATAGTGCTGTCGTCACTCCTGTCAGACGGTGCGTCATAAAACGTCGGCTGATAGTCGACAGGAGGGCGCTCTTCTCGATTTTCTTCGACCGGCCGTCCGTCGTTGTCGCGGTCATAAGCTAGCTCGCTAAACGGGGGTGCCCAATCGCAAGTCAGAAGGCGCGTGATGAGTACCCTGCCAGGTGCGTGTGCGCTTAGATCAATACAAAGAAATTTTATATTGCAGGGGCCTTCAAATGGCGGAAGCGCGTATATCAATCGCTCGTAGCCAAGGTTCATGGCTGCTGCTGCAGATAAATAGACCTGCTGTGCTTGCTTGAGCGCGTAAGCATCGAAGGCAAATCGAGCGAGAAATCGGGCGTCGGCATCAAGCATACGGCGGCGAAGCCAAAGGACGGCCTTTCCGTCCGATGTCATCGCACTTCTATTGATGCTCCAGAGATGGGTATCGGGGTCAAGAAAGTGCCCGTGGATGGCCGCTTTAGTCAGTACGTCGGAGGTGGCGTAGAAGAATCTGAATACCTCCACTGCGGGAATGATCGTAGCGTAAGGATCCTCCTTCGAGCCAATGGCGATGAAGAGGCTCTGTTCGGCTGTCGTTGACGCCTGGTGCTCCCAGTTTTCACGAACCGGAATGATATATCGGCCGTTAACGTCGATTTCTCGCCTTCGAAAAACCTGAATGTTGGAGCGAGAACAATCGACGGATCTACCGCTGGTCTCTTCGAGGCGGAGTAGCCCTGCTGAGTTCTTGGCAAGGACTCCGTCTTGAACAACTGCGTTGAGGTACAGACGAGGTAGCTCGCCTATAGGCAGTTGTAGGCACCGGATGTTTGGGCCATCTTGCCTCGCAGATGAGTCGCCCTCACTGGGGGCCGTCAGAGGTGTCAGATGGACGTTGATACGCAAGTCACCTCTGGATGCCGCGGGGTTTGATGTCAGCTTGCCGAAGCTCGTTATCCGCCAAGACCCGGTAAGGAGCACGCTTTCGTGTTGGACGACGGGCTCAGGCATCACGAGCCCCACCACAGATAGCGCGGCTTATTAACAAATATCGATGTTCAGTAACAGATAAAAAAGTTTGGCAGTCCTTGGGCAGATCGGCCGGGGCGAGGTTGACGGTGATGCGCCGCTGGGGGAATTCGAACTGACCCGTTTGCAGTGCGGCGCGAACCCGGTCGCGGGCCTC
>APMI01007078.1_pt1 | contig 15428 bp, 8 predicted proteins | sample 667938 | NCBI WGS metagenome assembly APMI01 (sample SAMN01084076, study PRJNA167559) | wastewater metagenome | biome: Wastewater | place: Denmark: Ejby Moelle, Odense | collected 2011-11-28 | reverse complement strand
TATTATAATAAAAAATTGTAAAAAACTAAAACAATAATAACAACCCGCCTTACTCTCAAATAATGCAAAACAAAAACACAAAAATAACTCATTAATCAATACCCGATCTAATCGACGATATTTTCTAACTGAATACTCGTTAATAAATCACACATAAATTATCGGATATTAAAAGTAATAGTAATAATTAGAAACTGTATTAGTAGCTAGTCAATTAACTTAAATTGAGGATTTTGGCTTAAAATTAAGCAAAAATTAGTATTAGTAAATTGTTTACTTTGGAAATTTTGTGTAGAAATCATGCGGAAAGTAAAGCTTAAATTGATACTAATTGTTTTAAAGGCAACAATATATATACGTTGGTGGCAGCAGCACAAGGCTACATACTTGCAGGCGTATAAATCCGTGGTCATTTCGGTCGCAACCTAAAACGTACTCCCTCATACTGGGGCATATAACCCATATAATCCTTATATTCAAGTTTAACAAACAAAACCGCTCCATCAGTAACCCGCCCTGTGCACAATCTCCCCTCAAAATCATATCTGTGGTAATTTATTCTTAACAATATATAAATATTTCCTACATCCTTCGATTTTTACTAAGTACCCACCCATTATCATAGTCTCCCTATACATAGTTTGCACTAAAACATATGTTATCATTACGACCAGATATAAAAAACTAACTACCAATATTCAACAAAATTCTCTAAATATATTTAAAGTACCAGTATTCTTATCAAAATTTATGTAAAAATTCACGTTTTATATTATAATTTTATCGTTCATAACTAAACTAAAAATAAATGGGAAATTTCCAAATATATTACTCAAGCATGTTGATATTTAAAAATTATACTCAAAATCAAATTGATAATATATTTATGATTGGCTCGTTGGGAATTAATTGGAATTAAAATGATGTTATTAATTGTATTACTAATGTGTTGAAATTGGGTATCACGGAGCAATCTTTTCGGTTAATGAAGTGTTTTATTTAAATGTTTAAGAAATGTAAAAAATATCATTAATTGGCGCAGGCTTATGAGAAAAATATCAATAAAATATTTGTTTTTTTGAAGTAAATTATATACTATGCTTATGTAGGTATCCGCAGTTATATCAAGCTTCGATGAAAGCTTTAAATTAATTTGTGCTTGGGCCTTGGAGTATTTCATCATTGTATAATGCATTCGCAGTTAAAGCAATATAATTCATAAAATCAAAAAGCGCTAATCTTAATATCAAAACAAAATAGTAATACACAGATTTCCTAATCCTAATCTGCTGCATGATCCAAAAATACAAATAGACAACCTTAGTGACCGATCTCTAACAAATAGTGCGTGATAATTTACTTTAATATCCGTCATAAGAAAGAATCAAATAATAAATATCGAAATACGATTGGAAAATATTTTAGAAAACAGGCCATAATAACAAGAAATAGATCGGTCAAGGACAAGACTAAGCGCAATAAATTCGTGGAATTGTGAATATTGGTAACTGTAATTTTGTGAGTGTATCTTAGCATGCTATATGAATAGTTTTATCCAGTGCCTATACATGACCAGGGAGTACAGAAAAATAGTTCTATAAGCCAAACCCCTCTAAGTATAAAAATAAGTTCTTATCAAATATGAGCAATTATTCCCAAATCACATAAAATAAAATAAAAATCTCGCTTTACTGTCGCGCTAGACCGTCCGTCCATTGGCATAACTGCAACGCACATTCGGCTTGTTACTGAAATCAAAACGCCCATCGATAAACCCGTCAAATATAAAAAATATCTCGCCAGTATAATTCCGTAATAATTTCCAACATGACACAATATAATTCGGTAGGTTTCTAATATAAACAATATCAAAAAGCGTGAACAATGTGTTTTAAGGTTAGATGACTACGGAGATATAGTGTCCATATTGTGGAGGCAAACGGAGGAAAATTTAGGGGTTCTTGGATTTTATGGTTGATTTTAGGGAAAATAATTAACAGGAATGTGCTGAGGGATTTAGAGAGGGGTTTGGGTTTGGATTGGGGGATTTGGTGAAGAGAAGTATAGAGAATTAAGAGATTTAAGGGTTAGTGTGCGAATTGTGTAACAATAATGGGACTAAGTATGAAAATATGATGATGATTGACGAAAAGTAACAATAGAAAACTAACATAAATGACACCCAAAATAAATAATAATAACAAAAACCCACCACAACTACCACTACTCCTATAAAACACTCCCTACCATCAATAAAATCCCATTATATCTCAAAACCCCCATTTAACCTAATTTTGACATTAAAAAGATTCTAATATAATATAAAATAGAATAAAAATATAAAAAAACAATATAAAATAGATTTACAATAAACATATAAAATAGATTAAATTGTGTATATTATCTACGCTATTATTGTGCATCGGGTATGTTTATATTATTATTATTATAGGGGGTTTCGGCTAATAGTGGACATTATTTTACATTTGCTAGGTATTGTAGTCAAGGAATAGGAAATAATAATCAAAATGAGGAAGAAGAGGTTGTCAGTTGGCTGTGTCTTAATGATACTATTGTGACTAAATTGTAGAATTTCACTAAAGTTGTATAATTTTTATCTTCAAATCCTGAAGACACCCCATACATAATATTCTCAATGTAACAAAACTACTGGCTTAAAAACAGACAAACCCTTGAAAAACCAATTCATCTGAGGTAATTCAATCTTCTATATAAATATAGACCAAATTTACAAAGTTACATATAAAAAGATGACGCTTAATACATTAAATCATTAGGAAATAAAGGTAAGATTGATTTAAGTTTGTTGAAATTTGCTACTGGTAATTATCGGCGTGATAATGATCGGGATCGAGATTAGAGAGATAATGGACCTGGATGGGGTGGGCCTCCTGGCAATAATCCGATTATGTGATTGGCGAATATTTCAATAAAATGTGCTCATTGATTAATTTGTTAATATTAATGTAATATTGTTTATTTTGCCAACGATCTATATTAAACTCTGTAAAACAATATTAAATATTATAAAAAATGCGCACACACTCATACCAATAATCGACGCCATCCCAGAAACAATCACAGTTCCGCTTATAAATCCGGCGTAGACATATAGATAAACTACTTCGAATTAACAGGCAATAACTTCGTAATTTGAGCTAATGTGAAGCCGTACATTTATATTAATTACAGCAATAAATTTGCAAGAGAGATTTTATTTAATTAAGGAATATTCTAAGTGAGAGATCGTAGTCTTTGTTTAGTAATTAAAGAGTTATGGCTTTGATTAAGGAATTGAGAGATATTAATTGTAATGGATTGGCGCTCAAACTATATATGTTGACTCCAAACTTGAACATGCTGGTATAATTACAGAATTCAAATCAATTAGACCAGATAACCCAAAGACACCTATACTAAATGTTGCTAAACATCTCCGCAGACCCTCACCCTACCTCACCCTCATCCACAACTCCAACTCTATCAATAATCCCCAATCCCTAACTCCCGTCCTCATTATTCTCATGCCTCTCCCTATATCATGCCTTAACAATATAAAAAAATCCCTACATTCTCACTTTATCTCTAAAAATCCTAGGCAATCTCCTGCAGAAAGACAACACTATGAATACTCTGCACTATATGATAACAAAAATGAAAATATATTAAATTGTGCTGAAATTATTGTATGATCGGAAATAAATGTATCTGTTTGAGATTAATAAACAAATTATCAGGCCGGTTTTGCTGTGGTTTTGTAATAAAGTTATATAAAGAGTTGTGATTTATTAAATTATGGATATTTAGAAAGATTGGCATAATTTTGTATCATCTATATATTTGGAAGTATTAGATGCATTAAGATAAACACAATAAAATGAAGCACACAATAATAGTAATAATAGTTATATTAATGTCCATAATGCACATAATAATAAGTATATCCCATAATAACCAGACAACCCAATAATCCCAATCCCGCACTTACTTCTCTACATAAAATCCCTGCTAAAAACAACAATAATTTCCCTAGAATAACCCCTGCTGCACTCTATATAGAAATATTTCAGTCCCTATAATTTATACTATTTGGATTATTTGAATTCGTTAACATTCAACACTTTATATGTATTACCATAATAACATCTATAATCTTTATTGACCTGCTTGTTACAGTAACCTAATTCTATTGTCAGTATGAGTGTTTTAAGAAGTATCAGGAATTCTTTAAGTAATTGTAGTAAAGATGCTAAAATTGTGCTTAAATATTTTATTATGTATGCGGACAAATATTAACAATATTGTTATAATAGTCGTTATGGTAATAGTATCACTAATAGTAATAATAGCAATAGTAATGAATATGGGAATGGTAATTGTAATGGTGATTAATATGGGTATAAAGAGAATATATAAATTAATACATTATAGAATAGGAAAGATAGATAATTCAATAGTATGTTCCAAGACAACTACTAAAAATAAACAGATTACTAATAACATAATCAATAAAATCAATCAAATAACAATTTCATTAATAGTAATAGTAATAGTAATAGAGTGCCATCATTAAGTTTTCTAAAATATTTCCTACACTTCCTGAACAGACAAGACACCTAGGCAGACATGTCCTAAATAATAAAAATAATCATATGTAATCAAGGAGGGTTCGGAATATTTGCTGATGGGGCGTCGGAACTTGCTCAGTCGCCATTGATGTTTAAGATACTTATTGGTTTGGGATGTGAAGTTTAGATTGAGGAGTAATGAAAAGGAGATGTAACTGATTTTAATTTTTGTTTTATTTTTTATTTATTTATGTGTAATTTTATATAGATTTTTTATATTTATAGATTTGCGTTTTAAAGATAGTCTAGCTTCTAATATCAAACTGATCATCTCTCTAATCTTTAAATCCGCAATTCTCCTTTCAGTACGTTCAATATGTTTAATATATGACTTAACAGTCTATTAAAAACTCACTTTATTTCTAAAAACATTTAATTAGGTATTATATATATATAATATTAAAGCACTCTAGCCTACTCCTGGTTCTCTACCTTAAATATCCCTTCGCGTACAATAAAAAAGATGAGTAAGAAATTATCAACCCGCTAGACAACCCAAAAACCAGATCTCTAATAATCAATCTCATAAATATTCGGATTATTTGATTCATTGTTCAATTTAAGACTAGTTGATCGTATCTGTAGACCTATATCAAATAATCAGAGATTGGAATTAGTTAGTTAGTATAAAGGGAAATTTAATTAAGTTCATCAGAAAATGGCTACTTTAAGTAAAATGACTGTATTGGCTAGCACGGGCAATGATAAAAATTAGGAGAAAACTACGAGAGCGCATAAACCTGCGGATTTTAAGAATAGCATCAGAAAGATACAATAACGATACAACTAAGTACTCATCTTTTTAATATATCATAGTTATTTCGTGATGGTAGTTTCAAACATTACGATCGAGTCTCAAAATTACATGGATTACCTTAAAATATGTATCTCATCAATATTTAAAATTGGACCAATTAGATCATCAATGCTAATAGTATCAGGAGATCTTGTTGCTGATTTTTGCTGTTTTTATATTTTTGTTATTTTATAGTACAGTATGTGATTGTATAGTATGGGTGATTGTTATATCTTCATAGAAATATATATAAGTTTAGAAATATATGAGAGCTGACTGGTAAAATAGATGACGATTAAATTATTAAGAATAAACCCTTTCGTACACAATATTTATAAGTCCCTTTAACATTATTCTACGATTTCAATTTATTAACGAAACGAAACAAAAAAAGTATATCTAATTTAAGATAACTTATACTTGCTTTTAAAATAAAATATTATCATCAATAAAACCTTTGCAAAATATTCTACTTCTTTCCTGTATTCTATGTATAATATGATGTAATAGATAGAAATCGCGAGTTTAATAAATCCGACAATAATAAAAATAAGTTTCAATAAAAAAATCCATCATAAAAATAAAATGAACAACGACGATATCTTCGCATGGTACCTATAACTATATCTCTAGGATAGTGAATCATCCTGGTAATTACCCAGGTCGTCACCTGACTTCTCAACCCCGCACATTCTAAGCTGTAAAACCTCTAGATCCTAAAGCTCAATTTCACTTGATTTTTAAAGCTTTAGGAGAGTACATCCGTGAGAATATGACCAGTGGCAAGGGTATTAACTATCGGGGTTTCGGTGCTTTTGCTTTTTAAGTCGATACTGATTTGGTCAAACCTGCGCAATTGTCGAACTTCGATATCAAGAAATAGCTAAGCAATCAGCGATAATAAAGAATGCATAATCATAAAATACGGCCATGTTTTGTCGCAGATAAGCAATTATTTGATCAGTTGATCAGACATCCAGGAAAGTAATAAATCTAAAAACCGAAATCTCAAAGCTCAGTATATCAGAAAGGATTCAATATGATATATTGTAATCCTGTGCCAATTGCAAATTCATGTTACCTAGACAAAGATACCACCAATGATGCACTTAATGCTTTTGGGAAGGCTGTAGCTGATCTTACTGCTGCTGGTAAAAATCTGGAGATTAATCTCAATATTATTAAGATTAAGATCACCAACAGGAATTTGAGTTATGTGTATAATAAAGATTTTGCTAATGGGCTTAATCATACCGATTACGAGAAGGAAATGAAGAAATCGCTGAGAGAGACTAAGTCGCATTGGACTGATTCTTACAATCAGAAGTGGAACGAAAGTAATTTGGGGAATCTGGTCAACAAGCCCAAAGTCTAGGAAACTAGTCAAGTCTATGAGAAAGGGCTTGGGCTAAAAATAATGAGCTTGGACTTCAATACGACAGAGACTGTACACAAGAACAAGCACAGATGAGGCTGAAAGATTGATTAATGAATGTAATTTATTAAATTTAGTGCTTATAGTATATTAAGCTCTAATATAATTCAGCTTTGTCTGAATAGTTTATAGGAAAAGTAGCAACCTAACATAATGATGAATATATAGGTACAATTTTGATTAATAATAATTTTGAAATTAAAAGAGCTATGAGGAATAATTATCTAGGCAGCGACGACTCCGTTACAAAAATTTCACGAAGCAAATCACGCAATCAAGTATCAGCTGCGTCCAAACTGAAATAAAAAGTACGAAATATCCGAGTTCAGGAGAGCCGATGGAATGATCGTTTCCACCTTGACCACATCCCCGAGTATAACTACCAGAACGAGCCGCACTCTCAATGTAACTGCGCTTTGACTCAGACTTGAAAAACAAGTTTCGTATTCCTCCTAGAAAGAACGACCTGAGCAAGGCCAAACGACTTCACGAGCCCTCATTAGAGAAAAGTTATAGTTTTTATAAAGTAGACAAAGTGTCAAACAAACCCAATCCGAGAAAGAATTAAGAGAAGCTGAAAGAGGCTATCACAAACGCTTTCTCGTAACTAAAAAGTCTTTGGTATTCTAAGAGCATCCCGGAGTGTCATATGGAGGCCATGACCAAGATCTTCAACCGTGAGAACAACCCTATGAAGATATTCGAAGATATCAAGCACGAGTACTCCTAGATATCGAAGGACTCGTCGCTGGTGCAAAAAATAATGGAGTCGATCACTACACGAGAAAACTGTCTCTAAAAAATAAATTAACTGATTGCAAGCTTTGAAAGTTCAGATCGCAACAAAATATCAAAACAGTTTTAATAGAAAATATCACATTTAAGGATCTTAACAATACACTGCATTGAATGCATTTTCCATTGGAAATAATGTATAGAATCTTTGGGTCCCAAAGGATTTAAAGTTAAGTATATGCACAATAATCAGCTCTATACAAATAAAGTTAAATAAGACTACCAACTTATTATAAGCTCACCTTTCAAATAAATCTACAAATTTGACACCCAAAAAATCGATGCGTTTTTCCTGAATTATACAGTGGATGGCAAAAAAATAATGAATGTTTCAAAAAATCTAGTAAAAAGAATCAGATTATGCTAGATTATGCTCAACGACTAAAATGATCAGCCATCATAAGACCATAAATAAACACCGACAATATAAAAATTAAAAACTCCGCCAAGACAAACCGAAAACAGAGACAAATCAGTACCGCCCCGTGGTAAGACTCCAGTGGTGTTACCATGGACAAAAGTTCCCGTTTAGTACGGACAATTAAACTAATACGCAAGTGTTTTACTGGGTAAAAGTTAATTTAAAGATTCGTTAATCGGACAAATTGATCTAATAAAATTTTAGTAAGTCACTGTTTTTCGATATTCTTAAACTGAAGAATAAATTATATTGGGGGTTGATAAGCTGGCATCACAGAGAAAGATTGTTATTTCTGTTATTAAAAGCACGATGGACAGTATTGAGAGTCTATTGAGATCGATGTGTGAATATCTATGGGAGCATGATTATTGTACTGAGATTCGCGTGTCTCTCGTGCACAGGAAAGTCGGTGATGTGCTTAGTGTTGATCAAGAACTTGAAAAGAAATTAAAACTTGTTGGCTTTAGATGGGCTTGTGTCAATCATAGTAGCGAAACAAGAATTACCATATATGCTATGAAAAGACCTCTCGACACAGTTGCACACAAAACTTCAAGAAGAACACAGACCTACCCTGTCATAATTGAACATCTCATTAATTTTAGCTTAATTGACCGAAAATAAAAGAAACATCCAAGCAAATGCTTTCCTGCGGCTTTGGATCTTATCAGATCTCTTGAAGCTCATCAAAAATAAAATTATTAAGAAGTTTGTAGAAGAGATTAATTTTCACATCATTTATAATGTCTAAAGAAAGTTTCGTAGTATATTAAGAAATAGGAGGGAGATCAAGGTGAACAATTCTTCTCTTATTCCGGCATGAAGTCATTCTTAATATAGAATCAATAAACTCTCGAAAAAATATTCCATAACGTTGAAATATCGTCCAAACATGCAAAGGTGTCTTCGATGATAAATTTAGTCAACACTTGTTACAAATTTAAGCATATTACGATCCAAGATGGAAAATATACAAAATTCTTTCCAAACAAAGACAATTAAATATTAATTGTTTAGAGCAATTATCCGATCTATCTTTTACAAACTGACGAGGAAAATATAAATTTCTTTGTAATCGAGGTCGCATAAGGATTTTCCATGTAGTCTATTGAGACTATCTTTAACGTAAATATTTTAAAATATTATAGGGAATGGGTCAACAATCTTCGTTTATTGATGAATTTTGGCTTCCTAGCTTTTACAAACGTGAAGATTATATCGATGAAGTCGGATTCCTAAGCTCTGAAATTGCATCAACAAATTATAAAAATTCATTAGGTTCTTTGACAAGAAAATCAAAGAAAATGACCAAAATTATTAAACCTCCGTTTGTTTTCGGAATGATAAATAAGAAATTATTGGAAATGCTGTAGATTCCATTTTACTACACTTTGATACGAAAATAAGATATCGTATGATAACGATGTCAATACTGATATTTGATCAAGGGGACTATATTTTCATAAGAATAATACTTCATTTTAATTCAAATATTCAATATTTTAATAGTGATCCATGTTAATTATATTATACAATTAATAATAAATCATAAGATAATAATAGAGATCTTAGTTAATGATAACCAGAGCACTCAACTCAATTATTGGGCAAAAATACTCATTATATCAGATGAGTAAATTGTTCAAAAAGTAAGCTCCAGTTACAGCTTCAAAGAAAAAATAACAAGTCGTTGGCGCTACATCATCAACTTCAACCAAGAAGAAAACGATAATATAAACTAAATTCAAAGCTGTGAATCTTAAATCTATTGACTAGACGAATAAGTTTTTCCAAGGAATTAGAATGAATACTAAATATGCGAAATTTTATAATGAAGATAAAATTGATAATATTGCTAAATATACAGGGGTTAGAAAAATTAACGATTTACCATTTCAGACAGAGAAAATTGATAATAGAGAAGTTTTATAAAGAGGATCAGGCAAAGGAGTCGCTTATGACATTCTTGCTAAGATTCCTAAGTAATAATTGACAAAACATCTTGAAACAATGAGCACAGATTACTTTACCGACCTAATCTAAAACAAACGTACAGTAAAAATCGAGCCAAACTTCTAACGTGAAGCTCGTAGAGTAATAAATGGGCTCACTAAAGCCGGGTACAATTTTAAGTTAACAAAAAATGAAAAATCAAATGTCACAATAAAAAACGTCTAATTATTCAAAGGCATCTAGGTGAACAGAAACAACAACTACTCAGTAGATTCATATTAAATCCTTCGTGAACCAGATTACACATTTTACAAATTATGGTAAAAAGGTGCATACAAAATCCCAGAATAATAATGGAATACTCAAGGATCATTATTATTGAGAGTGACTGCCAAAGTTAGTGCACCTTTTTCTATATAAATAAGTAAGAAAGATTAGCCTACGAAAACAGTCAACCATCCGCATATTTTTGTGTTTGAGTTGGATTTGAAGAGACCTCCTAAATTTGCTTAGTTTAGCATGAATTAAAAATAATAGTAAATTCTTATGTTAATTTAGTCTTAAATGTTATGTTCCTAAAGTGGAGAATTTCACCATTACTAATGTTGATCAGAGAAATCCGTTTGCTGCTTTTACGTTTGAGGAAAATTAGAAAAAAGATATGCTTATCAATAAGTTAGCATGATTAATTGAATTGAATTAATATTATAACATAGAATTATTAATGAATGAACTTTCTGATTGTTTTTTAGTAAAATTTATACTATATTAATACTGTTATTTTAGCCTTTTTAATCTATTTTGAAAATGTTTATTAAACAAGTCTTATACAAATTAAAGTATGATAGGCAGTTTTATATGAAAAAGGATAATAATTACAATTGATAGACATATTTAAATGCCTTAATACATATTACCCTAAGCTATAAAATAATTTAGTAATAAAATCGATTCCATACAAAATAACTTATAATTTTATTAATCAAACCCTTAAAAAATGTCTTCCCGAAACTCAATCGACAGCACTGGCACTCTTTTTTTCACAAAATACGCAGACCCAACTCAACGTACTATTTCCTTAACTCTAGTCGATAACACATAACGACGTAGATTTCGTTCAACATTCCAAGCATCAAAATTAGGAGACCAAGCAAAAATGGACTAAATTCAAGTTATGTTCAATAATTATAATTTGTTCAAGTATGGGCAAGTTGTTACTTCTGTTGGCAATAAAAGAAGTAGCACCACCAGTATTGCACAGCCGGAAATTGATGTCAATCGGCATAAAAATATGAAGTAAAGAGCAAAAGATAATATGTTTTTGAAGGAAAGATTGAATGCTATGAAAAATTAGAGACAGAATTTATTTTTGAAATTGCAAGAAATTACATAGAAGAATCCTAGAAAAAATTGAAGCAATATGTAACTCTGTATTTTTGATAATCTGTTGTAATATGTATAACAATATAAGCAATATAAAGATCTTCAAACTTGTAAAACACCATCTCTCCAAATTCCTCTCGCTTATTTTCCTAAATTATCGATAAAAAGTCCATGACCATTAGGTTGCCCATCTCTAAAATTGCCCATCCATTTTCCACTCTTAAAATACGCTATTCCTTGCCCTTACCTGACATCATTATTAAAATTGCCTTAATATTTATACCAGTTATTTCTCTGCATGCGCACAAAGGTAAAATCAGGCTAATCATCAACCTAAGTCATGCCAACTATGCGTGGATCCCCATTATATTATACACCCCTGCCATGAAATTTGCCTGATTTGAATTATCCTTAATAATGTATTTTTTTCTAATTCCAGTATAATTTGCCATATCCATCCATTTCCCCTTTCTTCCACTCTCCAATATAATACTGTCCGTCACTATTCTGATACATGCCTTTGCCATCCCTATAAGTTTTCCCTTAGCCTGGTCTCCCAGTACTCGCTTAAATTCCTTGCCCGATAGATACCTTACCATCACCAACATAACTACTATTTTTATTCTGATAATATATTCTTTGTTGTGCTATAATTGAACCTTAATCTATACCTTTTATTCTACTGGAATTGTTGGCTTAGTTTGTAGAGTATCGGTAGGAAGGGTCGTCGATTAGGGCGGTGTCGTTGTAGAATTAGCCTGTACGACCGATCTTTGGATGCACTAACCCGGCCAGGTAATTTATATGTTGCGGTTATCTGTTACGACTGTATGTTGTTGTGGTTAAGGGATTAGTGTAAGTGTTTGTTGAAGGATATTGAGGGTTAGAATAAGTGTTTGGGTATTGAGGGTTTGGGCTTGTTAAGGGGTTGAAATTTTGGACTGGATTGCCATATGATGGTAGACCTGAATAGTTTTGGCCTGGAACAGATTGTAAGGCTAAATTGGGTGATCCTGTTAAGGCATTTGGAGTTCCGTATATACTCTGAGAAATGCCTTGACCATACTGTGGTAAATACTAAACTGGCCTCGACTCTTAATTTAAAAGTTATAGGCCAACTTAATGTCCCGCATCAACAGTCTGCGAAGCTTTACTTAACAATCCCCTAAAATTTAATCGATCTTCAGGTCTTTATTATATAAGTTTCTAAACATAATTGACTAATTTTTCCGAATAGCTCTGTTTACAATTCTTCAACAGCTGCTAAATCTTAACTTTATCAATATAACACGCAGAATAATCATAAACTTAGTCTAAATGTTGCCCGCTCATTAAACTCAACAGCAAAATTCCAAAAACATAACAGTTAGATTTCCAGCCTAGTACTGCATCTTTTTCACCTTTTTATAGGCAGTACATTTATTATGGTGATAAATATATACCTTTGCTTTAATCATGTTCACATATAAGGCGGAGATTTGATTTATAATGGAAGAGATTTGGGTGTGCGATTTTTATTTGGCCTTTGCGAGTGAAGTAGATGTTTTTCATCCTTATCGAGGAGTAGTTTGTGGGTTATAAGTGAATATAACCTTTGCTTGCACCTATATTATTGGAAATTGAGTACCTCGGATTATGCTGATTATCTATCGTTATGTGAATGGTGTGCTTTTACCTAAGCGATACTAGAATTATTTCTGTAAATCGAAGACAATAAAATCATAGGCGATGTACATTTCCACATTAGTCCATAAAAAACCTGTTTTATTGATCTTTTATATCAAAATTTGTGAGACTAAGTTAGGATTATTTTTGAAAGACTAAAGCTCACGTATTTATTTTTAACGTTCAATAGCTTCAGGTGGACTCATCTTCTACTTCTTCAATAAAATTTATTGATTATGAGTGATAGATTCCAACAAAAACACTTCTCCAAAATAAGGATCATCATACAGAGATACTTCTTTGAATTATTACAAAAATTTGGATAAATTTTATGATTGTCGTTCCGGTCTCAAGCAAGGATTGTACTTTTTTAAAGCGTTGCCTATAGAAGTAAAGCAATTTGCTTTCTTGTGTTATTACATCTGGTGGCTGACTGGGGTTGCGAAGGTATTGTTTTGCATTATTTTTTTAATTATTGTTGTCTTATATTATATTTTCAATAATTATTATTGAGTGTGATATTCATAAATTATGAAAACTGTAATAGAGAGTTCGGAAATGAATTATCCATAAATTAATTATTGAAGGTATAATTCTAAGATATTTGAATTTACTAAATTTGTTAAAATTTACTAAAAATATTGGCCTAATATATAAATATAAAAACTCTAAATTGGTGAATGGATAATACACTGACTCTGTGCTAGAGCATAAAATAAAAAGGCAACAAATCTTTGAAGTAAAATCACTTCACCGCAGCAATAGAAGCCTACACATAAGCGATCACCACAGCCGAGAAGTAACCAACATTCCCAAAAAACAAACTATCAATTTATTACGCAAACAGAGCATACGCTAACACCAAAAACTAAGCCTATGGTCTAGGATTATAGGACGCAAAATTAAGTGTTTAACTCAACCCTGAATATGAAAAAGGGTATCTTCGGGTGGGTTTCTCTAATTAATTACTCGGGCATTACAAAGATGCATACAATGCTTATAAAAGAGTAAGTTTTTGTTATATTTTAGGCGTTTTAACTGTCGGGTAACAAGGATACGAATACTTATCAAATTCTAGTCAATGTTAAGAAGAGACATTAATAATATCTTAAATAAAGAAAAATGGAGATGCTGCATGATGATAAATAGCGAGGTCCAGTCAAAGAAAAGCCATATAAAAGTTGGAAATAAATAACAGTATAAAAATAATACACCGGCCCAACTATACCCTAAAATGGTGAAATTACATCTGATTGGGTGATAAATTTAATGGAACATTACAAATCACAAAAGCCATTGCATAAAAGATTTACTCTTCAACTCGTATAAAAATGCAAGAATATTCTTATCAGCTACGACTCGTTGATCAACTATGAAGTTGAAGATTAAGAAGAAGTAACAGTTTGTGGAGATATTCATGGTCAATACTACGATTTATTGAATATTTTCAAAATTAATGGAAATCCTTCTTAAAGAAATAAATATTTATTCAACGGTGATTTTGTCGATAGAGGCTCATTCTCAGTCTAGTGCATCATGACTTTAATCGCCTGGAAATGCGTGAATAAATAATTCCTCCATATGACCCGTGGCAACCATTAAGCAAAACAAGTAAACATGATCTACGGATTCAAAGGAGAAGTCTAAGCCAAATTTAAAGATCTAGGTGTTTATGAGGCTATTTCTGAATTATTCTGTTGTCTTCCACTTGCTTATGTGTTCAATCGACGTGTAATGGTCTGTCATGGCGGATTGCCAAGTACTGATGGTGTCACTTTGAAGGAAATTGAGAAAATTGATAGATTTATTGAACCACCTGAGAGAGGTGTCATGTGTGATTTGCTATGGGCTGATCCTGTTGACGGTATGGGAAGAAAACCAAGCAAGCGAGGAGTGTCAATGGGCTTCGGCCACGATATCTCGCATAAATTCCTAGACTAAAACAAACTAGGTAAATATTCTTCTCTAATATAGACATCCTAATCCGATCCCACTAAGTAAAACAATAAGGCTACGAATAAGCTCACAACAAGCGAGTGATAACAATATTCAGTGCACCAAATTATTGTGATTTCACAGGCAATAAAGCTGCATTTATTCGATTAAAAGGTAATTAAATGAAACCTAAATATACGCAATTCGATGCTGTGGTAATATTTTATGTTATATTTTTAGCCGCATCCTAATATTGGACCGATGGCGTATGCTAGTCAGTTTAAGGGAATGTTCTGATTATTATGATAAATTAGTATGTTGTTATTATCTATATTATATTCTATTATAGGATATTTAACCAATTTAACTTATAAATAGAAAGTGTAAAAAAATTTA
>APMI01002042.1_pt1 | contig 15436 bp, 7 predicted proteins | sample 667938 | NCBI WGS metagenome assembly APMI01 (sample SAMN01084076, study PRJNA167559) | wastewater metagenome | biome: Wastewater | place: Denmark: Ejby Moelle, Odense | collected 2011-11-28 | reverse complement strand
CGTGCGACAGGTGGCGGCTCGATCGCCTGGCCCAGTTCGTGAACGCGCTGGATGAGTGCGATGGTCGGCTCCGCACTGAACTCGCGACTGAACGGGTTCGGCATGCCAGCAATCCCGTCCTTCCGCCAGACTGCGTCTTGGTGCGCCGCAGCCAGCTCCTCCAACGAAATCGTTTTCGACTGTGTATCCAGCGCATTCCGGACCGCCTGTCGAAGAAACTTCGTCAGATAGCCGATCAGGCCGCCGGTCGCGCAGTAGCACCGGAACGCGAGCTCAGGTGCGTCGAGCGCGGGCAGATCGAAGTGCGTGCTCAGAGACTCGTGAAACGCACCCAGGATATCCACGAACTCTTCGCGCTGCCCCGGATTGAGCCAATCGAAGCGGGGCATGATAATCGGAGACATGAAGCGCCCCGCAAGTTGTTCGTTTTGCTCCAGCACCGCCTGGCAGCTTGGGAGTCCGGCCACAATCAGCGCGACTCCACAATCATCAACGAGCACCTTGAGCCAATCAGCGACGTGATGCATGACTTTGAGCGAGCCCTTGTCGACGAAGTGTTGGAACTCGTCGAGAGCGACCATCACCACTCCGGACGAAGTGATCAGCTTGCGCAGCCTGATCGTCTTCGCGTTTTCAGTGCCCTTGTCGTACAAGGGGTCCTGTAGGCCTGCGAGCAGCAACTCGGCAAGCGCCTTGACGGTCGGCTTTGATGGGATTTTCACCCGCAGTATCGGAACAACGAGTCCTTCTGGGGTGCGCTGTATAGGGTGCCGCATGAGACATCCTTCGATCGCCCGGCTCTTTCCGGTTCGAGACTCGCCTACCAGCGCGATACAGACCGGCTCGTCTTCGCACTGAGCGTACTCAAAGCACTGGTCGAGCCTTCGCGTAGCCTCTTCGAACGCGTGGTGTGGTATGAGAGTTCGTGCAACGATGGTTCTCGGGTCAAGCATGTAGATCTCCGGTTGGTTTAGTCTTGGTTCCAAGTTGATTGCCGGTCAGTCAGTACCGGCTTGAGTTTCCGAGTGCGCGGTGCTGGAGCACTCGGGAGGTTCGCTGGTGTCAGCGGAATTTCTTTCGCGAGGGGCGGCTGGGGTGCCGTAGCCACGGGCAGCGACGCGAGTCGCTCATCGAGTACCTTTGCCGGGGCCGGTGCGGCGGGTTTGGCGTCGTGATTCGAGAACCGCGCGATCTTCGAGCTCGTCTTGATCTTCTTCCGGTGTAGAAAGTCTGTTTCGATGATCTCGCGGATGGCCGCCTTGGCTTTCAGCCATCCGTCCGTGGTGTACGAGTTGAGATGCCGACGTGCGTACTTCTTGATCACCTCGTGCTGCCACGCCGACAAACCCGTCGCGTACTCAGTGTTCAGGCAGGGGACTCGGAACGTCTCTCGGCCATCGGGCGACTGGACCATGATGCATCCCAAGTCAGAACGGTCGACTCGAACCTCGAGCTCCAGGCGATCACCGTGCTTGAGCCGCAGCGCGGTCATCTCTCGTGAGTTGTAGAAGAGGTTGTTGAGCTCGATCCCTTTGTGGCTGAGGATCCGCTTCTCCGTTTGTCCAAGGATGAAATCGAGGCGGCCCGGGTCGTCGAGCAGCTGAATGTCCGAGGGGCAGATGCTTCGTTCCCAGACTGCGGCCGGCGGTGCATTCAATGTCCGGTGCACCTTCTGGTGATACACGTCAGCGATCCACTTGTGCACGATCTCTTTGAGCGCACTGAACCGAACCACAGCCGACTTCGCGGGGTCGTAGTCACCTTTTTCAAAGATGTTGCTGAACGTCGTGCCGGGGGCGCCATGCGCAACCGCGCGGTTCAGCGTCCCTTGAAATCGCTCGATTTTCCCCTTCATCCAAGGGGTTTTCCGAGGCGAGTAATGAATCTCGATGCCCAGGGCGAAGCACGCGTTCTCGAGACTTTCGCTGTGAAACTCTCGGCCGTTGTCGACAACCACTTCACGCATCACGCCGTGAGCTGCCCATGCGTTTTCGATCGAGGGGTAGCGCGTACGCAGATCGCTCTTCGGCTGAAACGCATGCTTCAAGCAGCGTGCAACCGTGAAGTAGCTGGGCGGCTCGAAGCTGATGTAAATGCCCAGGACATTTCGCGTGTAGTCATCGATGCAGACGGTCAGGTACGGGCGTCCGAGAGGCAGCGATGTTTCATCATCGACAACGATCATGTCGAGCGGCGTGTGGTCGATCTCAGCACGCTCGAGCGGCGCCGCGGTTGTCTTGTGGCTCAAGACGGCACGGAACCGCTTCACCGCAGCAGTACGCCCGTTCCGAGCGGCGTACCGGTCGAATGCCGGGATGTCGTCGATCATGCGCTTCACGAGACGACGCGTTGGCAGAGGGAGCTTCAACACGTCGGGTCGTAGGGCGTTCTCGGCTTGTACAGCGGCAAGCGCCGCCTCGAGCACGTCTTGCAGCGTCCCTTTTTCTGGTTTGAGGTACAAGCTGTCGATGGCGCCTTCGACGATGTCGGTCACGGCCTCGGGATAGCGCCGACTGCGGTTGCCTTGCGTGTGCCGCTGCTCAGCCAGTACCGTGAAGTCTTTCCCGGCGTCGATGAGCTGGCGCTTCCATCGGTACACGGTTGTCCAATGAGGCACCTTGCTGGGTTGCTGTAGCTTCTCCCAGAGATCCTGCACCGCGGCTGTGATCAAGATCTCGGAGTTCGGTAGTTCGAAGATCGACATCGCGTAGAGGCGGCGAATCTTCGCGTTCTCAAGATGCGTCAGACTGATCGTGGCGATAGGAGCGGGAGTGCGGCCCCCTTGGCGCTCCGTGGGAACACCAAACTTGAGTTCGCCCTTCACGTAGAAGTCATGCAACTCCTGGATCGTGTGCTCGATGATCCTTCGCGTGTTGGTGTCTTCTAGCTGCCAGATGTCGTCTGAGATCATGCGATGCAGCATGTAGCTTTTGCGGTGCAGCACGATTGGGGTGCCTGCCCGGAAGGCGGAGGTACTCATTTCAGCGGTCCTTCCCTACGGTGAACACCGTTGCGGGGGTCAGCTTTGACTCGAGATCGAAGGTCAGGCTCCCCTCGAGTACGTGGCGGGCGACGATGTAACGACCGCGTGGGCCAAGCACGCTTTGAGCTTCTGCCCAGGTGATGCTCGGCTTCAGTGCGAGGGCGCCGCGCAGCAGCTCGTACTCCAGGAGTGAGATGCTCGATCGCCCCCAGATGAGCATCTGCCGGACGTTACTCATCCGCGGCTCCCGGCACAGGTCCTCACCCAGAACGAGCCGGTAGGCAAACCCATAGCCTGGAAGTGCTGCTTGCAGGAAGCTGGTGCGAGCCTGGATCTCGGGCTCAACTGCTTCCTTCTTGGACTTGACCTCCCAGAGCTCCTGGCTGCCGTTGGTCAGCTGAACCAGAATGTCGGGGTAGTGCCGATGAGCCACGCCGTCGATGATGTAGCGGATGGTGAGCGGTTGCTCTGTGAACGAGCGGACTGCGGCGTTTGCGTCGAGTAGGCGGTGGGCGCACAGTTCGTAGCTGCTCTCGCACTGCGTCATCCGGGCTAGCTTCCAGGAAGGGTACTTCATAGTCGAACGAGCCTTCGAACGTGTGACTACCTTGCGGGCACGTACTTCGCCGTTTTCGGGGTACTCGATCGACACGATCCGATTCGCAGCTGAAATCGATTTCATAACTATAGCCAGCTAGAGTTAATGCGCCAAAAAAATTATCGAGACAGAACGCGCAGGAGTACAGCACGTAGCAAGTACTCCGACTTCGCAGCATCAGGCGTCGTCACCATGGCGGAGGATACGACCATCAGCTCGTTCTCGGACAGTTCAACATGTCCAACACCGCGGGGCAGGGGGGGCGTAACGCCTGATGCGGTGACGACCCAGGTTGCGTCGGCGTACTCAGCGCGTAGCTTGAGATCGCTGGGCACCTTGCCGTCCGCTGCAATCACGATCCCGTGTAGCGTTGGTTTGCTCATCTCAGTCTTTTGGACCGCGCAGACTGCGTCGAACACGACCGGCGGGTACCCGACGTCCTTGAGGAGCAGGGACGCATGAAGGGTGTGGTCACTGATCAGTTGGGCGAAGTTCGCTAGCGCAGTGAGAGCGAGGCCGCGGAACACGGCGGCGTGTTGTTCTGGGTCGCTCAAGTCGACCCTAGGTGTTGCCTTACCAACGCCCTGTGCGGTTCGGCCGCCCAAGGCAGGTCGAAAGTCTTGCCAGGCAGCGCGAAGCTTGGCGCGTGAGATCTTCCCGGTAAGCACTTGGTCCTTCATCTCTGCGAACACTTCAGCGGGCGCAACACGCTCGAGCTTCGACAGCAGTTCGAGATTCTCCGGGCTGGCCTGATTCAGCATGTCGATCAAGTCTTCCTCGGACGCCTGGCCAAGCCATACACCGTGCAGTTCTAGCGCGTAACGTGCGGACGAGAGATACCGCCACACACTTGCTTCGCCGAGGTCCAAACTGAGGGCTACGCTGGTGACCCAATCTGAAAGCGTATCCGCCTGGTTACGCCAACTGCCTGCGGCTTCAGCTTCAAGCAGCACGAGCGCGATCTCGCCCCAACCGCGTTTTTGCTTCGCGGCTAGAGTGAGGAGCTTCTCGAGGTAGGCGTTTTCGGAGGACATTGCTGATACGGAATCACAAAGTGTGTAAATAATATAGCTGGCTAGAGTAAAAATGTCAACTAGGTCAACAGGTTAGCCGCAACATCTCCGCGGCGCTCGCGCCCTGGCCAGCCACTTTGGTGCGCTTCAGTCGTTCTGCCGGACAAGCCATTCCTGCGTGGCACCTTGCTATCCGACGCGTTCGTAGCCGCGCCAGCGCTGCTAGGCACGAGTAAAACAGTGCCGTGTCTATACTCCCTTGCGTAAATTGGTTTCCGCCAGATTTGTTCGTTATCCACCCCTTGACTGAGCTACCGGACAGTAAAGACGTCCGACCTTGTTAGGGGAGCGAGATCTCTATCGTAATGATGTGGAGGCTGAGCGGTAGAAAAATGCGTACGTCACAAGAAGGGTGCGGCTAAGCTAAAAAAACGATAGCCTCCCTGCTTGGATCAATGACCCTTTTCTCGATATGGGTCGGGTAGGCGGCTTCTAGTCATGCTGCTATGACCTCTTCAACTTTGGGTGGTGTGTGGCGACTGATTTTCCGACTGTTGATAGAAACCGGCTGGTTAGCAAAGCCTCAAAGACGCTGCTGGATCAGGTCTGTCCTGCCAGCTGGCACGTGACTGAGGTGAGCGGAGATTCCGACTTCGGCTTGGACCTGATGGTTCAGTTGGAGGTGGACGGTGGTATCTGCCATCTCTTTCACATCCAGTTGAAAGGCTCTGAGTCACTGGAGCTGATTGGTAACGGCTCAGCGATTTCCTACCCGCTGAAGCGGACCACACTAAACTACTACGCCAGCATTGAGACGGATGTCATGTTGGCCGTGGCTGAAGTTGTGCTCGATGAGGCTGGTAAGTTAGTTCCAGAGCAGAGTAAGGTTTATTGGCAATGGATGTCGACGGAGCTCACTGCTCGTCGAGGTGGGTCTTTCGAGCTTGATTTAAGTAGTGCCAAGACCACCAGCGTACATGTCCCGGTCGAACAGGTCTTGCACGCGAGATTGGATGTGCGTGGGCACCTAGAACAGCAGCGGGCCATTGCGAGTGCGGGTGCATCCCTTGAGAACATTCTTCGGCAGTCAATGTCGATAGCCCCAGGCGATCGACCCTATCTCGCACGTCTTGAGCACAAAGCACGGCAGCAACCAAGCGTATTTTCGATGTTGTTGCAGGCCGAGGGTGACATTTCCCTAGATGTCTTACCGCCGATCGCCAATGAAATTCGTGGGTTGCTACGTGCTGGCAATACAGCTCAAGCGGAAGCCGCTTTGGAGCGGCTGGGGCCCGGTGGCTTTGGCTCTGAACCAGTGCAGAAGGCGGCCTACTCGAGTCTTCAAGGCAAAGCACTGATGCAGCGATGGCGAAGAGATGAAGCTCTCGTCATGTTCAAGCAAGCTTACGAAGAGGTTGACTCCCCGGAGCATTTGTTAGCGCTAGCTGAAACGCGTTTCTTGCTCGCGGTAGATTCGTCCGATCGCGACGAGATCCGTGACGTCGCAAGTCTTCTGAAGGACATCGAGACCGACGAGGGGCTATCACTTCGGGTTCGAGTTCACATCGCATTGGAAGACGTGCCTGAAGCCGAGTCCTGTCTCTCACGGATAGCTGGAGTTCAGAAGAAGCTCTCGCACTTGGTTCTCTTGTCTTTGACGCGCAACTGGGACGAGGCGAAGATCGTTCTGACCGAGTTGGAGTCAGAGGCATCGCGCTCCCCAGAGGACTTGACAAGGGCACGATTGATAGGCGCACGTACCGCCTGGTGGGCTGCGACCGAGAGCTTCACTTCAGAGCAGGAGGGTGTGGACGAGATGCCTCTTTCCGGTGCCGTCGGCACTCGGATTGATTTTGCAGAAGACGCGTGGTCTTTAGGGTTGAAGGCCCTCGAGGGGTTAAAAGCGCTGGGCTGGCCGCCCAACGTAGAGCATTTGGCACCGACTATATGCGGTGTGGCGGGTGTTCTGGGGCAGCAGCGTTATGCGTTGGAGCTTCTTGGTGAGGCCGCAGCGCTCCGGCCCGAGTATCAAGAGCTTCAGCATAATTTCGAGTTACTGGCTATCGGCGCAGGCCAACTCGAGAAGGCTCTAGCGGCTAACCGACGGCAGAATATAAGCATGGACGTACTCATCCGACGAACGTCTGTGCTGTTTGAGTTGGATCAGTACGCGGAGTGCGTCCGGACTGCTCTGGAAATTACTCGTTCCACTGAGAAGCCGACTGCTAGGTCGCCGATGGCGCTTGCCCTTGGTTACGCAGCAGCGCACAAGATAGGTCGTCACGTCGACGCTGCAACCTTTAAGGACAGTCTCGAGGCCAACCCTGAATGGGGCGAATATCTTTGTTTCGCAGAGGTCGCCAAGCTGAGTAGCCTCCGAGCCGATGAAGCGAAAATTCTGTCGGTGCTTCGCGAGGGTGTTGAGCACCATCCGGACTCTAGGCTGTTAGTGGCAAACCTGTACTCAAATCTCGACGTTGGCCAGTCCGCGGCCGCAGAGGAGGCTGTTGATTTAGCCAAACGGCTGCGACGAAGAGCTCTGCTCTCGTTAGAGGATGTTCTGCGTCTGGTTGCAGCGCATACGACCTTGAAGCAGTGGAGCGAAGCTGCTAACGAAGTCGCAGATGGCCTAGAACGGTTCAACGGCAATGAGCAACTCTTGGCCATGGGCGCAGTCGCTCAGGAGATGATGGGCAGAACGGGGGCAGCCCTCTGTATGCTGGAGGGCGCTCTCGCTGCCGGCACTTCTCGGATCTCTGTCGTCCACAACTACATGGGGTTGGTGCTGAGGTTAGGGAGGATAGATGCGGTCCGAACAGCTATTGATCGACTGCTGGAACTGACTACGGATCGCGTAAGACGACTGGAGTTGCTGCGCCTGAGTACGCTTATTTACGTTCAGGAGGGTAACTATCTGGCTGCCCACGCCGCTGCTGAAGCGCTGGGCCAGCAGGTTGATCAATCAAATGAGCACGAAGAGGGCGTCTTCCTGAACGTAGTCATGGCAGTGATGCTTCAAGGCCCACCGCTCAAAGGGTCTTTTCACGTAGCCTTTCGGCAACGGGTGGATATCTTCTGTTCGAAGTGGCCCGAGTCGAGGCTGTTTCGCCGTGCGACCCTGTCCGAGGGGAAAATCTCAGGACTGGATAGTTTGCATCAACTGTTAGATCCGATTGTAGGAGACTCACGTGCGCGCATGCGTGAGTTTGAAAAGCGGGAGCGCCAAGCTAAGCGGGGCGAGTTTCCGGTGCCGTTTGTTGTCCGGCCTGGTTTCGTGCTGCACTACATCGGTGACCCGTTTGCACTTTGGGACGTTGCGGTGCGTTCCAAGTCTGAGGATAGGCATTTCCATCTCGAAATGGCTGGTGCTGACGACGAGCCGAAGAGCCCCAATCCTACTCGCGATACGCCCCTGTTAGATCTCACTGCACTGCTTGTGCTGGAAGCCCTGGGACTATTCGATGAACTGTTCGGCGTCTTTAAACGCGTCGCCATCAGTCGACGAACAGTCGGTTTTGTCAGTCAGCACGCTAACAGCTTGTTGGATCGCGGTCTGGGCATGGCCCGGGCCAAGGCGATCTTGGCATTCATAAATAAATGGCTGGACAGGATTGATCAACCGGGGGAGGTCGAGGGACGACGAGCAGGGGTTGCGATCACAAGTGGTGATGCCCTACTGGAGTACATGGATTTAGCGAAGCGTGGTTGGTGGCTTGTGTACAGCGACGATGCGATTTGTCGTAGAGCAATCCACGAGGGCGGGTCGGAAGCCAGGTTCTGCTCAACCTTGGATGTGCTTGAGCTCCTCGATGGGGAGGGGCTTTTGACGGCGCCGCAGATCGCCAGCAAGCTGGCAGCCTTAACCAGGTGGAACGTCGGGATACGTGTCGCGGACCGTTACCTTCTCGCTGCGCTATCTGGCTCCCTGCCTGATCAGTTTCGTGGTGATACTTTGAAGCGGTTGAACGCGTTTCAAAGTCATGACCTGTTCACAACGCTCTCTAGGGCTGTTTGGCACCCCGGCAAGTCGGCCAGCAACTTGGTACTGCACATGGCGCAACTCTTGCGCTCGATGCTGCACCATCCAGATAGCCAAGTGGAAAGCGTTGCGGCCGTCCTTGCATGTTGGTTCATTCGTGTTCAACTTCTTCAGCAAGGGGAGCCGCTTGGATGGAAGTTGATCTGCTACCCGACGATGTTGGCACTGAACGTCACTTCCGACGAGGGCTGTGCACGCCTAGTTGAAGTTGTTCAACAGGCTGTCGCTGTGAGCGTTGGGGAACAGCGGATGTCTGTGCAGATTGAGGGGGATGTTGCCGGTGAATTGGGGGCCGTGGTCGCGTCCGTGGCTCAACGCGATGCGAAGTTAGGCGATGAACTTCTGCGCAAATTGCTGCATGTCATGCCCTCTGGCACAGCTATGGGTGATCGCTGTTTCGAAGGCTACACCGCGGAATTGAAGGTGGCTTTCGAAGGGGAAGCATAGCTCTGGGCTGGTCTGACTCACTTTTACGTGAATTATAGTTAAAAGCTATTATATATTTATTAAAAATAGTTTTTATCCCCATGCGGCAAAGCTATACGGAAGTATGGAGCCGTCCCTTGTTGGGGTGGCATTTACGTTATAGGCAGCGCCGTAGGACACATCGAGCGATTACGCTCCGCAGCATTCTAGGACATCTATCTGGCGACCCCAGGTCGCAACTGGCGCTGCTCCACTTGGAGCAGATAGATGTCCCATCACGAAATCACCGTTGAGATGCAGATGCAGGAAGCCGTCAAATCCTTGTATGAGGTTGGCGGCCTATTGTTTCAGCGCCAGATCACAAGCCACCACACGCTCGGCCCTGCGCTGAACGGCGCAAGCAAGTCCGGCCGCGGTATTGGTATCCCTGAAGCAGCCATCTTCAGCGACGCTGACTGCAAGACCCCGATCGCCCTGATCGAGTGCAAGAAAGAGGGCCTCGGGGAGCTAGAGAAAGCCCAAGCAGAAGTCGAGGCATACATCAGGCACGTGAACGTGAACGGTGTGACGGTTCCCTTGGCGCTGGCCTACGCAGGTAAGGGGCAGTTCAGCCTCAGCCGCTACGTTGGTGGCGAGTTTGTAGTCTGCAAGAAGGCCAACGGCGAACCCTTCCAAGATTTTCCGCAATGGGAAGAGCTCCAGGCCTTGGCTACCAGCTCTGACGGCGTCCTACGTTCCGCTGGTCCTCTCATCACGGAGCGCAAGCTTGGCAAGTTCTTCGTGCACGTCAACGAAGTCTTCCGTCGTTCGAACATTGCTGAGCCGCTGACCAGGGTGATGCTCTTCACGGCCTTCCTTGTGGGCTGCAAGACGGACGACTTTCGGGACACCGTTGCTGCACCGGGGAAGAAGACGGCTGCGGGCCTGTCTGACGCGCTCACGTCTGCGGTACGCGACCTCCTCAAGAAGGACGCCGAGCGGCACGGGGAGGATCGTGGATTCCAGAAGGATCTGGACCAGTTCTACGACATCATCCGAGCCGAACTTGAGATCCCGAACAACCGCGCAGCCCTGGAAGCCGTGATCAGAGAGTGCATTCCGCAGTTCTGCGTGAAGGAAAAGCTCGCCGTTCAAGATTTCCTGGCAGGGCTCGACGAGAGTGCCTTCAAGATCGTGGACGTCTACGAGGTTTTTCACACCTACTCGCCGTCAAACGACCTTGGGCAGTACTTCACGCCACGGCAGATGGTTCGCGCGATGATCCGCGTAATTGAACAGCTGCGCGGCCGCCCCTTGTCGATTGACGACATCGCCTATGACCCGGCGTGTGGTGTCGGAGGCTTCTTGGTCGGGGTGCTTGAGCGAGTCGGTGAGAGCAAGTTCGGTGCGGAACGGGACGCCATCAAGTTGGCCATGGGGCGGAATCTCCTTGGCTGTGAGCCTGCCGCAAAGGTGGCGCATATCGCGCGCGTGAATCTGTGGATGCATGGTGATGGCACCAGCGGCATCTACCAGGGAGAGGCCAACAAGGGGTCTCTGGAGCGTCTTTACACCTTGAGCTATGCGGCTGCACCGACGAAATCGAAGCCTGGTGAGGTTGGCCTGGATACGGAGCTCGCGGCTGCTCTACCTCAGGGTAAGGCGCATCCGCTTCAAGCGACGATGAACAAGAATTGCCCCAACCGTCGACCGACCATTGCGCTCCTGAACCCCCCGTTCCCTGAGGACAAGAAGGCGTATCAGTCCTTCGAGTTCATTGAGCATGCGCTGCGATTCCTCGAAGAGGGGGGCTGGGTTGCAGCCATCGTTCCTCCGGCGCCCATCATTTCGGATGACAAGGCCAACTCCGCGTTCCGTGAGCGCGTACTTCGGAACGCCCAGCTTGAAGCTGTGTTTGGGCTGCCTGTGGACCTCTTCCAGCCCGGTGCGAGTGTGAATACCTATGTGATGGTGCTTCGCAAGAACGCGGGAGGGCATCAGTTGAAGAATCCTGTACTGTTTGCTCGATGCCCGACCGATGGTTTCGAGATGAGTAAAAGGGCCAAGCGCCGTCTCGCCCCCTCGACTGCGACCGAGAAGGCTGCTCGGGGCTGGGACGACGAGCTGATGGTGGGTGGTGAAGTTGCCGAACTGCTGAAAAAGTGGATACCGGAGCACCAGAACGATCAGGTTCGCGTCAGCCAGTTCGCGATCTCTAAGAAGCTTTCTGAAGCAGACAAAAAGTCTGGTGCGGATTGGGCTCCCGAGCGGTTCATTGAAGCCGACTGGGATGAAGCTGAGATTGTGCGCTTGGCAAACCGGATTTCAGCAGAGCTTCAGGCTTTCGAGATCATGCGTGAGGTGGGCGGGAAATGGTGAAAATTAGCGACCTTTTCGAAGTTAAGCGTGGTTCCTGCACAGCGATCGATGCCTACGAGAGTGGCGTGACGCCTCTTGTGTCAGCCAGCACCTACAACCAAGGGGTTGTAGGTTTTGTGTCCGCGCCAGATGAGCAGGTTTTCCCCTCAGGCTCCATTTCCGTTGCTGTGATCGGTGATGGGAGTAGTTGCTTCGCCTGCCTTCAAGTACGACCGTTTCATGCCTCCATCAATACCGAGGTTCTCATCCCAAAGCGGCCACTCGAGGTCGTTGAGTTGGTTGCAATCGCGGCGATCATCCGCGCCAGCAAGTGGCGGTTTCACTATGGACGAATCGTTGGAGGCAGATTGAAGAGTCTTGAACTCGACGAAGCTCTCATCGACCGCATTGCCTGCCAAGTCACAGGGGAGGCGCCCAAACCGATGGCGCTTGAAGCTGGTGTGCTACACCGTGTGGTGGCACATCTCCGTGAGCTGTGCGGGGATCACCCGACAGTGGGGGATGTGTTTGAGCTAAAGCAGAACAAGCCGTTTGGGATGGTGCTTGTTCATGAGACTGGGGCCATTCCCGTTACGAGTGCTACCGAAAAAGAGGTGAACTCAATCGTTGGTTACGTGAACGAGAGCTCTGAAGAGCTGATGCCGGCCAACTCGATCTCGGTGACTAAGGATGGCAAGCCCGGAGTTGCGCGTGTTCAGCCACGAGCTTGGCTGAGCGCGTCCAACTCTGTCTGTCTCAACCCTAGGGTTCGATGGGATATCGCCGAGCTAACCGTCCTCGCCGCCCTGATTGAACGCCAAGTCTGGCGGTTCGGCTACGGCCGCAAGGCCTCGGATGAGAGGCTGTCTGACCTACGACTGTTGGATGGCTTCACTTCTCCCTCGCTGTAACTGAGGAGTCGTAATGAAAATCGGTATCCGTAAGCCTTCGTTGAAGAAGATGATCGCGGCCAGGACTTCGCCTAGTCGCTTCATCCGCCACAACCTTGGTTTCAAGGCGCCGCGAGGTTGGGGTTGGCTGACCAACCCTCGTCGGGCAGCGTACAACCGGGTTTACTCGCGGGTCACGGTGTCCCTGTGGGACTTGCTGGTGAAGCTGTTCAAGTAAGCTGGGCCGCCTGGTGAGCGGACCCAGCCAAGAGGGATGCTATGCGCTAGTCAACGCTCGTTAGTCTTGGATCGCTCGAGGTTGAGTGCCAGCAGGCGCCGCAGGATCTCGTCGTCGGGTATGGCGGGGCTATAGTCGGCCCAGCCGTAGGCGGTGGCCACCGCGGCGTCGAGGGCCTGGTGAGCTTTGACGAGCCAGGCCGGGCGTTGGTTGTAGAGGTTGGTGAGTGTGCGCTTCTTCAGTTCGGCCTCGTGGCCGGGGCGGGGGATGAGGCGGTCAGGGTAGCCGGGCACGATCTCCGGGACGCGCTCCACCCAGTCAGCGGGGTTGAGCCAGTTGTCGCGCAGTTCGACGAGGCGCCGGGCCGAGGCCGCGATGGCCTCGGCCGCTGGGCCCCCTGGTGCGCCGGCGGCGGTGTCGGTGGGGCTCATGCCGGTGGGGAAGGGGAAGGTCTCGAAGGTGGTGGTGGGGGTATAGCGGGGCCGGTCTTCGAGACTGGTGCCGAGATGCAGCGCCCACAGCTCATGGAAGCGGGAATGCAGGATGCCAAAGGTGGTGTCGTCTGATCTTGCGATGACGACGACCTGCCCGTCGCAAACGACTGGGAGACGCAACCAGACAAATAGACGGTGTTTGGCTACGCGGGCAGTAGCCATAAACCGCGGTAACCCTTCGATAGCGCTACGAAGATCAGGAGCCGAGCGGGCATGTAGCCACCATCGCTCTTTCTCCAGTGCGTTATTGACGTGCTCGCGAGCTGGCTTCACGTTCTCAATGACGTGCTGGAATGGAGCTTCGTAGCTGAGAGCGAAGTCCAGTGAGCAATTCGAGCCGAAGTCGATGATCCAGGTGTCCGATGGCCGCCGCGTTATATCCAAGCCATTTACCCAAGGTCGGAGGACATCTGAGTTTGGTCGGCCATTGGGATTGCCGCCTTGTTGCAACCATGCACGGGCGGTTTGTCCTTCAACATCAAAGGAGCCTTTCTTCATGCCACCGATGTAAGCACACCGCCTGTTTTCAGCTAACACTGCGGCTCTGGTCAGATTGACCTCATCAGCTGCGCTCAAGTCCGCATAAATGCAAGTGACTTCCACCCCGTCGAGCCGGCTTTTCCGTTGAGTGTCGAACAGGGGGCCAAATCCAACCAGCGACACCCTGACCGCAGCGCCTTCATTCACCCACGGCTCATCGCTCCAAGCCTCGAAAATGCGGGTTGTCTCGGTGATGCGGTCCAGCACCTTGCGGTTGGCGCCGCCGCGGATCGAGTTAGTAGCGACCAGCCCGGCAGCCTGGCAGCAACCGGCCTCGATCTGGGCGCGGGCCTTCTCGAACCAGTACAGCACCAGATCGGCGCCGCCGGGAACGCGACCCTTGTACTCCCTGCGCAGGCAATCCACGTAGGCAGCACCCAGCTCGGAGCGCATCCGCTTGTCGCCCAGGAAGGGCGGGTTGCCGACGATGGCGTCGCAGGTCGGCCAGGGGGCCTCGCTGGCGATGCTCATCTCGCCGTGGATGGCGTTGCCGTCGGCGTCGGTGTCGTCCCAGTCGGTGCTCTGGACGAAGTTGATCAGCGCGTCCCGATTCTCGATGTGATCAAGGCGGGCCAGGATAGGATTCCTGCGGCAGTCATAGCCATGCTTGAGCATCCACTGGATCTCGCCGATCCACACGGTTACCCGGGCCAACTCGGCGGCGTAGGCGTTGATCTCAAGGCCCAGCACGTTGTCCGGGCAGGTCTCGATCGTGAGCTGCCGGTGAAGGCCCAGCGCCTCGGCGTCAAGGTTGGCGCGGTGCTCAAGATCCTTCAGCGCGCGCAGGCTGAGGTACAGGAAGTTGCCCGATCCGCAGGCCGGATCGAGCACGCGGAAGTTCCTGAGGCGCTCCAGGTGCCCGAGGAAGAGCGCCTGAGCCTCCTGGCCAGCCGTTTGAGACCCGCGGCCGCCGGCTTGATACTTGGCTACTAGCGGTCCGATCTTGGCCTTTGCGATGTCCCACTCACGCTCGAGTGGCTCGACGACAACCGGGCCGACGAGCTTCATGATGGTGCCGGGGTCGGTGTAGTTAGCTCCCAGCGGGGCGCGGACCTTCGGATCGAGCCCGCGCTCAAACAGCGTGCCCAGGATCGACGGCTCAATCGATGACCAGTCCATCTTGCTCGCCTTGAGCAGGGCATCGATCTCCGCTGGGGTCATTTCGACCACGTCGATGTGCTCGAACAAACCCCCGTTGAAGTAGGCGATGTTTTCCAGTAGGAAGTCGCCGCCCGAGCGCATGGCGGAGAACAGCTCCCCCACTGATACGGCGAGCTTGCCAGCATCCCCCTGCCGTTTGTCGATCACGCGCTCGAACAGCTTCCGGGGAAGTAGGCCGATGTCTTCGGCGAACATGCAGAAGAGGCACTGGATGAGAAAGTGCGCGATCTTCTGGGGCTCGTGGCCCCGGTCAGTCATGGACTTCGCAATATCGGCAAAACGGCCGGCAGCGTCGGTGGTGATGTCGAGGACAGTGCGCCCTGGGCGGAATTTCTCGGGGTCCGTGAAGAGCCAGCGTAGCTTCTGCTGGTTTTCCGGTGTGCCGACGTCCTCGAGGCGGATCGTGTGGGTCTCGCTCGGTGTGCCGGTGAAGTGGGTGTGGATCTCAGTAAGTTCCCGGTTGCTGACAACCAGGAGGGGAGGGTTGTCGAGCGCAAGGGCGTAGGTCATGAGCTGGCGCAGCGCGCCGGCCAAGTCGCCGCCGGGGCCCTTGTTTTCCCATCCGAAGTGGCCCCGCATCCAGACGTCCGCCCAGCCATGTCTCGCGCCAGTCCGAGTTGCGCCACGCTCAAAGCAGTAGTTGTCGGGGTCGCTCGGAGTGGGCACCCCTAGCATGTTGCAGAGGTCGAGGAAGAAGGCTTGTGAGCCGGCTCGTTC
>APMI01029735.1_pt1 | contig 15447 bp, 11 predicted proteins | sample 667938 | NCBI WGS metagenome assembly APMI01 (sample SAMN01084076, study PRJNA167559) | wastewater metagenome | biome: Wastewater | place: Denmark: Ejby Moelle, Odense | collected 2011-11-28 | reverse complement strand
CCTACTCGGATCGACTCCAGTCGCGACCTGCCCGCGACGTTAAGCGAAGCGTTAGACATCACGTTGCCTGGCCTCCAGCTTCAAGCAGCGGGGCCTGATATTCGTTTTGGCGGGTCGAGCCGGCAACTCGTGGTACAAATCGGCCGCCCCACAGTGCAAGACCCCGCTCTCGCTTCGGCCTATGCAAGCGCCGGTCCGTCGGCGTTGCTCGACGCGTTGATTAACGATCCGATCGGGCTCGCCAACAGGCTGGGTGGCCGCTTCGCATTGGTTTGGATCGACCTCGATCGCGCTCGCCTCGGCTGCCTCAACGATCGCTTCGCCACCCATCCACTGTGCTGGGCCGCGGAAGCCTCAGCCATTGCCGTAGCGTCGCGCGCAGATGCGGTCCCGATCAGCCAGAGGGAAATCGATCCGCAGGCGATATTCGATTACCTCTATTTCCACGTCATTCCTGCGCCAAGAACGATATTCCGCGGCGTTGCGCGCCTGGAGCCCGGCCACATGCTCAGCCGCGACAGCGTCGGGCTTCGCGATACGCAATGGTGGCAACCGCGTTTCACGCAAACGCCTGTCAGCGATATCGACACGCTCAAGGCGCAGTTCGTCGGCGCGATCCGTGGGGCCGTCGAACGGGAATCATCGGGCTCCGGACGCGTCGCAGCCTTCCTTTCTGGCGGAACGGATAGCTCAACCGTCATCGGCATGCTGCGTGACGTCTCCGGTGAGCAGCCACGGGGCTACTCGATCGGTTTCGACACCGCGGGCTACGACGAAATGGAGTACGCGCGGATTGCGGCCAAGGCTTACGGCGTCGACCACCGCGAGTACTACATCACGGCACAGGATCTCGTCAGCCATATCCCTACCGTCGCAGCCAGCTACGACCAGCCGTTCGGAAATTCGTCAGCGCTGCCGGCCTACTGCCTTGGACTGATGGCACGTGCCGACGGTTACGACAAGCTGCTCGCGGGCGACGGCGGCGACGAACTCTTTGGCGGCAACGCGCGTTACGCGAAGCAAAAGGTTTTTGAACTCTACCAAGCGATTCCCGCCGCGATACGCAGCAGTCTGATCGAACCAGTTGCGGGCGCCGGATGGGCAAGCCGCATTCCCGGCGTAAGCAAGGCCTGCAGCTATGTCGAGCAGGCACGTATGTCGCCGCTCGCTCGAACGGAGCAATACAACCTGTTGCAACGTCTCGGGCAGGACTCGGTGCTCGGCCCGCAATTCCGCGCCCTGACTGACGCCGACGCGCCGCTGCAATTGCGTCGGCGCGTCTGGGATGGCGTGCGTGCCGACACCGTGCTCGATCACGAGCTCGGGTTCGACTGGCGTTTCACCCTCGCCGACAACGACTTGCCGAAGGTGATCGGCACGACCTCATTGGCAGGGCTTGATGTTGGCTTCCCTCTGCTGAACGAGGATCTCATCGCAATCGCCTTGTCGCTGCCTGATGCGATGAAACTCAAGGGTTTCAAGCTTCGCTGGTTCTTCAAGGACGCACTGCGGGGCTTCCTGCCCGACGAAATTCTGACGAAGAAGAAGCACGGCTTCGGCCTCCCCTTTGGCCACTGGGCCTTGTCGGACCCCGCCTTGCGCACGCTCTCGCGCGATTCGGTGCATGGGCTAGTAGACCGCGGCATCCTGCGGCGAGGCTTCGTCGATGCGCTCTTCGGTGAGCTGTTGCCCGCCCATCCCGGCTATTACGGTGAGATGGTGTGGATCGGCATGATGCTTGAGCAGTGGCTACGCGCCAACGCGCCAGACACCCGTTTCTAGCCCGTTATACCAGCGCCTCGCGCAAGGGTTGCGCGAGGTTCTGTGCCATCCGGATCCCGAAACGAAGGCGCCCAGCGTCCCAAGGCGTGAACCGACGCAGCTGGAAGATATCGTCACCGGAAGCAGAGGCTCCCCAGGCCGTCGACACCGCTGCATCGAAGCCAAGTTCGCGCACGAGCGCAACGTGCTCGGGCAGGTAGTCGCGCCCGGGCTTACCGTTCGGATAGGCAAACAACGGCACGCGCGCGCCGATCAGCCGCTCCAACGCGTCACGCCCGCCTCCGATCTCTTCCCTCGCACGCGGCAGCGAGATCTTCGCCAGGATCGGGTGGCTCACCGTATGCGCACCGATCGCGAAACCAAGCCGGTGTAGCTGAACGACCTGAGCACTGCTCATCATCAGATCGGTCGGCAGCGTCGTGTGCGCGGCGCGCGCCACGTCAACGACAGCCTGTTCCCGATCAGTGGGTTCGAGGTACTTGATCTGGTCGATCAAGCGCAACGCAGCCGCTTCCCGCCCTCGCCAGTCCGCCAGGGAGAAGCGGCCCCACTGCGGGGTGTCGAGAACATCGAGCGGCGAACGGCGCACCGCTTCGATCAAACCGTCGTTCCACATGCGCCCACCATCGAGATAGCCGGTGGCAACGAAGAAGGTGGCATGCAAACCAGCAGCCTGCAAAATGGGCGCGGCGACAGTCAGGTTGTCTGCATAGCCGTCATCGAAGGTAATGGCGGCAGCGCGAGCCGGTAAGGCGCCGTCGCTCAGGCGCCGTACAGCCTCGTCCAAGGGCAGCACCTCCAAGGGCAGCACATTGAACCAGCGCTTGATCCAGCCCAGCGTGCGCGCAAAGCGCTCAGCATGCAGTTCGCCCGGGAACATCGGATCCGGCGTCGGAGCAACCCGGTGCCAGATGTACACCGACAATCGCGCACGCGTGCCCCGAGGCGACAAAACGGTCAGGCCTGCACGGATCATGTGGCGGCTTCCACTCGTTTGGCGGATCTGTTTCCAATGAGCGGCGCGTCGGCAGGCTCAGTCAGCCATGCACGCTCGGCAACCCAGCGCCGCGTAAGCGCCGTCAGCACCAGAAGGTTATACGGAAGGTCAAAGTACGCGAGGCTGAGGAACGCGCCGCCAACCAGATAACCGACCAGCGCCACTTGGCACATCGACCCCAGATCCCGGGCCCACCGCGCCTCCGGCGGGTCCTGAGTGTGCTTGCGTAGCCATGCGCCATCGCGCCAAACCATGAACCACAGCAGCAGGAACAGGAACAAGCCGACGAAACCATGCTCGCCCAGTACCTGGAAATAAATGCTGTGTGCCGCATGCACATCGGTCGGATCGGGGGCGTACTGCTGGAACACGATCAGCGAATATATCTGGAAGCCGCCGCCGAAGAAGCGATCACTCGCCAGGTTCCAGGCCATCCACCAGGCATTGATTCGGCCCATCGCTGAGGCATCTTGCTGATACTCGCCGATGGTGTGCATGCGGGAGCTCCACTGCTCCGGCATGAAGGCGACCAGCCCGACGGCTGCAACGACCATGACAATGCCGCCGGCCAGCTTGTTCGGACTGCGCAACCAGAGGAACCCGGACATGGCCGCGATGGCCAGCAGCGCACCGCGTGAGTGGCTACCCACTGCCGCAGCCGCGGTCAAGAGCATCGCCAAAGTAAAGGCGTGCCGCTGCCACTTTTTGTCGGGCGCCAATTGCAGTTGCAGGTAGCGCATCAGCGGAATCGTGATGATCATCGCGAGCGCGATTTCGTTGTTGCCTTCGATGAAGGATTCAGCCGGGCCCCAGACGCGGAAGTTGCCGCCGGTGGCAATCGTGAATAGGCCGCCCTTGACACCAAAGAACCCGATCGAAAACACGATAGCCCAGGTCAGCCACTGAATATGCGCGCGCGTTCGCAACAGCATCAGTGCGACGAGAATCATGAAATCAATCTTCATGACACGGGTGAACATCTCCCAACTCTTATCCTCGAAGATTGAGAACGGATAGGTGATGCACATCCAGATCATGAACATGAGCAGCACGGCAACCGAGGGCGAGATGAAAGGCTGACGCTTCTCTCGCGTGAGCGTCAGGCCGATCAGGGTGCAGCCGGCCATCAGCGCAGCAACGGGCAAGTCTTCAAGCCGCCAGGTCAGGCGGTGGGGGTTCATGATCGAGATCCAGGTCCACCCCATCACGCCGATCCATGGTCGACGCAGCGCCGCCAAGGCAAAGCCAAGGATGAGAAGCAGGATCAGTATGTCACGCATATTTGCGCCTCACGCCGCCGCACCGCTGATGCGGGAAAAGAGATCCACCTGCGCCTGTGAGGTCGGCTCCCAACCGAAGTTCTCTGCATAGCGGCGCACCGCGGCGCGGTCGGGCGAACGCTCGAAGAGTCGCTGTACAGCTTGAGCAATGCTTTGCGCATCGCGTCGGTCGACCAGTTCGCCGGCCTCCGGCGCAGCGACGACCTCCGGCGTACCCCAGATCCGCGTCGCCACCACGGGCGTACCGCAGGCCATGCTCTCAAGCAGGACGTTCGCCCAGCCCTCGCGGCTCGACGCCAGCACGAGGGCATCCGCAGCGCTGTACCACTCGGAAAGCGCGGTATTGGGTTGCGCCCCAGCGAAGAGCACGCGGCCCTGACGCCCCGGCAGCGCAGCCGCTTCATGCAAACGCGCGCGCTCCTCGCCGTCGCCCACGATGACAAGGCTGGCATCAGGCAGGTGATCCAACGCCTCAATCACTAGATGATGCCCCTTGCGTTCGACCAGATGCCCGACCGACACCAGCAACCGCCCCTGTATCGGCAAGCCTAGTCGCGCTCGGCATTCAGACTGCGAGCGCGGCGAGAAGCGCTGAAGATCGACGCCGTTTCGCATTACATGGAGACGGCTGTCGTCCGCCCCCATCTCGCGCAGCACATCGAGCAAAGCGCTGCAGACTCCGATCGAGCCAGCCGCCTGCGCCGCGGCCCACTGAATCATGCGCCGCGGCAGGGGGTAGGACGGGATCAGGTTGAGGTCGGTGCCGCGCGCGGTAATCACGAACGGCTTCTTGAACCAACCCGCAAGCATGGCGGCCGCCACGCCGTCCGGGTAGTAGTAGTGCGCGTCGATCAAGTCGAAATCAAAGCCCTCGCGCAGCAACCGGGAAACCGTCGCCCGCGCACCCAGCGCAAGGGTCAGCGGTGCAACGGTCATCCCCACCTTGGGCGGTAGCAGGTAGCGTGGATGCCAGATCTTGACGCCATCGCGCTCTTCGTATGCCGGGGTCGCGGCCATGCGCGCCCAGTCGCCGAAGCGTTCAGCGCGCGACGGGAACCATGGCACCGGCGCGACGACGCGCGTTTCAACCTTGCCGGTCTTGAGCAGTTCGCGCAGCCGCGTTTCGACAAACACGCCATGTGTCGGCCGCGCGACGCTTGGATAAAGCGTCGAAAACAGCAGGGTACGGATCGGCCGACTCACGCGCAGACAGGCCCGGCAACCAGCCTACGGTAAATTGCCTGATAGCGCGCAACGCTGTTTCGCCAGGTCCGTTCGCTTTCGACGAACTGCCGGCCAGCTGCGCGCAAGGCGGGCCAGCGCTCTGGCGACGCCAGCAGACGCGACACCGCGTCAGCAAGCGCAACCGGGTTGCCGGCGCGGAACAACACACCGGTCTCGCCGTCGCGGACAAGCTCGCGATGGCCGCCTACGTCCGACGCGACGAACACACGTTGCTGCGCCATCGCTTCCAGCGGCTTGAGCGGCGTCACAAGCTCGGTAAGCCGCATCGGGTGTCGCGGATAGACCAGCACATCGACGAGGTCGTAGTAGCGGCCGACCTCTGCATGCGGCACCCGCCCGGTGAATATCACTTTGTCACCCAAGCCCAGGGTCTCCGCCTGACGCTTCAGCGCAGCATCCTGCGGACCACCGCCGACCAGCAGCAACCGCGCCTTCGGGCGTCGCGCGAGAATATCGGGCATCGCTTCAAGCAACAGATCGAGCCCTTCGTAGGCATAGAAGGAACCGATGAAACCAAGCACCTCGGCGCCATCGAGCCCGAGCGACTGTTTGAGTGCGAGGTCCGGGGCCGCCCCTGCGTCAAAGGCCTCCGCGTCGACCGCGTTCGGGATCACCGTGACCCGCTCGGCAGGAATTCCGCGAGCAACGATGTCCGCACGCAACCCCTCGCAAATGCAGGTGACATGATCCACGCGACGCAGCGCCCAGGTCTCCAGCGCACGGGTAGCGCGGTAACGCAGGCTGCCCTCCTGTGTGGTGCCGTGATCAACCGCAGCGTCCTCCCAGAACGCCCGCACTTCATAGACCACAGGCAGCCCATGTCGGCGCGCAGCACGGATTGCGGGAATTGCGTTAAGGACGGGCGAATGCGCATGCAGGACCTGCGGCTTGAGCTGAACAATCAACTCGTCAATCCGCCGTTCCAACTGGCGCATCAGCTCCAGTTCGCCCAACAGGGGCTTGCCCGACCACGCTGCGGTGGGCATTGGTGTACGAAAGAACCGCAGGCCGTCGACCGTTTCGTCCGCAGCCGCGCATGGCCCCTGTTTTGGCGAGGTCACATGGAAGGTCTCCCACCCCAGGCGGCGCTGCTCGCGAAGGATCGCCGCAGTTCGGAAGGTGTAGCCGCTGTGCAGCGGAATGGAGTGGTCGAGGATATGAAGAACACGCATGTCAGCTTGCCATCCCAAGGGCGGCGGGTTGTACCGCATCACCGGCAACATTACGCAGGAACGCTTCGAACATCAGCAGCGCCCAGATGGAGGCGCTGTAATCCTTCACGCCAGACTGGTGATCACTGACGAGATGCTGCAAGTACGATTGGTTGAACAAGCCGGTATCGGCCATGCGCTCGCCAAGCAAGGACTCTCGAACGCGTTCGCGCAGGGGGCCACGGAACCAGCGGGCAAGCGGCACCGCGAAGCCCATTTTGGGCCGATAGAGCACATCCGCTGGCAGATAGGGTTCCATCGCCTTCTTGAAAATGAATTTCCCCTCCATGCCGCGCAGCTTCAGATCCGATGGCAGGGTTGCAAGCCATTCGACCAGCTTGTGGTCCATCAAGGGCTCGCGTACTTCCAGCGAATGCGCCATTGATGCGCGATCGACCTTGGTATTGATGTCACCGACGAGGTAGGTCTTCAAGTCAAGGTACTGGATCAGCGCGAGCGGGTCGTCAGTGCCGGCGTGGCGGGCATGGCGGTGGAACACCTCGACCGCCGAGTAACCGCCCAGACGTGCGCGGAATGCATTGCTGTAGAGCGCATGGCGTTGGTTGTCGCGGAGGACCGACATGGTATGGAAGTAGGCTTCGACCGAATCGCGTGCGAGCGCCTCGAACGTCGTCTTTGCACGAAACACGCGCGGCGCCCAATCTGCTTTCGGGTACAGGCGCCCCAACAGGCCGAAGACCGGTTTGCGCACGCCCAACGGCAAGGCTGTACGCATGCGCTCTTCCATCACATGCAGCCGGTGTCGGCGGTAGCCGCCGAGGCTTTCGTCACCGCCGTCGCCGGACAAGGCCACCGTCACCCGCTTGCGAGCGAGCTGGCAAACCCTGTAGGTCGGAATCGCAGAGCTGTCGGCATAGGGTTCGTCGTACAGCCGGGCGAGTTCGTCGATCAAGTCGAAATCGTCGCTCGCCACCGTCTCCACATGGTGATTGGTGCCATACCGGCGTGCAACCATTGCGGCGAACTCGGACTCGTTGAACGCTGGGTCATCGAATGCGATCGAACAGGTGTTGACCGGCTCCGACGATAGATGCGCCATCGTTGCCACGACGGCACTTGAGTCCACCCCGCCCGACAGGAAAGCACCGAGCGGCACATCCGCGATCATGCGCAGTCGCACAGATTCGCGCAGGCGCTCGACCAATTCATCCGAGGCTGCTTCAACACTGAGCCGGTTATCGCAGGTGAAGCGCACGTCCCAATAGGGCGCTGGCCGGCACTGCGTGTCACCGCGGCGCAGGACAAACGACTCGCCTGGCGGCAGCTTGAACGCACCGCGGAAAATGCAACGCGGCTCCGGGATGTAGCCCAACGCAAAGTAATCCTCGACACACTCCGGTTCAATCTCGCGCGGGAAGCGCGGATGCGCGAGCAGGGCCTTGAGTTCGGAGCCGAACAGGAACATGCCGTCGTCCAGCAAGGCGTAGAACAGGGGCTTTACGCCAAGACGGTCACGCGCAACGAAGAGCGTCTCGCGCTTGCGATCCCACAGCACGAACGCAAACATGCCGCGGAAGCGCGCCACACACGCCTCGCCCCAGGACTCCCAGGCATGCACGATCACTTCGGTATCGCTGTGCGTGCGGAAGGTGTGGCCAAGCGCCTTAAGCTCCGGCACCAGCTCCTGGAAGTTGTAGATCTCCCCGTTGAAAACGACGACAACGGAACCGTCTTCGTTGCTCAAAGGCTGTTGGCCCAGCGTCGGATCGATGACCGACAGGCGGCGATGGGCGAACGCCACACCCGGTTCGAAGTGAAACCCGGTCTCATCCGGCCCACGGTGGCGCTGCACGTCCGCCATGCGCTCGACGATTTCGCGCGGCGGCTCGCGTCGCCCCCGCGTATCAAACATCCCGGCAATACCGCACATACTCGCGCTACCTCATCATTCGATGCGCCGCGGCGCACCGGGTTTGCGATTCAAGCGCGCCGATCGATTGCCTCGAGCGCACGCGAATACAGACTTCCATAGCGCGCCACCATGGCGTCGAGGCTGAAATCGGCCTCGATACGGCGACGCGACGCGAGCCCCTGCGCTCTTATCCGCGCAGGATCCGTCGCAAGGGCCAACAATGCATCGGCCAAAACCTGCGGCGCAGCAGGCGGAACCAAGCTGCCCGTTTCACCGTCGCGCACGAGCTCCGGCGTTCCACCGACGGCGGTTGCAACCACGGGCAAGCCGCTCGCCATCGCCTCCAGCACGGTATTCGAAATCCCCTCGGCGATGGATGGCAACGTGAAGATGTCAAAACTCCGCATGACGTCCGGCACGTCCGCCCGCTCGCCGGCGAGCCAGACCTTCGACGCAAGTCCGGAGTCCCGAACAGCGGCCTCGATCGCGCCGCGCATGCCGCCTTCGCCAACGATAGCCAGTCTCAGGTTCGGCGCACGATCAGCGATCAGCCCGAAAGCCTTGACCAATCCAACCTGATCCTTTACGGCCTGAAGGCGCCCCACAGTGCCCACCACGCACAGCGCGGGGTCGTTGAACGGTGAGCCGTCCAAACGTTGTCGAGCCCCAGCCGCCGGATGGAATCGCGTCGCGTCTACGCCATTGCAAAACAGGTGAACACGCTGTTTTCCGATGCCGACGCGGGTGGTGAGATAGTTCTCCAGCTCACGCGACAGCGCAATGTACTGCGTCACGAAGGGGCTGTACGCGCGCCGTACCCAGCGCGGCTTGGCACGATCACCCTGCGGATCGTCCACGTCACGACCGTGCTCTCCGTGAATGCGCACCGGCACCCGCGCCGCCCAGGCTGGCGCTACCATTTCCAGCGCAGCCAGATTGCGCGTGTGAACGATGGCAGGCTGCAACTCGCGCAGGACTCGAAACACTTTCGGGAACAGAGCCGCGCCGGGGCCGGGTTGCTTATGCAGTTCAATGACCTGCACATCGGGCCGTGTTATCCGGGCGACGAAGGCCGGATCGGCGTCGGTAAGCGAAATGATGGCGTGGCGAAACTGCGAGGCAGGCAGCCGGTTGATCAGGTTGACCATGCCGTTCTCCAGCCCGCCGACGCGAAAACTGAAGACGATGTGCGCAATCAGCGGCGGCATCAGCTTCGTGGCGTGGCGCGCAGTACGCGCTCGATCTCGGCCTGATGTGCCAGCACGAAACGCTCGACCAGTCCGCGTGCCTCCGGCAAACCTTCACCATTGCGCGCAATCACGATCACGGCCGCGGAATCGTCCGGTCGATGCGCGAAGCGATCTGCCACCAATGCCAACTTGGCGCGCTTCGGGTCCGACGTCACGCTGTCGCCCAACCAAAGCCAAGACCACACTTCCAGCCGATCCGGCTCGCCCAGCAGCTGGATCCGCAAAAGGTCGTATCCGTTGCTGAACTGATCGGGCTGCTCGCCACCATAGCGCCAGCGCTTATCTTCCGCGGTAACGAAGCGGTTGTCCCACTGCACCAACTCATGGCCCGGCGTCTGGCTCGCGTAGTAGGCGATGAAAAGCGTGACCACATCGTCGCCGTGACGATACGTCCGCACCAAACGCGCCCGCTCGCCCACATAGGTCGGTTGCCAGCCGGCGACGGGCGGTTCGTTCGTCATGACCCAGCCGGCCGTGGCATGCGGTGCCTCCAGCGTGTAGGCCGCCGCACCTGGCGTCGCGGCAAGGGCCTCAAGTGGCCGCCAGACGAGCAGCACCGCCAGAATTCCGAAACAGCAAACCGCAATCGCCCGCGTCGAAGCCGGCGGTGTCGTCGCGAGGCGGTCGGTAGACTGTTCCACGCCGGATTCGGCCGCATCGGACTCACGCCAGAACGAGCCAACCCAGAACAAGGCAACGATGACGACACCAAAGAACAGCCAGCCATAGATCAGGTGATCAACGCCGGTCGCGATCTTGTTGCCCGATAGATGACCCAGCATCACGATCAGGTAAGCGCGTAGCCAATTGGCAACCAGTGGCACCAGAGTGGCGGCAAGAATGAAAAGCAGCCGTCGGCGCAGGGTTCGATAGTTGAGCCAGGCAAACAGGACCCCCACCATCACGGACGCGATCAGGTAGCGAATCCCGCTACAGGCTTCGACCACCGACCACGCGCCACTGGGGATCACAAAACTGTTCCCTTCCCTGAACACTGGCACGCCGGTAAGCCGCAAGGCAGCAACCGTGAAGTCCGCCGTGTGATTCATCAGGGTCGGAATCAGGAACTCGCCGAACGGCACACCGAAGAACAGGAAGGCCAGCGGAAAAACGGCCGTGCGCGCCAGCGCGTTGCCCCAGACGCACCACAGCGCCGCGCAGACCATCGCCACCAGCGCGAAGTGAGTCACGGCGGCCACGCTCGCGCTCTCCCCTGCGAGCCAGGCGAAACCGGCCACCGCAAGCGGAATCAGCGCAATCGGAGCCGGGCGCAGGCTCTGGCGCAGAAGCTGATCGCGCATCCCCCAGAGCAGCCAGAGCGAGATTGGCACTACGACCAGTCCGTGTGCGAAGGTCTCGGATCGCCACCAAATCGACGCCATCTCACGCGCAGTCGGCCAAAACACCCCAACCACCAGCGCAAACGCGGCCAGTCCGCTGCTGACAATCAATGCCCCAGACGACGAGGTCTTCACTGCATCCATCGTTGCTGTGCTCATGTCCGTGGCGCCCTCTCCATCAGAACGTCCAGCTGCGCAAGGTGCGCCTCCCAGCTGTAGCGATCCAGCACACATTGGCGCGCGGCTCGCCCTATCGAACCCGCCCGTTCAGGGTCTGCCAGCAACGAACGGATCGCCTCGACATAATCGGAACTCGTCTGCGCGATCAGGAAGTCCTGCCCATTGATCGCGTTGATGCCGGTCGCAGCGTCGGTCGACACCACGACCGCGCGGCTCATCGCCATTGCCTCCAGCACCTTGTTCTGCACGCCGCGCGCAACCCGCAACGGTGCGACGACGGCGGCGGCATGGCGCAGATAGGGGCGGACATCCGGAACCGTGCCGGTGACGTGAACGCGGGGATCAAGCGCCAGCGCCAGCACCTCGGGGGCCGGGTTCATGCCGACAATCCAGAACTGCGCCTGCGCATCGAATGCTGCAATCGCCGGCCAGGCCTCGCGCACAAACCAAGTAACGGCATCGACATTCGGCCAATAGTCCATCGCGCCGGTGAAGACGATATGCGGCCCGCTCCCGGGGTAAGGCGAGGGCTGGTCGCCCTCTGGCGAAAAGTACGTCGCATTCACGCCGTTGCTGACGGCAAAAACCTTGGCAGCCACCTCCGGGGCCTGCGACCGGAAGAGCTCAGCCTCAGCCTCGGATACAAACGTTACCGCACGCGCATGGGTTGCTGCGTGGCGTTCATAGGCCAGCAACTTCCTCCCCTCGCGGCGGTACAGCCAAGCCATCGGGCCGCTGTGCTGCGGGGCGTATTGCGTCCACTTCGCCGAGTCGACATCACAATAGTCCGCCAAGGTACGCAGACCCGGTATCGCCTCGATGTATTGCATCATGGCGGAGCAGAACACCGCTGCTTCCTGAATCCCCTGAGCAGCAACGACACTGCGCGCCCACTCAAGCATCGATGACGTACGGTAGTACGCCAGCGTCAGTGCTTCATTGGTCAAAAGGCCGCGCAGACTGGCAATCCGCGCCCAGCGCGGCGCCAACCGCTCGCAGTGCACGCCCTCACACCATTCAGAAAGCGCCGCTACATGCTGTTCGTCGGCCGGATCGTCGACGAAGGCACCGAGGTACACCCGATAGTTACGCGAAAGATACTTCAGCAGATTGAAGGATCTGACCTTATCGCCCTTGTTCGGGGGATAGGGGATGCGGTGCACCAGATACAGCAGCGACGGTTTGCTCATCGATACCGGTCAACCCAGGTTGCGGACAATCATCGGCCCAAGACGATTGGCCACGGCCAATGGCAGGCGCTGCCAGAGCGCGATGAACGCGCGGTACTTCGGATTCATCGGATTGTTCTGCGGGATGCTGTCGCGCTTGAACAAACGGTATTCATAGGCGAGCGGCGTCGGCTCAAAGCCCCAGTTCTTCTTGAACGCATACGGGCCGGTGCCCACCTTGCTACGGCCGTAATCGAATACTTTGCACTCGCGTTCGAGGGCGCGACACATCAGCGACCAGTACTTGAAATCATTCGCGGCGAGGTCACGCGCGGCAGGCAGGTCCCCAGCGTAGTACGGAAGGATCTCATCGCGGAAGAAAAAGCTCAGGACGCTCGACAGCGGCGCACCATCGGCCGTTGTGACCGTCATGACTTCGCAATCATCGGCGAAGGCATCCATCAGCGCCGCAAACCAGCGGCGGGACATGGCCGGCGTGCCGTGGCGGCGCACATTGTCGGCATACACCGAGAAAAACCGATTCACGTCGGCGTCACGGCTGGCGATCAGGCCGTTCTTGATGCCTTTACGCACCATCGCCCGCTGCTTCCGCGGAATCGCCGCCATGTTCGTCTCGTCATCGGCCGCCAGCGTCTTACGAAACGTCACGTAGAGATCCTGGCCGGGCCAATCGGAATGCCTCGGTGCGACGTTGCGATATTCCAGATGACCCACCCCGAGGCGTTGAGCGATCCGTTCGGCTTCCAGCTCAAGTGCAGCGATAGCCTCCGCGTCCTCACTGGCAACACCGCCATATACACAGAACGGGAGCGAGGACAGGGAATGCCCGAAAAGGCGGCTTCGCACCTCGGCCAGCGGTAGGACGCCAACGATTTCGCTGCCGCGCTCCGCCAGCAGGAAGTAGGTGTCGTGCCCTTGATGGTTCTCGATCAACCCCTGCCAGGCAGACAGGTGGAAGAAGGTCGCAGACGGACACGCGCGCACGAAGGCATCCCAGCGCACACGCTCAGCCAATTCCAGTCGCCGCACGACGACCGGCTGCATCACAGCATCTCGCATCATTCGTTCAGGCCTTGGGAAGAAACACCTGATCGACGCGATCCCAGGCGAAATCGCCCAGCAATCGACGCAGCCGACCTTCCATGTGTTCGAGGTTTACGTAGTGCCGAAACTTCGTCCGCGCATCCGCAGCATCAACGCGCGGCTGGGCGGGATCGATCTCCCAAGGATGGAAGTAGAAGATTGCAGAACGCTTGTCCAACTCGTTCACCCGCCTCAAGGACCAACGCGATACCGGATAGGGCAACAAGCGGAAATATCCGCCGCCACCGGCAGGCCAGTTACGGCCAGCCCAACGTACCGTCGTCACCGGGATCTCGAGCAGCCCGTTGGTCAGGTAGTACGGAAACCGCGGCGAATCGGGCATGCCATAGTGATCATGCGCGATCGGGTACACGCTGGAGCTGTAGCTATGCCCGGTTTCGCGGAGCACATCGTGCGCCCACAGGTTCTTCGCCCCAACCGAGAAGCTTGGCGCGCGGTAGCCACGGATCTCGACGCCGGAGATGTCCTCCAGCACCGCCTTCGCAAGAGAAACATCTGCGCGGAAGGCTTCCGGCGTCTGGGCACTTGCCCGCTCGTGGCCATAGCCATGGCTCGCGAGTTCATGCCCTTCCATGACGATCAGACGCACAAGCTTCGGATATCGCTCGGCAACCCACCCCAAGGTGAAAAACGTTGCCTTCGCGCCGTACTCGTGAAGCAGGCTCAGGATTCGATCGACGTTCGCTTCGACTCGGCAAGGCACAGCATCCCACTGGGCGCGAGGGAAATGTGAGGCCAGCGCCGAGACCTGGAAGTAATCTTCCACGTCGATCGTCAGCGCGTTCGACACCGCCGACTTCATCTTGGCGCCATCAGTTGGCACGGGCGATCAACCAGGCATGCAAGTGCGCAGCAATACGTTCCGCGGCGCGCCCGTCCCACAACGCCGGAGAGCGTCCGGCCTTGCCACCGCCGATCAGAATCTGATCCAACGCCCGGACGATTGCGTCGTGGTCGCGGCCAACAAGCGTGTTGGTGCCCTCATCAACGGTAATCGGGCGTTCGGTGTTTTCACGCAAGGTCAGGCATGGGACGCCAAGCGCAGTCGTCTCCTCCTGGATGCCGCCGGAATCCGTCATCACCACTCGCGCCGCTGACATCAGCCCCAGCATCTCAAGGTATCCCTGCGGCGGCAGCTGCACGATTCGCTCGCCTGCAAGGCGGGCAAACAGGCCGAAACGCTCCAGGTTACTGCGCGTGCGGGGATGCACAGCAAACGCAATCGGCAAACGCTTGCTCGCTTCGCACAGCGTATTGACCAAACCGCTCAGCGTTTCCTGATCATCAACGTTGGACGGTCGATGGAGTGTTACAAGCGCAAATCCGTTGGGCGAGTGCAGCGCATCCGACGCATGCCCAGCCGCGCTGAGCGTCTGGGCAACGGGGACCGCCTGCGCAAGGTTGGCGCGCAACGAATCGATCATCACGTTGCCGACGAACTGTATGCGCGGCTCCGCAATGCCCTCGCGCGCCAAGTTGACCGAGGCGCCCGCCTCTGTCGTGTAGAGGAGATCCGCAATCTGGTCGGTCAGAACCCGATTGATCTCTTCAGGCATGCCACGGTCAAAACTGCGCAAACCAGCCTCGACATGCACGACCGGGATGTTCTTCTTTGTCGCCACCAGCGCACAGGCAATCGTTGAATTAACGTCGCCGACAACAAGTACGGCCGACGCGCCGTGCTCATCCAGGATCGGTTCGAATCGCTTCATGATCTCGGCGGTCTGCACCGCGTGCGAAGCCGACCCCACCTCCAGGTTCACGTCCGGGTCGGGCAGCTTCAGATCGCCAAAGAGTTTGGCGTTCATGGCATGGTCGTAATGCTGGCCCGTATGAACCAACAGATACGGCAGAGGGGGCTGGTGCGCCGCAAACGCTTTGACGATCGGCGCCATCTTCATGTAGTTAGGGCGCGCGCCCACCACGCAAATAACCGGTTTCATCCGGGCTCCTTCAACCGGCATGCCGGCGTTCCTTGTCTTGATCCGCACCGTC
>APMI01011144.1_pt1 | contig 15450 bp, 16 predicted proteins | sample 667938 | NCBI WGS metagenome assembly APMI01 (sample SAMN01084076, study PRJNA167559) | wastewater metagenome | biome: Wastewater | place: Denmark: Ejby Moelle, Odense | collected 2011-11-28 | reverse complement strand
AGGGCGACAGGTTCGTCATTCACCACGGCGGCGCTGGCACGGACGATTTCGTCGTGGCTGGCCTCGAAGGTCCACCCCAGTTCACGGCCAAGCAGATCAACGGCGAGGGTCTGGCGGGCGTCGGAGGCCGTGGTGAGCACGGTGGTTGCGTCCAGCGCGGCAGCGATGGTGCCGGCCAGGGCGTTGGCGCCGCCCAGGTGGCCGGAGAGCATCGGGATGACGAAGCGGCCGGCCTCGTCGATGACCACCACGCCGGGGTCGGATTCCTTCTTGCCGAGGTGCGGGGCAACCAGCCGGACCATGGCGCCAAGGGACACGATGGCGACGATGCCGTCGAAGTTGGAGAACAGGATCGGAATCTGCTCGCCGGTTTTGCCGGCGTAGCAGCTGACCACGCCGGGGGCCGCTGCTTGTGCTTCGGCTGCGAATTTCTCGGGCGCGAACAGGCGTGCGCCGGGCAGGGCGGCGACGACGTGGCCAGCCAGGGCGATGCCGTGGCGAGTGATGGAGACAACGGCGATACGCTCGTTGGAGAAGGGCAGGTGCTGAGACATCTTCTGGTTTGCGGTTTCCGGATAAGGGGAGTGGCGGGGTGACTGACCTTGCCTTAATGGGCGGGTAGTGGCTGGCGCTTGCGGCAGCCCCGGCGTAATTCGCCGCGCACCCGTTTGGGGTTCTGGATGAGCATCAGGGACAGGTAGTTCACCTTTTGGCCGGTCAGGCTGGCCACGTCGCGCACGATGCGTTCGTCGGGCGAGCCGACTTTTTCAATGAAGCAACTTGTTGCGAGCAGTCCACGCCCTTCGAGCAGCGCAAGCACCTCGTCGAGCAGGGGCTTGACCTTGAGGAGCACCACGGTGTCGAAGTCGTCGAGCAGGTGGTCGATCACCTCGACCCCGTAGGCGGCGGGGATTACCGCAAAGGTTTCGTCCTCTTCGGCCAGCGTCAGGCCGGTGGTGGCTGCCGCTGCGGCGAAGGAGCTGACGCCCGGGATGGTGTCGACGATGACCTCCGGCGCCAACTCGCGTACCACCCGGGCCAAGTGGCCGAAGGTGGCGAAGGTGGACGCGTCGCCTTCGACGAGAAAAACCAGGTCGCGGCCTTCACGCAGTAATTCAACTGTTCTGGTGGCCGCGCGAGTCCAGGCTTTGGCGAGGGCGGTGGGGTCGCGGGTCATCGGAAAGACCAGGGCTTCGGCGTCGGGCGGCACGGGCAGGCCGCCCCGCTCGACAATCCCGAGGGCGTAGGACGATTCTTCGGCTTTCTTGACCGGGTATAGCCAGCGGGCGCCGGATTGCAGGGCGGCCCACGCGCGGCGGGTGATCAGTTCAGGGTCGCCGGGGCCGAGGGAGGCGCCGACGAGGCGCCCGAGGGGCGGCTTGTTCATGGGGATTCCTTTGTGGCGGCGACGATCCATACAGGGTTCTGGGCAGCGAGGCGGTGCATGTCGAGGATGGGCTGGCTGCGTGCTGCCTGCAGCTGGACGACATCCCAGGTGGCACCGGCTTCGGTGAGTGCGGCGGTGGCCGTGGCGAGGTTTTCCAGCGTCACGAAGTTCATCACCAGCCGGCCTCCCGGGGTGAGGCGGGCGAGGACGAGGCGGATCAGTTCGGCCAGTTCGCCGCCGGAGCCACCGATGAAGACGGCGTCGGGGGCGGGCCAGGTGTCGAGTCCGGTCGGGGCCTTGCCTTCGAAAAGGGTGTAATTGGTGGCACGCAGGCGCAGGGCGTTTTCGCGGGCGTTGGCGGCGTCGCCGGGGTTTTTCTCGATAGCCCACACATGGCCGTGCCGCGCGAGGCGGGCCGCTTCGAGTCCCACCGAGCCGGAGCCGGCGCCGATGTCCCACACTCTGCTGTCTGGATGCAGGCGCAACTTGGCCAGTGACAGGGCACGGGCTTCCTGTTTGGTGATGAGGCCTTTTTCGGGGGCGCGCTGGACGAAATCAGTGTCTTCGAAGCCGAAGGTGGCGCGGTGCTCGGGCGCGGTGATGCGTTCGAGCACGACGATGTTCGGGTCGGGATAGCGCATTGCTGCGGCTTCGGGGAGCGGCAGGTTGACGAAGATGGCTTCGTCGGTCAGCGCCAGGCGGGTGGCCACTGAAATGCGGAAGTCGTCGCCGTAGCCCGCCGTGATCAGGGCGCGGGCGATGCGGTCCGGACCGTTCTCGGGGCTGGTGAAGGCGCCGATCAGGGCGTGTTCGGCGGCGGCGCGGACGAGGGCGTAGAGGCCGTGATCGGGCGTGGCGCCAGCCAGCCACTCGCCGGCGTCACGGCTGTGCACGGAGACGATCTTTGCGGCCGGCCAGCTTTTCCTGAGTCGGGCGAAGGCCAGCTGCAGGGTGGAGGCGGTGGGGAGGATGTCAATGGCGTGGGCGCCGAGCTTGCCGATCAGGAAGCTGCCGATGCCGTGACACAGAGGGTCGCCGGTGGCGAGCACGGCGACCTTGCGACCAGCCTCCCGCGCGCTGCAAATCCACTCGGGAACGCGGCCGAGCTGGCCGTCCATGGGCAGCAGTCCGTTCTGCTGCGGATCAGAGGTCACTCCGGCTTCGGCGTGAGGGCGATAGGCGGCAATCAGTTCCAGGGTGCGTCGGGCTCCGATGACAAGGCCGGCTTCGATCAGGTGGGCACGGGCCGCGTCGCCCAGGCCGGCCCAGCCGTCGTCGAGAATGCCGATGAGGTGGCAGGGTTCAGGCGAGTTCATGTTCTTCCACGGTAATGATGGGCACACCCTCGAAATTGCAGGCGAGTACGGTGAGGCGGTGGGCGCCGGGGTAGCGTTCGCGCAGGCTGCGGATGGCGCGTTCGGCGAGAGCCCGGTGGAAGGCCACCGCGAGGTTCAGTTCGGCCAGGCGTTCGGCGGCAAAGCGGGCGGTTTCGGCGGCGCGGATCTCGGCCACCAGGTCGGGTGGAGCGCCGATTTCTTCCGCCGCGGAGGCGATCAGCTCGCGGTCGATTTCCTCGCGCCAGGCGTGGGTGACCGACAAACCCTGGGCGATCTTGGTGAGTTTGCCGACCATGGCGCCGACGATGATGTGGTGCATGTCGTGCTTCACCGCAGTCTGGAAGGCGGCTTTCACAAAGTCGCCCATCTGCACGAAACAGGCTTCATCGAGTTCCGGAAAGCAGCGCATGGCGCACTTTTCGGTACGTCCGCCGGTGGTGAACACGACGCTGCGCTGGCCTTGGTTGGCAGCCACGTCGACCGCCTGTACCACGCTGGCCCGGAAGGCTGCGGTGGAGTAGGGCCGCACGATCCCGGTGGTGCCGAGGATGGAGATGCCGCCGAGGATGCCGAGGCGCGCGTTGAGGGTCTTGGTGGCCATGACTTCGCCGCCCGGCACCGAGATGGTCACGGCGATGCCGTCGCCGGCCTCGAGGATGGCGCTGCCGGCCGCGCGCACGTTGTCGGTGATGTTGCGGCGCGGCACCGGGTTGATGGCCGGGCCGCCCACGTCGAGACCGAGCCCCGGCTTGGTGACAGTGCCGACGCCGGGTCCGCCGCGCAAGACGATCTCGCCGGCCGCGCCGGGCAGGCGTTCGACTTCGGCGGTGAGGTGGGCGCCGTTGGTGGCGTCCGGGTCGTCGCCGGCATCCTTGATGCTGACGGCGCGGGCACGCTCGCCGTCGGTCCATCCATCGGTGATCGTGAAGCGCACCCGCTGTGTGTTGGGCAGCACGCAATCAATCGCCTCAGGCACCCGGCCGTACACCAGCCCGAGGGTGGCCGCCGCTGCGGCCGCGGCGGAGTTGGCGCCGGTGGAGAAGCCCGTGCGGTTGCCGCGATCCCTTTTGGGGTCGCCCTTGCGGATTTTTTCGGTCGGTGTGCTGGCGGGAGCGTGAGCCGTCATTGTGGCCTCAGGCTGCGTGGCGCTGGTGTTCTTCGGCCACGCCGAGGAGGGCGTGAATGGCCGCGACAACCAGCGTCGATCCGCCCTTGCGCCCGCGGATGGCAACCCATGGCACGTCCTCGATGGTCATCAGCATGTCCTTCGATTCCGCTGCCGACACGAAGCCGACCGGCATGCCGACCACCAGCGCCGGGCGCAGGCCTTCGTCGCGGATCAGGCGTACGACTTCGATCAGCGCGGTGGGGGCGTTGCCAATGCCGATGATGGCGCTTTCCAGCAGGCCGAGGCGCCAGGCTTTGCGCATGGCTTGAACGGCGCGGGTGGTGCCTTGTGCCTGGGCGGCGGCGATTACGTCCGGGTCGGAAATGAACTGGTGGGTGGTGATGCCGAAGTGAGCCAGGCGGGGGGCCGACAGGCCCACGCAGATCATCTCCACGTCGGCCACTACCGGGGTGCCGCCGGCCAGGATGCGGGCGAGGCCGGCCTGCATGGCCCGCGGGTGAAAGGTCGTGAGGCCGTTGAACTCGAAGTCGGCGTTGGCGTGGATCATGCGGCGCACCAGTGGCCACTGCTCGGCACTGTAGGCGTGGTGGCCGACTTCCCAGTCGATGATGGCGAAGGAGTCGTGCTCGATGGCGCGACCGGCGGCGGTGAGCTGTTCGGTGACGGTGTTGGCTGTGCGCATGTCAGGCGTGGGCAGGTTCGTGATGCTGCGGGTGACCGTGGCCGGTGTGGGTATGGCTGTGGTCGTGCAGGTGTTCGGCCTCGGCGGCCTGGCGGTACTTGCAGCCGTCGCATTCCAGCAGCCCGCCTTCGGGCAGTTCGGCCCCGGCCACCTTGGCGTCGAGCAGCTCGAAGATGCCTTTGTCGAAGCCGAAGTGGGTGCCCAGTGCGAAGGCGATCTGTGGATATTGGCTGCGCAGGCGCGCCACCTGAGCCTTGATGCGCTCCATCAGCACGCCGGTGAAGAGGTACACCGGCACCACGCAGATTTGCGTCATGCCCAGCCGGGCCTGGCGCTGGACGACGCTTTCGAGACGGGGCCAGGTGACACCGGTGAAGGCCAGATCAAGCAGCTCGAAATCGTTGTCCTCGAAGAGCCAGCGGGCCATTTTGGCCAGCTCGCCGTTGGCGCCGGCGTCCGACGAGCCGCGGCCGAGGAGGATCACGCCGGTGGTCTGCGGATCGGGCACATGGAGGGCCGTCATCAGGCGGTCGAGCTGGCCTTGCAGCACCTTGAGGATCTCGCGGCCCATGCCCAGGTGGCGGGTGCACGCGAAGCGCACGCCGGGATGGCGGGCACGGGCGTCCTCGATGGCGGCCGGCAGTTCCATCTTCACGTGGCCGGCGGCGTTGAGGATGAAGGGGATCACCAGTACCTGGCGGGTGTTGCGGGCAGCCCGGTCGAGACCGCCTGCGAGCAGCACGTCGGCGTGCTCGATGAAGCAGGTCTCGATGCGCCAGTCCGGGTGGAGCTCGCGCCACTGGGCGGCAAAATGGAGGATTTCGGTGTTGCCGTCGCGGTTGCGTGAGCCGTGGCCGACCAGCAGGATGGAAGTCGTGTTCATGCGGGGTTCTCCGGGGGGCACTCAAGTGCCGTGGCCTTGCGGAAGCGGTGGCTGAAGGCGGGGTCGTAGAGCTTGGAGCGGGCGAGGGTGGGCCAGTCGGCGGCGCCCAGAGCGGGGCTGGCAATGATCATGGCCTGGCTGGCGACCTTCTCGGCCTGGCAGCGTTTCTTGATGTCGGCGAGGGTGCCGCGGACGATCTTCTCTTCGCCGGGCCAGCTGGCTTTCTGTACCACCACGACGGGAGCGTCCTCGGCCCAGCCAGCGGCACGCAGGGCGCGCTGCACTTCGTGGAGCAGGGTGATGGACAGGAAGATGCACAGGGTCGTGCGGTGGGCGGCGAGGGCTTCGAGCTCTTCGCCCGGTGGCATGGGCGTGCGCCCGGCCACGCGGGTGAGGATGACCGTTTGTGTCACTTCCGGCAAAGTCAGGCTTTCACCGGCGGCGGCGGCCGACGCGAAGGCCGACGACACGCCCGGCACCACGGCCCAGTCGATGCCCGCCGCGCTCAGCGGCCGGGTCATTTCGATGAGGGCGCCGTACAGGCCGGGGTCGCCGGTCTGCAGGCGTACCACGGTGGCGTGGCGGGCGCTCTGGTCGAGGAGCCAGAAGGTCATCTCCTCCAGCGTCATGTCCTTTGAGTCGCGGATTTCGCAGCCCGGCGGGGCGAACAGGGTCGCCGCCTGGCTGACCAGCGAGCCGGCAAAGAGGATCGCGCCAGCTTCTTCAAGCAGGCGACGACCTTTTACGGTGAGCAGCTCCGGGTCGCCCGGACCGGCGCCCACGAACCAGACCTTGCCGGTCATGGCTCAGACTGCCTGCGGCTGGAAGCAGTAGCGTACGGCGGCGCTGTCCTGCCGACGGGCGAGGGCGTGCAGCACCAGCAGCGTGAGCACCGGTTCGACGATCACGATGGCAGCGTAGGACGATGCGAAGCCCAGCCAGGCCGACAGCGGCGTGGCGACTTCACCGATGGCCAGCCAGAAGCCGACCATCAGGGTCACTCCGCTGTAGAACGCGGCGTCGAGCTTGAGGATGCTGCGCACCGACAGCTTGCCAGGGCGCTGGCCGAGGGTGGCGTGTACCAGTATCAGCGGGATGGCGAGCGACAGGGTATTGACGCCCAGGTGCGCCAGGGCGGTCGGCTCGAAGAGCAGGCCCTGGGCGAGCAGCCCGAGCGCAAAGCCAAACAGCGCCGGCACGAAACCGAGGGCCAGATAGATCGGCATGGCGCCGAGGAAGTGCAGCTCCGACGGACCCACCTTGAGGTGAAAGGCCTGCATGAAGAGCGTGAAGAAAACGCCGGCCAGCAGGCTGCGGACGATCAGTCGCGGCTGCTTGAGGAGATGGACGGACTGGCTGCCGAGCAAGGCCACGGTGGCAATGTTGGCGGCGAGGATCTTGGCACTGGCGACGTACCCCGGTTCGATGTGCATTCTGCTTTCCTTCGTGACGAGTGGACGAAGTGCGGCAAGACATCGGGGCGCGTGCAGAAGCAGCAAAAAACGAAGAAACGGACCGGTGGCCGGAAGGCCGGGCAGACACAGACCAGTAGAGGGAACGGTTCCGGGAACGGGACGGACGTCAATGGTCGGGCAAGCCCATCGGTCGGCTCTGCCCACACCCCGGGGCCAATACCACACCACAACGTCACAGGCCGGTCTTCTGGCTCGCCTTCATCCTCATCTGCCAACCTTCCCATGCAAAAAGCACAGTGGCGTGGAGCAGATTCGTCAGGCTTACAGCAGCGGGGGCTGCGTCGGAATGGTCAGGGAGAGCATGCTCCCGACGTCACCGAACTTCCCGTTTCACCTTCCCCGCAGAAGCGGAGTCGGCACCCGTAACGGGGCGAAGTCTAACCGCAGTTTTCGGTTTGGCGCAAACATTCGTGCGCGTACCCCGAAAATGTCGATCGGATTAAATCGGGTTTCGGGATTGACCCGGGAGGGCTCTGGCGGAATACTTGCGGTCTGCACGTTTTTGTTTCGTTTTGACTATTTCCTGCTTGCGCGCAATGCGGCCTTTATGACTTCTGCTTTTCCCGGTTCCCGCTCGTCCCCCGGTGTTTCGGCCGCACCAGCCGAGCCTGCCTGTGAAGGCGGGGAGGCTCGCGATCTCGATGCCGAGGCGGCGGCGCTATTGGCGGATATCGCTGCTTTCGATATTGAAGCGGCACGCAAGCGGGTGCAGCAGGTCGATGCCCGTTATACGGGTATCGGTGCATCCAAAGCTGTTTATCCCGAGATGTCGCCGGTCCCGGATTTGCCGCCGGTTCGTGTCGTCGAGTCGCCGCCAAGGCCTGCACCGGTTGCGCAGCCGGTAGTTGCTTCGGCTCCTGCATCGGGCGGCCTGCTCGGCCAGCTGAAGGACGAGGTGGCCAATCGCAAGGTGGCGGAAGGCCATGCGGCCCGGCGTGTAGACGCGGCGCGTTCGGCTCTCGACCGTCAGTTGCGGGCGGTTTTCGAATATTTTCACGATCTGACCAGCCAGCTCAATTACCTTAAGCCGCAGATTGCCCGGCGCTACTATTTTCTCGATTCCGATGATGCCTTTTGCAATCTTGCCTGGCTCGAGGGCTATTCGGATTTCCGCACCCAGAGCGAGCAGGATGGCGGCTGCATCGAACGGGTGACGCTCGGCTACACCCTCAAGGGGCCCGGCCAGCGGACTCTTGAGCGGGCCGGTGGCGCGGTGGAGCGGCTGCGCCAGGTGCTGTTTGACCTGGGACTGAAGTTCGAATGCCAGGAGCGGCGCAACCGTCAGCGCGAGCTGGAGCACGGAGCCTTCACGGTAGTCGACGAAATCAGTGTGCAGGTGGTGTGGCGGGCGGATTTCGAGAGCCGGACGGTGGTGGTCGAGTCGCGCAACCTCGAGCGCCTCGGCTATGCCAGCTGTATCCTGCAGCCGGATGTGCTCGGTCCGCCCCTGCTCGACGAATTCGGTCGCCTCATGCTAGGGCGCGAAAACGCCTTCCGTTCCTACGTGAACCGCTGAAGGCGCGAGCCCGTTGTGCGCCGCCGATTGGGGGCTTTTCCGTTTACGACGCTTTCAGCAGCTCCGTCGCCACGGCTTCGGCTACCTTGATGCCGTCGACGCCGGCCGACAGGATGCCGCCCGCGTAGCCGGCGCCCTCGCCAGCCGGGTAGAGGCCCTTTACGTTGAGGCTCTGGCAGTCTTCGCCGCGGGTGATGCGCAGCGGGGATGAGGTGCGTGTCTCGACGCCGGTGAGCACTGCGTCGTAGAGGTTGAAGCCCTTGATCTGGCGGTCGAAGGCCGGCAGGGCCTCACGCATGGCGGTGATGGCGTAGTCGGGCAGGGCGCTGGCCAGGTCGGTGAGGTGCACGCCGGGCTTGTAGGATGGCTCGACGCTGCCCAGTGCGGTGGATGCCTTGCCCTTCAGGAAGTCACCGACGAGCTGGCCGGGAGCTTCATAGGTGCCACCACCAAGGACGAAAGCGTGGCTCTCGAGCTGGCGCTGGAACTCGACGCCGGCCAGCGGGCCGCCCGGGTAATCGGCCGGTGTGATGCCCACCACGATGCCCGCGTTGGCGTTGCGTTCGTTGCGCGAATACTGGCTCATGCCGTTGGTGACGACCCGGTTCGGCTCGGACGTGGCAGCCACCACCGTCCCGCCCGGGCACATGCAGAAGCTGTACACCGAGCGTCCGTTGGCGGCGTGGTGCACCAGTTTGTAGTCGGCCGCGCCGAGTAGCGGGTGGCCGGCATGGGGGCCGAGGCGGGCCTTGTCGATGAGGCTTTGCGGGTGTTCGATGCGGAAGCCCACGGAGAACGGCTTGGCTTCCATGAAAACGCCCTTTTCGTGGAGCATCTCGAAGGTGTCGCGGGCGCTGTGGCCGAGGGCCAGTACCACGTGGTCGGTACGGATCTCGTTGCCGCTGGCGGTCTTTACGCCGCGCACCTGGCCGTCTTCGATCACGACTTCGGTGACACGCTGCTGAAAGCGGATTTCGCCACCGAGTTGCTGGATCTCGGCGCGCATCGCTTCGACCATGCCGACCAGCCGGAAGGTGCCGATGTGCGGTTTGGCGACGTAAAGGATCTCGGGGGGGGCGCCGGCCTTGACGAACTCGGTGAGCACCTTGCGGCCGTAGTGTTTCGGGTCCTTGATCTGGCTGTACAGCTTGCCGTCCGAGAAGGTGCCGGCGCCGCCTTCACCGAACTGCACGTTGGATTCGGGATTGAGCGTGTTCTTGCGCCACAGGCCCCAGGTGTCCTGGGTGCGCTCGCGTACGGCCTTGCCGCGTTCGAGGACAATGGGCTTGAAACCCATCTGGGCGAGGATCAGCGCCGCGAAGATGCCGCAGGGGCCAAAGCCGATGACGACCGGGCGATGGTCGAAGTTGGGCGGGGCCTTGCCGATGAAGTGGTATTCGGTGTCCGGTGCGGCCTTGACGTGGATGTCGTCGGCAAACTTCCTGAGCAGCGCGGCCTCGTTCTTCACTTCCATGTCGATGATGTAGATGAAGGACAGGGAGTGGCTCTTGCGTGCGTCGTAGCTGCGCTTGAAGACGGTGAAGCTGATCAGTTCTTCGGCTGAAATGCCGAGGCGCTTGACGATGGCCGGGGCCAGGGCTTCGGTGGAATGATCGAGGGGAAGGCGGAGTTCGGAGAGTCGCAGCATGGCGGTCATGGCGGGATATTTGATCCCGCAGATGGCGTTCGGGCCGCGATTTTATCCGATCTCGGCCAGGCGCTGGGCGAGCAGGGCGCGGCTTTGGGTGATGCAGGCCTCGCGGGTGGTGTTGTCGAGGGCGGCCAGCCACGGCAGGGGCAGGGTATCGAGGCCGTACAACGGGCCGGCGATCATGCCGGCGATGGCGCCGGTGGTGTCGGCGTCACCGCCGCGATTGACCACGTCGATCAGGCAGGCCTCGAAGCTGTCGGTGTCGAGCAGGGCCTGGAAGACGGCGCGCAGGGTGTCCTTGATGAAGCCGGAGGGGTTTTCCTCGCGCTTGCCAGCGGGGTCGAAAACGGGGTGGGCGGCGATGAAGGGCTGCAGCCTGTCCTTGATAAGCGTGTCGCGGCTGGTGCCCTGAAGGGCGTCCTGCACCATCAGCACGACGATCTCGGTACCGGCATCGGACAGTGGGTTGTTGTGGGTCAGGTGGGCTTGCACCCGGCACGCCGTGCGCACGGCTTCTTCGGGCTGGCCGAGGGTGGCGAAGGCCACCGGCAGCACGCGCATGCAGGCGCCGTTGCCGGCGTCGTACTCGTTGGGCGGCGAGCTCAGGCGGCCGGTGCGGCGGAATTCGATGATGCCGCGCCGCACGGTGTTGCCGATGTCCACCGGCTTGGCGCGCATCCACGCGTCGAAGGCTTCGCCGCAAGCGCGAGCGTCCACGTGGCCGGCGCGCAGGATTGCTTCGCCAAGGGCCAATGCCATGGTGGTGTCATCGGTGACCCGACCGGGCTTGAGTTTCAGCCAGCCACCGCCGCAGATGTGGCGGTGGCTGCCGTACTGGGCGACGATTTCGCGCGGGGTCATGAACTCCACGGTGGCGCCCAGCGCATCACCCAGGGCAAGGCCTAGATAGGCGGCCTCGGCGCGGGTGGCAAGTATCGGGTCCGGACCGCCCGACGACGCACACGGGGGGCGCATGGTGTGTCGGGCCTCCGGAGACAGCGGTCAGGTGCTGGGGTACTCGATGGTGACGTCTTCATCCCGCACGATCATCTGGCAGGCAAGGCGCCACGGGGTCGGGAAGTCGTCTACGTCCATCTTGGCTTCTTCTTCGGCGGAAAGTTTGCCGAGTTCCTTGAGGGTTTTGCGCTCGCTGTTGGTCAGCGGGCCGGCGTGGACGACGCCACCGCCCTTGGTGATGTTGGTGACCTTGCACAGACAGGTTCCGCATTCGCCGTTCTGGCAGCCGAAATCGATCGGGACGTGGTTTTCCTTGGCGAGTTCGAGAACGGTTTTCTTGTGGCTGCCGGCCACGGCGTAAACGGTCTTGTCCTTGTGCATCGGACTGGTGAAGGTGATGAGTGCCATCTTGCTAGCTCCTGCTTGAGTGATGCGGCGTGCCGGTAGGGGGCGGTACCGCGGGGTCCATAACGATTCTCTCTGTCGCTGATGGTTGGTTCTTAGCCCGGACGCACGACGACCTTGCCCTGCAGAACCTGCGCCTGGCATGCAAGGCGGTTGTGCCGGCTGGCCATTTGTTCCTGCAGGACTTTGGTCTCGAGCATTGAGGGGTTGGCGAGGTTTTCCATGCCGGAGACGATCTTCATCATGCAGGTACCACATTCGCCTTCACGGCAGCCGTAGGTGATGCCGGCGCCGACTTTCTCGGAAACCTCGATGAGGCGGGTGCCGGCTGGCACGGTGACGGCAACGCCGATGTCTTCAAAAAGTACCTGGGCCTTGGGCATGGGAATTCCTCCGGGGATGTGGGCAAAAGCGGTATGGGGGTCAGGCGAGCTCGGCCATGTCGATGACCCGGAAGGTGGCGCGTCCGGTGAGGTGCAGGGCGAGTTCGCGCCCGAAGGCGTGGCATTCGGCGAGCTCTTCGCCGGTAGGAATCAGCTTCAGCTTGATGCCGGCGCAGGGCACCCGCAGCTTGAGTCCGCGTAGCCGGTCTTCGACCATGCCGACCGCCTCGCCGCTCCAGCCGTATGACCCGAAGGCGGCGCCGAGCTTGCCTTTGAGGGGCACCTGGGTGAGGCAGGAGAGGAGGTCCCAGACGGGCTTGACGGCATCGCCGTTGATCGTTGGCGAACCGATAGCAAGGCCATCGGCTTCTTCGATGAGATCGACAAAGGGGGTGACTTCGCCGCCCTGCAGGTCATAGACCGAGACGCGCACGCCATCTACCGATTCGGCTCCATCCTTGACGGCCTGGGCCATCACGGCGGTGTTGCCGTAGGCCGAGATGTAGAAGATCACCAGGGTCTTGTCGCGCTGACCGGCCTCGTTGGCGAGGAGCGGGGCGGCGAGCTGGCGGTAGCGGTTCACGTAGCCGCGCGGCGCATCGCGGTGGATGGGGCCGTGGGCCGGGCAGATCAGCTTGAGGTCGAGGGCTTCGATGAAGGGCAGGGCGCTCAGCACGTGCTCCCGGAAGGGCCGCATGATGTGCTGGTAGTAGTACTCAAAGGAAAAGCGGAAGTCGCCGACCTGGTCATTGAACAGGCGCGTGTCGCAGAAATGGCAGCCAAAGATGTCACCGGAGAACAGGATGCCGTCCTCGACGATGTAGGTGCACTGGGTGTCGGGCCAGTGCAGGAAGGGCGTGTGAATGAAGCGCAGCGTACGGTCGCCGAGGCTGACGGTGTCACCCTGGCTGACGGTGGTGAAGTCGAGGGTCTCGCCGTCGTACTTCAGCAGACCCTTGAGCATCAGCGGGGCGCGGTGGGAGATGTACAGCCGCGCCTGGGGCGCCCGGCGCAGCAGTTCGGGCAGCGCGCCGGTGTGGTCGGGCTCCAGATGGTTGAGGACGATGGTGGTGATTTCATCGTAGCGGGTGACTTGTTCGAGCCGCGTGAAGAACTCGTCGGCAAACTCGGCCTTGACGGTGTCGATGATCGCCACCCCTTCACTGCCGCGCACGCAGTAACTGTTGTAGGTGGTGCCGTTGGCGGTCTTGAGGATGATGTCGAAGCTGCGCAGGGTCGGATCAAGGGCTCCGATCCAGTGCACGGCTGGCGCCACCGGAACAGCGTCAAAATCGCCGCCAGGCCGGCGCAGACGGACAGGGGCGGGCGTCATAAAGGGCCTCCGCTGTCACAGGACGGGGTCCCGGGTTTGTGGCTGCAGCCTTCACCGGGCGATGTGCCCAGGAAGCCTTCGACCGGACGACCGAGGGCGGCCGCGATGGCGACAGGATCGAAGCCAAGCAGATGGGCGTTGCCGATGCGGATCAGCGGGCGGCGGATCAGCAGCGGCTCGGCCAGCAGTGCGGTCAGGGCGTCGGCCGGTGAAAGCGCCTCCGGCACGACTTCCCTTGATTTCACCTTGGGTGCGGCCCGGTTGAACCAGGTCGGTGAAGGATGCGGCGCGAGGAAGGCGAGCAGCGCTTCCGCTGTCCAGGGGTGGGTCAGCAGGCTGCGGGTGGCCACATTGCACCCGGCTGCCCGCAGACTCGCCACCTGCGTCGTGTTCGTCGAGCAGCCGGGCTTTTCGAAGAACTCGATGGTCTGCATCGCGCCGCTCCCCGTTCAGGTCTTGGCCGCCGTACCCGCTGCGCTGCCGGCGGCTTCTGCCAGCAGTTGCAAGGGAATGCCGGTCAGCGAGCCAGGTGGGTTGAGGGCGTCACCCAGTTCGTCGACGATGGCCCCTTCGATGGGGCAGATCTCGGCGCATTGGGCGTCGGCGTAGTCTCCGACGCATTCCGTGCACTTGTCCGGGTCAATCTCGAAGTGCGGCGAGGCCGCGAAGATCGCCTTGTTGGGGCACAGGGGCTCGCAGGCCCAGCAATTGACGCACAGGTCGTTGATTTCGAGTGCCATGGTGTCGGCTCCTTGCTTGTCGGATCAGGCTGCGGATTGGGCCGGTACTTCGAGCGGTGCGACCAGCTTGCCGTTGGCGGCCATTTCGGCATACACGGCCATGACCGCGTCCTCGATGCCTTCCATGGCGTGCTCGCCGTTCGGCGCGATGCCTGCTTCTTCGAGCATTCCCCAGGGCTCGTAGCCGATCTTCGAACAGAGGACGACTTCGCAGCCTTCGAGTGCCTTGATGGTCTGCTCCAGCGTGGTTTCAGTGTCCCCGCAGGTGTCGCCGCCGCCGCAGTAAAGATCGGTCTTCCTGTGGCCGACGAAGCGCACACCCTTGTCCGATGCTTCGTAGATCAGGAACTCCTTGGCGTGTCCGAAGTGCTGGTTGATGAGACCGCCACCGCTGGTGGCTACGGCCATCTTCACCGTGCGCAGCGGGGTGTTGACCGCAATGCCACTCATGTCGAGGGCGACCAGCTTCGGTACGGGTGCTTCGGCCTTGGCGTTGCGCTTCTCTTCGAGTTCGGCGGAAATGCGGTCACGCACTTCAGCACGGCGGGCGGCGGCGCCTTCCAGATCGAGCTCGTACTCGGCAATCTTGTCGAGGGTAAACTCGGAGCCCCGGTCTTCACCGAGCAGTCCAACGGCGTCGGCACGGCACTGCCGGCAGTGACGCATCATGTTCATGTCGCCGGCACAGGCATCCTGCAGGGCCTGCAGCTCGTCCTGGGTCGGACTGCGCTGGCCGGTCAGGCCGTAGAACGTGCCATGTTCTGCCTCGGCAATGAGCGGCATCACGTTGTGCAGGAAGGCGCCCTTGGACTTGACCACGCGGCTGACTTCCTTGAGATGCTCGTCATTCACGCCGGGGATCATCACCGAGTTCACCTTGACCAGAATGCCCTTGGCGATGCATGCCTCGAGGCCCTTCTGTTGCTGCTCGATGAGGATCGCGGCGCCTTCGCGGCCCATGATCCGTTTGTTGTTCCAGAAGATCCACGGATAGATCTTGGCGCCCACGTCGGGGTCGACGCAGTTGATGGTGATCGTTACGTGGTCAATGTTGTGCTTGGCTATTTCATCCACCGACTGCGGCAACATCAGGCCGTTGGTGGACACGCACAGCTTGATGTCCGGTGCGTGCTCGCTGAGCATCTGGAACGTGGCAAAAGTACGTTCCGGGTTGGCAAGGGGGTCCCCCGGTCCGGCGATGCCCAGAACGCTCATCTGGGGAATCTCGGAGGCGACTACCAGGGTCTTCTTGGCCGCCTGATCGGGCGTCAGCAGCTCGGACACCACTCCCGGACGGGATTCATTGGCGCAGTCGTACTTGCGGTTGCAGTAGTGGCACTGGATGTTGCAGGCCGGCGCTACCGCAACGTGCATGCGCGCAAAGTGGTGGTGAGCATCCTCCGAATAGCAGGGGTGGTTGAACACCTTCTGGAGGATTTCGTCAGGGATCTGGTTGATCTGGTCCGCGGTAGAGCCGCAGGAGTGCGAACTACAGCCGCCGGCGTCGGAGGCAGAGTTGCTGATGACTGGCAGTTCCATGGTTGGGGTCCCCACTCGGTTCGTTGTGGGAAT
>APMI01010755.1_pt1 | contig 15451 bp, 15 predicted proteins | sample 667938 | NCBI WGS metagenome assembly APMI01 (sample SAMN01084076, study PRJNA167559) | wastewater metagenome | biome: Wastewater | place: Denmark: Ejby Moelle, Odense | collected 2011-11-28 | reverse complement strand
ATCGCCATCGCCAAGCGCATCGAGGAAGGCCTGACCCAGATGATGTCGGCGCTGGCCAGCTTCCCGTGGTCGGTGCAGCTGCTTCTGGAAGAGTACGAACTGCACAAGGCCGGCAAGAAGCGCCTGGCCGACATCGTCGCCGGCTTCAACGACGTCGAGGAACCCGCCGAGGAAATCCCGGTGGCCGAGATCGCCGACGATGCGGCGATCGAAGACGCCGACGACGGCGAAGAGGACGATGTCGCCGGCGGCGACGACAGCGCGCCGACCGGCCCGGACCCGGCCTGCTGGCAGCGAGCTACGTGAAGTTCCAGAAGAACTACGCCAAGCAGGGCGCCGGCAACAAGGCCGCGGCCGCGCTGCGCCAGGAGATGGCCGACCAGTTCATGACCCTGAAGCTGCCGCTGCCGCTGACCGACACCTTGGTCCGCAAGCTGCGCGAAGTGCTGGGCCAGATCAAGGAACACGAGCGCCGCATCCTCGACCTGTCCACCCGCATCGCCCGCATGCCGCGCAAGGATTTCATCCGCGCGTGGGAAGGCAACCAGACCAACCTGGCCTGGGTCGACGAGATGCTCAAGCGCAAGCAGAAGTGGTCGTCGGGCCTGCGCGAAGTGAAGGACCAGATCATCGCCGAGCAGGAAGCGACGATCGCGATCGAGCAGGCGCTGTACCTGGACCTGTCCGACATCAAGGACATCAGCCGCGCGATGGCCTACGGCGAAGCCAAGGCGCGCAAGGCGAAGAAGGAAATGGTCGAGGCCAACCTGCGCCTCGTGATCTCGATCGCCAAGAAGTACACCAACCGCGGCCTGCAGTTCCTCGACCTGATCCAGGAAGGCAACATCGGCCTGATGAAGGCGGTCGACAAGTTCGAATACCGCCGCGGCTACAAGTTCTCGACCTACGCGACGTGGTGGATCCGCCAGGCGATCACCCGCTCGATCGCCGACCAGGCGCGCACCATCCGCATCCCGGTGCACATGATCGAGACGATCAACAAGCTCAACCGCATCAGCCGCCAGATGCTGCAGCAGTACGGCCGCGAGGCGACGCCGGAAGAGCTGGCGAAGGAAATGGACATGCCGGAGGACAAGATCCGGAAGGTCCTGAAGATCGCCAAGGAACCGATCTCGATGGAAACCCCGATCGGCGACGACGAGGACAGCCACCTCGGCGACTTCATCGAGGACACCAATGTCGAGTCCCCGATCGAGACCACCACCAACATCAACCTGCAGGAAACCGTGCGCGACGTGCTGGCCGGCCTCACCCCGCGCGAGGCCAAGGTGTTGCGCATGCGCTTCGGCATCGACATGAACACGGACCACACGCTGGAGGAAGTCGGCAAGCAGTTCGACGTCACCCGCGAACGCATCCGCCAGATCGAAGCCAAGGCCCTGCGCAAGCTGCGCCACCCGAGCCGTTCGGAACAGCTGCGCTCGTTCCTCGACATCGACTGACGCCACGCCGGCGAGATCGTTGCGATCCGACGAAGAGCCCGCCGCAAGGCGGGCTTTTTCGTAGAATGCGGGTCGCGCGGGCCCATAGCTCAACGGTTAGAGCAGGGGACTCATAATCCCTTGGTTCCAGGTTCGAATCCTGGTGGGCCCACCATCGCACCCAAACAAACCGCTCTCGGCGGTTTCGCAAAACTCTCTTAATTTTGCAGGGTTTCGCGCAAATCCCTTGGACTTCGGCACTCCGGCCAATCGCCGGGAATGGCGGAATTTCCGCCAAATTCTTTCTCTCTTTCTCTGTCGCCTTGGACTTCACGAAAGCCAAGTCCAAGCGATCATTTTTCGATTTCCTTGTAGATCAAAGATTTACGCTTGGACTCGGGAGAGCAGTTTTTTGGCCTCGATGCCTATCAAACGCGATGCAAACGCGATTGGGGCAAGTGATGACGGTATCGCAGTCCGTAGCAACCCCACGCAACGAAATCCACTTGATGTGGCTACGGACTTGCTTTCGGATACGTGCATCAACTCGCCGTCGCGCCAGCGGCCTTGTCGTCCGCGATCGCCAGGTTCCAGTGCGCTTCCAGTACGTCCACCAAGCGCTTCTGGCGCTCGGCCAGAAGCGCTGGCGTCCAGTCCTTTTCCGACCTGACCTCCTGAGTCAGCACGAAAGGTGAGGCGGTGCCCCTGCCTTTGAAGTAGACGCCCTTCTTCGTTGTGAAGTCTAGGTTGCTCGCGGACGGGTTCTTTCGGACATGCAGCGGCACAAGATTCGCGAGCCGGTGCGTCCACGAATCGCGCTCGTCCTCGTCCGGAAACCATCTGATCCAGTCGGATCCAGCAGGCGGTGTTTGCGGCAGAACGTGTTCTAGTGACAGGTGGTCGAACGCCTGCTTCTTGCTGCCGTCGCTAACCAAGGCTTCCAGGCGCAGCATGAGCGCCATCCGCGCCCTTGGTAGTTTCCGATAAATGTCACCGTCAAGGGCAGCGATGAACTCACGTTTTTCCCTGTCTGTAAGGTCGAGCGTTTTGAGCGCGGTCAGATCGCCGTCGAATGCCTCCGGCTCGATCTCCTTGGTGAGATCGGCAAAGGTCTCGATGCGCTCATTGACCCCCACCTTGGTGACCAACATGAAATAGGCCAGCCGTTCCAACGCCTTGAAGAACGCCACCAGTAGTTTGGGTTGCTGGCGGAAACGCTTGAAATACACCAGTGCCGGAGGCACCCAGTCCTTGAAGTCCACGCGGTTGAGCCACGACAGGTATTCGTTGATCGTCTCGGCGTGTTCGGTGGCCTCGAAGTCGGCGTCCCAAATGAATCCCCACACCTCCGCGTATGGCTTGACAACTTTGTCGAAGAGATCGATAGGTTTCTTGTACTCGGTGACGTGATCCTGAAATTCCTTGACCAGCGTGGCACGCTGTTTCTGCTTCGCGTAGATCGTGCGAATGTGGACGAACAGATCGCCGAAGGCATCGCGACCAAGCTGGCTTTCGATTTCGCTCCACTTTTTGGAATACGCCCGAGCCTTGTCTTCACCACCAATCCGGCGGATCGAACCGAGCACCTCCGCCTTGATGATGTCGATGGGCGCGAGGTCAAGTCCACGGTTGTTCAGCACAGAGAAGATGCGGTAGGCCGCTTCAAGATCAGGCGTGGAGATGACGACCAGTGAGCAATCGTTGGCAAGAAATTTCCACAAGGCATTGCGATCATCCGGCGACAGCGCACTGGTTCGAGCCAGCAGGAGAGTGGCGTTTTCCCGGTAACGCAGGCGGCTGTCCTCAAGCTTGTTGGTGTTGATCACCAATTTCTCGATGCCACCGGGCTCCTGAACGTATTGACGGAAAAAAACGGCATCTTCCTCACGCGCAGTGAAGCGGTAGCCTGTGGCCTTGCCAAGCATCTCGTCTCCTTCCTCATAGAGGAATGGAGTTACGCTCTTGACGCCTTGAGAGTAGCTGACAGCCTCCCATGCCGCACGCAAAGCAGCAAACAGCATGGTGAGTGTGGTCAGCCGCTGCTGGCCATCGACGACCATTGCACTGGGGTCGCGATCGTTCTTGATGAGGACGATGCTCCCGAGGAAGTATTGGCTGACAGCACCGGAATTGCGCGCGTCCTCCATAGCGGACACCAAATCGTCAAACAGCTCTGTCGCTTGCTCAGTCGTCCAGGCATAGGGGCGCTGGTAGTCCGGAATTTCAAACTGATAGCTGCCTTCAAAGATCTCGCGAATCAATTTGTCATGGGCTTCCAGCGTCTTGGCCATTACGATTTTTCTTCCAATGAGTTGATGTTTGTATGCGAGCCGTACTGAAGTTCGGCTGCGTCGTGATTGATGATGCGACGGCCTGAAAACTATTTCAGTAACCGCCATAAGGCGTGAAGGGCGAGTCCCAATATTCCTTTGCCGGTTGACGGGGCAGGCGGATTGCTCTGCTTCCCGCTGTTTTGCGAAGGGGGGTGCGCAGGACGCGATGGCGTTGTTCTAGACGCCTGTGCCTGCATAGCAGCGAGCACTTGCTGGTTCCCGCTTCTTGGAGGCGCTGTGCGATGAGGCGTGGCAGAGGTGGAGGTGCGGCCGGGCGATGCCCCCATCGTTCGAAGGACGTCGCTATTCTGGCTGCTGGTCGACGAGGTAGTATTTCCACGAAGTCTGAAACGAGCTTCTGTCTCGCTCAGTTGCCTGAGTTGGCTCGGTGCAGAAATGGTGATGGACAGATGCGAATAACCGCCGGATCGCCCTTTACCCGCGCTTACGAATGGCGGTTCCACCAGGCCGGTGACCGACAGCCAGCGCCCCACCCAGGAGTCATCGGGCACATTAGGCTCGATTGCCTTCATGCCGTCTGACCAGATGGAGAGCTTGACCGCATTGCCACGCCAATCCGAAAAGTTCACGAAGATGTAGGGCTTCTTGTTCGCACCCCAGCCGCGGCGAACCGACTGGATCTGTCCGATCAACTCAATGCGACTGCCAACGAGTGCAAGTACTTGAGCATACTTGGTAGCGTCGCAAACAGTGTAAGCACCTTGATAGGCAATCGCGGCTGGCGAAGACTTTGGATTGAAGATGATCGCGCTACCGGTGATACCTTTGCCCTGAAGGAAGTCCGCAAGCGTAGGCACGCTCTGGAAATCACCGGCTGCGACCCGCGCCAGATTCCGGACGTGGGTCGTGACGCCATGTAACTTGGCGACTTCGTTAAAGATGGTGGATCCCCCGGGCGCGAGGAAGTCGTTTCTCCGGAACACGATCGCGCTTGGTTCGGATTGGGACTGCGCCCAGAGGGCCGGCGAACTCGCCAACGCATGAAGCGCGACATCCAGCGTCAGGAAGGAGAACCGATCCAGACGTTCGTTGAAGTCAGTAGCCGAGCGTCGCGGATGTTGAAAATTCAACTGCCCGACCTCGGTCGCCATCGAGCCGCGGAGGGCATCCACGAACATGCCGTCATAGTCGATCAACTGCACGGCGCTGCCGTCCGCGTTCACCATCAGATTCTCGGGCTGGATGTCACCGTGTGCGATCTGGTTCCTTTCCAGAAAGTCCGCGAGCCTAGCCAGTGCCTGCCGCAGGTTCTGCAGTGCTCGCACGTTCCGGTGTTCGCCCTCCAGGAATTCCGCGAGGGTGCGGCCTTGCGCCCACTCCATCTTGACGATGGGGTATGTCGCGCCTTGAATGCGGATGCCGTTCGGGATGAACTCGAAGGGAAGGAAGTATGGGCTGGCCAATTGCCTGAGTCGAGTGGAGATTGCCTGGTAGCGCTGCTCCAGTTCGCGAGACTCCCGATGAAAGCAGCGCAGCGCAAACTTCCTGCCTCCCGCCTCAATGGTGTAGGTCAATGCAAAACCGCCGCAGAGCGCCAAGGGAAGGCCGAGGCCTGTCGTCTTCAACTTCCCCTGCTTCAGGGTGGGATCCAGCAAGACGTACTGCGGTGATTGCAACGCTTCGTTGTATTGCTCGAGTGTTGGATAGGCCATGACTAAGACGAAGCGGTCAGGGTTGCGATGATCAAGGTCGAATCGTCTCTGCGCAGTGCTCCGGATGCACGCTCGGACTCCACCAGTTCCACAAGCTCCGGGATCTCGCGCACCGCATGCAACCGTTCGAGTGCCGTAGCGTCTCCGGCTTCTTCATGACGAAGGAGCCACGCGCCCAAGGCGTCGGTCATGCACATCAGAACACGGTAGCCCTGATCCTCGTATTGCCATGTCGCGTGGATCCATTCATTCGATTCAGAACCATCGCTTCGTTGGTTCAATTCGGGCCGAGTACTGATGAGCGTCGGCTTTTCGCTGAACTGATCGGCATGCGAATAAGGTGTCGTGTGTAGCAGCGCGCCGCCATCGGTCCAAATGGCCAAGCTGTCTCCAAGTGCGGTCACCGTGACTGCGCGCCGATCCGGGTCATCCTGCGCAATCACCATCGTCGCGAAGCTCCCGCGCGCGAATGCCGCGGCCTTCGACCAGGAGAGCGTGTCGGGATTGTGCAGTTGCGCGTATGCATCGACGCACCGGAGCACCGTCTCATCAGAGGGATCGACATCGATGAATCGATCGACCAGCAAATTCGCCCAGCCGCGAGCATCGAACGATTCTGAAGCGCCATCCGACAACACCACACGGCCCCTCTCAGGGGCCGAGCGGAAGGCGTCCTCGTTGTCTTCGGGCGAATCGACGTGCTTGGCCACCGTTCCTGCGAAGAGGATGCGCAAGGTCATCGTTAGCGCAACTGGGCGGCCCGGGTGCCGATGTCGAAGAAATCGACGATTTCGGCGGTTTCTGCGTTGTACATGAAACCTCGCGACTCCATGGTGGCCCGGATGCCCTTCTCCTCGGCCGCCTTCTGCAGGTGCGGAGGTAGGGGGCTGGACATGCGGAACAACAGCTTGGCATAGCTGTCGCCGAGCGCAGCGTCCGACGTGGGGAATTTGACTGGATCGCCACCGAGAACGCTTACGTGCAAGTTGAACAGCAGCACTTGGCCATCGTTGGTTCCAATCTGCTGAAGCTGCAGGGCAAGCGCTTCTGGGTCGCCATCCGTTGATTCGCCATCTGTGACGTGCAGAACGGTTGGCGGGTAGCTGTCAGGATGCGCGTCGCACCAAGCGGCCAGTTGCTCAGCCGCAGTCGTGATTGCATGGCACATCGGAGTACCGCCGCCCGCCTTGGGCTCGAACCAGACCGGGAACTTGATGGCTTGGTTGACGAGACCACCTGCGCCATCATCGATCCGCTTGGTTCGATCCTCGACCCGCAGTGGATGGGCTTCGATATGGGAGATGGGATGCAGGATTGTCGAGGAGAGTGCACCCGACAGGCCATTTTCTGCAGTAGACCCGGAGTAGCCCAGGACCCCGACCTCGAAGTAATCACGAGTTCCTTCGGACTTGGTGCACCGCGTGATCAGCGTCGCCAGCGTGCGGTTCAGGACATCAGCCACGAACTGTGCCTTGGACTTGCCACCGCTCATGGCTTCCTGCATGGATCCGGACTGGTCCACCAGAAACAGAAATGCGGTAGGGCTGGTTCGGCTGATCTCAGCGCTGTAACTCATGTGTTGACCTCGATAGTGAGGGGAATGCGGAAGGGGTAGCGACGTCGAGCGGCCTGACAAGGTGCCGTATCGAAAATTCAGCCTTAGCCGTCTTCGAAAACGTTGGCTTCGATCAAGCCGTTCTCGTCCAGAAGACAGATGATCCTGAACTTCAATTCGAGGTTGAAGCTGTTCTTAGCAGTGAAGGACGAAATCACCCGCGTCCGTCCATTCGGATGCTCGGTGATCGCAAGATCGAGAACGCGCGAGAAGTCGACCGTCGATGGGTGCGTGGCGTTCGCCTTGGCATAGGCCTCGCAGAGGTCTGTCGCATGCATCTGGTCGATGTGCCCTGGCGCCCGGAACGGGGCCGGATCATCGGCGCGCTTCGCATCGAAGTACACGTTGACGGATTCGGCGCCGTCGCCACAATTCACGAAATAGACCGGCTTCTTTTGCGCCTTGCTTTCGGTTTGCGACTTTGCAACGGAGGATGGATAGATCGCGGTCTTGCAGCGGGGGTCCTCGCGGTGAATACGATTGACCGTCTTGACGATCATCTCCTTGACCTTCTTCGTATCCTTGTCCCACTCGAAATCGGCATCGACGAAATCGCGCACCTCGCCGGGTTTCAACGGCGGTGCGAGTGCGCTTCGCTCGACCCAGCCGACCCGTTCCTTCAGCCATTCCGGAGTCGTGATCTGCACGCGAGCCCAGTCGCCGTCGATGCATTGAAGTTCGACGGTCGTCGAGTTGTCGATCGACTGGTAGGAGGTGGTTCCGAGCGCGCGAGTGGCTTTCTCGTTGATGATCTTTTCGCCGTTCGGCGATTTATGGAGGGAATACCCTGCGCTGCCGACGACGCCGACGATCGCGCCGTCCGCCGAAACGCCCTTTTCGCATTGGAACTTCGGAGGGGCTGGAGTTTGTCCTGCCGTCTGTCCGGCGGCGGTCGTGCCAGCTTTCCCGACAGTCGTTTCGTGCGATATCGACAGGCTCATGCCAATAAAGAAGGCGACGAAACCTAGAACGACCTGGGTGACGCCGCTCCTGAGGAACGCGAGCTTGCTGGCCAACCATGCGCCCCCGGCCGGCGCGATGAGGGTACAGCCGGCCAACATGATCAATGCCCCAAGAACATTTCCGGTGAACAGACTGCCTAGTGAAGCCATGCCCAGGAAGATGGCGGTCAGCCAGCGAAGCACGCTCTTGAGGACATCCATCTCTCTTTCCTTGAGGGGCTGACGATGTCGCCAGCTGAACAGGGCGGTATGGGGTTAACTTTGCCACCCTGAAGAGAGGTCGTGCAATGAACATTAAGGGCGCGATGCCAACTCCGATCCGCGTCGAATAGGGGCTTTGGCCTTGTCCGCTTCAGCTATGTGCTTCTATCTATCGATTTCCGGAAATCGATAGGCTGGATAGAGCCGACATGTGAGACGGATCATTCGCAAGCACTTGCTGCAGCGCCTGCTTCGCTTTCGGCTGAGCCGCCACGAGCTTGCCTTGATCAGCGGCTGAGCGGGGCCGGAGGCGGTCGTCTACCGGCCAGACTGATGACGTTCGTCGCACCGACTCCATTCGCGGGCGGCACAGCGCCCTCGACCTCGTCGCCCCACACCATCTCCAGTGCGAGCATCGTCAGGAAATCCCCTGAATCAATCAACCGTCGTGTCTGCTGGGGCCAACAACGCATCCAGTCATTGGCGATCTTCGTCGCCGCAGGCGGGAACGACTCCATCACGATCCGGACGGACGGGGGATATGCCTCAGCATTGTGCAAGTCGCTCATGGGATGCCTCCGGATGCCTTGCCATGGATGCGATTGCGAGGATATCCAGTTCGGCGCACGCCTCGCACGATGACGTCTTTGCACGAAGGAGATGCAGGAAGCTTTAAAGTTGAAAATTCACGCATCAATCTCGATACATGAAGCCGCGCCTTGTACCTGTTGTCTTTGAAGTCCGTCGCCACCTTTCATATCCGCGTCACCAAGCATGCCCCGGACATCACGGAGACACAACGAAACGCGAGCACACCGACGCCACACCCAGCACCGCCGCGCCAAGCAGGACCCACCCGATCCCGATCTTCAGGCGCAGTGTGGCGAACAACGCCGCGGCCGACAGCACGACCATCGGCCACTGCACCGTGTCCCATTGCGGCACCTGAAGGTGCAGGAGGCCGAATTGCACATCACGCATGCGTGCAAACGCCGTGTGCAGGACGAACCACACCGACAGGTTGAGGATCACGCCCACGACCGCAGCGGTAATCGTCGACAGGGCGGCATGCAATGCCCGATGCTGGCGCAGCGCTTCGATCCAGGGCGCGCCGAGGAAGATGAAGAGGAAGCTGGGCACGAACGTCACCCAGGCCGCGAGCAGAGCGCCGGCGAAGCCGGCCACCAGCGGCGACAGGCCCAACGGGTGCTGGAAGGCGGCCTGGAAGGCCACGAAGGGCAGCACCAGAACCAGCGGGCCGGGCGTGGTCTCGGCCAACGCCTGCCCATCGACCATGACACCCGGCGAGAGCCAGTGGTATCCCTCGACCACACGCTGCGCCACATACGCCAGCACGGCATAGGCACCTCCGAAGGTCACGATCGCGGTCTGGCTGAAGAACACGCCCTGCTGCGCCAGGACGCTGTTCGCACCCCACGCACCTGACCTGAGACGAATCATGTAGCCACCCGGCAGGTGAGTTCTCTACCCTCGACAGGCCAAGGAGGACTCGTGAAGAAGCGTTTCACCTACGAGCACGTCATCGCGGTCCTGCGGGAAGCCGAGACCGGGACGGTGCCGATCAAGGCGCTCTGCCGGAAGCACAACATCAGCGAACCGACGTTCTCCCGCTGGCGCAAGCATGCTGAATGCGCTCGAAGCGGGGCAGTGGCGCCCGCCGCGCCCAGCACGCTTGGCGGCGGGGCTGTCGAACAGAGCGCCGTTTTTTTGCAGCCTTCTCTTGCCCGCCACGATTGATCCAAGAAGTGACGCTGGCAGTGGATAGCCCACTGCGGCTTCGCGTCCGAGGGCGTCATCCATTGATGCTGAACATTGAAGTTGGAGCGATGCAGCGCCGAAGTGTGACGATGTAACGTTTTAACGGAATGTTGACAACGGTTGCCGCCCGTCTAGAATCGCCCACCTGTTCAGCTACCAGATGAAGCGTGGATCTGCGGTACGCCGCGTCGACGAAGGGGATCGTCGATACGAAGTCGAGGTTTGCGCTGGAGACGGATCGTGTCCAGCCCGATGAAGTATTTGGATTTGCTCCTGAAAATTCCGCCGGATGAAGTCATGCTCGACTTCCTGGCACAGTGCGGCCTCGTGCTGCGCGACGTCGATGCCGACGACGCGGCCTGCGCGACGCTGCATATCGCGATCGAGATCGAGCGTGCCCCGCTCTCCGTTCGCGACGGCATCCTGGCGGGGCTCCGCCAAGTCGCCCTGCTCGCCGACATGGCGGGGCTGAACGCACTGCGCACGTCGGCGGTCGAAGCACCCGTGGGCATCAATCCCCTGCACCTGCCGGAGGCACCGGCGCAGTGTGCGTTGTGGGTCTACCTGCGCCATCGGGAGATCTTCGATGCGGCTTGCCGCAGGCGAGGACTGTCTACGAATCTCGTCGAGCCGATGCGGCTGGATCACCTGCGCCTGCCACTGCGCCTGCCAGACGACCCATCCGTGGCCAAGGCACGCCTGTGCGAGGTCACCTTGCTGGATGAGGTGAGCGGCGGGGAACTCGTCGTACTGGCGCCGGTCGACGACATGGACGGCGGAGTGCTTCAGCTGCTGTCGGAGTGGATGCCAAACGACAACCCGGCCCGGCAGGAACGCTTCCAAGTGATCGCGGCGAAGATCGACCTGACGTTCCTGCCCGAGTTCGGACAGGCGATCGGCCGTTCGGCGACACTCGTCCTGAAGCGACGCGGCGTCAGCAACCTGGCCGATTTCGACGCCGGCCTGCGCACAAGACTCGAATCCTGGCTGGCGCGCTGGCGCCCGGCCGCCTGATCTCTACCGAAGATCGGTTAACGACCTGCGACGCCCCACGGGCGTGACTCTCATGGAATTCCTGATGTGGTTGGCCTCCTGCTTTGAGCAGGGGCGGACGGCCGTTGCGTCGACGCTGGCCGATGCGGCATTGCGTCGACGACTCGAACGCTTGCGACAGATGGGGGCGCTGGCCCCGGTGCGCGCGCGGGCGGTCATTTGCCCGAAATGCGAAGCACACAGCGTGCATGTGATCGACGTGGACATGGCCGCGTGCAGGGACTGCGGCCCGGTCGCGTTGACGGCGGAAGACCTGCAGCGGCTCGCGCCGGATGGCGACTGGCTGCGCCGACGCATGGCGCAGGCACTGGGCCTGGCGGGCGAGTCGGCATGGACGATCGTTCCCGGCAAGGTCTGGCGCCTCGGCGATGTCGGCCATGGCGACAGGCGCCATCGGATCCTGTTCGGCCAGCAATTGGGCGACGTCATGACCCTGCGCGTGCTGCAATCGGCGTGGCCGAGCTACGTGGGCGAGATTCCCACGATTCTGGTGACGACCACGCCAGCGGAGCGCGTCTACCTGCCGGGCATCCTGGTGCGACTCGTCCCGTTGGCAACCGCCTTCCGCGTACGCGGCAACGGGCTGGTGGCCGACGAGGCGGTGTGGTCCGGGATGCTGCGGTCCACGCAGCCGATCACCGCGACCGACACGCGTGTCGGCCCGTTCGCACACGACTACCGCCACATCCTGCTCCCGGGCGAATCCATCCCCATCCCGCTCACATCCGCGCAGTCGGCCTTGTTGCGCGTGCTGTGGGAACAGCGGGGCGCGCCGATCCATCGCGAGTTGCTCATTGCGCTGGCCAAGCTCGATCTGGACAAGCCGGTGCAGGCCTTCCCGCGCCCCAAATACCCTGACGCGAATCGGGCGTATCGGACGTTCGTGCGCTCGAACCGGCAGGGCATGTACTGGTGGACACCTGACGCGTTCCCGGATGAGCGGTGATCCTGGTTCAGCCTGCACTGGCCGAAGCGACAATGGTTTTCGTGTCCGGGCCGGGCGCTATCACCTGACCACCCCGGACAGCGCAGGCAGGGGAATCCCCTGCCTGCGCGTTGTTCCTGCTTCCGACGAGATTGACGAACACGTCGTGGTCAGTCCTCGGGAGACCAAGTATCGAACTCGGAACCATCAGGAAAATAGTCTCCTTCCACAAACTCGATGCGCACACTGTCGATGGTGTATGTGTTCCTGCCGAACGATGTTCCTTCCATATAGACATGAACGAGACCGAATTCCTCCCCTGCCGTCGAGTACTCGTCGGAGAGTCTGATCTGTAGTCGGCCGTCCACAACCCCGCTGGAGCCGAACGGAAACGTCAACGGCGCCAGGTGCTCTGCCACCATCTCGGCTATGCCTTCCGACCAGCCTTCGCTGATTGCGTCCCTGTATCTGATCTTGGGGTCATCAACCACGCCTGCCATGACGGGGTCGGCCAGTACGATTGCACTGGCATGATCCTTCAAGGCCCTGTTTTCGCAGGACATGCCCATCGGCCTAAGAAAGATGAGTCTCGATGTGCTTACCAATTCGAGGCATTCGGAAACGATACGTGCAACGGAATACGCCGCGTTTTTCTGCTCCTTTTCGTCGCCAGGGCGGGGCGCCTTTCTTCCGCCGATTCCCGACAGCAATTCTTTCGCGCGATCCGTCGCCCGTTCCATGTCCAGACTGACAACAACGGGAATTGCACCTGCCGGTATGGGGTGCTGCGAGGTTTCGGCAAGAAAACCCGCATTCGAGCGATACCCGCAGAGGGCCGCGATGATTTCGTGGATGTGCCCCGATCCGACGTCGTAGCCGCTTTCGATCAGGCGCTTTTTTGCCGCGTATGCGGCTGACTTGAATGACGTGCCATTCATTGCATGTTCTCCTGGTTGGGCTGAAAGGGCGAGTGAGCGCTTAAGCCCTTTCAGTCCGGTGTCCCGGAGAACGCATGAAAGGCGGTGCGAGTGGGAAATCTGCCGTTTTTGAGTCGCTCACAACTCGGGCTGGCGCCAGAGGCGAACATAGCTCATGACGCTCAGGGATGGCAACCGCAGGCCGGCGGGATCTGTCGGTGGGTGCCGCTTCGTCCGGTGACCGCAGGCGGCGACTGAGGGAGGGGCACACCTCCGACGGCGTCATCTGGCCCGAACGGTGCCGCCCGCTCCGTTATGGCCCTTGTGCCGTACTCCCGCTGTTGGATGGGTGGAAAGAAAATTCCTCGTTTTCCACCCGTCCTTCCACCTGTCTTCCACCCGTCCGATGAATACTGTGTCTCTCGCCCGCTGCAACCGCAGCACGACGAGAAGCAAGACATGCAAGACCGCACCTCTGCGCAGGGCGTCTCCGACGAGCCCCGCGCCTTCGATGAGAACCAACTCGCCCGCCGCTGGGACATCTCCCATCGCACGCTGCAGCAATGGCGGCGAATGGGGATCGGCCCCGTCTACCTGAAGCTCGGCAATCGTGTCAGCTACCGCCGCGAGGACGTCGAAGCCTACGAACGCCAGGCGCTGCGTCGCGGCACCAGCGAACGCGCGTTCGCGTGAGGACGACGACCATGACCGACCTCACCCTCCTGCCGGCGGAACTCGCCGAACTGTCCGTCGCCCAGTTGGCGGCGCTCTCCCCCCAACAGAAGATCCTGCTCGCCCGGCAACTGGAGCAGGCCGGCGAGTGGCTCAAGCAGGTCAAGGCCCGCTTCGATGCCGCGCTGGAGCAGACCTATGGCGACCGCATCCGCGCCGCGCGCAGCGATGGCGGCAAGGACTTCGGCGTCGTCCACGTCGCCGACGGCGAGGTGCGCCTGAGCGTGGACGTCTCCAAGCGCGTGACCTGGGACCAGGCGCAACTGGCCACGATCGCCAAGCGCATCGACGCCGCGGGCGAGTCCGTCGAGGAATTCATCGACGTGAGCTACAGCATTGCCGAGTCGCGTTTCAACAACTGGCCGACGACGCTGCGCACGCAGTTCGAGGCCGCACGCACCGTGAAACCCGGCAAGCCGACGTACCGGCTGACCCCGAGTGAGGAGGCCTGACATGACGCTCCCCATCATCGGCGCCGACCAGCGCATGTCTGAACGTCGCGGCGTGAAGGGCGTGCTGATCGGCAAATCCGGCATCGGCAAGACCTCGCAGTTGTGGACGCTCGACGCGGGCTCGACCCTGTTCCTCGATCTGGAGGCGGGCGATCTCGCGGTCGAGGACTGGGCCGGCGACAGCCTGCGCCCGCGTACCTGGAGCGAGTGCCGCGATCTGGCGGTGTTCATCGGTGGCCCGAACCCGGCGCTGCGTGACGACCAGGCCTACAGCCAGGCGCACTACGACGCGGCCTGCGCGCGCTACGGCGATCCGGCGCAGCTCGCCAAGTACCACACGCTGTTCGTCGACTCGATCACTGTCGCCGGTCGGCTGTGCCTGCAGTGGAGCAAGGGCCAGCCGCAGGCGTACTCCGACAAGACCGGCAAGCCGGACATGCGCGGCGCCTATGGCCTCATGGGTCAGGAAATGATCGCGTGGCTCACGCACCTGCAGCACACCCGCGGCAAGAGCGTGTGGTTCGTCGGCATCCTCGAAGAGAAGATCGACGACTTCGGCCGCCGCATCCTGCAGTTGCAGATCGACGGCAGCAAGACCGGGCTCGAGCTGCCGGGTATCGTCGATGAAGTCGTCACGATGACCGAGATTCCCGCCGACGACGGCAGTGCCTACCGCGCCTTCGTCTGCCACACCCTCAATCCGTGGGGTGTGCCGGCCAAGGATCGCTCCGGCCGGCTCGACCTGATCGAAGAACCCCACCTCGGTCGCCTGATGCAGAAGATCGCCGGCAGCGCGCGCCCCGCGCTCGAACGGCTCGACTTCACGCGCCCCGCGACCACGACCACCCCTTCGCACGTGCCGGCCATCGCCGCGCAGGAGACCCCATGACCGTCTGGAACGATTTCAACGACGCGGAACAGCAGCAGAGCTTCGACCTCATCCCCAAGGGCACCATCGCCTGGGTGCGGATGACGATCAAGCCCGGCGGCTACAACGACCCGCAGCAGGGCTGGACCGGTGGCTGGGCGACGCGCAGCGACGAGACCGGCGCGATCTACCTGGCCTGCGAGTTCGTAGTGCTGGAAGGCCCGTTCGCCAAGCGCAAGCTGTGGTCGAACATCGGCCTCTACAGCCCGAAGGGACCGACCTGGACCGGCATGGGCCGCAGCTTCCTGCGCGCACTGCTCAACTCCGCCCGCAACGTCCACGCCGACGACAACTCGCCGCAGGCCGCGGCGGCGCGTCGGATCCAGGGCTTCCAGGACCTGGAGGGCATCGAGTTCGTCGCGAAGATCGATGTCGAACGCGACGGTCGCGGCGATCCGCGCAACATCATCAAGCAGGCGGTGGAGCCGGGCCAGTCCGA
>APMI01019861.1_pt1 | contig 15454 bp, 13 predicted proteins | sample 667938 | NCBI WGS metagenome assembly APMI01 (sample SAMN01084076, study PRJNA167559) | wastewater metagenome | biome: Wastewater | place: Denmark: Ejby Moelle, Odense | collected 2011-11-28 | reverse complement strand
TCAAATTGTTTCTGATAAGTGACGTTTCCAAAATCAATACTTGTTAAACGATAAATCAGTGGCTTTATTTTCATTAGCAGTAAATTTTCACTTTGATTAATTGTCATAATGAATGAAATTTTACCATCTTTGGCAAGGGATTGTTTAGCTACATTTATTGCTTTGACTTGATCAGGCATCAGCATGAATGAAAAACTGAAGAAAATCATGTTGAATTTACTCTTTAAGTTATCACCGATGTTGTAGAAGTTCATTTCGTATATGCTCACAGTTTTATCGTCAGCAAAGCGTTTCTGTGACTGAAGAGTGTATGCGTGGTTCATATCGACACCTACAATTTTATCGTACGACTGCTTTAGCTGTGAGACAATCGCCTGAAGTGGAGCGCCGGTACCGGATCCAACATCCAGAAATGAACCGCCGAGCTTAGACATATGGTTCATCATGATGACGTGAGCTGTAATCGTGAGGAATCGACTGATGACCATATCGTAAAGGAAGGCCGCCAGTTTCTTGACAAGGTGCGTTATGAATGCCATTGATTGTTGTATACTATAATATAGACTCTATATTTAGCCTTAATAATTTGTGTACTGTTAATAAAATCAGACTTATCTAAACTCTGGCTGATTTGTTCCTGCAAGCAACCTTTGCCAAGTTCTACTCTTGATATCGACTCTTCCCTGCTTTCCAAAAAGTTGGCTGACAGGGATCATTGCGACACAGTTGTTGACGTGTCCTGACATGAAGCCCGTGAATCCTGCCATTCCACCGTGAACAGCTGCTGCGGCTAATTGTGCGCACATCCTTACATCAAGACTGTTGGCAGGTACTGTCCTTATCATATAAGTTGGATCAATGTATTTTAAAGTTGCTTTCAAGCCTTTAGTACTACAATATTTGACAATTTCGTCTTTTAAGAATGCACCAATATCCTAAATAACATTAATTTTACTGAAAGTTTTTTATTACCTGATTCGTCAACGGTAACCATTTCTTTGAGGGAAGAAAGATCTTGAACTCCAGTACCCGCTCCCTCAGCAACAACAATTACCATATGTCCTTTTCTTTTGAGCTCAACGAACACATACTCTAAAAGTCCATGTTAACCATAAATATCTTATTTAAATAATTTGTACTGAATTTGGCTTATGGAATGAGACAGACGTCTACATCTCTACTAGCATTTGTGGCTTACATGGCAATGAAACCAGCATCTCGTCCCATTAATCTGACAAGACCAATACCATGTTCAACTCCGACACTTTCTACATAAGCGGATCTGATTGCCCGAATACTCTCTGACACCGAAGTTTCGAAACCAAATGATTTATCGATGATTGGAATATCGTTATCTATTGTTTTAGGAATACCAATAAGTGCAATTTCAAGTTTTCTCTTCTTTATTTCCTCATGTAAAACATGTACTCCCCTTTGTGTACCGTCACCTCCGATGATGTAAAGCTGATTAATTCCGCGTTAAAGTAGAGACTTTATCATAAGGTTGGCATCGAACCCGCCTCGACTGCTGCCTAACATGGATCCGCCGAGAAACTGCAAATTTTTAATACGGTTATGATCTAGGAGCGACCACTGATCTGAATACAATCCCTGAAACCCGAAGTGCACGCCCCACACTTCTGCCACTCCGTAATGGATGTTAAGATTGATATACAGCTCCCGGATGACAACGTTCAAACCGGGACACAGACCTCCGCATGTAATAATTGCAGCCTTCACGTTTGATGGCTTAAAGTAGAGGTACTTGCGAGGGCCTGCCAGCAACCATTAAGTGGGAGTGCTGAGCTCATGAGTAGACGAGTATGCGTTCCTTGTCAACACGTACGAGCCCTTGTACACGAAAGACTCTCTGGGAAGCAAGCCCTGCCCACCGAAATTGACACCCTTCTCGTAGTTAAGCATCAGGGGATTGAGGATACATGGAATTTGCTTGAGTTTCTGCATAATAGTTAAGTTACGAGTTCATCGATCAAGTGAGGAACCAACTGAATTCTTGAGGTCTGACCGCACAGGTACTGAACTTAATCGATGAGCGAGTTCTCTGATTAAAATATCTCAGGCGGAATAATCAAGAGATTCTTTCTTTCTACACGTAAATAAAGTAATACTGATTTATTTGAATCTTTTGTTGCGGACCTGAACAAGCTCATCCTGCAATTGTTTGTAATCGTTTTTCTCTTCTTTTTTAGTGCGAGTGAGCAACAGAATTTGTACGGCAAGAGCAGTTACTCCTACTATGCCTAGTTCCTTTTTGTGCTAGGACGCCCAATCGATCAGCTTATCCATATCGAATCTTTATTATTGTAATTACAGACTCAAGTGCTATAAACTGTGTCATACGCAGATAATCAAGTAACAATTTTAATTAAAATGAAGCAGTCATATTATATTTTATATGGAGTTGATACTCGGTCCCGCCAACGTCGAAACCTTTCTGCTTAAGCTCATCGTCAGCTACCTTAAATTAGAGGAGAGAAGCAAAATAAAAGTTATTGCTTTGTCTGATGTACGCGATCCATCATCATCTAGGCTGCCACCAAGGCTGTCGAATTGGGAAACCTTAAAATCAATGTGCCTAGTCTAGTCACTGCGAAAGGAGAAGTACTAACGGAAGCTTTCCAAATTGCAAAAGAGCTGTTGTCGTTACAGCCCATGTGGGGAGAATTCTTCATGGGTGCCACTTAATAATAAAAGAATCAAATTTCAAGCATTAAGACTCACTTGAAAGAAGGGAAATAACTACGCAAAGTAAAAATATTTTTACCAGTAGTATTTGCAGAAGCACTTATAAACTCGTACGTTTTTTGTCGGCAATCACTTGACATTTGCAGACTTGTTCATGTTTACTCAGCTGTACTAAAATGTAGTGGAGATGAATGACGAGCAGAAGAACCAGTACAACAATCTTTTCCGTTGGTACAAGCACGTGCAGAACTTGCCCGAAATCAAGACCTTCTTATAGTCTCAAAACCGATTGATAGTTTCAGATCCAGAACAGAAGCTTGCATTTTTATAAGTCAAGAAGAAGAAAAAGAAAGATTAATGATCTGATATATACTTAAAAATAATACAATTGTGGCCAACAACAGCACATAATGCAAATTAGAATACGATTCTATTATTTTTCTATGATCAGTTCTGTTTGAGATAAGCGATCAGGTTGGCCCTGTCTGCCTCTCCGGGTAATCCTGCAAAAGACATCTTGTTGCCGGGAATGTGTTTTCCGGGGTTAGCCAAATACAAGAACAAGTGTTTATCAGTCCAAGTGATGCCGGAGCCCTTCATAGCCTTACTGTAGGGGAAGTTGGTCCTCTCACCTGCTACAGTGCCAACAACGCCTCCTAAAGTTGGAGCAGCTGCATTCTTGCTATCACCCTAAGATTTAGTAATGATGTACAGCCATAGCGTGACAGGTTGCGCAAAGCTCATCGAAAATAGCCTTGCCTCCCTTGGGGTCTCCTTCGGGGACGACCACATCAGGTTCCTTGATTTACTTCTTCTTCTTTCCTCCCATAAATAAAAATATATATCAACTCGATAATTTTGAATGCTACAAATATTGTATTAAATTAAATCAATAAAAGTAGTACATTTGCTAGTCAGAAAAACCAGATTAAGCTATCCACATATTTCAACCTCAAAAAATATTTATATTCGACATTTTACTCAATCTACTTTAGGGGTCAAATTTATGCATTATATTAGATATTATTATGAGTCTAGGGTACACTAGCAATCCTTGTGCTCTATCGGTTGATCGAGCATGGGGAAATACGAACCTGCAAGGACATCGTAAAGGACTTTACACTGAAATTTTCTTCATGTTCTTTCTGTACTTTGCCAGCCAGATTCTGCATACTTTTAGATACAAAAACGCGAGCTCATCACGTCGAACCTCTATCCAGCACTCTTTAGTACCTGCTCGCATCAGCGAGCCTAGCGAATAGCAGACCTGTACTTCGAATAGCATTTAGAGTAAAAAGATGAACGACCTGACCTGCCTTGGCACTAAAAACGATGGAACAGAAACTTTTCACACATGTTTTCAGCTCATGCAGTCGCACTTGGTATGGTTATACTCTTCTCGCCTTTGCCTGGAGCTCTAATAGTGGCTTATTTGCATTTACTAGCATTTTTCATGTACTGTTTTGCGGAGTTCAAGACCATAGTCATGCTTACCAAAATAATGAAAGTAGTGATGGACATGCTCAACATTACCCTATTAATCATCGGAGCAGCTGGGATTAACTACGCTCAGTATTGTAGAAATGACGCTGGATATTATGTGTGCTGCAACACACTTTGATCTCATATTCGCCTTACTGCTTCCAGTTAATAATCATAACAATTATCCATACAAATCAAGAAGCCCATGGGTTGGCTGGCCGAGTCGCTATGATTTAGTTAGAACCACAGCTTGCACACTTATTATTCACTGCATGATCGATAGCACTAAATGCATTATATTTGTACCTCAACTGATTTTTTGGTGACACCAAGGTCTTTTTTGAGTACTCGCTGTATCTTTTATCGATATCGCTTGCAACAATGTGAAATTTCTATAAGTTCTCAATTTTTTTCTAAGTTAGCTGCACATCACCACTACTGAACACTCTCAAAAAACGAGAATTTCGTCGTGAACTAGTTGAACTAGCTTTACTAAGGGTTAAAGGATTTTATTTTAAAGTCTTTGTTTTGGCTTCGTTGTTTTAGACCAGTTGATTGTTATCAGTACCTTGATTGACGTTTTGTTTACTAGAGATTGGTTTCTGTTGCAATCCGTATTAAAGGAATGGCTGCTCAATTGGAGCCACTTCTTTCCGATAACTTTAGCGGAATAAATAAGAAGCTCGAGGGTTATCAAAGCTGACCAGGCTTTTACCTCTTTCCCGAGTTCTATCCATCGTCATTTGAGAATTTTTATCGATTTCACTTGCTTCAGGATTTTTTACTGGCGTCTTCATTAAATAATCATTTTGTTAACCATTGCGTTCACTCGTGATTTGATAAACTGTTTTCTAAATGGTGGCTTTATTTCTTCTTTAAAATTATTGCTGACTGATAGCTGGACTTTCCCGAACGCAGGTATCGATGACTACAAAATTTACGTTCTGTATTTTCGACAAGTCCTTGGTTGGAACAAGAGGTTAATTAGATGGTATAAGAATAACATTGGCCTGAGTAAAACAAAAAGTACTAATTTTTCAGCCACAGGAGCGGGGATGTCCCATCTCATTTTGGAAACATGTGAACCCTAATAATTATACAAACTGGACGATCGCACTTGAGTTGCTGCTTTATTTTTATTAATGCTGGCTTCTCTAATTGCATGACGAAGAGGTTCGTATAGTTGATCGGTTCGCGAGTTGAGACTATGGTCCAATATTCGACTCCTTCTTATATACGGATCCATAAAATAAAAATTAACAGCTGCTAAATAAAATTATGCTAGTCATTGTTAATAATTTCAATTGAATTTCTTCATTAAACTCACATTATAGGATGGCTAATGAATTGAGGAAATTTATATATTGAAAATATGTTTGCGTAATAACTCTCATAATATATAAATAGTAACCTTTCGTCAGAAAATGGATGCGAAGGATTTCGAAGGAGTTCAAAAGTGGAAATTTTTGATCCCCGGCATGTACGTAATGAGCTGGCTTCTTATGATTTTCGGACCCTTGTTCTTCCCTTATGGATACCAAATATACTGCATCATAATCATTGTATACTCTCTCCTAAAGACCCTAGGGTTAACATTTGGGTCTCTCGTGGCTTTAATACTACTGAAGAAAACGATAAAGCAGCTTAGCAAGTCAAATGATGAAGAGGGTAACAACTCTGAAAATCGTGTAATTTCTACCGAGGATCAATACTACCACACAATAATTATCCCCAGCTATAAATAAGATGAGGATGTTCTACTCGAAACATTTAGCATTTTGGCCAGAAGCCCCAGAGCTAAATCTCAGTTTATAGTGGTCTTAGCCATGTAGGCTCATTAGAAGGGTTGCGCAGAAAAAGCTAAAAAATTGATCGAAGCTTCAAAAGCCAACTTCAGATACATGACTTTTTCTGAACATGTAGTCAGAGAAGGATAGGCAAAAGGCAAGGCCTCTAATGTTTCATGGTGTGTTGAGCATCTGGAATAAATGATCGCGTAAAAACTGATGATTTCAATGGACAAGGTGTTACTTACTATAATCGATGCCGACTCGTGGGCCCCTATGTAGTTCTTCTAGAAAATTTAAATTGAGCTACAGGAAAGGCCGGAAATTAAAGATCGATGTATGTTCTCGGCTCCACAAATATACACTCGAAACCACCTATAAGTGCCTGTGTTTAATCGAATCTATGACCAGATGCACAGTCTAGTACACCTCGCAAACATGGTGGCTGTTTATTTCGCATTTCCACTTTCAAACTATACCATCAGTTACAACTGTGCCAAAAGAATAGGGTGGTGGGATACCTGCCCTGATGCTATTGGTGAAGATTTCCACACCTGTCAAAAGTGTTATTGGAAGACCAAAAATTAATCTTTTGTTACCGTACCCATCTTTGTACCCTTCAATCAAGTTTCTCTATCGACTGGAGAAGGATATATAAGTGATATTAAGGCTCGATTTTGGCAAGCTTAGAGACATACCCTAGGTGTTTCCGACGTCGCCTACAGCTGGCATATGCTTTTCTCAACTCGGTTCATGCCTAGAAACTTCATACTGACTCTTCTGGTGACTGAGGTGTTCGCAATGGCAGCCGTTATTCCATGGGCTCTACTAGCACTGGGTATTCAATACAAACTGGTCAATAACCCAGCCATTCACTTCTTCGACATGTGGATCATCGATTTGCTGTTGAATGCAACTCCTGTCTTCACAGTGAGCTCCTACTTATTCTATGAGTGGTGGAAGCGTGTATCTAATAGTGAAATTTATCATCAGGAAAATGACAAGTGGTGGCGGGTATTGGAATACCCTATCCTATTTATGGTAGCGCTTTTTGGTTTCAGCTTACCTTCATTCCTTCTCGCCTCATTTGCAGTGCTTTGCACCACAACAGAATACAAAGTGGCCGAAAAACATATTGATAAAAATAAAGCTTTAGGAGGTCAACCTGCGATCTAGCACCAGGCTAATCAAAGTTAACCACAAAGCTAAGCGGATTCCATTGAAATTAAAACTGATTCCAATTAGAGTGACGCAGGCAAGAAGTAAAATTTCAATAAAATCAATAATAAATAAGGTGGATTGTCTCGGGCAGGATCAATGTAAAGTGAACTTGAGTTAAAGAAGACTTCAATATGAGCATTTTAATGATTAAATATTATCTATTTTCTTGCTCTCTCTATTTCATTATATTATACAAAGTTGAACAAATCAAGAAGGATGCAATCCGACATATCGATAACAATAAAATAACAGAGGAAGACACGCAAAGGCTGGCTAGGGTACAAAGTGAAGCAAATTCACCTCCGTGATGATATTCCTTGTGGGCTCTAGTATTGTCATCAGCACAACAACCCATACATTGCGTTCCAGAACGAGCAGAGCGGTTAAGAGAATACTTTGTTTTTCATGGATGCCGATACCATCATTTAGCAGACAGATATCGTGTACAACTGCACCGAGATAAAAAATTTATGCTTTCTGCAGTCTCAAATTGAGAAAATTAAGAAAAAGTAAGCTGTATTTTATAATTAGGAGTCTTAATAAGTACAATGCATTCAAGAGTCATCTAGAAGTTGAAGCAGTTGGAGAAAGCGATGATAAATAATTATAATAAAGCGATTTCAATAAAAGAAATTATTGGATTTTCGCTGATGTCTACAGTCGACCTGTAAATGAGATAGTCACACGTAAACTGGAAATAGCTGATGGACACACATAGCAATAAAAATAATGGATTGTTCTTTAGAGTTGTGCAGAGTGGTACCAAAATCATATTGAGGCTAATAAGCTCAATATTAAAGTAGTTATTTTAACAACGAACGAAACACGTATCAAGAACAAGAAATCAGTGCAAGGAATTCATATAGTCTCTCTGATTGAGTTTTTGAAACAAAGAAACTCGAATCTTTTAGATTTTATCGGATTTAATTAAATCGAGAGTTAAATGGAGCAATAAAATATTTTTGAAGAGCATATATAACCTAAAATAGCTTTAAAGAAAGTCAAATAAGGCAAGCTTTTTGAAGGAAAATACATGGCTGAGAAGAGTTATTTTAAGGTAGGCAAAACTATGTACAAAATTAAGCTTGAAAATAATAGAGCAATGTTCGGCGATGTTGTAGCTGTCTAAATTGGATCAATTGATCAGTGGGAAAAAAGAACAGCGAAGTCAGTGCCAGAAGACGATGAAAATTAAGCTGCCATTAACATCGGAGATGAAGTCGATGCTGAAGAAGCTGATGAACAATCAATAAAGAGCTTAGTAAAAATGTTGTAATCAAATACAAACTTATTACCAAAGGGCAAAGTTAAATCAATATTGAAGAGAAATATTAAAGACTATTGTGGTAGTGTAGACACAGGAAGACTAATAAAATAATCTCACAATGGTTGGAAGATGTTTGAATTTAAACCAGCTGATGATAGATTTCCCTCGTTCTTTATCAGAACATACAACGTATTATCTCACCTTAATATAGGTAAAATCAGTAGAAGGCAAAAGAATTCAAGTAGCTTATGATTCTTGGCCAACTAAATCATTATATCCTCTCTGCCATTTCGTGAAAGTTATTGGAAACATCGGAGATAGTCGAGCCGAAGGAGACGTTATATTATTAGAACACAATGTTGAGATAAAATAATTTTCACGTAAAGCATATGAGTGTTTACCTAAGGACGGAGCCGGCTTTGTCATTCCAAAATAATAGTAGGCTTATCGTCTTGATTTACGAGGTTTAGATGTTGTAAGTATTGACCCACCTGGTTGTAAAGATATCGATGATGCCCTACATTGTGTACGTCTACCGAATGGAAACTTATAAATTGGTGTCCACATTGCAGATGTTAGCTATTATGTACGTCCAGATTCAGCACTTGACTTATAAGCGCGAAATCGATGCACAACTGTATATCTTGTCGATAGAAGAACTGATATGTTACCTAAACTGTTAACATAAAATCTATGCTCTCTCCGTGCTGAAGTTGATCGACTAGCATTTTCAACTATTTGGGAAGTCGACGAAAACGCAAACATAATAAAAACTAAATACTGCAAAACAATAATTAGATCTAAGAAAGCATTCACGTATATGCAGGCACAAGAGCTGATGGACTCAGACTCTACATCAAGCATAGCTGAATCAGTGCGCAATCTCAATAAAATCGCTAAAAAGTTAAAACAAAAGAGACTTAATGACGGTGCACTAACTTTGGCCTCTACGCAAGTCAAGATAACTTTTGAAGAATAAACGCACAATGCAACTGATGTGCAACTTTATCAGATGGTCGAGACCAATTATTTAATCGAAGAGTTTATGTTACTGTCTAACATAGCAGTCGCTGAAAAAATATATGAAAGGTTTCCATCTATTAGTATTTTGAGAAGACATACACCTCCTAAAATAGGTGAACTGTAACTACTGAAGGAGATTCTATCGTTGTATAATTTCTAGTTAAAGTACGAAACATCGAAAGCTCTAGCAGCATCTCTTGATAAAGTGCAAAAGAAAGATGACCCATTTTTCAACAAACTGATAAGAATATTGACTACGAGATGCATGAATGAGGCCACGTACTTCTGTTCTGCTGATTTCGATCCGCAATAATTCTTCCATTACGGTTTGGCTGCTCCATTTTACACCCACTTCACTTCACCAATCCGTCGATACGCAGATATCCTAGTGCATAGACTGCTGGCTGCTGCTATAGATTTGTAACCTCTGCCTAATTTCATGAGTAAGTGTAGATTAACATAGTAAATAAGATAAAGATGACCAAAATATGCTAGAAGATGAACATGCGAAATAGAATGGCAAGATATGCATCAAGAGCCTCAAGTGACTACCACACATATCAGTTTTTCAAGTAGAAGCAAGACCAGAAGCAAAAGGCAGTGATCACATCCATTTCTTAGACTTCACTAACAATTATGCTTATTCAGTTCGGGTTAGAGTGCAAGTACGAACTCAGCAAAAATGATGCCGAGGCTACAATAAATCTGAACAAAGGACAAGGAGTCTTTAATAGATGCAGTATTAAGGGAATATAAAGAATGCTATTCGATAACATAGAGGTGACTCTCAGGGTAGAGATGCAAGGGTTCCACAAAAAGATAATGATCAGTATACTTTGATATAATTTGATATAATTTGTAGACATGAATTGTGAACAGTCTTAGTATATTAAGAATATAATTGGTAATGCTGCAAGATTCAGAAATTTACATCAATGCACCCGATGGTTTCGACGCCCGTAACTGTTTCATAATTCAGCCATGTTCACCTGGAATCCTGATAGAACTAGTCACAAATTGATGTTGAGTGATGAAAATCTTAAGTGCTAATCGAAGGATGGAAATGGGTTTAAGACTACGCTAGGGTCATAAATTTTCACATAAGGAGGCAGATACTACTTCTAAATATTTATCAATAAGGGACAGCTTCTGAAAATGGGAGTCAGCAGACCAGACGTATCATTGGACAATGCATTCTGTGATACGCTCAGCGGCTGGGGAATCTACAACGGAGAACTTCGCCACAACAGTAATTCAACGGGAGCTAAGTATGGGACTCAATTGAAGGAAGGCGACATCATCGGAATAGCTCTGGACATGGTAGAGGGCACATTAGTGTATTATAGAAATGGTGAAAGTTGGGGTATTGCTTACAAGGATCCTGATCTCAAAACGGGGGAACTTGTTGCTGCGGTCTCGCCAATTTACGCCAGTGATGTGTTCACTTTACGCACCATGATTAAATAGGACTGATTTTATCTTAAGTCTGTAAGTTTTTGATTATACATACGTTGGAGCGAGCTCTCTTTTTATATTATAGCTAGTAACATAAATCTATGCTTAATAATAAGGGAAATCATAGATTCCTTTATAAACTAAAAATATAATATTTCATATATATTACAATCAAAATGTTGATAAATTGGGTACAAAGTGATGAAACGGGATCAAATTTAAATGAAAAGGTGTTAGATTGCATTATATATTAATGACGCACTTTCATGGTAATATTTGAAGTTGTTATAATTAATTAGTACAACAAGATGACCGATATGAGCGCATAGACAGCCAACACGATGTCAACTTCTGTAAAACTAGACAGATCCGTTTACGTATACTACAGCCCTAAGCCTACCATTAGGGTGAACCTCAAGTTCTCAAAAGAGGAAGTGGGCGAGATGAGCCTACTCGATCTCGTTCAGAAATCGATACGAACTCTCAATGAATAGTACAATTTACCAATCAATATGTCCCGGTCAGCATACAGCGTGTTTCCTGCCAACAAAACGGGCTCGAAACGATAGGGCTACCCCTAACTGGACACCAAGTTGCCAGTCTGCAAAATCAACATGAGGAGATTCTACTTAGAAGAGGTCAACAAAGCATTCTCCCTCATCAGTACGGAGTTCAATCTTGAGAGAAAGTATGGATTATAAAAGAAAGTATCAAGTGATGTCGTAGGATGCTGCTCTATCTTTAAGTTCTCGAAATCTTGAACTCACCTTTCAATTAAATTTTCATATGATTTTGTTACTAACTTAATTTACCAATCTATATTAAAATTATGTATTAATAAATATGTCAGAAAATAGATACCTAAATAGATGTAAATACTTTTGAAACATTTGCAATAATATAAATCAAAGCCTTTTAAATTAATTTTTTGGATTTATGAAAAGACGAATATATGCTAATATGTGGAATTTATGAGTATTCTATAAATCAAAAGTCAATTTTCTGATTCTATTGTTTTATTCAAACAGCCCTACGGAATATTACAATCCACAGTGACGAAAATATTTTGAAACTTCGCAGTTTTATTGGATTTTATGGGAAATAAGAGGAATTATTATTATAACATTCATCTAACCTATGATATCACAATTTGTATGCCTGTCGTTGCTCGTCCATTTGAGAATCGTTATTTCTGTGTGCGTCACCGAGGTCATAAATACTTCGGTCAACTACTCCCCAAATGGAGATTTTGAAACTCCATACCTAGGGCCCAACTCTTGGCGATTTACAACACAGCCCCTCAATGGTTGGATTTCGGCCAAGAGCGAACAAGGCACTGGAAGCATATACAACTCAGCTTGGGGATCCAGCACGCAAGTGATTGAATTAGACACAGACGCCAATGAAAATTATTCGCAAAATTTAACTTTAGTAGCGGGTTCATTTTCAATAAAGCTAAGCCACGCAGCCCGCCAGAGTGGAGCACTTACAACCAGCGGCATGATTATCAAATGGAACGGGGCTGTACTTCTTAACTTACAGGCCTCAGTTGACAAAAACATTCACACGATTAGCTACACAGTTACAGCGGTTGCGGGAGTGAATGTTCTTGAGATAATAGGAGCAGGCAAATCAGATGGAATAGGTATGACAGTTGACAATATTTTACTTAACAAAATGGACAGCACGCAGAGATCAATGGTTGGTGGACAGTGTGTGTGTGCGGCAGGATACTTTGATGACAAAGTGAACACAGCCTGTCAACCATGTACTTCACAAATGGTAGGATGCAGTTCATGCGGTCTCGCTCCTATATCAAATACATTTTACTGTACTACTTGTATCCCAGGCTACTATAAAACATTAATGAGTCCATGCACTTTATGTTCAAGTCGTGTTTCTGGCTGTCTGACATGTAGCATCAGTTTTAGTGGATTCACATGCAACTCTTGCGATTTAGCTAATGGTTACTTCGTAGACCCAGCCAATAGCAGCCAGTGCATATCATGTCCAGTAGCGAACTGTCTTACTTGTGCCACAGTCTCGACATGCTCAGTGTGCAACCAGACCGCAAATTACTATCTCAACAATTCAACACTGCAGTGTGACCCATGTACAATCCATGGGTGCAGCAGTTGCGATGTTACGCAGACAGTCTGCTTTTTGTGTGATGCTACTGGGAACTTTACTCTCTTTGGTGTTGTTTGTATTTGTGACCCTGGCTACTTTGACGATGGAGTCAACAAAAACTGTCAAACTTGTGTCAGTCGAGATGCCAACTGTCTCACTTGTGACTATGGAGTCAGCAATGGAGGACCTGGATGTTTGACCTGTGCAGATGGATATTTTGTTCTTCTTGGAGTCTGTAAACCCTGTAGTTCTGTAAGTACCGGGTGTCTAAATTGTAGTACGGACGGGCAAGATTGCTTAACTTGTGATCAGGCCAATAAATATTTTCTTGATGACTATATGAACCCTTCATTGTCTAGTAGCACAAACTATTGTATATTGTGCAATCTAAATTAATGTATTTTGTGCTCATCTCCTCAAAACTGCTCATTGTGTAACGTACTCGATAACTTCTTTCTAAATTTGACTACTTCCACTTGCGAAATTTGCAATATCACAGGTTGTTAAATATGCAGCAGCCTATACTAATGTGCTATATGCAATAACTCATTAGGTTATTACTTCTCAGATCCCAATGCGACTTAGTGCATGTTTTGTAATAGTTCGCTTAATTATTTTCCCACTGCTCTTGATTACTGTTAATTATGTACTCCGGCAAACTGCACTATATGTACAAATCTTACTGCTTGTTCAGTGTGTGACACTACTTTCTATCTTAATATTAGCACTCAACTGTGCGACCCCTGCACTATGCCTGGCTGCATTGACTGCAGATCGGACATAAACTGCAGTGTATGTAACTCATCAGCTGGATACATTCTCGACTCTTCGTTTCAGTGCTAAATCCCGGCCCCAACTCCAAGTCCTAGTCCGGCCATTAATAATAATACATCATTGGACAACTGTTTGAGATGCAGTTGTGAAGCCAATGTGAATATTACTAGTTCCAATGTCCCCTCTATTCATTATAGCGAAAGCGAATGCAGTACTAAGAAATCGCTTGACACTTTGGCACTCTCAGTTGGCATCACCAGCTACGCCATCATGATTGTCTCTTTAGCCAGCGTCAAAATTGTGGGACTTGAGCTTTTCGGAGTACTGCAGCTGGCTTACTTCAATCTGGCCGACAACGACTATGTAAACCTGTATTTGAGCCCATTTTTAGACTGGCGTTACCTAAATGGATACAACTTAGATTTGAAGACGGGAAAATTAGTTCCAAATAATGTCAAAGCTATTGGATATAATGCTGAATTCATCGCCAACATTAACATTATGTTTCTAATCTTGGTTGGACAATTGATGGTTTCTACAATATTGTTTTTACTATCTTCGAAAATACCCGTTTTGTCCACTGTCAACAGGTTCCTCTTCCAGCAGGTCTTTCTGACCATCTTCCTGTTCAACAGCTTCAACATCGCCTTCTCGGCCGGCCTGCACTTCAAGTACGCCACGCCCGACAACTCGCAGTACTACGAGATCAGCACTCTCGCCGCTGTCCTCGGTCTCGCCATGTACGTCGGAGTGCTGGTCATGCTACAGACGGCCAGCCAGAACGGCTTCGGCGAGTTCAAGCAGAAGTTCAAGGACACCTTCGTCTGCCGGCTCTACGTCTTCATCTCGGTGCTGTACCGCATGGGACTGGGCCTCTACATGGCCATCGGCAACGACTCCATGACCAGCACGCTCTTCATGGTGGGCATTTCGCTGGGGTACATCCTGTTCAACATCGTGAACCTGCCCTTCAGCGACTTCTACCAGAACTACCGCGCCAACCTGTGCCACGTGACGCAGCTGGCGGTGCTGATGGTGACCAACTACTACCGCAGCATGAAGGCCAACGACCGGCTGGAGAGCAAGGCCCGCATCTTCACGCCCGCCAAGATATAGATCGCGCTCATTCTGGGCTGCGTGGCGGTGTCGGCCGTGTGTCTCGCGTACGAGATCTACCTGGCCATCAAAAACCGCTTGACGATGAATAAGATCAATACTAACAGTAAAAATACTGAATGCAATCAATAAAATTCGCTGGCAAATTTAAACAACGGGCAATTGACTATGTTTAGTGAAAACTGATGATTATTAATTCTTACATCTATTTAGTCTTATATCAATATTGTTACTTTATTGTTTTTGTACATATTTTATATTAGACTGTACAATAAATTATTTTGACTCTAAAATAATTGCCAAAGATTACAATCCTCTAAACCTTTCCTATAACATCAGATAATAATAAATAATGAAACGTTAATAAGATACCAGTTTATTGTAAATCAATGGGTTTAGGATAAATGGTTAAAATAAAGTTAGATTTCGTAATTGTTAAATTAAATTGAAATCGCAAATATAAACCCATTAGAACAATAGAAAACTATGCGAA
>APMI01004542.1_pt1 | contig 15458 bp, 14 predicted proteins | sample 667938 | NCBI WGS metagenome assembly APMI01 (sample SAMN01084076, study PRJNA167559) | wastewater metagenome | biome: Wastewater | place: Denmark: Ejby Moelle, Odense | collected 2011-11-28 | reverse complement strand
TAACCGATACGATTTGCTACAGCAATAGCATCTTCCAATGATTCCACGGCCTGCGAAACAGGCGTTTTAACTTCTATCTCATTTAGTTTTTTTACGAAGAGGTCACGGTCTTCCGTGATCATGATCGCCTCAACGGTAGTTCCTAAAACTTTCACACCATATTTATCTAAAGTTCCGTTCAGGTACAACTCAGTACCGCAATTCAAGGCGGTTTGCCCGCCAAAGGCAAGCAGGATGCCGTCCGGTTTTTCTTTCTGAATCACTTTTTCAACAAACTCCGGCGTAATGGGAAGAAAATAAACTTTATCTGCCACGCCTTCCGAAGTTTGAATAGTAGCAATATTAGGATTGATAAGAACAGTGCTGATGCCTTCTTCCCGCAAAGCCTTTAATGCCTGCGAACCTGAATAATCAAACTCTCCTGCCTGCCCAATTTTTAAAGCTCCTGAGCCTAAGAGCAAAACTTTTTTAACTGAATGATCCATTATAAAATTTTATTTAGGTCTGTAGTTGATTGAAGCGCCTGAAAGGCGCGTAAAGAAAAGCAAAATAATACTTATATTATCAAAAGTTTTAGACAACTTATTGATAGCCGCTCTCCTATTGGCATTCATTGGCCAAAAGAATTTATATTGTATTTACAATGGCTCACTTGCGGCAAACCAGCCCGAAACCCCTAAAAATATTATTCAAAATAAAACATGAACAATAAAGATCATTATTTATACAACTCCCTGCCAGCCCGCAGGATCTTCACGCCATTTTAATAGGTGTGTTGCATCGCTTTCATCTATCAAAGCCTTGCTGATAGCTAATTCTATTAAAACAGGATAGCTCGTCAGCGATTTATACTTCAAATTTCTTTCTTCAAAATTTTTTGCAGCTACTGGAAAATCATAAGTAAAAATAGATACCATTCCCGCAATTTCCACACCCGCATTAATCAGCGCATCAACAGCCTGGAGACTGCTTTTGCCCGTACTTACAAGATCTTCCACCACTATGGCCTTACTCCCTTTTTCAATACGACCTTCTATCTGGTTACCCAAACCATGTTCTTTTGGTTTAGGTCTTACATAGGCAAATGGCAGTTTCAATTGGTCCGCAGCCATCGTACCCCAGGGAATACCGGCTGTTGCTACGCCCGCTATCATTTCCGCATCACTGAATTCCTCAAAAATAACATTACATAATTCGCTTTTTATAAAATCGCGAATAAAAGGATAAGATAATACACTGCGGTTATCGCAATAAATAGGGCTTTTCCAGCCACTGGCCCAGGTAAAGGGTTGACGAGGACTTAGCTTTACTGCATTTACCTGTAATAATTTTTCGGCAATTACTTTTGCATCATTCATAATACCAGCTTACATTTAGGTCACAAATTAAGTTCATCCAAATTAATAAAACTAATATTATGCAGTATAAAATTTATATTAATAATAAACCGTTGTATTTATGTAATGAGCTGGATGACACATTGAGCCAACTCCTGCACAGACCGGATAATATTTTTATTGATGAACTGGATACCCATACTATAAAATCCATGTTAAAGGAATTAAGTCTGCCGGAAATAAAAAGCGGCATATTTTACCACAATGACATTGAAACATTGAAAAAAGCTTTTTTTAAAAAATTTGAAATTATTAAAGCCGCTGGCGGATGTGTAACAAATGAGAAGGATGATATATTATTAATTTTCAGACGTGGCTTTTGGGATATGCCTAAAGGTAAATTAGACGAAGGCGAATCTATTGAAGAATGTGCTGTAAGAGAAGTAAGGGAAGAAACAGGTTTGCAGCACATTCAATTACAAAACCTGCTTACCATTACTTATCATACTTATGAACAGGGCACACATCATATACTAAAAGAATCGCACTGGTTTGCCATGCAGGCTAAAGGTAACGAACTGCTCATCCCTCAAACAGAGGAAGATATTACGGAAATAAAATGGGTGGCTAAAAATGATTTGCCTGATTATGAAACCAGGGCTTACCCTTCAATTGTTGATGTACTGAACAGAGCTGCGCAGGCATTTAAAGGTAAAAAAAATGAATAATGCTTAAATAATATTCAGCTAATTCTTTCTTGCCAGGCTAAACTGCAGGCCATATTATTTATTAAAAAATGGCACCGCTGTTTCTGTAACACAAAATATGCAACTGATATTGATTATCTTGCAAGCGATAAAACCACTTAATTATTATTTAAATTAAATTATGAAAAAATTTATAGTGACTGCAATTAGTGTATTTGCAATTGTTACAATCGCCAATGCACAGCGCGGCTTTACAGCTGAAAATAAAGTTATAGTTGGCCATAGCTGGACAGTGGGTAATACTACCGTTGAAAAAAAAGTTTTTCACCCCTATGTGCAGGTGGGCCGTAGCGGCATTTTTAACTTTTCGCCTAATGTAGCAGTTGGCCTGGGAACTTATTTTAGCACAGAAGGACTATCCTTTAAAGACAGTGCTTATAATATTAATGGAGAACGTTTTTCTTATAAGGGAGAGTTGAGAACTAATTATATAAGAATCCCGCTGATGGCTGCTTTTACATTTGGCAATGCCCGTAACTGTATCCGGCCAAGAGTGAGCGTAGGCCCAACTATTGGCTTTCTTGTAGGTGGCAAAACGCTCATAAATACTTCCGGTGCACTAAGTGGCCATAAAACATTAAAAACCCTGAGTACTACTATTGATGCCGGCGTAAACGCTGCTGTGGGCATCAGTGTCAGGCTGTTTGACGGCGTATGGGTTAATCATGATATTAATTATTATCATGGAATTATAGAAAATGAATACAACAAAAGCGTAATCAACGGGCCCAATTTTACGCATAGAAATATCGGGCTGAGCATGGGAATGGTTGTTGATTATAACGCCATGAACCAATGGAAAAACAAAATGCATGGCGGAAAGAAAGGCTGGCGCCGTTAATATTTCTGCTTACGTAAAACAAACAAAGGTTGCGGCTTACATTAATTTTACTTTATGCCAATAAAAAATTGGGCAATAACTGTATTATTTTTTTTCAGTGCAAAAGCTAATGCCCAGTTGATAAAAATAGTATCCGCCGGAACTAATACAAGCTTACGGGGGATAAGCATATCCGGTAAAACTGTTTGGGTAAGTGGCAGTAACGGTACAGTTGGTAAATCCATAGACGGGAACAGCTGGCAATGGTTACAGGTAGCCGGCTTTGAAAAAACTGATTTCCGGGATATTGAAGCTTTTGATAATAATACCGCTATTATTATGGGTATTGCATCGCCAGCGTATATTTTAAAAACGCACGATGGCGGAAATAGCTGGCGTATTGTCTATAAAAACACAAATCCATCCATGTTTTTGGATGCTATGGATTTTAAGAATAAAAGAAAAGGAGTTGTAATCGGCGATCCGCTTAATAACCGCTTTTTTATTGCAAAAACAAAAAACCAGGGCCATTCCTGGCAGGAAGAAACCGGTCAATATTTACCACAAGCTGAAAGCGGTGAAGCTTTTTTTGCAGCCAGCGGAAGCAATATTGTTTTACATAAAAACAAAATCTACGCTGTTAGTGGTGGCACATCTTCGCGGTTATTTATTGGGAACAAAAGCCGCCAACTTCCAATGATGCAGGGAACAGCAACAAGCGGTGCCAACGCAATTGCAGTCAACAAACATATTATCGCTATAGCGGGTGGAGATTTCACAAAACCTGACCGCACTGACAGTATATTTATTATTAGCACAAACAAGGGTAAAAGCTGGTATAGGCCAGATATCCCGCCCGGCGGTTACAGAAGCAGCATTTGTTTTATCTCTGAAAAAAACTGGATCACTTGTGGCATTAATGGTGTGGACATTTCTTACGATAGCGGTAAAACCTGGAAAAACATTAGTCAAACCGGATTTAACAGTTGCGCCTATAGTAAAAAGCACAGGGCTGTATATTTTGCCGGAAATAATGGAAAGGTGGGGAAACTGATCTTATAAAATCATTTCCCCAGCCTTTACATTTAAAATCATAGGCCTGGTAGTGTTTTGGATGGGATAGCATAATGAGATACTTTATCTCTTATACGTAATGATTGCTTTCTGGTACAAATATGGCTTATGTTTATATATTGAATCAACGTGAAAACCACCTTTTTTATACGGGAAATTTCCCGTATTGCAGAACGGGGAAAAGTTCCATATTGCACCATTATTAATCACTAAAAATTAAACCATGAGCAACCATTGCAAAATTGAATTTTACTTTAAGAAAAAAGATATTGAAAAGTTGTTGGCAAAAAATCCTGAAGCAAAAGGAATTATTATCAGGCAGGAAATTAAACCGCGAAAGACAGCTGATAAAAAAAGTTATGTAAATGTAACAACCATTACAGCTTATACTGCTATCAAAACCGAAACTTTAAGAACAGATGCAGTAGATGATGAAGTATATGGTTGCCCTATCCCTCCCGGCTGCATTGATGACGATACCATGGATGAATTTTAGGCTCTGTTTTTTTAGACCTGTACAAAAAGTATATCATCTTTGAATAAAATTAGCAGCATATTGTTCTATTTTGATGTTGTGGGACCTTTGATGGCATTAACAATATTGCTTGCCAGGCGGCATGTGATTTCAAAGGAGCTCAGGCTTATTCTTGCCTTTTGTATGGTGCAATTCCTTTGCAATCTATTATCAAGTTTTGAAATATTTACTATCAATGGATCTAATTATTGGGTTTATAAACTCAATACAATACTTTCCTTTACAGTCATTTTAATTTTGTTTGGAAAATATCTTATACCGTTAAAAAGATCAATTGTTATAATATTTGTAAGTGTATTGCTTGTATTAAATATTTTTGCTGTTATTGCAGGCGACGGTATATCTGCATACAACAGTAATAGTGCTGCTTTGAGCAGTTTTGTAATTGTAAGTTTTTGCCTGTATTATTTTTATCATAGTCTTATTCGTTCATCGCCGGAAGAGAGTATTCCTTCCACTGCTATGTTTTGGTGCATCGTAGGGTTATTTACATATTATACCGGTGCTTTCTTTATATTTATATCCTATAAATATTTAATAGAAACTGACCCACGCACAGTAAGCACTTTATGGAAATTTCATAACTTGTTACTGTTCATTTGTTGCAGTTACATCAGCTATGGTATCTTATGCAAAGATTATCAAACGACATAGTAATTATTTTAGGCGCATCAGTTTTTTTATTATTGATCACGCTGTTTATAGTGTTTTTATTAATGGCATATAAGAAAAGAGATTATTCCCATTTAAAAGAAAAAAGAAAATTGGCGGAGGATTTTACCAACCAATTATTACAATCTCAAATTGAAGTTCAGGAACAAACTTTTCAACAGATTGGAAAAGAGCTGCATGACAACGTAGGCCAGTTGCTCAGTACTTCAAGAATGCTGATTGGCCTTACCGAAAGAAGCCTGGCACATACGCCCGACACGCTTTCCACAGCAAACGCTACCTTAGGCCAGGCCATTAGTGAATTGAGATCACTCTCCAAATCATTAGATAAAGAGTGGCTGGAACAGTTTAATTTTATACAAAACCTGAAAACAGAAATTGAAAGAATAAATGCCGGTGATAAAATAAAAGCCACACTCCATTGCAATGAAGAACTCAATCTGCCGGCTAACAAAAGAATTATCCTTTTCAGAATTGTACAGGAAGCTATACAGAATGCTGTAAAGCACGGAAATTGCCGGAATGTAACTATTTTGATAGAGAATAAAAGCCCTATGCTGGCAATTACGGTGAAGGATGACGGCATAGGCTTTAACATTAATGATACCAATAAAGGCATGGGCCTGTTAAATATTCAACACCGTACCGCCATATTGGAAGGTAGTTTACGGTTTGAATCAACCGAAGGTAGCGGCACAGCAATTTTTATTACAATACCTCAAAAATAGAGCCTTATGAAAACAACAGTAGGACTGGTAGACGATCATCAATTATTCTTAAAATCACTAAGTTTAATGCTTGAGAGTTTTAAAACTTACGAAGTGGTATTAGAAGCCTCCAACGGCAAAGACCTGCAGGAAAAACTGAAAGCCAGGAAAACGGTGCCCGATATTATGCTAATTGATGTAAATATGCCGGTAATGAACGGTGTGGAAACGGCTGCCTGGCTTTCGGAGAATTATCCGGGTATAAAACTCGTGGCACTTTCTATGAACGCTGATGATAATGCTATAGTATCTATGTTTAAAGCGGGTTGCTGTGCTTATCTTTTAAAAGACACTCACCCTACTGAACTGGAGAAAGCACTGGATGAGGTAAGCAAAAAAGGATTCTACAATGCCGATGCAGGCAATATCAATTTCCGCCGCATTTTAATGAAAGCAGATGATAAGGAGGAACTATTGCTTAGTGCTAAAGAGAAAATTTTTTTACAATATGCCTGCAGCGAACTTACCTATAAACAAATAGCCGCCGAAATGAATCTGAGCGAGCGCACTATTGACGGCTACCGCGAAAGTCTTTTTAAAAAAATGAATGTTCAAAGCCGCGTAGGCCTGTGCTTGGAAGCGCTGAGGAAAGAGTTGGTGAAATTGTAGTGAACATTGACAGGTTTTAACCACAGCATGACTCTTGAATTTCTCCTTCTTTTTACAAGCAGAAACCTACAGCTGCTAAACACACAACTGCCATAGTAGCGCCCTCCTATTTGGAATATAAAAAACTATTCAGTAGTAGCACCGTCAAAATATTCTTTCAAACCTTCGGCTTTTTCTTTTGTTAAAGCCACGATACCATCTTTGTGGTTTGGCTGGGCATAAATGGTATAAAGTTTCAGTTCTTCTGTTTTACTGTTATTGATAACATTATGTTCAGCATGAGACGGAATAATCATTGCACTTCCGTCTTTTATTGCATGCTTTTTACCATCAATAATAAAAATGCCTTTTCCTTTTTCTATACGGAAAAACTGGTCGCTGGCATGACGCTCCATGCCAATATCTTCACCTGGTTTCAGGCTCATTAATACCAGCTGCAAATAATGGCTGGTGTAAACAACTTTACGAAAATTCTTATTGGCAATTGTGCTTTCTTCAATAGCTGAAGTATAACCTTTCATAGCAAAATTATTTTAGTACTTTATTATGGAATCAAATTTACTTTATTCACACGAAACAAAAATCTCCCTTGCCTAATCTTTACCTGATCTTAAGCTGGTATTAAGCCAGGAAAAAGCTATAAATTCTCAAACAAAGAAATACTCCGGTTCAAAAAGCAGCTGCTCATGTCTTAGTTTTTTGTATTTTAAGAGATACATGACTCATCCTCCATGTTCTTTCTGGATTATTATTAAAAAAGAAAAACCTGCTGCCAACAATTAAACCAACTATTGGTAGTGAATATTTTTATAAAAATGCTTTGAGTCGGTACAAATATTATTTTTGTCCGACTGAAAATTTGTTTTATTAAAACAAACAGATACTTTAGTTGCTCAGGATGAAATGTAACGTGATAGAACATAAAACTACGGATACATACACCTGGTACAATCTGGCCCTTTATAAAAAATAGTAAAGAACTAAGCGAATGAAAAAAACAGAAAACCAGGCGTTGGTTATATTTGGCGCATCGGGAGATTTAACTTACAGGAAACTTGTTCCGGCAGTTTTTGATTTATTTATGAACGAATCACTACCTGCCGGGTATGCAATATTGGGCGTAAGCCGCTCCAGGCTTACGGATGCAGCTTTTCGTAATAAAATGAAAAAAGGTATTCGTGAATTTGCACATTATAAAAAAACGGATGCGAAAACAATAAATGAATTTTTGTCTAAGTTATTTTATTTAAGTATTGACACAGATAAAAGCGAAGGCTATGCATTGGTAAAGGAGAAATTAGATGAGTTGAACGAAAAGTTCAATCTTCATGACAATTATATATTTTATCTTTCCACGCCGCCGGCGCTTTATTCTTTAATACCAAAATATTTGTATGAGCAGGGGCTCAATTTGCAGGAAAAAGGTTTTAGGCGCATCATTATAGAAAAACCTTTTGGCCACGATCTGGCCTCGGCAAAAAAACTCAATTTGCAATTATTGGATTTTTTAGAAGAGGAGCAAATTTATCGTATCGACCATTATTTAGGGAAAGAAACCGTTCAAAACCTTATGGTTACCCGCTTTGCCAACGGCATTTACGAACCGCTTTGGAACCGTAATTATATACAACATGTTGAAATTACGGCGGCGGAAGATGTGGGTATGGAAAATCGCGGCAGCTTTTATGACCAGGCCGGCGCGCTGCGCGATATGGTACAAAATCACCTGCTGCAGGTAATGTCTTTGGTAGCAATGGAACCGCCTAATAAAATAACTGCGGAAGATATACGCTACGAAAAAATGAAAGTCTTTCAGGCCTTGCGCCCCTTTAATGAAGAAGATTTAAAAAACAACCTTATCCGCGGGCAGTATATGCAGGCAACTATAAAAGGCAAAACTTATAACGGATACCGCGATGAAGAAAATGTGCCGAAAAACTCTCGTACCGAAACCTATGTTGCCATGAAATGTTTTATAGATAACTGGCGCTGGCAGGGCGTTCCCTTTTACATTCGCACAGGAAAAAGATTGCCCACACGCGTTACAGAAGTAGTGATACATTTCAGGCCATCTCCGCAGCCCTTGTTTGAATCTTCAGGCATTCAACCGGATAACCAGCTGATCCTTCGTATTCAGCCCGATGAAGGCATTCTGCTAAAAACCGCCATGAAAGTGCCCGGCAGAGGTTATACCGTAAAAACGGTAAATATGGATTTTCATTATTCTGATTTTACGGACCATTATATTCCCAGTGCTTATGAACGGCTGATCCTTGATTGCATGACAGGCGAAAACACCCTGTATATGCAAGGTGCGGCGGCGGAACAAACCTGGAAATTTGTTCAGCCTATATTGGATTATTGGGAAACAAATGCAGATGCGCCATTGATTGGTTATTCCGCCGGTTCCTGGGGGCCGGATAATGCAGATGATCTTATTGAAGGCGAAGAAAACAGGTGGCGCTATCCCTGCAAAAACCTGGCAGATGATGGCATATATTGCGTATTATAATTTATTGGAGGCGCCTTTTACTAAAGCAACTATTTTTACAAATACACAATAAAAAACCTGATTTTAAAACCAATTTTGTTGTTGTGAGATGGTAACTTTACTTCGTTTATGAATTGTTTAATTGTTGATGATAATAAAATTGCCCGCACCACTTTAAGCCAGTTGGCAACACACGTAAAAGATTTACATGTTGTAAAAGAATGTGCCGATGCTTTTGAAGCCTATAACGCCTTGCAGGAAAGTTATGTTGATATTATTTTCCTGGATATTGAAATGAAAGGTATGACAGGCCTTGAACTCACTAAAAATTTGGGAGATAAAAGGCCGGTAATTATTTTCATCTCATCAAAAAAAGAATATGCGGCGGATGCTTTTGAACTGAATGTTGCCGATTATATTGTAAAACCGATAATGCCGGCGCGCTTCATTCAGGCGGTAGATAAAGCAAGAGAAATTTGGCAAAGCAAAGCGCAGGAAACAAAAATACAGGATGATGAATTTATTTTCATTCGTGATTCAAATATTGTAAAACGGCTGAAATTTGCAGACATCCTCTTTGCAGAAGCAATGGGCGACTATGTAAAACTGCATACTCCCAAAAAATTCTTTGCTGTTCATAATAGCCTTAAAGATGTGGAAGAACGCCTGCCGGCATCAAAATTCATAAGGGTACACCGGTCATATATTGTAGCGGTAGATAAAATAGATAGTGTGGAACAGGGTGTTTTAATTGTAGATGGAAAACCTGTACCGGTGGCCGATGCCTACCGCAATGGCCTAAATAAAAGGCTGAATGTTTTATAGCAATAATAACTGATTTCGGTTTCTGTAAAACCGGCTAAATGCCATCCAGCCCGGCTCCTGTAATTTCCTTTTGATAATTTCACCGACCTTTCCTGCCTTTTCAGCGATTGTTTATACTTATAAAAAGCTATGCCGGTTAGTTTTGTTACTAACTTATCAGCCGGATTTTGAACTTCAGAAAAATAATAATATTAATCTTTTCATCAGTATTGTTAATAATATTGATCTACCTGCTTTTTTATGAAATATATCTTTACAAAAGCATACCTGCAATATCTTTTTTATCTATCATCTTAATTGCAGATATTCTTTTGTTCTTACGCACTTTTTTAAACTTAACAGCTAATAATGACGATACCTAACATCGTTTTATCTTTCAGTATAACTTTGACCTGTAATATTGAATGATAATTTTATGGGCCGCTATTTCAGGTACATACTGGTTGCTATATTTATAATTGCCATTACGGTTATTGTATTTCTGCAATTCAACTCAAACCAAAGCATTAATCAACTTATTAATGGCAACCAGGATTTGATGGAATCCCTTACACTAAAAAGTAAACTGGAACAGCTGCAGGAAAATATGCTTGTAGTAGATGCTGCAATCAAAACGCTTGTGATCAGAGGAAAAAGTGGCGACTCCTATAATATATATTTTCGAAATGAACTCAACAGTATAAAAAAAACCCACAATTTGCTTGATTCGCTGCAGAACAATAAACTCATTTCCGAGGCAGTAAATGAGCTGCAGGATCTTGTAGATAAAAAAGTGGCATTTAATAAACAGGTTTGGGACACGCTTCAGTTACAAGGTAAAGCAAAAGCAGAAGACCTGATCAGTACGGGATATGGAAGTGCTTTATCAGATTCAATTAAAACTGTGGCCGTAAAAATTGACCATATACATGAAACAAGTGTCACAAAATTAATTAACAAAGCCAACCAGGATGGTAACCGTGCAAAAGCATTTGGTACCATCCTGGCATTGATTGCAGCCATCGCCTCCATTTTCGCTTTCGGCTATATTTCTTATAAAATGATAGAACAGCAACGCCTTATTCAAAAGCTGAATATCTCAGAATTAAAAGCAAGAGAATCTGCACTGATAAAAGAAAATTTTCTGGCCAATATGAGTCATGAAATACGCACTCCGCTAAATGCTATCATTGGCTTTACCGGTTTACTTCATAAAAAACAATTAGACCCTGAATCTGAAAAATATGTAGGATTTATAAATAAAGCCGGCGACAACCTATTGCAGATTGTGAATGATATTCTTGATCTCTCAAAAATTGAAGCCGGAATGATGCGTATAGAATCCAGGCTCTTTTCAATCAGGGAAGTGGTTCATAATATCGAAGGGATTTATAAACCAAAAGCGCAGGAAAAACAGCTTGGCTTTTTTGTAGCCATCGATGAAACCTTACCTGATATTATTAAAGGTGATGATATAAGATTCAGCCAGGTATTAGTGAATTTGATTGGTAATTCTTTAAAATTCACACATGAAGGAAAAATTTCCATCACCATTCAAAAAGAAGCTGAAACAGCCGAATGGCTTACAGCCAACATCATTGTAAGCGATACCGGTATTGGCATTAAACAAAGTGAAATAGCTGCCGTTTTTGAGCGCTTTCATCAGGCAGATGAAGCTGTAACCCGCAGGTATGGCGGCACAGGTCTCGGTCTTTCTATTGTAAGAGATTTAGTGAGCTTATTAAAAGGTACTATAAAAGTAGAAAGCGAGGAAGGAAAGGGCACTGCGTTTAATTTGAAAATTCCTTTTAAAAAGCCGGCAAATAATGAAGAACGCCATATACCTGCTGATGCGACAAAACATAATATTAAGACAGATCACCTGCCTAAAATACTCGTGGTAGAAGATAATGAAATTAATCAGTCTTTAATGATGCATTTATTAAACGCCTGGAATATAAAATTTGATATGGCTGGAAACGGCGCCGAAGCAATAGCTAATATAAAAACAAATACCTACAGCATTGTTCTTATGGATATTCAAATGCCGGAAATGGATGGTTATAGCACAACCCAGATCATCAGAAATGAAATCCAATCAAATATACCCATTATAGCTATGACGGCGCATGCTTTACCTGGCGAAAAAGAAAAATGCCTGCAGATGGGAATGAATGAATATATTTCAAAACCCATAGAAGAACAAAAACTAAGAAATATGCTGACGCAATTTTTATCAGAAAATATAAAAATACATGCGCCTCAAATTGAAATTAATGAACAACAGCAAAATAACAATTTCAAATTTATTGATCTTGAATATCTTAAAAAAATAAGCCTGGGTAATAAAGAATATGAAAAAACAGTAACGGCACAGTTTATTGAAATATTACCCGATGAATTAGATGAACTTGAAAAAGCCCGGCAAAAAAATAACATACAGGAACTGCGCCAAATAGCACATGACCTTAAAACCACCGTTTCTATAATGGGAATTAACGATCTGTTAAAAAAACAGCTTGATGCACTGGAATACGAAGATCTGTCTAAACTTCAATTTGAAGAAATTTTCCATTCGCTTAAAGCTATTTGCCAATCGGCCGTAAAAGAAGCAAAATTATTTTACGATGAATTGTAAAAGGATGGTGTTTATGTTGTCTTCGCATTTCATTTTTTCTTTTTCAGCGATAGTTTTTGCCTTTTCAGCTATTGCCCCATTTTTTAAGACCGCTTACAAAATACTTTTACATCAGCAATAAAAAATTGTCTTTTTAAAAAATCAAAAAATTAAACACAATGAAAAAAATTTTACTCGCAGTAATGGCATTCCTGGCCTTCAACATTGCTTCATTTGCACAAGCAGCTCCTGCCACTAAAAAAGAACCGGCAAAAATGCAGGTAGTTAAAAAAACAGAAACGAAAAAAGAAGCTAAGGTTGTAAGCATGACCCCCGCAAAAACAACAGTGGCAGTAAAAACCACAACTCCTGTAGCAGCCAAGACTACAAAACTTAAAAAAGATGGTACACCCGATAAAAGGTTTAAAGAAAATCAGCACCTTAAAAAAGACGGCACACCGGATTTAAGGTATAAGGAAAATAAAAAAGGCTAATAGTTTAATAGTTTCATCCAAACCGGCCCCGTCAAAAACGGGGTCGTTTTTGTATGTTATTTTTCGTTGAAACATTGCACCAGCATTCTTTTTCCTAAATATTTTTTTTAACTGCCGGATTAATCGCAAATAAAAATTAACATATGATTTATGCCATTAATTATTTTATAAAAATCTACACCCTACATTTGCAGCATTAAGAAGAGATTAACTGATGTATGATTAACCGGAAAACCATTCTAATATTAATACTATTTATTATTTCGTTAAACGCTGCAGCACAAAATAAAGGCCGCGCCTATTTTGCTGTTTTAGCTTTTGAAGATTTACGTAGTACGCATGGCAATCACTTTCGGGCAGGCAGTATTGAAATCAATAAAGATCTGACAAATTGGTTTGCTGCCGGTATAGGCGTTAAATATTCTTTCACACGCAAACATGAGGACAATGGCTGGGATTTACATAAAATGAATATTGTGCCCTTTTATATAAATCAATATTTACATATTATTAATTCAAAAAAGATCACTCCTTTTGTTCATTTGCAGCAAGGAATTTCATTTATGCATTATCATAAGGAATCGCAGCACAATAGGGGTAAAAGAACCTATGTAAAAGAAAAAGGGTTTTATGGTTATGCAGGAGCCGGCGTAAAAACCACACTAAAAAATAATGTAGATTTTTTAGCAGAAGTTGGTATAAAAGCTTTTCGTATTTCCGGTAATAATTTAGATGTAAACCCACATGGCGTTACCGGTAAATTAGGAATAGTGTATAATTTTTAATTAAAAATCAACCACTCTGAACTCTATAATAGAAATAAGCACCTCTGAATTGACATGAAATTGCTATCACTAAATAAAATCAAAAAATTTTCTCCTAAAACTTATTGGAAGGAAATTATTGCCGTGCTGGTAATTCTTTTGGCCTTTACTTTTTTCAGAAGTCAGCGAAAAGAACTGAAGTCTATTGGTATACAATTGCAGTCAGCCGACACTAACTGGATCATTATCGGCATCATTATTACAGGTATTTATGTACTACTGCAGGCGATAATGTATATTAAGAGTTTTAAAGCTATAGGGTTGAATTTAAACCTGCAGGATGCCTTTGAACTTTTCCTGAAAAGAAATTTTTTAAGTGTGTTTTTGCCCGCAGGTGGCATTAGTTCTTTAGCTTACACTACCACACAACTACGAAAGAAAAAATTTAATGCCACACAAATTCACCAGGCAAGTGCTATTTATGCCTATGTAGGTTTGCTCACCGTTTTTATAATTGGTATACCGGTAATTATTTACACACTCTGGAATAATCATAATTTTGGCAATGCCTGGGTAAGTCTGGTTGTGCTGGGATTATTGCTGGGCGCGGTTTATATGGTATTCCGATCGTTTCGGCACAAAGGATTCTTATACCAATTCACCAGTAAAAAATTTCCTGCCATCATTTCAAATATTGATGAAATATTTTCGGGGCAAGTAAACAGAAAGTATTTAATTGAAACGGTAATTTACTCAACCCTCATAGAGTTTTGTGGCATTGCCCATGTGTTTATAGCCATGTATGCACTCAACCTCTCCCATTCTTTTGAGGCTGCTGCAATAGGCTATACTATTTCTGTAGTCATCATGATCATTTCACCTTTTTTACGTGGTTTAGGTGCTGTAGAGTTCACCATGATCTTTATTTTTGAAGCCTATGGTTACAATCATAGCCAAGGGTTAGGTATTACCTTATTATACAGGGTTTTTGAATTTTGGCTGCCATTATTGCTGGGTATTTTCGCTTTTATCTGGCGTGGCCGTCAATTGCTTGCAAGAATTGTTCCGGCTATTGCCATATTTATTCTAGGCTGGATAAATATTATCTCAGTAGCCACTCCGCCTTTGGCAGAGCGTATGAAATTAGAAAAAGTTTATATCCCTCTTGAAGCAGTACATGCCTCCAAGCTTATGGTTTTAATGCTTGGTATCGCCCTGATTGTTACAGCCGCTTATTTAATAAAAGGAATGCGTGCCGCCTGGATTGCCGGACTTATTTTTTCATCTCTTTCTTTTATCGGGCATATTGGCAAAGCTCTTGATTATGAAGAAGCCATTTTATCTTTATTTATTTTCCTGGTTTTAATATTTAATGGCAGACAATACCGGATTAAAACCAGCGCCAAATGGGTACGTATTGGTCTCACTACTTTTTTAGTTGCCTTTATATCCGTTTGTGTGTTTGACTTTTTAAGCTTCTATTTGATTGATAAAAGACATTTTGGAATTGATTTTACCTGGAGTCAATCTATATATCACACAGCAAAAAGTTTCTTATTATTTTCTGATGATCACCTGAAACCACTAACTAATTTTGGACGGGATTTTTTAAATATTATTCATTTTCTTGGTTTTAGTTCCTGGCTTCTGTTGATCTATGCGCTGTTAAAACCACGTATTATTTATAATGAGAATGAAGACAATGAT
>APMI01007911.1_pt1 | contig 15466 bp, 9 predicted proteins | sample 667938 | NCBI WGS metagenome assembly APMI01 (sample SAMN01084076, study PRJNA167559) | wastewater metagenome | biome: Wastewater | place: Denmark: Ejby Moelle, Odense | collected 2011-11-28 | reverse complement strand
CCGCCATCTTGCGGATGTACTGACCCTTCACGGCAGCCGGCTTGGCCTTGACCAGCGCATCAACCAGCGCGCCAAGGTTCTGCTGCAGCGCTTCAACCGTGAACGAAGCACGGCCGATAGTCGCGTGAATGATGCCGGCCTTGTCGGTACGGTACTGCACCTGACCCGCCTTGGCGTTCTTCACCGCGGTGGTGACATCCATCGTCACGGTGCCAACCTTCGGGTTCGGCATCAGGCCGCGCGGACCAAGGATCTGGCCCAGCGCGCCGACGACGCGCATCGCGTCCGGCGTAGCGATACACAGATCGAAATCGATCGTGCCGCCCTTGACCTGCTCAGCCAGATCATCGAAACCGACAACATCTGCACCAGCAGCCTTCGCTTCTTCAGCCTTGGCGCCCTGCGCAAACACGGCCACGCGCACCGACTTGCCGGTACCGGCAGGCAGCACGACAGAGCCACGCACCAGCTGGTCCGACTTCTTGGCATCAACGCCAAGGTTCACCGCCACGTCGACTGATTCGTCGAACTTCGCGGTCGAGGTTTCCTTCACCAGCGCGAGCGCTTCGGCAACGGTGTAAACACGGTTGCGATCGATCTTCGCGCGCAGAGCCTGCAGACGCTTGGATTGCTTAGCCATCTCAGAGGCCCTCCACGGTGATGCCCATGCTGCGCGCGGAGCCAGCGATGGTACGGACAGCGGCTTCCAGGTCGCCGGCGGTCAGGTCGACCTGCTTGGCCTTGGCGATCTCTTCGCACTGCGCGCGGGTGATCTTGCCAACCTTGTCGGTATGGGGCTTCGGCGAACCCTTCTGCAGACCAGCAGCCTTCTTGATGAGGATCGTCGCGGGCGGCGTCTTCATGATGAAGGTGAAGGACTTGTCCGCGAAGGCGGTGATCACAACCGGAATCGGCAGACCGACTTCCATGCCTTGCGTCTTGGCATTGAAGGCCTTGCAGAATTCCATGATGTTCAGGCCGCGCTGACCGAGCGCCGGGCCGATTGGGGGCGACGGGTTCGCCTTGCCGGCCGGCACCTGCAGCTTGATGTAGCCGATGATTTTCTTTGCCATGATGGCTCCTGATTGATGAGTGAAAGCGCGCGTTCGGCGAACCTACTTGCGCTCCTCAACGCCCCGCCGCTTGCACGACGTGGCAAGGCCCGCACGAGGCGGGCCGGTACGACTTAAACTTTTTCGACTTCGCCGAAACTCAATTCGACAGGCGTCGCGCGCCCGAAAATCGTGACCGACACATTGAGTCGGCTCTTTTCGTAGTTCACCGATTCGACGTTGCCGTTGAAGTCCGCGAACGGGCCTTCCTTCACGCGCACCATCTCGCCGATTTCGAACAGCACCTTCGGCTTCGGCTTTTCGACGCCCTCCTGCACCTGCTGCAGAATCTTGTCGACTTCCTTCTGCGTGATCGGAGTCGGCTTGTTGGCCGTGCCGCCGATGAAGCCGGTGACCTTGGGCGTGCTCTTCACCAAGTGCCAGGACTCATCATCCATGTCCATTTCCACCAGCACATAGCCGGGGAAGAACTTGCGCTCGGTCGTGACCTTCTGGCCGTTGCGCATTTCGACAACTTCTTCGACCGGCACCAGGATCTGGCCGAACTTGTCCTGCATGCCGGCGCGTGCAATGCGCTCGACCAGTGCACGCTGCACCGACTTCTCGAAGCCGGAATAGGCGTGTACCACGTACCAGCGCATGCTCATGAATGCCTCCAGCCGAGGATCAGGTCATACAGCGCCCACTCGAGCGACTTGTCCGCAACCCACAGAAAGATCGCCATGACGACAACGAAGGCGAACACGATGCCGGTCGTCTGCAAGGTTTCCTTGCGCGTCGGCCAGACAACCTTCTTGACCTCGGTCACGGCATCGGCCGCAAACACGGCAAAGCGGCGGCCAGGCTCGGTCACCCATGCCACGGCGACGCCAGCAGCGACGCCGGCGAGGACGACGAGCACGCGAAGCACCGTCGGCTGCGCAGAGAGTAGATAGAAGCCAGCCACGCCGGCAGCCACGAGCAGCAGCGCCAGCGCAAACTTGATTTTGTCGGCCATGGGTGGAAATTACCCGCTATGCGTTGTGGCAGGGGCAGAGGGAATCGAACCCCCAACCTTCGGTTTTGGAGACCGACGCTCTGCCAATTGAGCTATGCCCCTGCAGCAGAGACTACAAAGCTCCAGCGAAGACCGGAGCTTGTCGCAGGCGCCCGATTTTCATCGGACGCCCACTCGGAAACAACAATTACTCGATGATCTTGGCAACGACGCCAGCACCAACGGTACGGCCACCTTCGCGGATTGCGAAGCGCAGACCTTCTTCCATGGCGATCGGGGCGATCAGCTTGACGGTGATCGACACGTTGTCGCCCGGCATGACCATCTCGGTGCCTTCCGGCAGCGCGATCGAACCGGTCACGTCAGTGGTACGGAAGTAGAACTGCGGGCGGTAGTTGTTGAAGAACGGGGTGTGACGACCACCTTCGTCCTTCGACAGCACGTACACTTCACCGGTGAAGTGGGTGTGCGGCGTGATCGAACCCGGCTTGGCCAGAACCTGACCACGCTCGACGTCTTCACGCTTGGTGCCGCGCAGCAGCACGCCGACGTTGTCGCCAGCTTGACCTTGGTCGAGCAGCTTGCGGAACATTTCAACGCCGGTGCAGATGGTCTTGACCGTCGGCTTGATACCGACGATTTCGATTTCTTCGCCGACCTTGACGACACCGCGCTCAACGCGACCGGTCACCACGGTACCGCGACCCGAGATCGAGAACACGTCTTCGATCGGCAGCAGGAACGGCTTGTCGATCGCGCGCTCCGGGGTCGGGATGTAGGAGTCGAGTGCGTCAGCCAGGGCCATGATGGCGCCTTCGCCGAGCTCGCCCTTGTCGCCTTCGAGGGCCTTCAGTGCCGAACCCTTGACGATGGGCACATCGTCGCCAGGGAATTCGTACTTGGAGAGCAGCTCGCGCACTTCCATTTCGACGAGCTCGAGCAGCTCGGCGTCGTCGACCATGTCGCACTTGTTCAGGAAGACGATGATGTACGGCACACCGACCTGACGGGCGAGCAGGATGTGCTCACGCGTTTGCGGCATCGGGCCGTCAGCGGCCGAGCAGACCAGGATCGCGCCGTCCATCTGGGCGGCACCGGTAATCATGTTCTTGACGTAGTCAGCGTGACCCGGGCAGTCAACGTGCGCGTAGTGACGGTTAGCCGTCTCGTACTCGACGTGTGCGGTGTTGATCGTGATGCCGCGCGCCTTTTCTTCCGGCGCCGCGTCGATCTGGTCATACGCCTTCGCTGCGCCGCCAAACTTGGCTGCCAGCACGGTCGTGATTGCTGCGGTCAGCGTAGTCTTGCCATGGTCAACGTGACCGATGGTCCCGACGTTCACGTGCGGTTTCGTCCGCTCGAATTTTTCCTTGGCCATTTTTAGTCCTTAATTGATCAACGCATCACTTCTTGTTGATGATGGCTTCCGCGACGTTGCGCGGCGCTTCGGAGTAGTGCTTGAACTCCATCGAGTAGGTCGCACGACCCTGGGTCAGCGAGCGCAGCGTGGTCGAGTACCCAAACATCTCGGCCAGCGGCACTTCGGCCTTGATGACCTTCATGCCCGCAACGTCGTCCATGCCCTGGACGATGCCACGACGACCCGAGAGGTCACCCATGACGTTGCCCATGAAGTCTTCCGGCGTTTCCACTTCAACCGACATCATCGGCTCAAGCAGCACCGGATTGGCCTTGCGCATACCATCCTTGAAGCCCATCGAGGCGGCCATCTTGAACGCGTTTTCGTTCGAGTCCACATCGTGGTACGAACCGAAGTGCAGCGTCACTTTGACGTCCACCACCGGGAAGCCAGCCAGCACGCCGTTCGGCAGCGTTTCCTGCAGGCCCTTGTCCACCGCGGGGATGTACTCGCGCGGCACGACGCCACCCTTGATCGCGTCGACGAACTCGTAGCCCTTGCCCGGCTCGTTCGGCTCGATCTTGAGCACAACGTGGCCATACTGACCACGACCGCCGGACTGCTTGACGAACTTGCCTTCGGCATTCTCGACGGTGCCGCGGATCGTTTCGCGGTAGGCAACCTGCGGGGCGCCCACGTTCGCCTCGACACCGAACTCGCGCTTCATGCGGTCGACGATGATCTCGAGGTGCAGTTCGCCCATACCGGAGATGATGGTCTGACCCGACTCTTCGTCCGTGCGAACACGGAAGGACGGATCTTCCTTCGCGAGGCGGTTCAGCGCGACGCCCATCTTTTCCTGGTCAGCCTTGGTCTTCGGCTCCACGGCGACGTGAATCACCGGCTCCGGGAATTCCATGCGCTCAAGCATGATCACCTTTTCCAGATCGGAAAGGGTGTCACCCGTCGTCACTTCCTTCAGACCGATCGCAGCAGCGATGTCGCCGGCGCGAACTTCTTCGATTTCTTCACGGTTGTTCGCGTGCATCTGCACGATACGACCGATGCGCTCTTTCTTGCTCTTGACCGGGTTGTAGATCGTGTCGCCCGACTTCACCACGCCCGAATAGACGCGGAAGAAGGTCAGCTGACCCACGAACGGGTCGGTCATCAGCTTGAATGCAAGCGCGGAGAACGGCGCATCATCGGTCGCCGGACGGGTGTCGGCGGAGCCATCTTCCTTCTCACCATCAACCGGCGGGATGTCGACCGGCGAAGGCATGTAGTCGATGACTGCGTCGAGCATCGCCTGGACGCCCTTGTTCTTGAACGCCGAGCCACACAGCATCGGGACGATCTCGCCCTTGATGGTGCGATCACGCAGTGCGGCCTTCAGATCGGCCTCAGACAGGTCACCTTCTTCAAGGTACTTGTTCATCAGCTCTTCCGATGCCTCGGCTGCAGCCTCGACCATCTTCTCGCGCCATTCCTTGCACTTGGCAGCCAGTTCAGCCGGGATCTCGCCGTACTCGAACTTCATGCCTTGCGAAGCGTCATCCCACCAGATGGCCTTCATCTTGACCAGGTCAACGACGCCACGGAAGTTGTCTTCCGCACCGATCGGCACCTGGATGGGGATCGGGTTGGCCTTCAGACGCGCGCGCATCTGATCGTGAACCTTGAAGAAGTCCGCACCCTGGCGGTCCATCTTGTTCACGAAGGCGAGACGCGGAACACCGTACTTGTTGGCCTGACGCCAAACGGTTTCCGACTGCGGCTGAACGCCACCAACGGCGCAGTAAACCATGCACGCGCCATCGAGCACGCGCATCGAGCGCTCGACTTCAATCGTGAAGTCGACGTGCCCCGGGGTGTCGATGATGTTGACGCGGTGCTCGGGCAGAGACAGGTCCATGCCCTTCCAGAAACAGGTCGTCGCGGCCGACGTAATCGTGATGCCGCGCTCTTGCTCCTGCTCCATCCAGTCCATGGTGGCAGCGCCATCATGCACTTCACCGATCTTGTGATTGACACCGGTGTAGAACAGGATGCGCTCGGTCGTGGTGGTCTTGCCGGCGTCAATGTGCGCCGAGATACCGATATTACGGTACCGCTCGATCGGGGTTTTGCGTGCCACGGTAGTAACCTCTACCTAAACGAAAGTCCGCAGCAGGTGCGGACAGAAAATCGGTACTTCTGGAAAAGCAATCGAGCCCTTTTCAGGGCCCGACTGCTCTGCGACGGGTCGCAATCAGAAGCGGAAATGCGAGAACGCCTTGTTCGCTTCTGCCATACGGTGAACTTCTTCGCGCTTCTTCATCGCAGCGCCGCGACCTTCAGAGGCCTCGAGCAGCTCACCAGCCAAGCGCTGAGCCATCGACTTTTCCGAACGCTTACGCGCAGCTTCGCGGATCCAGCGCATCGACAGCGCCATACGACGCGACGGACGCACTTCAACCGGAACCTGGTAGTTCGCACCGCCAACGCGGCGGCTCTTCACTTCCACGACCGGCTTGACGTTGCTGATTGCGCTACCAAACACCTCGAGCGGATCCTTGCCGCCCTTGGTCGAGATCACTTCCAGCGCGCCATAGACGATGCGCTCGGCGACGGCCTTCTTGCCGCTCTGCATGATCACGTTGATGAATTTCGAGACATCCTGGCTGCCGAATTTCGGATCCGGCAGGATATCCCGCTTAGGTACTTCGCGACGACGGGGCATTTCAACCTCCTGCTATTTCGAAAGGGATCAGGACTTCTTCGGACGCTTCGCGCCGTACTTGGAGCGCGACTGCTTCCGATCCTTGACGCCCTGGAGGTCAAGCGAACCGCGGACGATGTGATAACGCACACCCGGCAAGTCCTTCACACGACCACCGCGGATCAGGACCACCGAGTGCTCCTGAAGGTTGTGACCTTCACCGCCGATGTACGAGATAACCTCGAAACCGTTGGTCAGGCGAACCTTGGCGACTTTACGAAGCGCCGAGTTCGGCTTCTTCGGGGTCGTGGTGTAAACGCGGGTACAGACGCCGCGCTTCTGCGGACAGGCTTCGAGAGCCGGCACTTTGCTCTTGGAGACCGGGGTTTCCCGACCCTTACGAACGAGTTGATTGATTGTTGGCATTACTTTTCCTCGGATCGCACCACCGATGAAACACGGATTGGGCCGCGATCAAGACACAGGAAGGCCGACCCGCAAGGTCGACCCACTAAAGAGGCCGGATTGTAGCCAACCCGGCCCCGAAGCGTCAACGACGCCTTATTCCGACTGCGCGCCTTCGACCGCCGCCGGCTCGTCATTGAAACTGCCCGACGGCGGCAGATCAAAGGTCGCGCCGGACTGCGCGCGGCGAGCACGGTGGTAGGCGAGGCCAGTACCGGCAGGGATCAGACGACCGACGATGACGTTTTCCTTCAGGCCGCGCAGTTCGTCGCGCTTGCCCAGGATCGCCGCTTCGGTCAGCACGCGCGTGGTTTCCTGGAAGGAAGCCGCGGAGATGAACGAATCGGTCGACAACGAGGCCTTCGTGATACCCAGCAGCATGTACTCGTACTGCGCCGGCAGGCGACCCTCCGCAATGAGCTTGTCGTTCTCGTCCAGCACTTCCGAACGCTCGACCTGCTCTTCGCGGATGAACTTGCTATCGCCCGGATCGGTGATGACCACGCGACGCAGCATCTGGCGAACGATCACCTCAATGTGCTTGTCGTTGATCTTCACGCCCTGCAGGCGATACACGTCCTGCACTTCCTCGATGATGTAGCGCGCGAGCTCTTCGACACCCTTGAGACGCAGGATGTCATGCGGGTCGGCCGGGCCGTCCACGATCAACTCGCCACGCTGCACCACCTGGCCGTCGTGCACCATCACGTGCTTGTCCTTCGGGATCAGGAACTCGTGCACCGTGCCGTCAGGCTCGGTGATCACCAGACGCTGCTTGCCCTTCGTGTCCTTACCGAACGACAGCGTACCGGTGACATCCGCCAGCATGCCGGCATCCTTCGGCGAACGGGCTTCGAACAGTTCCGCCACACGCGGCAGACCACCGGTAATGTCACGCGTCTTCGCCGATTCCTGCGGGATACGCGCCAGCACGTCACCGACCGAAACCTGCTGACCGTCCTTCACCGTGATCAGCGAGCCGACCTGGAAGGTAATGGTCACTGCATGATCGGTGCCGGCGATCTTCACTTCTTCGCCCGCTTCGTTGATCAGCTTGACCTGCGGACGCACGCCCTTGGTCGCCGACTGGCCTCGGCGCTTGGCGTCGATGACGACCAGCGTGGACAGACCGGTGACTTCGTCGATCTGTTTGGCAACCGTCGCACCTTCTTCGACGTTCTCGAACTTGATGGTGCCCGAGTACTCGGTGATGATCGGACGGGTGTGCGGATCCCAGGTAGCCAGTTGTGCACCGGCCTTTACCGCGCCGCCATCTTCAACCAACAGCGTGGCACCGTACGGGATCTTGTGGCGCTCGCGCTCGCGGCCCATTTCGTCGGTCACGACGACCTCGGCCGAGCGGGCGATCACGACCTTCTCGTCCTTGGCGGTCGTCACATAGCGGGTGTTGCCCGCGTAGCGGACCACACCCGCCGACTTGGCTTCGACCGAGCTGGCAACTGCAGCTCGCGACGCGGCACCACCCACGTGGAAGGTACGCATCGTCAGCTGCGTGCCCGGCTCACCGATCGACTGCGCGGCGATAACGCCGATCGCTTCGCCGGAGTTCACCAGATTGCCGCGGCCGAGGTCACGGCCGTAGCACTTGGCGCACATGCCGTAGCGGGTTTCGCAGGTGAGCGGCGTACGCACGCGCACTTCGTCCACGCCAAGCGCGTCGATCAGGTCGCACGCATCTTCGTCGAGCAGCGTGCCGGCGTAGATTGCAGTCTCCTGCGTATCCGGATTCACGACGTCGTCAGCGGCGGTGCGGCCCAGAATGCGGTCGCGCAGCGGCTCAACAACTTCACCGCCTTCGATGATCGCGCGCATCGTGAAGCCGAGCGCGGTACCGCAATCGTCTTCGGTGACCACGAGGTCCTGCGTCACGTCGACCAGACGACGCGTCAGGTAGCCGGAGTTCGCCGTCTTCAACGCCGTATCCGCGAGACCCTTACGAGCACCGTGGGTGGAGATGAAGTACTGCAGAACGTTCAGACCTTCGCGGAAGTTCGTCGTGATCGGCGTCTCGATAATCGAGCCATCCGGCTTCGCCATCAGGCCGCGCATACCGGAAAGCTGACGGATCTGCGCCGCGGAACCCCGCGCGCCCGAGTCGGCCATCATGTAGATCGCGTTGAGCGATTCCTGGCGGACTTCCTTGCCGAGGTGGTTGATCACCGGTTCGGTGCCCAACTGCTCCATCATCGCCTTGGCGACCTGGTCACCCGCACGACCCCAGATATCAACGACCTTGTTGTAGCGCTCGCCGTCGGTCACGAGACCCGAGGTGTACTGCTGCGCGATTTCCTTCACTTCGTGCGCAGCGGCGGCAATGATGTCCTGCTTCGAGGTCGGCACCAGCATGTCACGCACCGCAATCGACAGACCGGCACGCGTCGCGAGACGGAAGCCGAACTGCATCAGGCGGTCGGCGAACACCACGGTTTCCTTCAGGCCGCAACGGCGGAAGGCGTGGTTGATCAGCTTCGAGATCTCTTTCTTCTTCAGCGCCTTATCGATCACCGAGAACGGCAGACCGGCAGGCAGAATCTCGGAGAGGATCGCGCGACCGATGGTGGTGTTGTAGCGCGTGATCTTCTCGCGCTTTTCGCCTTCCGGCGTCAGCTCGACTTCACGCACACGGATGAACACGCGAGCGTGCAGCGAAGCCTGACCCGATTCGTAGGCACGCTTTGCCTCGGCGACATCGATGAAGGCCATGCCTTCGCCCGGCACGTTCACCGCTTCGCGAGTGGCGTAATACAAGCCCAGCACCACGTCTTGCGACGGCACGATGATCGGCTCGCCGTTCGCCGGCGACAGCACGTTGTTGGAAGACAGCATCAGCGTGCGGGCTTCCATCTGCGCTTCGAGCGACAGCGGGACGTGCACGGCCATCTGGTCACCGTCGAAGTCGGCGTTGAACGCCGCACAAACGAGCGGGTGCAGCTGGATCGCCTTGCCTTCAATCAGCGTCGGTTCAAAGGCCTGGATACCAAGGCGGTGCAGCGTCGGCGCACGGTTCAGCATGACCGGATGCTCGCGGATCACCTCTTCGAGGATGTCCCACACCATCGGTTCCTGGCTTTCGACCATCTTCTTCGCCTGCTTGATGGTGGTGGCATAGCCACGCAGCTCAAGCTTGTTGAAGATGAAGGGCTTGAACAGCTCGAGCGCCATCAGCTTGGGCAGACCGCACTGATGCAACTTGAGCTGCGGGCCCACGGTAATCACCGAACGGCCCGAGTAGTCGACGCGCTTACCGAGCAGGTTCTGACGGAAGCGACCGCCCTTACCCTTAATCATGTCGGCGAGCGACTTGAGCGGACGCTTGTTCGCGCCGGTCATCGCCTTACCGCGACGGCCGTTGTCGAGCAGCGAGTCGACCGCTTCCTGCAGCATGCGCTTTTCGTTGCGCACGATGATGTCCGGCGCCTTGAGCTCGAGCAGACGCTTCAGGCGGTTGTTCCGGTTGATCACGCGGCGGTACAGGTCGTTCAGGTCGGAGGTCGCGAAGCGGCCACCATCCAGCGGCACCAACGGACGCAGATCCGGCGGCAGCACCGGCAGCACTTCCATGATCATCCAGTCGGGGCGGATGCCCGACTGCGTGAAGGCCTCGAGCACCTTGAGGCGCTTGGCGATCTTCTTGATCTTGGCTTCCGAGCCGGTGGTTTCGAGCTCCGAACGCAGGCGCTCGATTTCGCGCGGCAGGTCGATCGAGCGCAGCAGTTCGCGCACGGCTTCGGCACCCATCAGCGCGGTGAACTCGTCACCGTACTCTTCGGTCTTCGCGATGAAGTCTTCTTCGGTCAGCAGCTGGCCGCGCGTCAGCGGGGTCATGCCGGGATCGACGACCACGAAGCCTTCGAAGTACAGCACGCGTTCGATATCGCGCAGGGTCATGTCGAGCACCATGCCGAGGCGGCTCGGCAGGCTCTTCAGGAACCAGATATGGGCGACCACCGAGGCCAGCTCGATGTGACCCATGCGCTCACGGCGAACCTTGGCCAGCGTGACTTCCACGCCGCACTTTTCGCAGATCACACCGCGGTGCTTGAGGCGCTTGTACTTGCCGCACAGGCACTCGTAGTCCTTCACCGGGCCAAAGATCTTGGCGCAGAACAGACCATCGCGTTCCGGCTTGAACGTCCGGTAGTTGATGGTCTCCGGCTTCTTCACTTCACCGAAGGACCAGGAGCGGATCTTCTCCGGCGACGCGAGACCAATGGTGATCGCGTCGAACTCTTCCTCGTTCGGCAGGCTCTGTTTGAACAGATCAGCGAGCAGGCTTTTCATCTTTCGTCACTCCATTCCGAGACGGCTCGGCCGTCTCAGTAGCGGTCCAGGTCGATGTCGATCGCCAGCGAACGGATTTCCTTCACCAGCACGTTGAAGGATTCCGGCATTCCGGCATCGATCTTGTGTTCGCCCTTGACGATGTTTTCGTAGACCTTGGTACGACCGGTCACATCGTCCGACTTCACCGTCAGCATTTCCTGCAGCGTGTAGGCGGCGCCGTAGGCTTCAAGCGCCCACACTTCCATTTCACCGAAACGCTGACCACCGAACTGCGCCTTACCGCCCAGCGGCTGCTGGGTGACGAGCGAGTACGGGCCGGTCGAACGCGCGTGCATCTTGTCGTCGACCAAGTGGTGCAGCTTCAGCATGTGCTTGTAGCCAACCGTGACCTTGCGCTCGAACGCTTCACCGGTGCGGCCGTCGAAAAGGGTGACCTGCTCGCCGCCTTCGAGGCCGGCCAGCTTGAGCATCTTGCCGATTTCCTCTTCGGTCGCGCCGTCGAACACCGGCGTTGCGAAGGGCACGCCCTTGGTCAGGTTCTGCGCCAGTTCGACCACTTCGCCGTCGGTCAGAGAGTCGATTTCCTCGTCCTTGCCGCTGGTGTTGTAGATCTCGTTCAGCAGCGAGCGCACTTCCTTGGCGGTGGCCTGGCGACGCAGGGTCTCGTTGATCTTGTTGCCCAGGCCCTTGGCTGCCCAGCCAAGGTGGGTTTCAAGGATCTGACCGATGTTCATCCGTGACGGCACGCCCAGCGGGTTCAGCACGATATCGACGGCGGTGCCGTTTTCCATGTACGGCATGTCTTCGACCGGAACGATCTTCGACACTACACCCTTGTTACCGTGACGGCCGGCCATCTTGTCACCAGGTTGCAGGCGACGCTTCACAGCCAGATAGACCTTGACCATCTTCTGCACGCCCGGGGGCAGTTCATCGCCCTGCGTGAGCTTCTTCTTCTTCGCTTCGAAAGCGAGGTCGAAGTCCTTGCGGGTCTTCTCCAGACCTTCCTTCAGCGACTCAAGCTGCTGAGCGATGGTCTCGTCGGCCATGCGGATATCGAACCAGGAATGCGGCTCGACCTGGTCGAGGTAGTCCTTGGTGATCGCAGTGCCCTTGGCGAGCTTCTTCGGACCGCCGTTGGCGACCTGGCCAATGATCAAACGCTCGATACGCGAGAACGCATCGCGCTCGACGATACGCATCTGGTCGCCCAGATCCTGGCGGAAGCCACGCAGCATGTCGTCGATGATCGACTGGGCGCGCTTGTCGCGCTCGATGCCTTCACGGGTGAAGACCTGCACGTCGATGACGGTGCCGTTCATGCCGGACGGCACGCGCAGCGAGGTGTCCTTCACATCGGACGCCTTCTCACCGAAGATCGCACGCAGCAGCTTCTCTTCCGGCGTCAGCTGGGTTTCGCCCTTAGGCGTGACCTTGCCGACCAGCACATCACCCGCATCGACTTCTGCGCCGATGTAGACGATGCCGGACTCGTCGAGGCGGCCCAGCTGCGCTTCGCCCAGCGATGCGATGTCGCGGGTGATTTCTTCGGCGCCGAGCTTGGTGTCACGCGCCACAACCGTCAGTTCCTCGATGTGGATCGAGGTGAAGCGGTCGTCGGCCACCACGCGTTCGGAGATCAGGATCGAATCTTCGAAGTTGTAGCCGTTCCACGGCATGAACGCGACCAGCATGTTCTGGCCCAGCGCGAGTTCGCCGAGGTCGGTCGATGCGCCGTCCGCCAGCACATCACCCTTCGCAATACGGTCACCGTTCTTCACGACCGGACGCTGGTTGATGTTGGTGTTCTGGTTCGAGCGGGTGTACTTGGTGAAGTTGTAGATGTCGACGCCGACTTCGCCCGGCACCGTTTCATCGTCGTTCACACGCACCACGACGCGGCTCGCATCGACATAGTCGACCACACCGCCGCGCAGTGCCTGCACGGTCGTTCCCGAGTCCACTGCCACGGTGCGCTCGATACCGGTACCGACCAGCGGCTTCTCCGGACGCAGGCAGGGCACGGCCTGACGTTGCATGTTCGCGCCCATCAAGGCGCGGTTCGCATCGTCGTGCTCAAGGAACGGGATCAGCGAGGCGGCGACCGACACGATCTGCGACGGCGACACGTCCATGTACTGAACCTGATCCGGCGTCACGAGGGTGAATTCACCCTTGTGGCGGCACGAGACGAGTTCGTCGATCAGCGCGCCGGTGCCATCGAGCTCGGCGTTTGCCTGCGCGATCACGTAGCCGCCTTCTTCGATCGCGGACAGGTAATCGATCTGCTCGGTCACCTTGCCGTTTTCGACCTTGCGGTACGGCGTCTCAAGGAAGCCATGGCGGTTGGTCGTCGCGTAGACGGCGAGCGAGTTGATCAGGCCGATGTTCGGACCTTCCGGCGTCTCGATCGGGCACACACGACCGTAGTGGGTCGGATGCACGTCGCGCACTTCAAAGCCTGCACGCTCGCGCGTCAGACCGCCCGGGCCGAGTGCCGAGACACGACGCTTGTGCGTGATCTCGGACAGCGGGTTGGTCTGGTCCATGAACTGCGACAGCTGCGACGAACCGAAGAACTCCTTGATCGCGGCCGAGATCGGCTTGGCGTTGATCAGATCGTGCGGCATCAGGTTGTCGGATTCGGCCTGGTTCAGGCGCTCCTTGACGGCGCGCTCGACACGCACGAGGCCGGCGCGGAACTGGTTTTCCGCCAGTTCGCCAACGCAGCGCACGCGGCGGTTGCCGAGGTGATCGATATCGTCGATTTCGCCACGGCCGTTGCGCAGCTCGACCAGCACACCGACCACCGCGAGGATGTCGTCGTTACAGAGGACGCCAGCGCCCTCCTCGCCCTGCGGGCCGACACGCTCGTACAGGCGACGCTGCCATTCCGGCGCCTTGTCATCCAGACGCTCCGGATAGGCGCGGCGGTTGAACTTCATGCGGCCGACGGAGGACAGGTCGTAGCGTTCGGGCGCATAGAAGAGGCCCTGGAACAGCGCTTCGACCGCATCTTCGGTCGGCGGCTCGCCCGGGCGCATCATGCGGTAGATCGCAACGCGCGCCTGCCACTGGTCGGCCGTTTCATCCGAGCGCAGCGTCGACGAAATGTAGGCGCCACGATCGAGGTCGTTGATGTACAGCGTCTCGAAAGACTGCACACCACCACGCGACAGCTTGGCGAGCACTTCTTCCGTGATCTCGTCGTTGGCGCGCGCGATCAGTTCGCCGGTCTCGCTATCGACGACGTTCTTCGCCAGCACGCGGCCGAGCAGGAAGTCCTCGGGGACCGCCATCGTCTTGATGCCGGCTTCGTTCAGCTCGCGGATGTGCTTAGCGGTGATCCGCTTGTCCTTCGCGACGATCACCTTGCCATTGCCGTCGGTGATGTCGAAGCGCGCGACTTCGCCGCGCAGACGTTCCGGCACCAGTGCGAATTCGAACTCCGAGCCCTTCAGGTTGAAGGTGTCGAAGTCGTGGAAGGTCGCGAGAATGTCCTCGGCGGTCATGCCGATCGCCTTCAGCAGGATCGTGACCGGCATCTTGCGGCGACGGTCCACGCGGAAGAACAGGAAGTCCTTCGGGTCGAACTCGAAGTCAAGCCAGGAGCCGCGGTAAGGAATGATGCGGGCCGAGAACAGCAGCTTGCCGGAGCTGTGCGTCTTGCCGCGGTCGTGCTCGAAGAACACGCCCGGCGAACGATGCAGCTGGGAAACGATGACCCGCTCGGTACCGTTAATCACGAAGGAACCGGTCGTCGTCATGAGCGGAATCTCGCCCATGTAGACTTCCTGTTCCTTCACTTCCTTGACGGTTTCCTTGGCAGCTTCCTTGTCGAGGATCACCAGACGCACGCGGGCGCGCAGCGGCGACGCGAAGGTCAAGCCGCGCTGCTGACATTCCTTGACGTCGAACGCCGGCTCACCGAGCGCGAAGTAGACGAACTCCAGACGGGCGTTGCCGGAATGCGAGGTGATCGGGAAGATCGATTTGAAAGCGGCCTGAAGCCCCTGATCACGACGAGCCTGCGGCGGCACATCGGCCTGCAGGAAGGACGTGTAGGACTCCAGCTGAGTAGCGAGGAGGAAAGGCACATCGAGAACGTCCGCACGTTTTGCGAAGCTCTTGCGAATGCGCTTTTTCTCGGTGAACGAGTAGGCCATGAGTTCTCCGGTAAGCGAAGGGCACTGGCAGTCCGTCCGTATGACCCCCCGGAGTCATTTATGGTTCGGACTGGCTAGCCTCGACTGGGGTTGCGGATCTGGTGGCTGGCCTCTACCAACCTCTGGCGGACGACGGAAGCGCGGGGTCCGAAGCCCCGGCAGAACTCCCGTCCGACCAGTTCCTGTCTTCTGCAGTCGATTCAGAAGACACAGGAAAAACCGCCGAATCGACGGGTTTTCCTGTGCGTCCCGAAAAAAGCACAAAAGGCTGGTGACGCCGAAACGTCACCAGCCCATGCTTTCGCAGGTCGATTACTTGACTTCGACCTTGGCGCCAGCGTCTTCCAGCTGCTTCTTCAGCGCTTCGGCGTCGGCCTTGGCGATGCCTTCCTTGACGGG
>APMI01000161.1_pt1 | contig 15493 bp, 13 predicted proteins | sample 667938 | NCBI WGS metagenome assembly APMI01 (sample SAMN01084076, study PRJNA167559) | wastewater metagenome | biome: Wastewater | place: Denmark: Ejby Moelle, Odense | collected 2011-11-28 | reverse complement strand
GTGATGGTCTCCCTTGAGTTGCCATTTTTTGCAATAAGCTGAACCATGGCGTCGTTCAGGTAGATGACCATCACGATTCCGGTTTCCACCGCAAGTCCGAATAGGGCAATAAATCCTACTGCTACTGCTACGGAAAGGTTCACCCCCCAAATCGAAATCATAAAAACGCCCCCGATTAATGCAAAAGGAATACTGATGAGATTAAAAAAAGCTTCGCGGTAAGAATTGAATGCAAAATACATGGAGAGGAAAATCACGACCAATACCAGTGGCATAATCATTTTTAAGGTCTGCTCACCCCGAATCAGGTTTTCATACTGGCCGCTCCATTCCACGAAATAGCCTTTAGGCATTTTGGTGACCATGCTGTTGAGTTTTTTCTGTGCTTCTGCTACTGTACTGCCTAAATCCCGATCACGGACGTTGAACAGAACAGTTCCGCGTAACATGGCATTTTCAGAATTAATCATTGGTGGACCTTCTGTAAGGCGGATGTCCGCCACTGCACTCAGTGGGATGGAACCAAATTCCATGGTCTGCATAGGCAGTCTTCTCAGTGACTCCAGATTATTTCTGAAATCCTGGCCGTACCTGGCGTTTACCGAGAATCGCTGTCGGCCTTCGACGGTGGTGGTTAGTTTCATTCCGCCAAGGGCACTTTCTACGACTGCATTTACATCATCCACGCTTAGCCCGTATCTTCCTACTTCTTCGCGTTTCACTTGAATGTCCACATATTTTCCGCCGGTAATCGGTTCGACATACATGTCCTTGATCCCTTCAATTCCTGTGAGTTCCTTTTTAATCTTTTCTGAAAGGACGGCAATACTGTCCAGGTTCTGTCCGTATACTTTTACGCCCACATCCGTTCTGATCCCGGTTGAAAGCATATTGATTCGGTTGGAAATCGGCATGGTCCAGCCATTGGTTACGCCTGGAATCTGCAGTTTGGCATTCAGCTCATTGATGAGATCATCTTTTGTTTTGCCCTCGCGCCATTCGCTTTGCGGTTTCAACAAAATAATGGTTTCAATCATGGAGATGGGTGAATTATCTGTCGCCGTGTTGGCTCTTCCGGCTTTTCCGAGGACATGATCCACTTCCGGAATTCCCTTAATGATTTTATCCTGTACCTGCAGTAATCTTTTGGCTTCAGAGTTTGAAATATCGGGAAGGGTAACCGGCATAAAGAGCAGGGATCCTTCATCCAAAGGCGGCATAAACTCACGTCCAAGGTTCATTATCATTGGAATACTGATGAGCAGTGCCAAAATATTAATTCCCAGCGTGGTTTTTTTCCATTTCATGCACCATCTTATCAGCGGTTCGTAAATCCGTTCCAAGCCTCTGTTTATTGGGTTTTTATTATCGTCCTTAAATTTTCCCTTCATGAAAAAGGAGATGAGCACCGGGGCAAGGGTAAGCACCAGGATTGCATCAACAATCAGGATGAATGTTTTAGTGTACGCCAGCGGATGAAAAAGTTTACCTTCCTGACCGGTCAACATAAATACCGGGAGAAAAGAAACCACGATGATTACCGTAGAAAAAAATACGCCTCTGGATACCTGTAAGGATGATTTTTCGATAATCTTCAACCGAATGTCTTCGGGAATTTTAACGTAACTGTCTTTCTCCTTCTCTTTTTTTCTGAATATATTTTTAAACCAGTTGGTCTTCATTGTTAGGGGGTTTTATTTTGTTGATGGTTCTGCCAATCGGAGAGATTTTTATATGCATTTTCAGACATGATAATTCCGTTATCCACGATCACCCCAATTGCCAGCGCAATTCCTGTAAGGGACATGATATTGGAGGAAAGTCCAAACGCATTGAGCAGAATAAAACTGATGGCAATGGTGACTGGAATCTGAATGATGATGCTCAATGCACTTCGCCAGTGGAATAGGAACAGAATAACAATGATTGCCACCACGATAATTTCTTCAATCAGCTTGGTTTTAATATTGTCTATTGCCCCTTCAATCAGCGTACTGCGGTCGTACGATGTCTTGAAGGTGACGCCTTCAGGGAGTCCTTTTTCAACGTCCTTCATTTTCTCTTTCACATCGTTGATGACCTTATCCGCATTTTCGCCATACCGTGCCACCACGATACCGCCCACGACTTCACCTTCACCGTCCGCATCAAAAATACCCAGCCGAAGATCTCCACCCATTTGTACCGAGCCAATATCTTTCACCCGCACGGGAATACCGTTGTAATTTCCCACCGCGATTTCTTCGATATCGGCTACATTCTTAATGTAACCAAGTCCACGGATGACGTAGGCCATATCGGCCATCTCAAATTTCCGTCCCCCTACATCGTTGTTGTTAGCCTTTACCTTATTCATCACCTCCATGAGGGAGACGTTGTAATACTGCAATTTTACAGGATCTACGATAAGCTGGTACTGTTTTTCGAAGCCGCCAAAGGATGCCACTTCCGCGACACCGGGAACCGTCTGCAAGGCAAATTTCACGTACCAGTCCTGGAGTGCGCGCTGGTCTCCCAAATCCATTTTGGGTGCATCAAAATGGTACCAGAAAACGTGACCAACACCGGTGCCATCCGGTCCGAGCGTAGGGGTGACATCTTGTGGGAGTAAACGCTGCGCATAATTGAGCCGTTCCATTACGCGGGTTCTGGCCCAATAAATATCCACATTATCTTCGAAAATAACATATACGAAGCTCATCCCAAACATGGAAGAGGCGCGGATGTTCTTAATTTTCGGAATTCCCTGAAGGTTGCTGACCAGAGGAAAAGTCACCTGATCTTCAATAATCTGGGGACTTCTGCCCATCCACTCGGTAAAAACGATGACCTGGTTCTCACTCAGATCCGGAATGGCATCGATGGGATTGTCCCTTACCGCAAAAATACCCCAGATAAAAAGGCCGATTGCAATCAGCAAAACGAAATACCTGTTGCGGAGGGAGAGTTTGATTAAATTTTGAATCATGATTTAGAATCTGTTTACTTAATTTCTTCCTGAACCTCACCACATGAAGCCATTTTTTTGCCGTAATAAGGGTTCTTGACCTCGCGTGAATCGCTGAGCCAGAAGGCCCCTTTGTTGTCATTATACATCGGGCAGAATATTTTGTACACCGTTTTTGATGTTCCGAAGTCTTTCAGCAGGTCGTAAAAATCTTCACTCATTAAATCCAGATGTTCGCGCTGATGATCAATGTTTCCGGCATTATCCGCAATATGCTGTGCGTGTTCCTTAATGCTTGATTCCAGTTCTGCATATTCTTTTTTCTGTTCAGCGGAAAATCCGTTTTTGTTTATTTTAGGCAATGCTTCCAGAATTCCTTTGGCTGTATTAACTGCTTCTTTATCATCATCACCTGAGAGTGCAAATGTAAGGTGGGTGTAATGGGAATAGAGTTCTGTAAGATTTGCGGAAGTTTTTTTTGCGTCAATCACGGTTACCTTTTCATCCATAGGCATATCGCCCATTGCTGAATTGTCAGACATCATGCTCATATCGTGCTGCATGGATGTTTCAGTAGTGCTTTTCTGTTCTTTGTTTTCTTTACAAGAAGTGAGTGCCAATGTTCCGATTGCCAAAAGGCTTAATACTAGTATTTTCATTATTTTATAAGTTTAAAGGTTATTTATTATTTATTAAAAAAGGCTTCGTAGTTTGCTTTGTTTTCGAAGTACACGACATTGTCGTTTTTATCGGATATCGCTATAATTGCGGTTGCTTTATCGATGAGTTGATGAGAAATCGGATCGTATGCCATTCGTGCATTTTCTTCCTGCGGGATTCTCAGTTTGCAGTTTTCGCAGCAGCCGTAATACGTTTTACCTTCGTGCTGTACTTCGAGTTGTTTTTTACCCATATAGGCGTTATTTACCATACATACCTGATCGTGCGGAACAATGTCGCCGGTGGTGAACTTTGCGACCGAGATTTGGGTGTTTTCAGCTTTTGAATTGTTGCAGGAAACGAGAAATACCGATGCAAAAGCCAGTATTCCCAAAAGAATATTTTTCATTAAATTTTAGATTACAGGTTAATTTTAAGTTTCCTTGTTAAGAAACTGCTTACGAACATTCAGATCTTCAAAAGCGTCCTTGCTCCAAAAGGAAAATCTTTTGTGAAAGATTTACTTTTAAAGGAAAAGTTGAAGTTCAAAGGAATATACAGCGCTGATAAGTCATCAGGGATAAAGTGTTAAAAACACTTCACGACCGGACATAACTTGGGCTGTAAGAAAGAAGTATTACCCTATTTTGGGCGGTTTCCAAACGGTATGGAATTCACAGGAGTAATGAGGATTCTGATAATAGAAATTGGAATTTTTGCTATAGTAGCCGGAGGCTTCAGTTTTGGAATCCTCTAAGAAATTACTGTAGACTAAAAGGGTGTATTGAGCAGAACTGCAAAGGTTTCCGCTGCAGTTTCCTGAGCATCCTTCAGTTTGACAATTGTGTGATTTGGGGTGACAGCATTCGTCTTTGCAATCGCCACTGTCGCAAGATGGGTGGATCGTCGCGAATGACTGTTTGATGAAAGTTTCCGTATGTGCCCGGTTTTTAAAAAGCTGCTTCTCCTTTTTGCTGCAAGCTAAAGATATCCCCGGTGCCAGAAATAACGCGAGTGTAAAGGAAAGAAATAGTATTTTTAAATTACCGTGCATTATAAAGTATAAACAGTACAAATGTAGGAAATATTTTTTGAAGTTTCAATACTGTCCTAAATAAAAATAATTAAAAATAGAAACAGCCTAAATACCTATTTTACATTTAGCTTTACATTTAATTTCAAAAAAGAACCCCTTGATAATAGTTTTTGGGGGTTTCAGGCGGTTGCTCAAATGGTTTGTCGAGCCAAAATTGAAGATTAATTTTAACAAAAATATTCAATCGGATAAAAGCTACCAGATTTGATAATTGCCAATTATATTTAGCGATGGATTTCAGGTATTTCAGAATGAGAATAGTGATAAGTGCCGTCCAGATTTGGATTTTCACTGCATTTTCAGAAGTTCCAATGAAGGTTTTGATGTGAAGCAACTGCTTGATATCTCTAAAAAAGATCTCAATTTGCCATCTTTGCTTGTATAATTCAGCAGCCCAAGAGAAATTATTGGAAATCATTTCAATGGTTTGCTTGTTTTCATTATCCCAAATAGCCACTCTTCTTAATTTTTTTGGATATTTTTCTTTGGATAAAGGATTTGAGAGTACTATTTCTTCGTCTTTTAGGATGCTTTGAGCTCCTTTTGGTGGAAGTTCTCGTTCCTGTAAAGTTTCAAATTTCAGATTTTCTTTATGTCTTATTACGAAGAAAACACCTTTGCTGTCCCAAATAGAGAGCATTGGAAAATCGTTATAGAATCGGTCTGCAACAATGACTGCTCCCTTTTCCAAAGGAATGTTTTCCGCTCCCTTGTTATCAGCAACACTTCCTTTGGTAATATTCACATAAACAGGAAGTTTCCCGTCATATTCAAGTAAGGTATGCATTTTCACGGCTCCTTTTTTAGTTCGATATGTTGCCCAATCGAACAAAGACAGGCATAGAGAAATAAGGGTAGAATCTAATAAATAGACAGGAACTTTTATTTTGAGTTTTATCCGTCTTTCTTTCGTGTGCTGTCCCAATTGTTCTAATAGTTTGAAATACACGTCTTTAAACAAATCTGCATCTCGTTTTCCATTCTGGTAGCTAATAGAAGATTTGGAAGGTGCTGTTTTTATCCCTAAATGATTCAGGTTTCCTGTGGCACTGCGAAGCCCGTTGGAAATGTCCCGAACCGAAGTGCTTTTGGCAAAATGACAGAAAAGCATAGAAACTAAGTGGTTCCAACTATCAAATCCTTTATTTCGGTAATCGGTTTTCTTCTCAATTACTATTTTTTTGAAAATCCTTCGGTCTATTTTTGAAATGATTTGGGAAAATAATGTTAATTTTGAATCCATAAGAAGGTTTTTTTGTTGTGCAACCTCAAAGATACTTTGAGTTACTATAATTCCTTCTTATTTTTTTATTTAGGACGCTATTGAAAAAATTACAGTTTCCCATAATTTTATTTCATTCATTTTATTATATTTGTAATGAACTAATAATCATAAAACTAACATGGAAATTTTCCCAGCTCCCTCATCTTAATTTTCTTGAATATAGCCAAATCTGTCAATGTTATGCCCTTGGTTTAATTTCCTTGCGCTAATAAAATGATGATGTGGTTAAATTAATCCTACCCAAAAAACCAATAGTTTCTAGCCAATACGAACTCTACCTAACAAGTGAAAAACAATTATTAGAAGAGTTAAATAAAGAGTTGGAGAGTTTTGAAGGGAAGGGAGGATGAACAATAAATGCTCTGTTTGTCAAACAAAACCAATAAAAATTTAATAATTAAAAAAATATAAATAGATGTCGATATTCTTTTACAAAGACAAAGGGAATATTCTTCAATTAAAAAATAATATGGAACGGAGAATTTTTGGAACTGTTTTGACCTAGATTAAAGCGTTTTTTATTGTAAAAGTATGATTATGCATCTATAAAATGAAAATGTAGGTATCATTACAATATTTAGAAATGATTAAACGACATATTAAAATTTAATGATGTGATTTTTGCTAGATGAGTGTCAAAATACTTAAAATTTCAATGTTTTTGCTTGTGAATTTTTAGATCATTTGATTATTTCAATAAGATTTGGAAACATTTAGACGTAAAAAGACAAGTTATATTCTTTGACATTCACTATTCTAAAAAATCACAAAACAATTTCATATAAAAAAATCCCACGGAGTACGCAGGATTAAAGATTTTCTTCGGCTTTTAGCCTTATTGTGAATTGCTTATTGCAAATATAAATACAATTTTTTAATTACGATTACGGAAATCCGTATTGTAGAGTTTTTTTTTATTTTTTATTTTTATACAATCTCTAAAAACTAATTAGTTACGGGTAAAATATTAGGAATCGATTTAGGTAGTAATAGTACTGGATGGGCAATTAGAAATACAGACTTAGAAGGTAATCAGATAGAGGGTTTTGGAGTGATTATTTTTGAAAAAGGAGTAGCCTCTGAAAAAGGTAATGAATACCCGAAAGTTCAAAAAAGAACAGAGAGTAGAGGTAAAAGGAGAAATTATCAAGCAGAAAAGTATAGGAAGTTTGGAATTTTACAATTCCTAATTGAAAAAAATATGTGTCCTTTATCTATTGAGGACTTTAATAATTGGAAAACATACATAAAGGGAAAGAAAAGAGAATACCCACAATCTGAAAAATTCTTGAATTGGATACGATTTGACTTTGATGGTGACGGCAAGCCAGACTTTCATTTGTTTGGAAAGGATAAAGATGAGAGTTATTATGTTTTTAGAACTTTTGCTTCCAATCCAGATTATAAAAATGTATTTTACGAAAATCCTCAGATTTTAGGAAGAGTTTTCTACCAATTGGTTCAAAGAAGAGGTTTCAAAGGAAGAGATGAAGAAGAAGCTAAAACAATGCTAACAGAGGGGAAACCTTCGGTAGAAAAAATTTACGCATCAACTAATAACGAGGATGATTTATTGCAAAATATAGCTTCCTTAAACCAATACAGTGAACATCCATTGGCACAAGCAGTAGTCAATTATGCCAAAACTAAATCTATTTCATTAATTGAAGTCAAAGATTTTGAAAATGTTACAGGAAAAGGAGTTACGGGAACGGTTACCAATAGAAAAGTAGCATTAGGCAATAAAAAACTAATGGAACAGGTTAAGGCAACTATTTCTGACGATTTAGAAAACAAAATTATTGCAGAACAAAAACTTGGTAAAACGGTTTCTTACATTGCTGTTGATGGTGCTACAGTTGGTTTTGTTTCAATTACCGATGCGATAAAAACTTCAAGTGCAGCAGCGATAAAAGAACTAATGCTCCAAGGTGTAGAAGTAATTATGCTTACTGGCGATAATGTTAATACAGCCAAAGCAGTAGCGGATGAATTAGGTTTGTCTTCCTATAAAGCAGGATGCTTACCCGAAGACAAACTCAACGAAATTAAACGTTTACAAGCAGAAGGGAAAATTGTAGCTATGGCTGGTGATGGTATAAATGATGCTCCGGCATTAGCACAAGCCAATATCGGAATAGCTATGGGAACTGGAACCGACGTAGCCATAGAAAGTGCCAAAATAACTTTAGTAAAAGGCGATTTATTAGGTATCGTTAAAGCAAAAAATTTGAGCCATGCTGTTATGAAAAACATCAAGCAAAACTTATTCTTTGCCTTTTTCTATAATGTGCTTGGTGTTCCAATTGCAGCAGGTATTTTATATCCATTTTTCGGAATTTTATTATCACCAATGATTGCAGCTTTAGCAATGTCTATGAGTTCTGTATCGGTAATCGTAAATGCATTGCGATTACGCAGCTTTAAACTTTAAATGAATTATTCAATAAACAAAATGGAAAAGAATAATCATGACTTACGATTCAAAACAAATGTTAACTGTGGTGGATGTGTAGCATCTGTAAAACCGCATTTAGATAATGCTGATGGCATTTGTCATTGGGATGTGGACACAACAAATAAAGACAAAGTACTGACCGTAAAATCAACAGGAATTACAGAGGAACAAGTTATCGAAACGATACAAAAAGCAGGTTTTAAAATAGAGCATCTGACTATAAAATAACTTTCTATTTGGGATGCCTTTTTAATTATTTTCATTTGAATATTTGAAGGTGGTAATTAAATAGGTATTCCTTTCAAGGGAACGGAAATCGCTAAAAAACTTATACAGTGCAGTGTATATTTTAGATTGAAGATTTATGAAAGTGCAAATTATAGCAATTAAAAGAAATAATTTCTTAATTTTGTAGGGTTGAAAAATTTGAGTAAACATATCAGCTTTGTCATTTTACTATGTTTGGGCTTTTTCCTAATGCCAAGCATAAGCTATGCTTGTGCAAAAAAAGTAGCAAAGACCGAGCAGGCTTCCTGCTCAAAAGAGCAATCCGAAAGATCAGAACATAAAAGCAGTTGCAAGGACAAGTCCTGTAAAAAATGCAAGGATGGTCACGACTGCGATGGCAATTGCAAGCACAGTTCTTGTGGATGTAGCACTTCTTCATCTTCTCTAAGCATACCGATACCAACTGATTTAAAAGTAACAACCCCTTTTGCCGAAACTAAAAAGCAAAAATTTGGTTTCAAACAAGCCTATTGTTCTTCAGGCTACTATTCTATTTGGCAACCGCCTAAAATAAGCTAAAACGATGGCTTAACAGCCATAGTTATGTCTTGTCGAAAGCTATTAAGTTTTCGCACAATCTTTGTATATCTTATTAAATTAAAAATTTTCAAAATGAAATCATTATCAAAAATAGTGATGGTAATCGCCGTATTACTATCATCAGTAAACAGTTTCGCACAAATCAAAAATGAAAAAACAGAAACCGTAAAAATATATGGCAACTGCGAAATGTGTAAAAAAACCATCGAAAAAGCAGGCAATTTAAAAAATGTAGCCACGGTAAATTGGAATAAAGATACCAAGATGGCTACACTCAACTATGATGGTAAAAAAACAAATCAGGATGAAATACTGAAACGTATTGCTTTGGCAGGTTATGACAGTGAGAAATTTTTGGCTCCGGATGATGTATATGCAAAATTATCCGACTGTTGCCAGTATAAAAGGGAACTAAAACCAGTTGCAAAAACCAAAGATGCAGGTATGGATATGAAAAATGAACACGCCAACCATAACCAAAGCGATATGGCTCAAAAAAACACCACTGAAACGCAAAATGTACCGCAATTAAAAGCCGTTTTCGATAACTACTTTTCGGTTAAAGATGCATTAGTAAAAACTGATGCAGGTATCTCATCTGCAAAAGCCGCTGAATTGGTAAAAGCTATTAAAGCAGTAGAAATGACAAAACTTTCTACTGAAGAACATACTGTTTGGATGAAAGTAATGAAAGACTTAACGGCAAATGCTGAAAAGATTGCTACTTCCAAAGATGTTGCCAAACAAAGAGAAACTTTCGTTTTGCTTTCTAAGAATATGTATGAATTAACTAAGGTATCAAAACAAGAAGCACCTGTTTATTATCTGCATTGCCCTATGTACAATAATGGGAAAGGTGCAAACTGGTTAAGTAAGGAAGAAGTGGTTAAAAACCCATATTACGGTTCTAAAATGCTTACCTGCGGTAGTGTGCAGGAAACTATTAAATAACAAATAAAAAACAATTGTTATGGAAAGTATGAAAAACCAACACGGAATGCAACATACCCAAAAGAGTGAAGAAAATAATCCCAATCATTCTTTAGCAATGTACAAACGTTTTGCTCTAATGGCTGTTGCAATGTTTGTAGCTATGTATTTTATTATGTATGCTATGATTGACGGTTTGCAGAACCTTATCCCCAACATCAATAATTTATATATGACCCTACTAATGGTTTCGGCAATGTTGATCATTGAAATATGGATAATGAAAGGAATGTATCAAAACAAAAAAATCAATTGGGCAATCATAACAGTTTCCCTTGCGATTGGCATCTTTTCTTGGTTCGGTATTCGGGAGCAATTATTTGTGGGAGATAAGGAGTTTGTAAAAGGTATGATACCGCATCACGCAGCAGCAGTGCTGATGTCTGAAAAAGCAAAGCTAACCGACCCCGAGCTGATAGAGTTGCAAAAAAACATACTCGAAACACAGGCAAAAGAAATCGAACTTATGAAGCGTAAGCTGAAAGAATTTGAAAACAAATAAATAAGATAAATTCCTTTAATAATATTAGAAATAAATAAAATGAAAAATATAATTTTCTCAATCATTACATTAGTAGCAATTGCAGTTGTAACAATTTCCTGCAATCAATCTTCAAATAAAAATAACAACCAGCAAACTAATGATAGCACAGCCATAACTGAAACCCAAGATTTGTCAGCAGCAACACAAAATGATACAACAGCTGCCGTTACTTCAAGAGATACACTATCTCAAAAGGTGGAAAAATCCGCTGTAAAAGAGCAGGCACAAAACTTCTCTATTGAACCAATTGTAAAAGATTATCTGGTTTTAAAAAATGCACTCGTTGCAGATAATGACAAAGCAGCTGCTAATGCAGGAAAACAACTTTTTGCTACTTTAAGCAAGGTGGATATGAAAACCATAGCTGCAAACAAGCATAAGGAGTTTATGGATATTTTCGAAAATGCTAAGGAAAATGCAGAACACATTGGCGATAATGCAGGCAAAATAGACCATCAAAGAGAACATTTAGCATCATTAAGTAAAGATGTTTCCGATCTTATAGTATTATTTGGAACTACACAAAAATTATATCAAGACCATTGTCCAATGTATAACGATGGTAAAGGTGCTGTTTGGATTAGCGAAGCTAAAGCTATCAAAAACCCATACTATGGTGGTAAGATGCTTACCTGTGGCTCTGTAAAAAAAGAGTTCTAAAATGAAGAAAGTATTAAAGATAATATTGGCAATAGTGCTGTTTATTTTTATTGGAATACAATTTTATCAGCCTGCCCTTAATGTAGATAAAGGGCAGGTTTACACAACCGATTTTACCCAAGCCTATAAAATGCCTGTTCAAGTAAAAGCGATGTTTCAAACCTCTTGCTACGATTGTCATAGTAACAATACTAATTATGTTTGGTACGACTATGTGCAACCTATGAGAGCATTAGTAGAAAATCACATCAAAAACGCAAAAGAGGATTTGAATTTCAACGAATGGGATACATACTCAAATAGGAAGCAGGAAAGATTATTAAACTCAATTAAAGAACAAATCGAAACTAAACAAATGCCCTTATCATCATATACAATGATGCATAAAAATACAAAACTGAATGATGAGCAAATCAAAGTATTAACCAATTGGTTAAAAGAGCAGGAGTAAGTTTCAAGAAAAAAAATATCAAAATGAATATACCTAAAAATATTACGATCAGGTTGCTGCAAGCAGTTTTTATACTGTTATGTTCGCAATCTCTCTTTGCACAAAAAGTAGTTCGTTACGAGTTGTATGTAAAAGATACGCTTGTCAACTACGCAGGCAAAGAAAAAAGAGCCATTTCCGTAAATGGTCAAATACCAATGCCAACGCTTACATTCACAGAAGGTGATACAGCCGAAATTGTTGTACATAACCAATTAAAAGAAAGTACCTCATTGCATTGGCACGGAGTGTTCCTGCCCAACAAAGAAGATGGTGTGCCCTGGCTTACACAAAAACCTATTAAGGCAGGCACAACGTATACCTATCGTTTCCCAATTATCCAACACGGAACGCATTGGTATCACTCACATTCTGGTTTGCAGGAGCAAATTGGGATGTATGGTAGTTTTATAATGAAGAAAAAGGATGATGATAAAACCTTTAGAAAAGGAATTGACGATTTGCCGACTGTACCCATCATTTTAAGCGAGTGGACAAATCTTAACCCCGACAACATTAACAGGATGCTGCATAATGCCAACGATTGGGCAGCTATTAAAAAAAATGCAACACAGTCTTACGCAGAAGCCATTAGAGAAGGATATTTTAAAACAAAAATAAAGAACGAATGGAAACGTATGCTGGCAATGGATGTAAGCGATGTTTATTACGATAAAATTTTAATCAACGGAAAGTATACTACCGATTTAAAAACTGTTGACGGCAAAACGCTAAAAGCAGGCGATAAAGTACGATTGCGAATATCAAACGGTGGAGCTTCATCCTATTTTTGGTTGCGGTATGCAGGCGGTAAAATAACCGTAGTTGCCAATGACGGTAATGATGTAGAGCCTGTGGAAGTAGATAGATTAATCATTGCAGTTTCTGAAACTTACGATATTGTAGTAACAATTCCTGAAGATGGTGTTGCTTATGAGTTTCTAGCTACTACTGAAGACCGAACACAATCCGCAAGCTATTTTGTGGGCAATGGCATCAAACAATTAATATCTCCATTTCCTAAATTAAAATATTTTGAAGGGATGAAGATGATGAACGATATGATGAAGATGAATGGAGATTTGGACGATATGGGAATGAAAATGAGCCTGAACCAAATGGATATGAACGTGGTAATGTATCCTGAAATTACTGGAGAGGCAAAACCAAAAGAAGACCATAGTCAACACAATATGAATATGGAAAATGATCCCAACCGTTACAATGCAAATGCTTTGGGAGAAATCAAAACGCTGAATTATGCAATGCTACAATCTCCTTCCAATACGGAACTTCCTAAAGATGCGCCAGTAAAAGAATTGAAATTTACCCTTACCGGAAATATGAACCGTTATGTGTGGAGTATGGATAATAAAATACTTTCAGAAGTTGATAAAATACCTGTAAAAAAAGGAGAAATTCTACGAATTACCATTCATAATAACTCAATGATGCGCCACCCGATGCACTTGCATGGTTTTGATTTCAGGGTAATCAACGGTAAAGGCGAAAAATCACCACTAAAAAATGTTATAGATATAATGCCAATGGAAACTGATACCATTGAGTTTTTAGCAAACGAAGAAGGAGATTGGTTTTTCCACTGTCATATCCTTTATCATATGATGTCGGGTATGAACAGGGTTTTTGCAGTGGATGATTATCAAAATCCGAATTTACCCAACAAAAAACAAGCCTATAACAAGTTGCAGAGAGAAAGCAATATGCCGCACTTTATGGCGCAGAATGATTTTGCAACTAATGGTAATGATGGTGATGCAATGCTCCAGAACTCAAGATGGTCTTTAGGTACAGAATGGCGTTTGGGCTACAATGATATGCACGGTTATGAAGTAGAAACTCATTTAGGACGATATATTGGTAAAATGCAATGGTTTATGCCATTCATCGGTTTTGACTGGAGGTATCGTAAAATGGGAATGGACGAACACGAAACAAATTTGTTTGGGCAAAAAAATAAGAAGGATACACGTAGAGCCTTTAGTTTAGGTTTTATGTACACATTGCCAATGTTAGTCAATTTTCAGGCAGAGGTATATCACGATGGCATTGTTAGGTTGTCATTAATGCGTGAAGACATTCCTATTTCTAAAAGATTAAGAGCAGGATTTTTGGTCAATACTGATATGGAATATATTGCAGATCTAAAGTACATCATTAACAAAAATATGGGCATCCGTACACATTACGATAGCGATATGGGTTTTGGAGTGGGGCTCGTAATGAATTATTAGTAAACAGTGTATATATAATACGAATTAAGGGTTAAAACTATCAATTAATTTGCGGTTTGTTACAAAAAATTAAACATTGCAAAACCATAACTATTAAAATCCAACCCTTAATTCGTATTAATAAGAAATTATATTGTAGATTAAATATAAATAGCAGAACCCTTAGTTTGAACACCCTTTTAACATAGCTCTCAATTTAGAATAAATCATAATAGAAATTAATCATTATGAAAAATGAAGAAAATATTTTACAACAAAGAAATATTAAACCCACAGCTATGCGTTTATTGGTGGTAGAAAAGCTATTGAAGCAACAATATGCGATTAGTCATAAAGAGCTGGCGGAGCAATTTGAAAAAGCTGATAATGTCACTTTATTCAGAACGCTCAAAATATTTCTGGAACACAAACTTGTCCATACCATTGATGATGGAAGCGGAGTGATTAAATACGCACTTTGCCAATCAGGATGCAATTGTAATTTATCAGAACTGCACACACATTTTTATTGTACCGACTGCAAACATACTTTTTGCCTTACTGAAACAAAAATTCCGAACATCGAAGTTCCTCAAAACTTTAAATTAGATGGAGCTAATTTAGTTCTTAAGGGGAAATGCGACAAATGTAACAAATAGACTTTTTCAACTTTGCAATTCGATTGCACTAAAATATTTTTTATATTTGCAGTCTGATGAAAATATTTGTAATCCTATTCAGTATCTATTTTTTGGCATTATCCGTAATGCCCTGTACTGATGCGTGCGATATAAATATAAGCAATTCTTCAAAATCAGAATTTACTAAAATCTCCAACGACCAAACGAACTGCAAAGATGTGTGCAGCCCTTTTTGTTCTTGCGCCTGTTGCCATACCGTTGTAAATTTTACTTTTCAGTCTTTCAAAATAAGTGAAACAAAGCCGAGTTTCGGCAAACAGCAAAAATTCCCGCTTTGGGCTTTCAATTTCATTTCCAGTTACCACGGACACATTTGGCAACCGCCAAAGATTAATGCTTAATATTTTTTAGCAAATGTATTTATAGGTGGGGCGTATGGCATATCCTCCACTAATAAAGAAGCGTACTATATAAGTCGTGCATTTAGCTGTTCATTTTGTGATAAACAGAAAGAACTTATATCCTTTATTATTAATCATTAATCAAATGAATTGTGTTAGACAGTATCATAAAATTCAGTATTAAAAACAAGCTTGTTATCGGTATAATGACCTTGTTGCTCATCATTTGGGGAGTTTGGAGTGTGACAAGACTATCCAT
>APMI01015616.1_pt1 | contig 15495 bp, 11 predicted proteins | sample 667938 | NCBI WGS metagenome assembly APMI01 (sample SAMN01084076, study PRJNA167559) | wastewater metagenome | biome: Wastewater | place: Denmark: Ejby Moelle, Odense | collected 2011-11-28 | reverse complement strand
TTTCATAAATTTTCAAAATACCACGTAATGGGTATTTTTTGAGAACAACTATGAACATACTTTTGCATTTAAAGTATTACATTTGCACCATCTAATGCTAACCCATTAAATTAATAGCCATTTAACTAATCAAAAAATCTATGAAGATTATGAAAAAACTTTTGACACTTTCTCTCTTAACCTTGGGTATATATGCGACGGCAGTTGCCCAAACCCCCTATGTCCTTGTCGGGCATAGTTATTCGCAAGACTTTAACTCGTTAGGTACGGGTTTACCAACAGGTTGGCAGGTTTATACAAATGCCTGGTTCGATACGCTGGGTACCCCGGCTGCCTTCACCTCAGCGACGACTCCATGGGATCAGGGTTCTGGTTCTTTTGCCAACTATGCTGCCAAAGACACATTTTATGCTTCAGCAACTGCCGCTGCACAAAATGCATCTCCAAACAGGGCACTGGGCGCAAAGCTTGGTACAGCTAACGATACAGGAACTTCTTTTGTATTCTGCGTAGCTAATACACTGGGGCTTTCTGCCATCAATTTTTCTTTCAATCTTCAGTCTCTTGATCTGAACGCTGCAAGGACTAAAAGGTGGTACGTAAGCTATGATACCGGTGCTGTTCCTACCAATTTCCATTATTTGGCTGGTGGTTACAATACAGGTAACAACACTTTCGGCCAGACTAATATTTCTGTGAATTTACCTTCTTCGGTAAACAACCAGTCTCATAAAGTATGGATCAGGGTGTCAGCTTTCTTCCCTGCTTCAGGTACATTGATCTACCCAACTGTTGCGATAGATGATGTTATGATGACATGGATAGGTAAGCCTCCTGTTACCATTACTTACGATTCTACAAACATTCCTTGCTTTGGTGGCCTTACAGGTTCATATAGCAACATAGCTGCTGCTGGTGGTAATCCTCCTTACACTTATGCAGTGGATAGCGTGTTCCCTAACCCTCCGGTATTCTCTACAACTAATACTTATACAGGTCTTGCTGCCGGCAACCACACCATCATGGTGAAGGACAACGACGGTACTGTAACTTATTTCGCACGCACACTTACTCAGCCTGCTACTGCAGTTGCTATAGGTGCTTACGAATCTAAAATGGTAACATGCGCCGGTGGCAGCAATGGTTACGGCGTAGCTTTCGCCCTTAACGGTACACCTCCATACCAGTACAGCTGGGATCTGGGCCCTTATGGTTCATTCAAAACCGGACAGGATTCTGTTTATAACTTAGCTGCTGGCAATCACGTAGTTGGTGTTCGCGATACGAATGGCTGTCTTGAAGCAGTGAATTTTGATATCCACGAACCAGATAGCATCCGCACTTATGTATGGTATACTAACGACAATGATTGCTATGGTGATTCAACAGGCGATATTTACCTCGATGGTGCCAATGGTGGCTGGGGTGGCTATACTTACGTATGGAACACAACTCCTCCTGATACAAACTGGTATCTCAACAACCTGGCTAGCGGCGTTTACAATGTAACTACTTATGATGACAGCGGTTGCCACACCAGCATGGACGTTGAGATCATGTCACCTCCACAGATCGTTATCACTGAGAACATCACTGACGACCTCGGCAATTGCACAGGTAGCGTTACAGTTAATGTTACAGGTGGCGTTCCTGATTACTACTACGATTGGAGCACCGGCCTGAGCGGTAATTTCGTTCAGACTATCTCTAACCTTTGCGATGGCCAGACTTACTACCTGATGTTAACTGATGATAATGGTTGTGTTATTTATGACACCATCACCATACATGGTCCTACATCTGTAGCTAATGTTGCTCCTGTAGAAGTTAAGCTGTATCCTAACCCGGTAACTAACGTCCTGAACATTGAAGCTGCTGAAGCAGTTAATGTAAGGATCGAAGATCTTACAGGCAGGGTTGTGGTAAATGCTGAGAATGCAAAACAAATACCAATGGGTAACATAGCAAACGGTGTTTACATCGTAACCATTATGGATGCTAAGAACAACCTCATAGGTACTAAGAAAATAGTTAAGCAATAATTAGCTAAACGATAATTTAAAAGAGTCCCCCGGCTAAACCGGGGGACTCTTTTTTTTATACCATTTTGGGGCAATAGCTTTAGCATCGGGCATCAAAACCAGATCGTTTTATCAACGATATTCAGGGTTGATCGTCCTGGTACAGGCAGGAAGATTGAGCGGACATAGGAGACACACTTTCACCGGCTGCGATGTAATAAATACTGTTGATAATTCGGATGGCGAATTGTAGTAATGAAATGGCTTATTTCACTAATTTATTCTCCAGTTCCAGCACTATTGTTTCGCTCACTTTCAGGTTGTATGCTGCTGTGTAGAAGGCTATCAAGGCCTGTATATAGCTATTCTCTGCCTCACGCACCTCAAGCGTGGTACCTACACCTACTCTAAAACGTGCTTCCTGCACGTCAACATTTTCCTTTGCGTATTTGATGTTGTCAAATTGAAGCTTATAAGAGGCAACATACAGCTCGTAATCACGCCATGCTGTACGATAATGATTATTAATTATCGACTGTTGCTTTTCGTATAGCAGCTCATCGCGCATTGTTTGCAGCGCAGCTACTTTTATCTGCCTGTTGATATTGCCACCGTTAAAAATAGGTATGTTCAAACTTGCGGTGCCCGATGGTCCGTAGCTTCTGCCCGACAGTAAAAAACCGGTAGCGCTCCTTGTATAATTATAATAATAACCCCCGTTAATACCCAGTGTTGGCAGGCGGTAGCTGCGCGCTACTCCTTCATTTAATTTCGACGCAGCAGCGCTGTGTTTATAAATGCTAACGGAAAGGTTCACATCTTGCAGCAGCTGTCTATCTATAGGCTGCAGGCTTGTGTTGAGCTCCAGGTTGTCATCCAGCACATAGGTATTGCTTAGATCCGTACCCATCAATACATTCAGCGAATCAAATGATTGGGTGATATTTGCCTCCTGGGCAAGCGAGTCCGAGCGGCGGGCATTATGGTCCACAGTCGCCTGCAGGAAATCGGTCTTCGGCGACGCACCGGTTTCAAATTTCAGCCGGGACAGATCCATGCGGAGCTGTGATAATGCAAGCGCTGTGTCAACAGCGACCAATTGCTTTTGCTGCCAAACCACCTGGGCGTACACCTGTATAGTGCGCGACACGGTCGCCTGTAATTGCAGCCTGAATTGCTCACTGCCTATCAGTTCTTGTATATCCAGTTGTTTTTTTACAATGAACATTCTGCCGCCGTCAAACAGGGTCCAGCCCAAAGTAGCCCCAAGGCTGTAGTTATAAGTCTCTGCTGATGGATTATCCTGCGTACCACCGGTAGCAAGCTGGTTGTGTGTGTTATAGGCGCTGCCGCCAAGGCTGCCGCTAAAGCCAATATTGGGGAGCATCCCGGCATTGCCCGGAGTATTGTTTGTCGCAGCCTGTTTCGCGGCAGCATCTGCTATGCGTACGTCAAAATTGTACTGGAGGGCACGGTTAATTGCATCCTGCAGCGTGAGGCGCTCCTGTGCAGCCGCTATGCTGCAACTGAACGATAATAATATGGTTAATCGTTTAATCATCTATTCATCCAGTTTTGCTATTGCAGAAGGGACCACATCCTTTCTGCGCGACAGGTAAGTATATATAACAGGCACAATAAACAATGAAAGTATCAGCGAAAATAATACACCCCCAACTATTACAATACCCAATGGCATACGGCTCGTGGAAGCTGCACCTATCGATAGCGCAAGTGGCAGGGCGCCAAATATCATAGCAAGACTGGTCATAAGAATGGGGCGTAAACGCATGGAGGCAGCATGTATCGCAGCGTCAGCTTTTGCCATGCCTTTATCACGCGTATGGTTGGCAAATTCCACGATGAGGATACCATTCTTTGTAACAAGGCCTATAAGCATGATCATGCCTATCTGCGAGAATATATTAAGCGTTTGTCCGAACATCCATAACGACAACACAGCACCTGCAATAGCAAGTGGCACCGTAAGCATAATGATGAATGGGTCAATAAAGCTCTCGAACTGTGCCGCCAATATCAGGTAGATGAGCACCAGCGCCAGTATAAAGGCGAAGGAAGTATTTGACGCGCTTTCAGCATAGTCAAGCGAGGAACCGGAAAGGGCCGAAGAAAAGGTTTCATCTATCTTTTTCTCTTTCACCATTTCATCAAATATGGCCTGCATAGCTGCTATGCCATCTCCTATGGTTTTGCCGGGGGCAAGGTTTGCTGATATGGTGGCCGATTTGTAGCGGTTATAGTGATATATCTGCGATGGGCTGGTTGTTTCTTTTATGTCCACCAGGTTATCCAGTGATATCTGCTCACCACTCGCAGTACGAACATAAAAACTGTTCAGGTCCACGGGTGTTTCCCGGTTTGCGCGGTATACCTGCCCTATTACCTGGTATTGTTTACCATTCATGGTAAAATAACCAAGGCGGCTGTTACTCAGTGCCAGTTGTAATGACTGTGAGACATCGCCTACCGAAACACCCATCTGCGATGCTTTGTCCCGGTCCACTGTTATAGAAAGCTGTGGCGTATTGAATTTCAGGTCCACGTCCACGCCCTGGAAGACCGGGCTGTTATTTGCCCTGTCCAGAAAATCCGGAAGCACTTTCCCGAGCTTTTCGAAATTGATGTTTTGCAACACATACACTATAGGGAACTGGCTGCCACCGCGCTTTACCGATATTGTCTGCTCCTGTATGGCAAAGGCCTTACCAAAATTCAGTTTCTGAAAATTCTTGTTCACCATTTTGGCTATATCGGCCTGGCTGCGCTTCCGTTTGTCAGGTTCTGTTAGCCTTACAAAGCCGCGCCCTGTATTCACTGCACCGGAACCTGCAAAACCGGGTGCAGTTATGGATAGAACTACTTCTTTCTCCGGTATGCTATCTATCAGCATCTGGCTCACCTTGTCCATGTAGTTCTCCATAGCATCGTAAGAGGTGCCCTCCGGTGCCACGGTGGAAAAAGAAATGCGACTCCTGTCTTCCAGGGGCGCCAGCTCACTTTGCAAACCCCGCCCTATTAGAAATATGATCAGGAAACAAACCCCGATACCCGCGAGGGCCATCCACCTGCGGCCCATTACCCATGTAAGCGCTCTTTTATAATTGCGTTCCAGGCCCTCAAAGAAGGGCTCCGTTCTTACATAAAATCGTGAGCGTTTGTGCACATCCCTGGTCAGCATCACATTAAGTACAGGTGTAAGGGTAAGCGATACAAAAGCCGAGATGAGCACTGCGCCCGCCACTACAATACCAAACTCACGGAACAAACGCCCGGTAAAACCCTGGAGGAAAACGATAGGCAGGAATACAACTGCCAGCGTAATGGAAGTAGAGATGACGGCAAAGTATATCTCCTCGCTGCCCTCCTTCGCCGCGCGGTGCTTCTCCATACCTGCTTCCAGTTTCTTAAATATATTTTCCGTGACCACGATACCATCATCCACTACAAGGCCGGTAGCCAACACTATTGCCAGCAGCGTAAGTATGTTTATCGTGAAGCCCATGATGTACATGATAAAGAAGGCACCTATCAGGCTCACAGGTATATCTATCAGTGGGCGTATAGCTATCAGCCAGTCGCGGAAGAAGAGGTATATGATAATGATCACCAGGCCAAAGGCGATCATCAAAGTTTCTTCAACTTCCGTTATCGATTTCTTAATGAATGTGGTATAGTCAACTGCAATATTTAGCTTAATGTCCTTGGGTACATCTTTCTTTATCTGCTCCAGGCGTTTGTAAAATTCATCAGCGATGGCTACGTAATTGGCGCCCGGCTGGGGCACCAGGGCAAGAGCTATCATAACTGTACCACTTTCTTTTAGTAGGGTCTCTTCATTCTCAGGCCCCAGCAGTGCTTCCCCTACATCCCGCAGGTGTATATCAGTACTGTCTACATTTTTAATGATCAGGTTGTTAAAATCATCTTCTGTGTATAGGCGCCCAAAGGTGCGTATGGTCAGGTCGGTGCGGTAGCCGCTTAGCTTTCCCGAGGGTAGCTCCACATTTTGCTTATTCAGCGCAGCCTGTATATCCTGGAAAGTGATATTATAACCCGCCATCCTTACAGGGTCCAGCCAGAGACGCATAGCATATCGTCTTTGTCCCCATATTTGTATACTACTCACCCCGGGTATAGTTTGCAGGCGCTCTTGCAGCACATTTTCCCCGTAATCCGATAACTGTAGCGCGTTGCGGGTATCGCTCTGCACCGTCATCGAGATAATGGCTGTAGAGTTCGCATCTGCTTTGGTCACCACCGGGGGGGCATCTATATCCTGGGGCAGGTTGCGCACCGCTTGCGATACCTTATCACGCACGTCATTGGCTGCGGCTTCCAGGTCGGTACTGAGGTCAAACTCAACAGTTATATTGCTGGTACCTAAAGAACTGGAGGAAGATATATTCTTAATGCCGGCTATGCCGTTGATGGATTTCTCCAGCGGTTCCGTTATCTGCGATTCAATTACATCGGGGTTGGCACCGGCATACGAAGTACGCACACTGATAATGGGCGGATCTATTGAAGGATAATCCCTTACGCCGAGAAATTTAAAACCTATCACCCCGAATACGACAATAATAATGCTTAGCACTATGGCCATCACGGGGCGCCGGAGCGAAATGGAGGGGAGACTCATTCAGTTTCTTTTCGTAGCGTGCAGTCAAATATAACGATATATACTTCTGAAATGGCCTGCAATACTCTGTAAAAATGCACCGAAACGGTAACTCTTTACTAATGAGAGACATACCAAAACAAGATCGAAATCTATTTTCTATGGCACTATTTTATTTAATTATGACTCAATTACCTATTTGGGGTTTAAACGCTGTACTTTTATCTTTGAAATTCTAAACAAACTAAACATAAATAATTATGCCACATTCACTTCCTCCTCTGGATTACGCATTTGATGCACTGGAGCCACATATTGACGCACAAACTATGCAGATACACCATGATAAGCACCACCAGGCTTACGTGGATAACCTTAATAAAGCCCTTGCCGGTACAGATGGCGAAGGCAAGACCCTTGAAGAACTGATGGCCAATATCTCAGCCTTCCCGATGGCAGTGCGTAATAACGGTGGTGGCCACTACAACCATACACTGTTCTGGACTGTACTGAGCCCCAATGGCGGGGGCGCTCCTACAGGTGACCTTGCTACTGCTATCAATGATGCCTTCGGCTCGTTTGATACGCTGAAAGAGAAGATGAACACTGCAGGCGCCACCCGCTTTGGTAGCGGCTGGGCATGGCTTATAGTAAAGGATGGCAAACTGGAAGTATGCTCTACTCCTAACCAGGATAATCCCTTGATGGATATATCTGATATCCAGGGTCACCCCATACTGGGCATTGATGTTTGGGAACATGCTTATTACCTTAAGTATCAGAACAAGCGCCCCGATTATCTTAGTGCCATATGGAACGTGATCAACTGGGATGAGGTTTCAAGGCGTTATAAAGCGGCACTCTAAGTAGCCAAACCGATATTTTTTTGCACCCCCGCTTATTGCGGGGGTTTTTATTTGGGCAATAATATTTAAATGCGGTCGTTTATTTGAAAATACCTCTTTATGAAAAACGTACTGCTTATCTCTTTGCTGCTCAGCAGCACTACACCTTCTTTATATGCACAGGAAGCTGCTGTAAAGTATAATGAACTGGGCCTGGCCGGCGAAACGAACATTACCGGCAATTTAAACGGCCAAACATCTTTGGCGGCATTGCAATTCAAGCATTTTGGCAAGAAGAACATTGGCTACCGCCTGTTCGCCGGCTTCGGGGAAGTGCAGAATGCCAATTTCAACAGTATCTACTCGGTATCAGGTGATACCACTATAGAGCGACGCGCTTCGCTAAAGGTGTCAATGCCTATGGTGGGGGCGGGAATTGAAGGCCAGCACCCATTGTACAAGCACGTGTACATGTTTGCCGCTTTTGAAGTAAAAGCGGGTTATGGCAAAGGCCATATTGACACCAGCATTACAGAACACTATCCCGACAACATCATTACATCTTCGCCGGGCTATGCAGAATACGGAACTGCCCGTAGGGGGCCAGGCGCCAATATGTTCTTCATGGCCTTTAGTCCTTCGGTGGGTATTAAAGTGCCGTTAAAGAGAATTACATTCGGTATGGAATTCTCGAACCCTGCAACCTATAGTAATACCAACAAGCCCGGTGGCAGCAGCTTTGATTTTGATGCGGGCAATATCAACCAGCGTTTCTTTATCTGCTACCGGTTTTAAGAGGCCGCGAGATCTGCCAGCATAGCCTTTGCCTGCGCGTTTGCCGGATGTTTTACCAGCAAATGCTGCAGGCATTTTTTAGCACGGTCGTTTTGCAGGTTATTGTGGTAATAGACGGCGAGGTTTATTAAGTTCTGCTCATAGTCGGGGTCAAGGTCGTTGGCATGTATGAGATGGTCATAGGCCATTACTTTGTTGCCCTGCTGCATATACAGGAAACCTATGTTGGTATTGGCACTTACATGATCGGGGTTCTCGGTCAAGATAAAGTCAAACACCTTTTTTGCTTCATCAAGCCTCTTAAGCGCCAGCAGGCAGGTGCCGTACTTGTTCTGGAAGTCGAGCGAGTATTTCCATATTTCGGTGGAGCGTTTGTACCATGGCAGGGCCTTATCGAATTGGCCAAGGCTAAAGTATGCTTCACCCGCACGGTATGCAGCCCATGCATCGTTTATACTAGCCGGTTGTAGCTGATCGGCATAGCCGGTCACCTTTGCAAAATCTTTGAGCAGGTAGTAGGCACGTATGTAATCACGGTTCTGCTTTTGTTTGGCCTCAGCATCACTTTGCTTATTAAGATAAAATATTGCCGAATCGAGCAAGCCTTTGTTTTGATTGTAGCGTTCGTAGAACTCCATGTAGCCCCTTGCAATCGTGATGGCGTCTACCTTATCATTGTTGAAGCACTTCAGACCAAGGAAGGCGGTGATCTTTTTCTCTGCGGTATCATTCAGGGGACGCTTGCGGATGTAATGGTCTGTTACAGCAACGTGCGGAATGTCTATGCTGCCATTGTGCGGCATATGGCAGGTAACGCAGTCGTTATTTTTCTTCGCCCTTACTTCTGGCTTTTCCGTGCATTGCTTTTGTCCATTCGCTGTACCATGACAGCTTTGGCAGGCAGTGAGGTATTGCGCCCTTGGTGTGAACTTAACGCTTACGTGCGGGTTGTGGCAAGTAATGCAACTCATCTTTCCTGATTGAACGTAACACTCACTCTTCTTCATGCGCTCCACATGCGAGGCCATGATCATTTTATCACGAGCGCCCTCGTATTCAGGCATAAAGACATTCATCACTTCGGAGAGGTGCATGCCGGGGCGGAAAGAGAAAAAATTCTTGCCATCGTTCAGCACTGCTATACCCTGCAGGTGGCAGCGCTGGCAAACATTGTTCTGCAATTCTGTCGACAACCTGCGGGGATTGACAATTGTATAGTCGGGGCCTTTGGAAGTATCCACAATATCGCCGGCCTGCTTTGCGGCTACGTGCAGGCTGCCGGGGCCGTGGCAGCGCTCGCAGTCAATGCCTGTCTTTACGCTCACATATTTGTTCTGGCTATTGTCTACAAAGTCGGGGTAACCGTTATGGCAGCTCATACACTCTATCTCTATCATCCGCGTGAAGCGGCTGCTCTCCCCTTTCTCGAAACCGGGTGCAAGGTCCCATTGTTTCTTTTGAGTGTAAAAGGTGATGGGTGCCTGGTAGAAATAGCCATTCTTATTGAAGATATGCGAATTGGTATGCTGCCCCGAGCCTACTATATAGTCTATCTTCTGGATGCGCTTGTGTACGGTATCATTGCCTTCGGTACGGAACTCAATTACATACAGGGAGTCGTTCTGCCAGTAGGGTTTATAATAATAATCGAGGTCTTTATCATACACCAAAGCGTGTGCGGGAGAAAAGTCCGCCGCAGACTTTTGCTTTGTAGCATGATCGAAGGACTGGCCCATACCTGTTTGGGAAAAGGTCTGGTACACACTTTCGTGGCAGGTGCGGCAGGTTTGCATGCCTACGTAATGGGCGCTGCTATCGTAGACGCTCTTCCATGGGGAGCCGGCTTGTTCCTCCTCCTTATCCTGCTTCGGGCTATTGCAATAGAAGGCCGGCAGGGTGATGGCTACCAGTACCAGTGAAAGCAATATGTTGCGCAGGAAGCGGGGGGACATTTTCTAAAATTAAGTCAAAAGTAAAAAGTGAAAAGCTAAAAGTGGGTTTGGGGGGAGATTTCCGGTTTCCGGTTCAATTTCCGTTTCCGGTTTTTGGTGGGGTGTTCAGCGGAAAGACTTGTCGGCATTGCCATATGGCGTTTTCGTATCATTTCTGGTTTTTTCCGGTTGACCTCACCCCTAACCCCTCTCCATAAATGGAGAGGGGGGATCGGGCATGGAAATAAAAATCGGGCATTTTTATTTTGCAAAGTGTTGAAAATGAAATATTTGATGATTTCCGGGGTGCCCGATTTGTGCCCGATGTCGGGCATTTTGTAATCGGCGAAGTGTGAACGTTCATATTGATATGGTTTAAATGTTGTCAAAGAACTTAAGGGTTGCATTTAGCTTTCTCCAGCGCGAGCTGACCACCCCGGCCTAGGGCCACCTCCCGCTGAAGCGCGGGACGGGCTCTCCTAAAAACAGGAGGGGAGCTGAACTTTCACAAAGGTCGGATGGGATATTGAGACTGGAAAATAAAAGTTTTATGATACCCTTCTGAAAGGGTACCATAACCTTTTGAAGGGGTATCATGCTTTTTTCTTTTCATGGCCAGTATCTTGTATGGCAATTGATATCATATGCAAAATCTAAAACTAAAAGCAGGAAGATTGATGATAATATTGGGCCTCTCTCTGGCTTTGGGATGTAATACAAACGAAGAAAAGAAGATAACTAAAAGCATGAATGATGTTGCTAGCGAAAAGGAGGAACTTGATTGCAAAAAAAGCATTGTTGAAAAAGGCGACACAAACTGTTATCAAACCTTAAGGGTTCTTTATATGGAACGCCCGCTGGACGGCCTGCTCTTTTGGTCATTATTGATGGCAAATAAATATGATTATCCGCAAGCTTATTATGACGTCTACTACATATTGCTAGAATCGAATGGGAAAGACATATATGACGTAACCTCTTTGGATGATAAGACAAGAAAAATCGCTATAGAATATCTAGCTATAGCAGCTGAAAAAAGACAGTTTGCGGCTATAGAAATTATGGATAGCCTTGGTAAAGAAAAGCAAAATATCCGACAGCATTAGTCGTTACTTTTCGACAGCGATGATGTTCAACCCCTTCGGGGTTGCGTGTACTATGTATTTTATTTCCCCGGATTGCATCCGGGGCTATTCATGCTAAAGCCCTCCGGGCTTTGCTAAGGGTCACGGTCAATAGGTTGTTCATTCTGATGAAGAAAAATAAATACCTTAGCGATATGCACCCAGCCTGTAAAATCATACTCATCTGCATTTTTCATCTCTTTTTTTGTGCCGGGGCTGTGGCAAAGGTGAATGATGGATCGCCGGAGATCCCGTTTGGTTTGTACCAGGATTCTGTAAGGGCTATTCTCGCCCGACAAAATGCTGAGATGAGCTTTCAAACGAATGGATATTATGACCAGCTGTACATAAACTATAAGAACTACCAACACGCAGGCAATTCATGTGGTTTGTTCCTGACCTTTTATAAGAACAAGCTGGGGAAATATGTGATAGCAGACTATCGCGGTACAAAAAGCCGCTTTAAGCAATTGGAAAAAACAATAACAGCGAAATACGGGCATGCCATTATTAATACCAATAAAGGCGGCCGCAGTACGCGCACATGGATATTGAAAGCAGGTGAAATGCCCAGCCAGTTAAAACAAATAACCATTGAGCTGGTAAAGGACGAGCATGGTGAAATGGAGCTGCTGGAGGAGTATGTGAGTGAAGAGGAATTTGATTGGGAACAAAAAAATCCGCAGCAATAAGCGAGGATGTTCAACCCTTTCGGGGTTGCGTGTAATATGAATAGCCCGGGATTGCATCCGGGGCTATTCATATTAAAGCCCTTCGGGCTTTTCCTGCAAGAGAAGTATATTTCGTCTCATACAGGGCTTTGTATTTTGTTCTTTAATTTTCTACCGATATTTCGTTCCGAACGGAACTTAGCATTTTATTCAGGCCAGCTTCAGCTCTCTGATGCCCTTGAGTCCTCTATCGAGAGACTAAAGGAGTAAATACGACCCACCGGCTTCCCGAAGCGTGAATTATATTTCGTCCCATACGGGACTTTCGTCTTTTTTGCTTTTTTCATTTCTACCGATATTTCGTTCCTAAGGGAACTGAATACAGGCCAGGCATAAGCCGTCTGACCGCTTTAAGCGGTGCTGACGGCTTGCTAATTAAATATAGCCAAGGTATAATTATTCTTGCCTTTTTGCACCAGCATGTAGCGGCCATTGAGCAGGTGCTCGCTGGTTAGCTTATGGTCTATGCCGGGTACTTTTTCTTTGTTGATGCTTACACCCCCGTTCTGCACCATCTTCCTTGCTTCGCCTTTTGAGGGAAACACTCCGCTTTCTGCAAGGAAGGTAAGGAGGTCGAGTCCATCGCCCAGTGCGTCTTTTGCACCTGTTACCTGCGGCACGCCGTCCATCACTTCAAGCAGCTGCTTTTCGTTGAGTGAACGAAGGCCTTCCACAGTACTCTGGCCGAATAGTATCTCGGATGCCTTTTGCGCAAATTCAAGATCTTCCTTACTATGCACTAAAATGGTCATCTCTTCTGCAAGGGCCTTCTGCAGCTTGCGCTGGTGCGGCGCTGTGCGATGCTCTTCGATAAGCGCCTTAATTTCTTCGACAGGGCGGAATGAAAAATACATGGATAGCTTTTCCGCATCTTCGTCGGGCAGCTTAAGCCAGTACTGGTAAAACTGGTAGGGAGAGGTGCGGTCAGGATCTAGCCATATGGTACCACTTTCCGTTTTGCCGAATTTACCGCCATCGCTTTTTGTGATGAGCTTGCAGGTAAAGGCAAATGCATCATCGCCACCTTTGCGGCGTATCAGCTCAGTACCTGTTACTATATTACCCCATTGGTCGGCACCGCCCATTTGCAGTTTAACCTTATTATGGGTATTGAGATAATAAAAATCGTAGCCCTGTATGAGCTGGTAAGTAAACTCTGTAAACGACAGGCCTGTTTCCAGGCGCTTCTGTACGGAGTCTTTCGACATCATGTAATTCACGGTGATATGCTTACCTACATCGCGTATAAAATCGAGGAAACGGAAATCTTTGAACCAGTCGTAGTTATTTACCATCACCGCAGCATTGGGTTTCGACTCATCGAAGTCGAGGAACTTCTCCAGTTGCTTGCGCTGGCCATCACAGTTCTTCTGAATTGTCTCCATATCCAACAGGTTACGCTCCGCGGATTTACCCGAGGGATCGCCTATCATTCCTGTAGCTCCGCCAACCAGGGCATAAGGCTTATGACCGGCACGCTGCAGGCGCATCAGCAAGGTTATTGGCATCATGCTGCCTACATGCAGGCTATCGGCAGTGGGATCGAAGCCGACATAGCCCGAGGTCATCTCTTTCAATAATTGCTCTTCAGTACCCGGCATTATGTCCTGGATGAGGTTGCGGGCCTGTAAATCTGCTATCAGGTTCATTTGCGGCAAAAATAGTTGATTAGTTGATTAGTTCATTAGTTGACTAGTTTCTGGAAATATTATAAAATATTCTCGTTATTGGTAATAGAGGCTTAAAGCAGGGCTTCGGGGATAATGTATTAACTTTATAAGCTATTGGCAATATGCAAAAAATGAGCAAAAGCATTACCCCCTTGTTGTGCTTCCTTTTATTGAGCTGCGGTGCGCTGGCGCAGACGCGTATCTATGTAAATGAGTACCTGAACATCGGCGTGGGTGCAAGGGGCCTGGGTATGGCCGGGGCGCAATCGGCCACTGTGGGCGATGTTACCTCGGGCTACTGGAACCCGGCAGGATTGATGAAGGTGGATAATGACTTCGAGGTAGGCCTGATGCACGCGGAATATTTCTCGGGCAATGCCAAGTATGACTACGGCAGTGCCGCTATGCCGCTTAAAGACAAGAACCACACGGTTGGCATCTCGATACTACGCTTTGCTATAGACGATATACCCAATACCATAGACTATGTGCAGCCCGACGGCTCATTTGACGAAAGCAAACTGAAATCGATGAGCGCGGGCGATTACGCCTTCCTGCTATCTTATGCACAGAGACTAAAAATATTTAAGAACGTGGATATACAGACCAGTATAGGCGCCAATGTGAAGATCATTTACCGTCAACTGGGCTCACTGGCCAATGCATGGGGCGCGGGCGTAGATGTGGGCCTACAGGGTGCATACAAGCAATGGCGTTTCGGACTGATGGCAAAGGACATCACCACTACATACACATCGTGGAGCTTTCACCTGTCCGAGAGCGATAAGATCGTATTCGGGAAAACTGGAAACGAGATCCCTGTAAAATCGTACGAGGTAATGCTGCCGAGGCTGAACTTTGGCTTTGCACGCTACCTGATGGCGCCTGAAAAGAAGATACAGGTAATGGCCGAGCTGGATATTGACATGACCACAGATGGCAAGCGCAATACCCTGATAAGCAGCAAGCCCATAAGCCTGGACCCACACATGGGTGTGGAAGGCTCTTATAAAAATACCGTTTTCCTGCGCCTGGGCGTGGGCAACATACAGCGTGCGCTGGATGACCGGGACACAACCAACAAAAAGAAATTCACCATATACCAGCCAGCAGTAGGCCTTGGGTTAAAGATAAAGGGCCTGATGGTCGATTATGCTTTCACCAGCCTGCAGACGCAGGCCAACCCGCTTTATACACACATCATTTCACTGCGACTGGATGTAAACAAGAAACAGACCAAACAAATTAAAGCACAAAGTGCAGCAGAATATACAGAACCAGGAGAGCGGAGACATAAGGACAAGGCCAGCAAAACAAAAAAAGTAAAAACCGAAAAAAGTAAATAACAGTCCGTACGATATCAATGCATAGAATACTACGTACCATATCTTTCCTACCGATACTACTGCTGTGCTGTACCAGCGCAAAGGCGCAGCTATATGGCAATGAGTGGATAGACTACAATAAGACCTATTACAAATTCAAGGTGGGCAAAGAAAGCATATACCGCATACCCAAAGCTGCGCTGGACGCAGCCGGCATACCGGCAACGCTTAACGGAAGCCAGTTCATCATGTACCGTGACGGGCAGGAGATACCACTGTACACTTCTACAACGGGCGCATTCAGCAGCACAGACTATATAGAGTTCTACGGACTGAAGGCTGATGGTAAGCTGGACAAGACACTATACAACGATACATCCTGGCAATCGGACCCGGGCTCGAGCCTCCTCTCGG
>APMI01003669.1_pt1 | contig 15495 bp, 13 predicted proteins | sample 667938 | NCBI WGS metagenome assembly APMI01 (sample SAMN01084076, study PRJNA167559) | wastewater metagenome | biome: Wastewater | place: Denmark: Ejby Moelle, Odense | collected 2011-11-28 | reverse complement strand
TCGGGCCTCAAACTGATCAACAACCGGTGGGTGGATGTCGATTGGCTGAGCTTCGAATCGGTGAATACGCCTGGCGTGCATGTGATTGGCGATGCGATTTTCCCGGCGCCGACCATGCCCAAGTCGGGTCACATGGCCAACCAGCATGCCAAGGTCACGGCGGCGGCCATCCTTAACCTGCTGGCCGGAGAGGCGCCGAACCCCAACCCGGTGGTGATGAACACCTGCTACAGCTTCGTCGATCCGAAGAACGTCATCCACGTCACCTCCGTGCATCAATACGATGCGGCCAAGAAGACGGTGCTGCCCGTGCCCGGTTCGGGCGGGGTGTCGGCTGCGGCGAATGAACTGGAGGGCAAGGCCGCCTTGTCGTGGGCGAAGAATATCTGGGCCGACATGCTGGTTTGAGAATGCAGAACGGCCATCCGTCGGGATGGCCGTTCTGGCTCCTGCCGCCGGTTCTCAGTCTAGCGTCGCAATGTAGTCGGCGACCGCCTTGCGTTCAAGTTCGGTGAGCTTCGATGCGACGGAGTGCATCACGGCGTTGTCGTTGTTGCGTTCCCGGGTGTTGAACTGCTTGAGCTGGTTTTCCAGGTACAGGGCCTGCTGACCGGCCAGCCGCGGCAATTGCGGTGTGCCGTGGCCTTTTGGCCCGTGGCAGGAAACGCAGGCGGCGACGCCTGAATACGGGTTGCCCTTGGTGAAGATGTAGCGCCCCACGCCGGCCAGATCCGGTTCGGTGCTTGTGCTGCGGGTGGCCGGCTTTTTCTCGAAGAAGGTGCCAAGAGCCTTCATTTCTTCGGGGGTCAGGTCGGCCGCCATGCCGGCCATGGTGTCGCTCTTGCGCTTGCCGCTCTTGAAGTCGCCCAGTTGCTTGGCGATGTATTCCGCATGCTGGCCAGCCAGACGCGGGTAAAGCGCCGAAGCCGCTTCGCCCTCCATGCCGTGACACAGGAAACAGCGCCCTCCGACAATCTCTTCGGCCCGCTGCAGGTCGGCCGCCCCGGCACCCGTTGACAGGGCGAGCGCGCCTGCCAGACCGGCCACGATGAATCTCCCTTGCATGTGCGTCTCCTCTTTTTATATGTAAAAAGAAGACTATCAGAATATAGGGATAAACTTAATCAGGCCTCGCCCCTGCATTTGCAGACCGGGAACGACGATGGTTCGCCAAGCGCGCGCATTTGTGGCGTCGGCGTACGGCAAAACAAGCGAATTCTTTAGAAATACTTTTGGAAATCATCCACTTAGCCAGAAAGGTAAGTGGTGGGCGGTACTGGGATCGAACCAGTGGCTTCCACCGTGTGAAGGTGGCACTCTACCGCTGAGTTAACCGCCCGGTAGGTGAGAGCGCGCATTCTAGTAATCGCTCAAAAGTCTGTCAAGAACTTTTGGTGAAATTCTGATTTCAGCCCCTTTCCTGCTGAACCTTGTGCCCGGCCTGGCTGCCTATCTCATGGAGCTCGGGCACAATCGCCCGATACAAAACAATAACGGAGCGCCCCATGTTGCGAGTCAGTAATACCCGTTCCGCCTGCCTTGGTCTTAGCGGACTGGTGGCAGCATTCTTGATCCACGCGCCGGCCAGCGCCGAATTGCTTGGCGCGGACGAGTTGTCGGACGTGGTCCGCAAGCCGGCCATCGGTCTTTACAAGGGGTATGCGGAATTCAAGATGGCGCACTACGCCGAGGCGCAGCAGATCTGGACTGCGCTGGCCGAACGGGGGATGGGCGAGGCGTGGTTCAACCTGGGCATTCTGGCCGAGGATGGGCTGGGCGAGCCAAAGGACGGACAGGAAGCACGGCGGCGTTACGAGAAAGCGGCGCTGGCGGGCAGTCGCAACGCGGCGCTGCGTCTGGGTACGTCTTTGCAGACGAACCGCCTGGGGCCAGTCGATATGGACGGTGCGCGGCGCTGGCTGAAGGTGGCCGTCGAACTGGGGGATGACGAGGCGGCGGCGCAACTGGCAGTACTTGACGGCACTACGGCAAAACCGGTCAGTGCCCGTGACCGGCAGCTAGCACAAGCCCGTCGCATGGAGGCGGACGGGAGCCTGCCGGATGCGCTGCTGGCTTACCGGGCGATTGCCGACGCAGGCGATCCACGGGGTCTGACGCGGCTGGCCTGGCTGTATGAGGCGGGCCGTGGTGTGCCGCGCAACCTGGCAGAGGCGGCGCGTCTGTTCCGCCAGGCGGCCGAGGCGGGCGATCCGGAGGGGCAGTATGCCTTGTCAGTGATGTTCGATACCGGCGCGGGCCAGCCTCACGATTCCGAGCAGGCCTTGCGCTGGCTGCGCGCCGCGGCGGCGGGCGGCTATCCACCGGCCATCGAGGCGCTGAAGGCGCGTTAAGGCTTGGTGGTGGTCTGCATGGCCAGCCGGCGGCTGTCGATGGCGATAAGGGCGCCGGCCACGCCGATGACCAGCATGCCGCCGAGGGCTACGGGGTCAGGCAGCTGGCCAAAAGCGAGCCAGCCAAACAGGGTGGCCCACACCAGCTGCACGTAAAGCATGGGCGAAAGCAGTGACGCTGGTGCTTCGCGGAAGGCCCGGTTGAGCAGGAAGTGGGCGCTGCCGGCAAGCAGGCCCATGGCGCCCATCAGTGCAAACTCCTCGCCGGTCGGCGCGGGGCCACGGTCGATCCACGGCATGGCGGCGCTCATTCCGGCGCAGCCGATCAGGGCCGAGTAGAACAGGAGGGTCACCGGGGTTTCGGTGGGCGACAGCTTGCGGGTCAGGATCTGGTACAGGGCGTAGGCGACGGCGGCGCCGAGGGCGAAGAGCACGCCGTCGGGAACCAGCCCGCTGCCCGGTCGGGCGACCAGCAATACGCCGCCAAAACCCAGTACGACCGCCACCTGGCGCAGCCGACCGATGGTCTCGCCCAGCATGGGACGGGCCAGCAGCACGACGATCAGCGGCGAGGCAAAAATGATGGCGGTGGCTTCGGCCAGCGGCATGCGTTTGAAGGCGGCGACGCCGCCCAGACTGGTGGCCAGCAGCAATACCGCCCGCGCTGCATGCAGACCGTGCCGGCGGGTCACGAAGAGCCTGCCGCGCAGGCTCGGGCCGAGAAAGACGAGCATCAGCAAAAGGTGCACCGTGTAGCGCGCCCACACCAGCAATGGCACCGGAAAGCGTGCGCTGAGGTGCTTGTTGATCACGTCGAGCGTCACGAACAGGACAAGCGCGATCATGGCCAGGCCGATGCCCAGCAGGGGCCGCTGGGGGGCGTTCATGCGCCGAGCGTGAAGAAGAAAGTGGCGCCCGCGCAAGGTGCGCTTTCTGCGCAAATGTGCCCGCCGTGGCGGCGGACGATACGGTGCACGGTTGCGAGTCCGATGCCGCTGCCTTCGAATTCGGCGGCAGCGTGGAAGCGCTGGAAGGGCGCGAACAGCTTGTGCGCTTCTGCCAGATTGAAGCCCACGCCGTTGTCTGCAACAAAGTAAACCGTCTCCCCTTTGACGATTTCATTGCCGAAACGGATGGTGGCGTCCTTGCTTGGACGGGTGAATTTCCAGGCGTTGCCGATCAGGTTTTCAAGTACGGTGCGCATCAGCACGGGGTCGCATTCGGCGCGCATGCCAGGTTCTATCTCGATGCAAACGTGCCGGTCAGGTTCTGCATGGTGGAGATCCTGGGCAATACTCTCGGCGATTGCCGAGAGGTCGGTGTCGCGGCGCAGCAGGGGCTTGCGCACGTGGCGCGAAAGATCGAGGAGGTCGTCGATGAGCCTCGCCATGCGTTGCGCAGCTTCCCGTACCCGGCCCAGGTGGCCCAGGGCTTCGCCACTCAGTTCGTTGGCGTGCTCGTCCATCACCAGACTGGAAAAGCCCTCGATGGCGCGCAGCGGGGTGCGCAGGTCGTGGGAGACGGAGTAGCTGAAGGATTCGAGCTCGGCGAGGGTGGCGGTGAGCTCGTCGGTGCGCCGGGCAACCCGCTCTTCGAGGGTCGTGTTGAGGGCCTGAACAGCCTCTTCGGCGAGGATCCGGGCGGTGATGTCGCGCCCGACCACTACCAGCATCTGGCGGCTGCCGTCCGTGTTGAAGACCGGCTTCTTGATGAAGTCGAGGTAGCTGAAACCGCCATCGGCGCGCGGCAGGCGATCGGTGTAACGGTAGCCTTCCTGTGTCGCCCAGGCCTGCTCGTTGGTGGCGGCGCAGTTGAGCAGGCTGATTGCCAGGCCAGGCGGTGCAATGCGCGACAGCGCCAGTTCGTCCTGTCCCACGTAGTCCTGGCCGGTGAGGCCGAACATGGCCAGGCTGGTACCGTTGGTGACCATCCAGTTGCCGGCGCCATCCTTCACGATGATCACGTCCGGCGAGGCCTCGATGATGCGACGCAGGCGCTCTTCGCCCTCGCGCTGGGCAAAGCGGACGCGCTGGTCGATGAGCTCCTGCTCCTGCTCGGCGATGATTTCGCGCAGGAAGGCGACGTAGCGACCTTCCAGGCTGGTGACGATGTCGTGCTCGGAGAGAATGCCGACCAGCCGTTTTTCCCGGGTCACCAGGATGTGGCGGATACCCGCCTTCTGCATGGCCTGGGCCGCCGACCAGACCGATGTGGCCGCACTCACACTGATCGGGTTGCGGGTCATCACCGCCGACAGGGGGATGTCGTGGACCCGGCCGCTGCCGGCCAGCAGGCGCGTCAGATCGTGAAAGGTGAACACGCCGATCGGCTCGCCGCCCGACTCGGCGACCACGCAGCCGATGTTGTACTGGCGCATCTGGCGGATCGCCTGTTCGACGGTGGCATCCTCTGAAACCGTGTGCGGGCGCGGGCTCATCACGTGCCCGACGGAGTCGAGGTGAGCAAAGTGCTCCATGCCGAGGGCCGACAGCAGTTCGGTTTCGGAGATCAGCGCGGCAGGCTCGCCGGCCTGGTCGTGGAGCAGGATATGACGGGTGCCGTGGCGAACCAGCAGGCGGTAGGCATCGCGCAGGTCGGTGTGGGGGTGGCCGACTGGCGGGCTGGCGTCACAGGCTTCGCCGAGCATCAGGCTGGCCGGGTCGGCCTCCAGGCAGGCGCGGGCGGCGCTGCGCTCGGTGATGATGCCGACGCAGCGCTCTTCGCACATCACGATGGCGCCGGAGACGCGATTGGCGAGCAGTGCGGCGAGGGCTTCGGCCAGCGGCAACTCGGCCGCCAGGCGAAGGGTGATCGGTGAGCGGATTTCGCCCAGCGTGGTGCTTTGTGCATGCTTGAGTTGGGGGAACATGGGGCGCTCGGGGTCAGTGCTGCGGGCTGAGCCAGGTGTTGAAGCATGCTCGGGCGGCAGGGGCCAGGTCGTCGGCAAGCAGGCCGCTGTCGATGCCGTGGGCGGCGCACAGGGTGTCGCCGGCCAGTCCATGCAGATGCACCCCGGCCAGCAGCGCCTCGCCGGCACTCCAGCCGCGGGCCAGCAAGGTGGCGATGATGCCGGTCAGTACGTCACCCATGCCGGCGCTGGCCATGGCAGGGTTGCCGGTGGTGTTGATCCACCATTGGCCATTGGGCCCGGCGATGACGCTGCCGCAGCCCTTGAGTACCACCCAGGCCTTGAATAGTGCGGCAATGCCGCGGGCTGCGGCAATCCGGTTGCCCTGGATGTCGGCGGTGCTGCAGGCCAGCAGGCGGGCCGCTTCGGCCGGATGGGGCGTCAGCACGGTGGCGGTGTTGCGGTTGGCAAGGGCACCTTGCAGGCTTGTTTCGTGGGCGACCAGGTTGAGGGCGTCGGCGTCGAGGACGAGCGGTGCAGCCTTGCCGATCGCCGTGCGCACGAGGGCCTGGGCGGCATCCGACTGGCCGAGGCCGGGGCCCACGGCAAAGGCGTCGATATCGGCTTCGGCGAGCAGCCTGGTGGCAGCGCGGAACATGAGTTCCGGTCGCAGCATGTCAACTGCCAGAGCATTCGGGTCGAGCAGGCCGACCAGCACCCGCCCGGCGCCCAGGTAAGCCGCAGCCCGTCCGGCCAGTAGCGCTGCACCGACCATCCCCGGCGCACCACCGATCAGGGCCACGTCGCCGTAGCTGCCCTTGTGGCTGTTGCGGCGGCGTGGCTGCAGCAGTCCGCTAAAGAGGGCCGGGCTGACTTCCCGCCCCGGCGCGGGCGCCAGGGATTCGGTGGCGAGTTCGAGGCCTGCCAGGTGCACCTCTCCACACAGGTCGGGGCCGTCGAGGGTCAGCAGTCCGGGCTTGAGGGCGATGAAGGTGATCGTGTCGGTGGCTTCGAAGCACGGGCCGAGGCGCTGGCCGGTGTCCGCCTCCAGCCCGCTCGGAATATCGAGGGCCAGACGCGGGCAGGTTTCTGCGTTGAGGGCCTCGATCCACGCCGCGTAACGGTCTTCAAGCGGGCGCTGCAGGCCAATGCCGAACAGCGCGTCAACCACCAGTTCCCAGCCGTTTGGCGGTGCGGAAGGCAGTTCGGCGGTAGTCGTCCCGCCCTGGGCCAGCCAGGCGTCGCGGGCCGCGGCGGCGTCAGCAGGAAGGCGGTTCGGATCGCTGGCAAACAGTACGCTGACCGGATGGCCGGCACATTGCAGATGGCGCGCCAGCACGAAGCCGTCGCCGCCGTTGTTGCCGGGACCGCAGGCGATAAGCACTGCGCCGGGCCGCCTGAGCAGGCGCAGCGCGACGGCGGCTGCCGCGGCGCCGGCCCGCTCCATCAGCGGGGGGACTGCATCGGGCAGGGCCAGGGATTCGATGGCACGGATGCCGGAAACGGGATAGATCGGTCGGGCAGGGCAGAACATGGATTCGGGGGCGCGGGGCATGGGGCAAATGTGTGGCTGCAGGTTCGCCAGGGTCGCGAAAGCCATGTCCCGGAGGTCGAATGGATCATTCTCGTTGACGCCGGGCAGGGCCATGACGACGGTGCGCGCTGTTGGGCAGGTGGCGTTGTCGCTGAGGCGCCGATAAGGGTTCACATAGTAATGCGGCCGGGGCGGCGAGGGAAAGCGGGGGCACGGCCTACGCAATCTGACGTATTCCGGCAATGGTGCCGGCTCCGTAATCTTCGAACCGTTGCTGCACCGCATTAAACCGAACCCACCGATCCAAGGAGCCCTCGATGCAAAACCGTCGCACCTTCCTCAAGGCCGCAGTCCTCTCCGCTTCCATCGCTGCCATCGGCGGCTTGTCGACCAGCGCCTATGCGGCCGACACCATCAAGGTCGGCATCCTGCATTCCCTGTCGGGCACCATGGCCATCTCTGAAACGGCGCTCAAGGAAACTGCGCTGATGACCATAGCGGAAATCAACGCCAAGGGCGGCGTGCTGGGCAAGAAGCTTGAGCCGGTGGTCGTCGATCCGGCTTCGGACTGGCCGAAGTTTGCCGAGAAGGCCCGCCAGCTGTTGTCGCAGGACAAGGTGGCGGTGACTTTTGGTTGCTGGACCTCTGTGTCGCGCAAGTCGGTGCTGCCGGTTTACAAGGAGCTCAACGGCCTGCTGTTCTACCCGGTGCAGTACGAGGGTGAAGAGCTCGAGAAGAACGTCTTCTACACCGGTGCCGCGCCCAACCAGCAAGCCATTCCGGCCGTCGAATACCTGATGAGCAAGGAAGGCGGCTCGGCCAAGCGCTTCGTGCTGCTGGGCACCGACTATGTATACCCGCGCACCACCAACAAGATCCTGCGCGCCTTCCTGCACAGCAAGGGCGTGGCTGACGCCGACATCATGGAGGAATACACCCCCTTCGGTCATTCCGACTACCAGACCATCATCGCCAAGATCAAGAAGTTCGCCGGTGAGGGCAAGAAGACGGCGGTTGTCTCGACGATCAACGGTGACTCCAACGTGCCTTTCTACAAGGAACTCGGCAACGCCGGCCTGAAGGCCAAGGATGTGCCGGTGGTGGCCTTCTCGGTGGGTGAGGAAGAGCTGCGCGGCGTCGATGCCAAGCCGCTGGTCGGCCATCTGGCCGCCTGGAACTACTTCATGTCGGTGAAGAACCCCGAGAACGACAAGTTCATCAAGATGTACCGCGACTGGGCCAAGAAGGCCAAGCTGCCCAAGCCGGAAACCGTCGTCACCAACGACCCGATGGAAGCCACCTACGTCGGTATCCACATGTGGGCCCAGGCCGTCGAGAAGGCCAAATCCACCGACACCGACAAGGTCATCGCGGCGATGTCCGGTCAGACCTTCAAGGCACCGTCCGGCTTCACGCTGAAGATGGACGAGACCAACCACCACCTGCACAAGCCGGTCTTCATCGGCGAGATCAAGGCGGATGGCCAGTTCAACGTTGTGTGGAAGACCAAGGGCCCGATCCGCGCCCAGCCGTGGAGCCCGTTCATTCCGGGTAACGAAAGCAAGCAGAAGCTGTAAGCGTTCGAAGACCTCCTCCAGCGGTAGTTGGCCGGCCACGGGCATTTGGTCCGGGGCTGGCCATTTTTTCGGGTGATCTCATGAAACGTCTTTTCCTTCTACTCAGCCTTGTGCTGGGCCTGTGCGCCAGTGGCGCGCGTGCCGATGTCGATCCGGCCGCCCTCAGGGCGCTGGGTGCCGACGATTTCGATGCCAGACTCGGCGCCATTGCGACCCTCGTTGCGGCAGGCGATGCCGACGCACGGCGCATTCTCACGGCCCTCTCGGACGACGCGCTGGCGGTGGCGGGCGAGCGGATCGTCATCGTGGCGGGCGACCAGGTGCTGGATGCCGCTACCGGCGTGCCCATCACGCCGGCACCGCCAAGCCCTGACCCGATCAACCTGAACAACAGTCTGCGTCAGCAGGTGGATAGTGCACTGGCCGCACTGCGCCTGCTGTCGCCTGATCGCGAAGAGCGCCTCGCCTCGGCCAGATCCCTGCTCTCCGACATGGGCGAGGGCGCGACCCTGCTGCCGCTGCTCGACAAGGCGCTGACGCAGGAACAGGACGGCGAGATCAAGGCGATTCTCGTCCAGCTGCGGGCTCAGGCCAGCCTGACCAGCCCCGACGCAGCGTTGCGCCTGCAGGCGGTCAAGGATCTGTCGAATTCTTCCAGCCCGGCCGTCAAGGCGTTGTTGCTCGGCCTGCTCGAAAAGCAGGGTGAGACCTATGTCGAGCCGGACGAGAAAGTCCGTGCCGAGGCCCAGTTTGCCGTCAAGTCCATTGATTCCCGGCTGGTGTGGAGCGACCTCGGCGGGCGCCTGTTCACCGGCGTATCCCTGGGCTCCATCCTGCTGCTGGCAGCCCTCGGCCTGGCCATCACCTACGGGGTGATGGGCGTCATCAACATGGCCCACGGCGAGCTGCTGATGGTCGGCGCCTACTCGGCCTATGCCATGCAGGGTCTGTTCCGCAGCCACCTGCCGGATTACGTCGATTACTACGTTGTTGCGGCGGTGCCGGTGGCCTTCTTTGCTGCGGCGCTGGTCGGCATGGCCATGGAGCGCACGGTGATCCGTCACCTCTACGGCCGTCCGCTGGAAACCCTGCTCGCCACCTGGGGCCTGTCGCTGGTGCTGATCCAGGCGGCGCGCCTGTTGTTTGGCGCCCAGAACGTGGAAGTGGCCAACCCGGCGTGGATGTCCGGCGGCCTGCAGCTGGCCGAGAACCTCTCGCTGCCGTGGAACCGGCTGGTGATCGTGGCTTTCTCGGGTTTCGTGCTGCTGCTGGTGTGGCTGATGATGAACAAGACTCGGCTGGGCATGTTCGTCCGCGCCGTCACCCAGAACCGTCCGATGGCCGGCTGCGTGGGCGTGCCGACTGCGCGCATCGACACGCTGGCCTTCGGCATCGGCTCCGGCATCGCCGGGCTGGGCGGGGTGGCGCTGTCGCAAATTGCCAACGTGGGCCCCGACATGGGCCAGGGCTACATTGTCGATTCCTTCATGGTGGTGGTGCTCGGCGGGGTCGGTCAGCTGGCCGGCGCGGTATGGGCAGCCCTCGGGCTCGGGATCGTCACCAAGTTCCTCGAAGGTTGGGCCGGGGCCGTGATCGCCAAGATCCTCGTGCTGGTCTTCATCATTGTCTTCATCCAGAAGCGTCCCCAGGGGCTGTTTGCCCTCAAGGGCCGGTTCGTCGAATAAGGGGGCCGCGATGCGCACGCCTGTAACCGTAAAACTGTTCGCCGGCCTCGGCCCCAGGGGCTGGCTCGCCGTGGCGCTGGCCGCCCTGGTGGGCTGGGTACTGGTGCCGATGGCCCACCTGATGCTGCCGGAAGGGCATCCGCTGTACGTGTCCACCTATGCCATCACGCTGATCGGCAAGATCCTGTGCTACGCCGTGGTGGCGGTGGCAATGGACCTGATCTGGGGCTTCGGTGGCATCCTGAGTCTGGGACACGGGGTCTTCTTCGCGCTGGGCGGCTACAGCTTCGGCATGTACCTGATGCGCCAGATTGGCCGTGAGGGCAGCTATCAGAGCGACCTGCCGGATTTCATGGTGTTCCTCGACTGGAAGGAGCTGCCCTGGTACTGGACCGGTTCGGAGCACTTCCTGTGGGCGCTCTTTCTGGCGATGGCGGTGCCCGGGCTGATCGCCTGGATCTTCGGCTACTTTGCCTTCCGCTCGCGCATCAAGGGGGTGTATTTCTCGATCATCACCCAGGCCCTCACCTATGCGGCGATGCTGTTCTTCTTCCGCAACGAGACTGGCTTTGGCGGCAACAACGGCTTCACCGACTTCAAGCGCATCCTCGGCTATTCGATTACCGCCCCGGAAACCCGGCTGGTGCTGTTCGGCCTGTCGGTGGCGCTGCTGCTGGGCGCGCTGATCCTCGGCCGGGTGCTCATTGCCTCCAAGTTCGGCCGGGTGCTGACGGCGATCCGCGATTCGGAGAGCCGGGTCATGTTCATCGGCTACAACCCGCTGCACTACAAGCTCTTCATCTGGACCTTGTCGGCCATGCTGTGCGGGCTGGCCGGGGCGCTTTACGTGCCGCAGGTGGGCATCATCAACCCGTCGGAAATGTCGGTGGCCAATTCCATCGAGATCGCCATCTGGGTGGCGGTGGGCGGGCGCGGCACGCTGATCGGGCCGGTACTTGGCGCGGGCATCGTCAATCTGTCAAAGAGCTGGTTCACCACCAGCTTCCCGGAATACTGGCTGTTCTTCCTCGGCTTGCTGTTCATTCTCGTCACGCTGTATCTGCCGCAGGGTGTGGTTGGCGCGTGGGCCAGGCTGCGCAGCCGCAAGGCCGCTGCGCCGGCCGCCCCGGCGCCAGCGCCGAGCGTCAAGCCCGTGGCCCCCACTGAACCCGACATGCCCACCGGCAGCGCCGCCAAAGGAGCCTCCGCATGAGAGTCGAATCGAATATCTCCCGCAATGCGCCGGCTGACGGCCAGAGCGAACACTGGGAGGGCGAGGCCAGCACCGGTCACGTCCTCAAGCCCGGTGAGCTCGACCTGAGTCACAACGTCATCCTCTACCTGGACGACATCACGGTGAGCTTCGACGGCTTCCGGGCGCTCAACAAGCTGTCGCTGCAGATCGACGCCGGCGAGCTGCGCTGCTTCATCGGCCCCAACGGCGCCGGCAAGACGACGATGATGGATGTCATCACCGGCAAGACCCGGCCCGATTCGGGCAAGGCCTTTTTCGGTCAGACCATCGACCTGACCCGCATGACGGAGCCGCAGATTGCCCACGCCGGCATCGGCCGCAAGTTCCAGAAGCCGACCATCTTCGAGAACCACTCGGTGTTCGAGAACCTCGAGCTGGCCCTCAAGACCGACAAGCGGGTCAAGAAGAGCCTGTTCGCCCGCCTGTTTGGCGACGACCTCGACAAGATTGCCGACACGCTCAAACAGATTCGTCTGACCGACCAGGCCGAGCGGCCGGCCGGGCTGCTCTCCCATGGCCAGAAACAGTGGCTGGAGATCGGCATGCTGCTGGTGCAGGACCCGAAGCTGCTGCTCCTGGATGAACCCGTCGCCGGCATGACCGACGACGAAACCGAACGCACCGCCGAACTTTTCGTGAGCCTCAAGGGCAAGCATTCTCTGATGGTCGTCGAACACGACATGTCCTTCGTCGAAGCCCTCGGCGGCAAGGTCACGGTGCTGCACGAAGGTTCGGTGCTGGCGGAAGGCGATCTGGCCACCGTGCAGGCCGATCAGCGGGTCATCGAAGTCTATCTGGGACGCTAAATCATGCTCAATGTCAGCAATCTCAATCAGTATTACGGCGGCTCGCACATTCTGCGCGACCTCAGTTTCGAGGTGCCGATGGGCAAGGTCACCACGCTTCTCGGCCGCAACGGGGTGGGCAAGACCACGCTGCTCAAGACCCTGATGGGCGTCGTCCCTGCCGCCACCGGCAGCATCCAGCTTGGCGGGCAGGACATCACCAAGGCGCCCAGCTACGGCCGCGTGCGTGCCGGCATCGGTTACGTGCCGCAAGGACGGGAGATCTTCCCGCGCCTGACGGTGGAGGAGAACCTGCTGATGGGCCTCGCCACCAAGCCGGCCGGCGTCGACGTGCCGGCGCGCATCTTCGAGATGTTTCCGGTGCTCAGGCAGATGATGCGGCGGCGCGGCGGCGACCTTTCGGGCGGCCAGCAGCAACAGCTCGCGATTGGCCGTGCGCTGGCCATGGGGCCCAAGCTGCTGATCCTCGACGAGCCCACCGAAGGCATCCAGCCATCGATCATCAAGGACATCGAGCGGGCCATCCGCGCGCTGGCTGAAACCGGCGAAATGGCCATCCTGCTGGTCGAGCAGTATTACGACTTTGCCTTGTCGCTGGCCGACCACTACCTGCTGATGGAGCGCGGCGAAATCATCAGTCGTGGCCGTGGCGACGAGATGGGGCCGAACGGCGTACGGGAGATGCTGGCAGTGTGAGGGCACATGACTTGCTAAACTTCGCCCATGCTGGCTATTTGTCCTCCCCTTGAAGAAGTCCGGCCCGCGGCCGGCACGCAGCAAAGCTGGCACGCGCGCCTTGAGCTGGGCTTCGCCGCACCCGGCGACGGGCGCACCGTGCTGGCGCATCGCCTGCACAAGGGCCCGTTGCGAGTGCAGAAAGCCCTCTATCCGGAAGGTCCGGAGGTGTGCCACACGCTGATCCTGCATCCGCCGGCCGGTATTGCCGGGGGCGACGAGCTGACCCTGCAGGTGACGGTGGGCGCGGGCGCCCGTGCGCTGATCACCACCCCCGGCGCCGGCAAGTGGTACCGCAGCAATGGTCCGCTGGCCCGCCAGACGCTCGATTTCGAGGTGGCCGCCGGCGGCGTGCTCGAATGGTTGCCGCAGGAAAGCATCGTTTTCGACCGCGTGAAGGGGCATACCGAAACCCGCGTGCGTCTGGTCGGCGACGCGGTCTTCATTGGCCTCGACCTGCTGTGCCTCGGCCGTACTGCCTCGGGAGAACGTTTTACCGAAGGCAGCTTGCGCCTCGCCTCGCGCATCGAGCGTGATGGCAAACTCATCTGGAGCGAGCAAGGCCTGATCGAAGGCGGCTCGCGCCTGCTCACGTCGCCGGTCGGCCTGTGCGGCCAACCGGTCACCGGCACGCTGCTGGTGGCTGCCGACGGCATTGGCAATGACCTGCTCGCCGCCTGCCGCGAGATTCGCCCGATAGTGGGCGAGGGTGCCGTGACCCGTTTGCCCGGTCTGCTGGTGGCCCGTTATCTCGGACCGTCAGGCGAACCGGCGCGCGCCTGGTTTGTTGCCCTGTGGGCCGCACTGCGCCCGGCACTGACCGGCCGTGCCGCCACCGTGCCGCGCATCTGGCACACCTGAACCCTTTTCCCCCAGGAGAACCCATGGAACTCACCCCCCGCGAGAAGGACAAGCTCCTCATCTTCACCGCCGGCCTGCTCGCCGAGCGCCGCAAGGCCCGCGGCCTCAAGCTCAACTACCCGGAAGCGGTGGCCTTCATCAGCGCCGCCGTGCTGGAAGGCGCCCGCGACGGCCGCACCGTGGCCGAGCTGATGAACTATGGCACCACGCTCCTGACCCGCGCTGACGTGATGGAAGGCGTGCCGGAAATGATCCCCGACATCCAGGTCGAAGCCACCTTTCCGGACGGCACCAAGCTGGTCACCGTCCACCAACCCATCGTCTGAGGCCCTGTCATGATCCCCGGTGAAATCGAAGCCCTCGACGGCGAGCTCGAACTCAACGTCGGCCGCGCCACCCTGAGCCTTGTCGTCGCCAATACCGGCGACCGGCCGATCCAGGTCGGCTCCCACTATCACTTTGCCGAAACCAACGCGGCCCTCGATTTCGACCGGGCCGCCGCGCGGGGCTTTCGCCTCAACATTGCCGCCGGCACCGCGGTGCGCTTCGAGCCCGGCCAGACACGCACAATCGAACTGGTCGCGCTGGCTGGCGACCGCAAAGTGTTCGGCTTCAACGCGCAAGTGATGGGAGGGCTCTGACATGGCAAAAATCTCGCGCCGCGCCTACGCGGAAATGTTTGGCCCCACGACGGGCGACCGGGTGCGCCTGGCTGACACCGAGCTGTGGATCGAGGTCGAGAAGGACTACACGATCTACGGCGAGGAAGTGAAGTTCGGCGGCGGCAAGGTGATCCGCGACGGCATGGGGCAGGGCCAGCGCCTGGCCGCCGAGGTGGCCGACACGGTCATCACCAACGCCCTGATCCTCGACCACTGGGGCATCGTCAAGGCCGACATCGGTATCAAGGGCGGGCGCATCAGCGCCATCGGCAAGGCCGGCAACCCGGACATCCAGCCCGGCGTCACCATCGCCGTTGGCGCGGCCACCGAGGTGATTGCCGGCGAAGGCATGATCGTCACCGCCGGCGGCATCGACACCCACATCCACTTCATCTGCCCGCAGCAGATCGAAGAAGCCCTGATGAGCGGCGTCACCACCATGATCGGCGGCGGCACCGGCCCGGCTACCGGCACCTACGCCACCACCTGCACGCCGGGCCCGTGGCACATCGCGCGCATGCTGCAGGCGGCCGACGCCTTTCCGATGAACCTCGGCTTTCTGGGCAAGGGCAATGTCAGCCTGCCCGATCCGCTGCGTGAGCAGGTGGAGGCCGGCGTCATCGGCCTCAAGCTGCACGAAGACTGGGGCACCACCCCGGCGGCCATCGACAACTGTCTGACGGTGGCCGAGGAGATGGACATCCAGGTCGCCATCCACTCCGACACCCTCAACGAATCCGGCTTTGTCGAAACCACCGCCGCGGCTTTCAAGGGCCGCAGCATCCACACCTTCCACACCGAAGGTGCCGGCGGCGGCCACGCGCCGGACATCGTCAAGCTGGCCGGCCTGCCCAACGTGCTGCCCAGTTCCACCAACCCGACCCGTCCGTACACCATCAACACCATCGACGAGCATCTCGACATGCTGATGGTGTGCCACCACCTCGACCCGGCCATCGCCGAGGACGTGGCCTTTGCCGAAAGCCGCATCCGCCGCGAGACCATTGCCGCCGAAGACATCCTGCACGACATCGGCGCGCTGTCGATGTTCTCGTCCGACTCGCAAGCCATGGGCCGCGTCGGCGAGGTGATCATCCGCACCTGGCAGACCGCCCACAAGATGAAGGTCCAGCGCGGCGCACTGCCCGGCGATACGGCCAGGAGCGACAACTTCCGCGCCA
>APMI01006784.1_pt1 | contig 15502 bp, 16 predicted proteins | sample 667938 | NCBI WGS metagenome assembly APMI01 (sample SAMN01084076, study PRJNA167559) | wastewater metagenome | biome: Wastewater | place: Denmark: Ejby Moelle, Odense | collected 2011-11-28 | reverse complement strand
CAAGCCGGCTATCTGTCGGTGCGCCCGCTCAAAGGCGGTTACGAAGCCTGGCTGGCGAGCACCTCGGCTCAATAGGATTTCACCCGGTACGCTCCGGTTGAACCCACCGACAACCGGCGCCGCAGCGATCAGCCCGCAATCTTCCGCTGATCGCTGCGGCGCAGCGGTCGAGCAGACGGATGCCGCAGTGGGGGCAGACATTCTTCATCGGCCAGGCCCGTGCGGTGTCGTAAGCCGGCGCCTGACGGCGCTCCACGTCGGGCCGGGCCTCGGCCTCCTTCTGGCACTCCAGATAGCGGTTGGGAGCAGCGATGGCCCGCCGGGCGACAAAAGACGGTGACCACAATACCCACCGCGCAGCGCACCGAGCCACCATAAAACAAAGCCCCTCACGAAGGACCAGCCGCGGCATTTGTGCGCCTTCGCGAACAGCCAACCTGCCTGGTCTGGCATGTCCGTGCCTCCCACGACCGATTTGATTCTCCAGAGCAGCACGGGCGGAGCAACAGCACCGGGGACTTAACGCTCAAGCCTGCCCCGTCGAAACACACTGAACGAGCCATCCCCATTCCACACCGCGCGGCACGCCCCGCCGCAACGCGCCCGGCCCGCGACAGTTTTCCACTCTCGCGCCAACCCCATCCACCGCATCCGGCAACACTCCTCTCAGACATCAGCTTCAGCCTTTTTTAAATACATTACACGTGAACAATCAGTTGACTTGTAAAGTATTAAAACCTAATCTTCACCCATGCTCTGCGACGCACCGCTCAACAACGGGGAACAGCATCTAAGCGAGCCAGACTTTACCGAGGGCAAACCAATGACGATCTTTGTCGAGCAACTCAACCTGGGTGGCCAAGGGCCGCGTGTCGCCATCAAGGACACGATCGATGTCGCCGGTTTTCCCACCAAAGCCGGATGCCGAGCACTTGAAACGGCGGCGTCGGCCACGGCCAGCGCGGATGTGATCGAAAGACTTCTGAACGCCGGCTACCGCCTGACAGGCAAGACGAACCTCCATGAACTGGCCTTCGGCACCACCGGAATCAACCACTGGACCGGCACCCCGCTTAATCCGCACTTTCCGGCCTATGTGCCGGGTGGCTCGTCAAGCGGCTCGGCCGCAGCGGTTGCCAGCGGGCAGGTGCCCGTTGCGCTGGGAACGGATACGGGCGGTTCGATTCGCATTCCGGCCGCGTGCTGTGGCGTGTTCGGCCTGAAACCCACGTTTGGGCGGGTCAGCCGCAAGGGCGTGATGCCCGCCCAAAGCTCGCTCGACTGCGTCGGCCCCTTGGCTGCCGATATGGATGCGCTGATTGACTGCATGCGGGTCATCGCTCCGGGCTTCAGCGCCCTGCCGGAAATCGAAGGCGTGTCGATCGGGCTGGTGGAAGTACAGGCCATCGCGCCGATCCGCGAGGCCATCGAAGCCGTGATCCGACGCAGCGGCCTGCCATTCGGACCGGTGAGTCTGGGGCACTTCGTGCAGGCCTACGACGCCGGCCTGGCGGTGATCAACGCCGAAACCTGGTCAGCCTGCGGCAAGCTGGTCACCACCGGGCTCGTTGGCGAGGACGTGGCAAGGCGCCTGCTGGCCGCAGCAAAAACCACTTCCGCCGACCTTGAAGCCGCCGAAGCAGTGCGTGCGGCCTTCAGTTCAGAGGTGGATGCCCTCCTGCGTAGATTTCCGGTGCTGGCCCTGCCAACCATGGCCGACGCCCCACCCTTGATCGAGGCCGCGGCCGACACCAGCAAGCTGGTCGGCATGACCTCGCTGGTGCGCCCCTTCAATCTCTCCGGCCACCCCGCCATCGCGATCCCCCTGCCCTCTACGCAATGCTTCCCGATCAGCCTGCAGCTCGTGGCGGCCAAACACAACGACGAACTGCTGTGTGCCGTGGCCCGGCACATCGCCCACCAGATCAACCAAGACTAGTTACGACGGGAGACACCCATGTTGGCTCATTTGCAGGATCCAAAGGACAGCGCAGCCAAGGCGCTGGAAGTCACCACGCTGGCGGCGCTGCTGCAGGACATTCGCAGTCGCCGCAAGGAGTTCGAGACGCAGAAGTTCATCTCGCAGGACATCATCGAACACTTCAGAGAAGTCGGCGTATATCGCGCACTGGTCGCCAAGCGCTTTGGTGGCGACGAGAAATCGCCGGCGGAATTCTGCCAGCTGGTCGAAACGATTTCCGGCGCCGACGGCTCCGCTGGCTGGGTGGCGAGCTTCGGCATCGGCGGAAAATACCTTGCCTCGCTGCCGGTGGACACGCTGGCCAAACTCTACGCCAACGGCCCGGATGTGGTTTTCGCCGGCGGAATCTTTCCGCCGCAACCCGCCCAGCAAGTCGAAGGCGGCCTCAAGGTGAGTGGGCGCTGGAGTTGGGGCAGCGGCTCAATGGGCGCCGACATTATCGGCGTGGGTGTCCAGCCCAAGAACAGCGAAGGCCTGGGCCTGCCGCGCATGGCGGTGATGCCCCGCGAAAAAGTGCAGATCGTGCCCAACTGGGATGTATCCGGCCTGCTCGGCACCGGCAGCAATGACCTGGTGGTGACCGACGTGGTCGTGCCGGAAGAGTGGACCTTCGTGCGCGGCGGCGCGTCGTCGCTCGACACCCCGCTGTACCGCTATCCAACGCTGGCCCTCGCCGCACAGGTGCTGTCCGTTGTCGCGCTGGGCATAGCCCGCGCCGCCATCGACGAAGTGCTGGGTATGGCCGCCGGCCGCACTTCCGTCACCGGCGCACCGAACCTGGGCGACCGCATCTACGTGCAGCTCGAAGTGGCCAAGATCGAAGCCGAACTCCGGGCCGCCCGGTCGTGGTTCTACGACGCCATCGACGACGCCTGGCAGGTGCTGCTGACCGGCGGCGAGCCGAGCGATCACCAGGTCAGCATGCTGCGCCTGTCCACAACCCACGCATCCCGCGTCGGCGCCGACGTAACCCGCCGCGCCCAGATGCTCACCGGCATGACCGGCGTCTATGAATCCAGCCCGCTGGCGGCCCAGGTGCGCGATGTGCAAATGATCACCCAGCACGCCTTCATGGGTGACATCACCTACCAGAACGCCGGCGCGATGCTGTTCGGCCTCAAGCCCATGCCGGGCTACCTCTGAAATCCACCTGACGGAGTTTGCTATGAGCGAAAAGAAACCCCTGCGCGTCCTGTTCTGCATCGGCGTGAATCAGAACTTCATGGACGGCACCCCCGAAGAGATGAAAAACGTCTGGGCCGCCTTCGTTGCGATGATGCGTGGCATCCCGCAGCTACCGGGCGTCACGGTCCTCGGCAACATGGACGACGACCAGATCATGGTCGGCCCGTCGGTCGCCTTCCCCTGGACCACCTACGTACTGGCCGACGTGCCGGACTACGAGACGGTGACGGCCGCCTGCAACCTGTTCCGGGTCACGCCGGTGGGCGACGGCACCTACAAGCTGTGGAAGTACATGCGCGTCGAAGCCCGCATCGGCCGCGAGCTGGTCATTCCCGACTAGGCCCGAAGGACGCAGCCATGGCCGACAGAAAGAAGCTCCAGCGTCTCGAAACGCGCCTCGCCCGCTTCGAGAGCGAACACATGATCCGAGCCTGCATGAACCGCTACATGGTTCTGTGCGACGCGCTCGATGCCGCCACCCCGCTGGACGAACTCGTCGGCCTGTTCACCAGGGACGCCATCTGGGAAGGCATTGGCGAAAAGTACCGCGGCGCCTTCGGGCGCCTTGAGGGGCGCGGCGCGCTGCGCGACATGTTCGCCGGCTACATGACCGAACCCCCGCACTTCTCGGTGAACGTGCACTTCCTGACCTCCGAACTGATCGAGCTGCGCTCCGCCGACACCGCCCGCGGCAGCTGGGTGATGTTACAGACCTCCACCTTTGCCGACGGCCGCTCGCACCTCAATGCCGCGCGGCTGACGGTGGATTTTGCGCGCGGCAAGAGCCGCTGGCGGATGTCCCACTTCCAGACCGAAAACCTCTTCAGCCGGCCGGTGGACACCTGGAACGCGTCGGCCCCTCTGCCGGTGCCGGATTAACACGGAACAGCAGCGCCCCCATTTCACACCGGGCCCACCCCGACAAAAGCACAAGGAACTCATCATGACGAGCAAGACCGACAAAGCCGACCAGGCGCTCACCCTCGGCGACCGGGTCCAGGCGGACCGGGTACACACCTCGCTCTACACCGACCCGGCGATTTTCGAACAGGAGATGGACAAGATCTTCTCCAGTACCTGGGTGTGGGTTGCCCACGCCAGCGAAATCCCGGAAGCCGGCAGCTACAAAAACACCTACATCGGCCGCCAGCCCGTCATCGTCGTGCGCGACCGCAAGCAAAAGGTGCATGTGCTGCTCAACCGCTGCCGCCACCGCGCCGCCACCGTATGCGAAGGCAAGAAGGGCAAGACCAACAGCTTCGTGTGCCCCTACCACGGCTGGAGCTACTCCCTCGACGGCGCATTGCGCGGCGTGCCCCATCCCGAGAGCTACGCCGATCAGCTCGAGAAGGGCGAGCTGGGCCTGGTCAGCCTGCGCGTCGAGGAATACGCCGGCATGCTGTTCGCCACCTTCAACAACGCTGTCGAACCGCTGGTCGATTACCTCGGCCCCGCAAAGAAGTGGATGGACCTCTTCATGAAGCAGGGCGGCGGCTTCCCAGTCAAGGTGGCCGGCGAGCATCGCTTCCGCTTCCCCGGCAACTGGAAGATCCAGCTCGAGAACACCACCGACGCCTACCACTTCCCGCTGGTGCACAAATCCTTCCTATCCTCGGTGGATAAGCAAACCGAAGAGATGCTCGACTTCGTCACCGGCACCGGCTACGTGGAAGACCTCGGCAACGGCCACAGCGTGATGGTGATGATCCCCGCCCTCGTGGATCTGGAAGCCAACCTCGACGCCCCCATCCCCGAACGCTTTGCCGAACTGGCCGATGCGCTACGCGCCGAAGGCCATCCGGAAGAAGACGTGCGCCGCATCGTTCGCGCCGTGGGCGGCTCGGGCTTCAACCTGAACCTCTTTCCCAACATCGCCTGCTCGATGGCCTTCTTCCGCGTGCTGCAGCCGATCTCGGTCACCGAAACCGAAATCCACCACGCGGTCATCACCATGGACGGCGGCCCGCAAGCCGCCAACCAGGCCCGTCTGCGCATGCACGAACACTTCCAGGGCCCGATGGGCTTTGGCACACCGGACGATTCCGAAGCCTGGGAGCGCGTCCAGAAGGGCTCCAGCTCGGGCAAGGATCTGTGGATCATGCTGAATCGAGGCCTCGCCGGCGAAAAGGCCACCGCCGACGGCCGCGCCAGCGATGTGAGTGCCGAAACCGGCATGCGCGCTGCCTACCAGCAGTGGAAAAAACTGATGACTGCCTGACCTGGAGACGACCCCCATGAACACCGAACTCATCACCCAAGTAAGCGCCTTCCTGTGGCAGGAAGCCGACATGCTCGACCATGGCGAATACGCACCGTGGCTTGAATCATGGACCCCCGACGGCCTGTACATTGTGCCGATCGACCCGCTCGAAACCGACTTCGCCAACACCCTCAACTACGCCTACGACAACGCCACCATGCGCGAGAAGCGCGTGGCACGGCTCGGCAGCGGCGAATCGATCTCCACCTCACCGGTGCCGCGCACCATCCGCTCGGTATCGCGCTTCCGCATCCTGGCCAACGACGGCACCAACGTCACCGTGCGTTGCGCCGAAAACCTGCGCGAATTTCGCAAGGACGTGCTCAAGCACTACAGCGCCGACGTCACCTTCGACCTCGTTCGTAGCGGCGGCAGCTTCCTGATCCGGCGCAAGATCGTCCGACTCATCAACTCGACCGATACGCTCCAGGGCATCGGCTACATCCTCTAAGGAGCCGAAAATGACGCAGGTTGCCCTCGTTACCGGCGCCGCTCAAGGCCTGGGAAATGTCATCGCCACGCAGCTTCTGGCTGCCGGCTACCGGGTCGCACTCACCGACCGCGACGAAGCGCTGGCGCACGCCGCGGCCGAGCACCTTCGTGCCGGCGACCGTGTGCTTCCGCTCAAGCTGGACGTCAAGCGCAAGGAAGACTTCGAAGCGGCGCTAGCGACGGTGCTGGCCAAGTGGGGCGCGCTGCATGTGGCGGTGAACAACGCCGCCATGACCCCGACCACGCCGGTGATGCAGATCAGCGCCGAAGAGTTCGATGAAGTCATCGCCATCAACCTGCGCGGCACTTTCTTCGGCTGCCAAGTTTTTGGCGCGCACCTGGCGTCGGCAGGCTACGGTCGCATCATCAACCTGGCCTCGCTGGCCGGGCAGAACGGCGGCACGGCATCGGGCGCGCACTACGCCTCGTCGAAGGGCGCCATCCTGACGATGAACAAGATCTTTGCCCGCGAACTGGCGCCCTCCAACGTCACGGTCAATGCCATTGCCCCCGGGCCCATGGAACTGCCCTCGGTGCGCGCCGCCGTGCCGCCGGAGCGCCTGGAGAAGCTGATCGAGATGATCCCGGTAAAGCGCCTCGGCAACCCGAAATTCGTAGCCGACCTGGTCGTCACGCTGGCCTCGCCCGATGCCGACTTCACCACCGGCGCCACCTGGGACGTGAACGGCGGCATCTTCATGCGCTAGGCGCCCCGCCACTCCACCTGACAACCAGAAGAGAAAGCAGCGTTATGTCCGAAGAAACCATCAGGGTCGTCGTCAGCCGACGTCAGGAACAAGGGCACGGAGTCGTCGTTCTCGACATGGTGAGTGCGAACGGCGGCGAGTTGCCCCCATTTGAGGCCGGCGCGCACATCGACCTGCACCTGGGCGAAGGCCTCGTGCGCCAATACTCCCTATGCGGAAACCCGGCCGAGCGGCACACCTACCGACTCGGCATCCTGCAGGACCCCAACTCCCGAGGCGGCTCGGTGGCCGCCCACGCGCACCTGCGCGAGGGCACGGAAGTGCGGGTCGGCGTGCCGCGCAACCATTTTCCGCTGGCAATGGACGCCAGCCGTTCGGTGCTGGTCGGCGGCGGCATCGGGGTCACGCCGATGATCGCCATGGCTCACGCCCTGGCCGATGCCGGCAAGGATTTCGAACTGCACTACTGCGGCCGTAGCCGTTCGGCCAGTGCCTTTATCGACGAGCTGAACGTCAGCCCCTTCAGCGATCGGGTGTGTCTGCATTTCGACGACGAAGCGGCCGCTCAAAAACTCGATCTGGCCGAGGCGCTAGCCGATGCAAGACCCGGCACTCATGTGTACACCTGCGGCCCGGCTGGCTTTATGGACTGGGTGATCGACGAGGCCAGACGGCTCGGCATCCCCGACGCGCAGATTCACAAGGAATATTTCCAGTCCACGGCCCCGACCGGCGGCACGGCCTTCGACGTGATCGCCAAAAAGAGCGGTAAGCGGGTGCGCGTCGAAGCCGACAAGAGCATTGTCCAGGCCCTCGCCGGCGTAGGCATCAAGGTCACCATGTCGTGTGAGCAAGGGGTGTGCGGCACCTGCTTGTGCAACGTGCTGGAAGGCACACCCGATCATCGTGACGTTTTTCTGACCGATGACGAAAAGGCAGATAACGACCAAATCCTGCTGTGCTGCTCGCGCGCCAAGAGCGACACGCTGGTGCTGGATATCTGAGACACCCCGGCCCCGACACAAAAGGAGAACACCATGGTCGACATCACAGACTTCCGCAACGGCATGGCCATGCTGGCCGGCGCGGTCAATATCATCACCACCGACGGCCCCCAGGGACTGGCCGGTTTCACGGCAACCGCTGTCTGCAGCGTCACCGACCAACCCCCGACGCTGCTTGTGTGCATGAACCGGGCTTCGTGGGCCCACCCGATTTTCAGCGGTAACGGGGTGCTGTGCGTGAATGTGCTCGGCGCCGAACGGCAAGATGTGTCGGGGATCTTCGCTGATCGCAACATCACGATGGGTGAGCGCTTTGCCCGCATCGGCTGGAATGCCCTCGCCACCGGCAGCCCGCTGCTCGACGATGCCGTCGTGAACTTCGACTGCCGCATCGTACAGACCCATGATGTGGGCTCGCACAGCGTTTTCTACTGCGAGGTCGAAGGCGTCCGGCAGGGCGCATCGCAGGTCGGGCTGATCTATTTCAACCGCAGCTACCACGGCGTCGGCGACACCGCGGTGATCGAGTCCTGAGGCCGCACGATGCCAAATCTCAATGTGTATCTCGTCGAAGGCTTTTCCGCCGAACGCAAAACGGCCCTGCTAAAGCGCATGACCGATGCGGTCGTCACTGCCATCAGTGCGCCGCGCGAGGCAGTGCGGATTTTCCTGATCGAATTGGCCCGGGCACATGTCTGCGTTGGGGGCGTCACACTGCTCGAGGCCGATCTGCCCGGCGGGCCCACCGTACATGCGCTGTTGGTTGCCGGCCGCAGCGAAGCGCAGAAGGAAGCCCTGATCAGTGGCCTGACCCACGCCATTGAAGAGGCTCTCGAAGTGCCAGCCGACCCCGTGCGAATCATGATTCTGGATATTGCCAGTACCGACTTCGGCATGAAGGGAGTCACCGCCCGGTCGCTCGGCCGCTAGCCTGCGCAACTTTGGTGCGGCGCAGCACGAAAGGAGTGCAGGCATGAGGAAAAATGGCGAACAATCCAGCCCGCACTAAAAAAATTCCATTAAAAACAAAGAACTGAAAAACAATACAATGGCACAGAAAGTGCTTTAATGAATGCGCAGCCGGGAACATGGACGTGTTCCGGCATTTAGTCTCAAGCATTGTTTTTGCGAAGACTTCAAAGGTCGCATTCATGTTATCGTTTCGCTCATAAACGTGAAAAATCACGTGATAAAACATGAATACGGCCCGTCTTTTTGCGCAATGCTTTCTGTTTGCATCGCTCGATCCTGGTCATTCACTTCCACACCCTGAAGGAGACATCCAATGAAGTTCAAGCATCTGGCAGGTTCGTTGTTGATCGGCGTGCTGTTTGCCGGCACCTCCCACGCCGAGATCAAAATCGGCGTCGTATCGTCCTCCACCGGGCCGATCGCGATGGTTGGCATCCCACAGAAAAACACCGTGCCGCTGATGCCAACCAAGGCCGGCGGGCAAAGCATCCGCTACATCCCGCTCGACGACGGCAGCGATCCAACGGCTTCGGTGGTGGCCGTCAAGAAGCTGATCAGCGAGGAAAACGTCGACGCGATCATCGGTCCATCCGGCTCACCCAATGCCATGGGCGCGATCCAGTTCATCGCCGAGGCGGGGGTTCCGCTGCTGGCGCCGGTTGGCACGGCGACAGTGGTCCTGCCGATGACCGAGCAGAAAAAATGGGTTTTCAAGACAACGCAAAACGACGCCCTGATCGCCTCCGCCCTGCTTGATCACATGGCCAAGACCGGGGTGAAGACGGTGGGCTTCATCGGCACCGCCGACCCGTATGGCGAAAACTGGAGCAAGGTCTTCGCCGAGGGCGCCACCAAGAAAGGCATCCGCATCGTTGCCGACGAGCGCTTCCAGCGCCAGGACACGTCGGTAACCGCCCAGGCGCTCAAAGTGATCGCCGCCCGTCCTGATGCGGTGCTGATCGCTGCACCGGGCTCCCCCGCCGTACTGCCGCAGCTTGCACTTGTCGATCGCGGCTACAAGGGCAAGTTCTACCAGACCCACGGCGCCGCGCTGCCCGACTTCCTGAAGCTCGGCGGCAAAAAGGTCGAAGGCACGATTCTGGCGGCAAGCCTGATGCTGGTTCTGGACCAGGTTCCCGACAGCCACCCGTCGAAGAAGATCGCCAAGGGCTACATGGCGGCCTATGAAAAGGCCTATGGCGCAACGCCCGCAACCTTCGGCGGCAACATGTTCGACGCCGGCCTGCTGCTTGAAAAGGCCATCCCGCTGGCGCTGGCCAAGGGCAAGCCGGGCACACGCGAATTCCGCTCGGCCCTGCGCGACGCCCTTGAGCACACCCATGAGCTGGCCGCCACCCAGGGCGTCTACAACATGACGCCAGCCGACCACAGTGGCTTCGACGATCGGGGTCGGGAGTTGATCACGGTATCCAACGGCAACTGGACCCTGCTGAAGTAAGAACGGGCCTGCCCTCCCGGAGCGCTGGCGCTCCGGGAGCATTCATCTGCCGCGCCTGGCAGCAACCGCATGTCCGCGACCGGCACACCCACCGCGGACGGGGATTTTCATGGACGTTCAGATTGCATTGATGCTCGCGCAGGACGGACTCACCAACGGTGCGATCTATGCGCTCCTGGCCTTGGCTCTGGTGCTGGTCTTCGCGGTCACGCGGGTCATCTTCATTCCGCAGGGCGAGTTTGTCGCCTACGGAGCCCTCACCCTGGCAATGATGCAGGGCGGATCGACGCCGGCAACGGCGTGGCTGCTGGCCGGCATGGGTGCGCTGGTCGCGCTGATCGACGGTGCGAGCGCGCTGAAAAACGGGCAGACGCAAAAGCTCGCCGGCGTGCTCGGCTGGAATCTCGGCTATCCGCTGGGCCTGCTCTCGCTGCTGACACTGCTGCCGCTGAAGGATCTGCCGCTGCTGGCGCAGGTGGTGCTGGCACTGGCGGTGGTTGTGCCGATGGGGCCGCTGCTCTATCGGCTGGTGTTCCAGCCGATCGCCTCGGCGTCGGTGCTCATCCTGCTGATCGTATCCGTCGCCGTCCATGTGGCGATGGTCGGCATGGGCCTCCTATTCTTCGGTGCAGAAGGCCAGCGAACGCCTGCATTCAGTGACGCCAACTTCGAAATCGGCCCCTTGATGGTGTCCGGCCAGACGGTCTGGGTGGTGATGGCGTCCTTCGTTCTGATCCTCGCCCTCTACCAGTTCTTCGAGCGCACGCTTTACGGCAAGGCCCTGCGCGCCACCGCGATCAACCGCGCCGGCGCTCGCCTGATGGGCATTTCGCCGTCCCTCGCGGGCAAGCTCACGTTCTTCGTGGCAGCACTGATCGGCGCCCTGTCGGGCGTGCTGATCGCCCCGATCACCACCATCTACTACGACACAGGCTTCCTGATTGGTCTGAAAGGCTTCGTCGCCGCAATCATCGGCGGCCTGGCCAGCTACCCGCTAGCCGCGGTGGGGGCCGTGCTGGTCGGGCTGCTCGAATCCTTCTCGTCCTTCTGGGCCAGCGCCTTCAAGGAAGTCATCGTCTTTACCCTGATCATTCCCGTGCTGATGTGGCGCTCGCTCACCACCCGCCATGTGGAGGAAGAAGAATGAGAAAAGATCGTCTCGTCCTGGGCGCCTTCCTCGCCCTGGTGCTGGCCATGCCGGCGCTGCTGCCGTCGTTCTACGTCACGCTGCTCGACTACATCGGCCTCTACGCCATGGTGGCGCTGGGCCTGGTGCTGCTCACCGGAGTGGGCGGTCTGACCAGCTTCGGACAGGCGGCGTTTGTCGGGCTGGGCGCCTACACCACCGCCGTGCTCACCACCGCACCGTCGCTACCCGACTGGATTGCCTGGGCAGGTTCGTCCCCCTGGGTCACGCTGTGCCTGGGCCTCCTGCTGACTTTGGTGGTGGCACTGATTCTCGGATCATTGACGCTGAAATTGTCGGGGCATTTCCTGCCGCTGGGCACCATCGCCTGGGGCATCAGCCTGTACTTCCTGTTCGGCACCCTCGAAAGCCTGGGCGGCCATTCGGGAATCACCGGCATCCCGCCGATCACCCTCTTTGGCTGGACCTTGGATGACGGCGGCGAGATCTATTACCTGATCTGGGCCTTCCTGCTGCTGGCGGTATTCACCACCCGCAACCTGCTCGACTCCCGCGAAGGGCGCGCCATCCGGGCACTCAAGGGGGGCATGGTGATGGCCGAAGCGATGGGGGTGAACACCTCACGCTCGCGCATGATCATCTTCGTGATCGCCGCAATGCACGCCTGTGCGTCCGGCTGGCTCTATGCCCACATGCAGCGCTTCATCAACCCCACGCCCTTCGGCGTGCACATCGGCATCGAATATCTGTTCATGACGGTGGTGGGCGGTGCGGGGCACGTGTGGGGCGCGCTCGTCGGCGCGGGCCTGATCACGATCCTCAAGCAATGGCTGCAGGACATCCTGCCCCGGCTGGTGGGGTCCAACGGCAATTTCGAAGTGATTGTGTTCGGCGTCATGATGGTGATCGTGCTGCAGCGTGCCCGCGACGGCCTGTGGCCCATTCTGGCCCGGCTGGTGCCGGTGAAGGCAGTCCAAAAAACCATCGATGCCCATGCCGAGAGCCTGCCCCGGCGCACCTTGCCCCAAGCGGGCGAGCGCATCCTCGAAGCCCGCAACGTCACTCGCAAGTTTGGCGGCCTGGTGGCCAACAACAACATGAGCCTTGACGTGAAGGCCGGCGAGATCCTCGCCCTCATCGGCCCCAACGGCGCCGGCAAGAGCACCATGTTCAACCAGCTTTCAGGCGTCGATACGCCCACCTCCGGCGAAGTGCTGTTCCTCGGCCAGCCTGTTGCCGGCCGCGATTCCCGCGAGATTGCAAGGATGGGCATGAGCCGCAGCTTCCAGCACGTCAAATTGCTGCAGAGCATGAGTGTGCTCGAGAACGTCGCCATTGGCGCCCATCTGCGCGGCGAGCGTGGGGTGATCAGCGCGGCCTGGCGCCAGGATCGCACCGAGGAGGCCCGCCTCCTCAAGGAAGCCGCCTTCCAGATCGAACGCGTCGGCCTTGCCCAGCACATGTTTGACGAAGCCGGCAGCCTCGCTCTGGGCCAACAACGCATCCTCGAGATCGCCCGCGCCTTGTGTTCCGACCCCTGCCTGCTGCTCCTCGACGAACCGGCTGCCGGTCTGCGCCTGAAAGAGAAGCAAGCGCTGGGCGAGCTGCTGCGAAAACTGCGTTCCGAAGGCATGGCCATCCTCATCGTGGAGCACGACATGGATTTCGTGATGGGACTGGTGGACCGGGTGGTCGTAATGGAATTCGGCCAGAAGATTGCCGAAGGCTTGCCCGAAGAGATCCAGCAGGATCCGGCCGTGCTCGAAGCCTATCTGGGAGGGGTGTAAGCATGAACGAAGTCAAGAATCCCGTTCTGCAAATCGACACGCTGTGCGTTTCATACGGCAAGGTTGAAGCCCTTTCCAACGCCAGCCTGACGGTTGGCGAAGGGCAGATCGTCACCGTGATCGGGCCCAACGGAGCCGGCAAGACGACCCTGCTTGCGGCCATCATGGGCGTCCTCGGATCGGCCGGCCAGGTCCGTTTCGACGGCACCATCGAGGCCGTTCCCGAAGTGGAGCGCATGGTAGCGCGAGGCATGAACCTAGTGCCCGAAAAGCGCGAGCTGTTCGGTGAGATGAGCATCGAGGACAACCTGGTCCTGGGCGCATTCCAGCGCTACCGCATGGGCCACCGGGACCAAGCCCAGACCATGAACGAAGTGTTCGAGCTGTTTCCACGGCTCAAGGAGCGTCGCACTCAACTTGCGGGCACGCTGTCCGGCGGCGAACGCCAGATGCTGGCAGTGGGCCGGGCGCTGATGGCCAAGCCCCGGCTGCTGATGCTCGACGAACCCAGCCTCGGGCTGGCGCCGCTGATCGTCCGCGAAATATTCCGCATCGTTGCCGAACTGCGCCGGCGCGGTGTCTCCATTTTGCTCGTCGAACAGAACGCCCGCGCGGCATTGCAAGTGGCCGACTACGCCTACGTGCTTGAAACCGGACAGATCGCCATGCAGGGCCCCGCCCACGACCTCGCCGACGACCCTCGGGTGATCGAGACCTACCTCGGCCTCGGCGGCAAGCACCAGGCCATGCTCTCCACCTGAACCGACATCACAAGGACAATCCGATGGAAGCGATCCGCATCGTCATGGATGAACACCAGTCGCTGGCGGCAATCATTCACGCCATCCGGCTCATGATCAGGGAAGTCGGCGCGGGCAGGCTGGCGCCCGACTTCAAGCTGTTCAAGGCGATGGTGCATTACCTCGACGCCTACCCCGAAAAACGCCACCACCCGAAGGAAGACCAGTTCCTGTTCGGACCGCTCAAGGCACGTACCACCGAAGGCGCCGATGTCCTTGCCCGGCTGGAGGCCGAGCATGGGCAGGCCGAGGCCCGCATACAGGCACTCGACGGCGCCCTGCAACGCTACGCCGACGACGCCCCGGACGGTTTCGATGCCTTCGCAAAGGCCTTCGAAACCTACGCGGACTTCTACCGCAGCCACATGCTGCTTGAAGAGCGCGAGGTACTGCCGCTGATCAAACGGCACTTCACTGCCGAAGACTGGGCCCGGGCGAATGCCGGCTGCCAAGCCAACCCCGACCCCATGAGCGGCACCCGCACGCCGAACGCCGACGAGGATTTCCAGCAGCTTTTTTCCAGACTGGTGAACGCCGCCCCCGCCCCGCTCGGACTGGGTGGCGGACCGTACAACGATGACTGAACGCCCTGTCGTCATGCCGACCACCGCCTGTTTCTGGATGACGGCGCGCTAAGGTATGCTCTCGCGCCGGCATGTCAATGCGACGCACGAGCCGGCCTACCGATGCCCCCATCCGCAAACGACTTATTGCCATGACGTCCCAAAAGAAAAGCAGCCGCTTTCTCCCTGATCACGAAGATTTCAACTACGAGGAATTTCCGTTCTACTGGCTGGCTCGCGTGCACAGCGTCTATGCGCTCGAAATGGAGAAAGTTCTCAAGAAACTAGGCACCGACATCCCGGCCCGGCGCGTGCTGCTGATCCTGCGCCGACAGGGCCCGGTGAGCGTGTCGGAACTGGCCACCCACGCCATCATCAAGCTCTCGACCATCACCCGGATCGTGCAGCGCATGCGTGAAGACGACCTGGTCGAAACCCGGACCAACCCGGAAGATGCACGCATCACCGACGTCTTTGTCACCCAGAAGGGTTACGAACTGACAGACCGCATCCAAGAAGCCACCAAGAAAATCTTCGTCAAGGGCTACACCGGGCTGAGCGATGCTCAACTGCAGAAGCTCACCCAGACGCTGCAGGTGGTCTTTCGCAATTTCACCGACGACTGAGCACCGCCTGCCGTTCTGCCGCCATCAGCGATCGGCATTATCTGCAGCGCCACCCTGCGCCGGCGCCCCACATGCGTGGCAAAAACGGGAGAAGGCGCTCTTCCGCTGATCGCATTTGGCGCAGCGGTCGAACAGACAGATGCCGCAGTGGGGGCAGTAATCGATGCCCGTGTTTTTGAAATCCACCGCCCGCTCGCAGCCGGGGCACACATTCTTGGCCAGCCGGGCCAGTGCGGTGTCGTAACCCAGTTCCTGACGGCGCTCCACGTCGGGCCGGGCCTCGGCCTCTTTCTGGCGCTCCAGATAACGGTTGAGAGCCGCTATGGCCTGCCGACCGACCACGACGGTGACCACAATGCCCACCGCGTAGCGCACGTAGCCGCCATAGTCCGGCAGATAAGGCACCAGTTCCACAAAAAACGCGAACAACGCAAAGTAGATGAAACCCCACACGAAGGGCCAGCCGCTGCCCTTGCGCTTCTTCGCGAACAGCCAGCCGGCGATGCCGAGCAGCGGCAA